>Ga0187891_1002239_pt1 | contig 14952 bp, 16 predicted proteins | sample June2016WEW_21_4_FD_132990 | JGI IMG/M metagenome (GOLD analysis project Ga0187891, IMG submission 132990) | Peatland microbial communities from SPRUCE experiment site at the Marcell Experimental Forest, Minnesota, USA - June2016WEW_21_40 | ecosystem: Environmental > Terrestrial > Soil >... | reverse complement strand
TTGGAGCCAGGAGATCGTCGCCATGTGGCGCTTCACCCGCAACAACGGCATCACGGAAGGCTTCCACAACAAAATGGAGCTCATCAACCGCCAAGCCTACGGCTTCCGCAACTTCGAAAACTAGGCTCTTGATCAAAAACGGGGGCAGACCGTGATTGACCTGCCCCCCAAAAACTCTACCAGCGATAATTGTGGATTCTCCATTATGAGCGAGGAGTTGTCGCCTTCGCCTCTTCGCGCAGTGCGGCGATCCGGTTCTGCAGCGTCCGCAGGCTGATCCCCAACATCTCGGCGGCGAGTTTGCGGTTGCCGCGCACGTGATCGAGGGTGAGCTTAACGTAAGCCTCCTCGATCTTCGTGAGTGGCTGGCCTGGCTGCAGCATGATAGCACCCTCATAGTCGGATGATGGCCGGGAATGCGAGCCGGGGCCCACAGGGAACGCAGGGGAGGGAAGGCTCGTCAGCCGGATCAAACCCTCGCCTGCGACGACGACAGCCCGCTCGAGAACGTTGCGCAGTTCCCGCACATTACCCGGCCAATCGTACCGCTGAAAAAGATCCATCACTTCGGCATCCACGCCGGTCACGCGCGTCGAGTGCTTCTTGTCCAAGTTTCGCAGCATGACTTCGGCGATCGGCGGGATATCTTCTTTATGTTCGCGCAGCGGCGGAATTTCGATCTGGAATACGCTCAACCGATAGTAAAGCTCTTCGCGCAAATGCGTGCCGAGTTGGTGACTGGTCGCGGCAAGCACGCGCGCGTCCACCGGGATTTCGTGCTTACCGCCAAGACGCCGCACTCGCAAGTCCTCGAGAACCCGCAACAGCTTTGGTTGCGTGGACGGTGGCATCTCGCCGATCTCATCGAGAAGTAAAGTGCCCCCGTGAGCTTGCTCGAAGCACCCGGCCGAACGCTCCATGGCTCCCGTAAAGGCGCCCCTCTCGTGGCCGAATAGCTCGCTCTCCACAAGAGTCTCGGGCAAGGCGGCCGCATTGATCGCGACGAAAGGCCCATCAGCGCGCGGGCTGCATTTGTGGATCTCCCGTGCCACCAACTCCTTCCCGGTGCCCGTCTCTCCGGAGATCAATACGGGCGCCGATGTGGGCGCCACCTGCCGGATCAGCGAGAAGATCTGCTGCATCGCCGGGGAGATTCCTACCAAGTCTCCGAGTACGCCATGAAGGCTCAGTTCGCGCTGCAGCACGTCGGTTTTCTGCAGGCTTCTTTTGTACCGGATCGCGCGTTCCAAAAGGGTCTTGAAAGCGCGCGGTTCGACGGGCTTTTCGAGGAACCAGAATGCCTTGAGATCATGGACCGCCGACAGCGCCTTTTCCATACTGCCGAAGCCAGTGAGCACGATCGCCGGAGTGAGGTCGCCGCGTTCTTTCAACTGCCGGAGCAGTTCGAAACCGTCCATGCACGGCATGATCAAATCCGCGACGATGACGTCCGCGTTGAAGGCAGTGAGCTGTTCCAGCGCTTCCTGCCCGTCGGCCGCCACCTGCGTTTCAAAGTCGGACCCGGAAAGCATGGCCGCCAAGGCACTACGCTGGCGCTCCTCATCGTCAACGATGAGGACCCGGCCCGGAACCGCAGGCAGTCGAGGCATTACGTAATATTCTAGCAAGCCCCCTCGGAACGGGCGTGGTGATCCGAATCGCGGCTCTCTTCGCGCTGGACCAAATCGAGGATGTCGAAGCGCGCCGGGGTATCGGCTTCCTGAAGGATGCCGGCGTACAGCGCATCCCCAAGGAGCGCCAATGGACCAATCGACTGTTCAATCTGGTAATTGAGTTTGTCGCTCACGTCCAGCGCCATGAAGGGCTGAGCGAGTCCGTTACGGGAATCGCGAGGACTATGCCGGTGACGAGTACAGAACGCATGGACCGAACTGTTTCTTTCCAACAATTGGGGGCGCCAGACCAACCGAACTGGCTCTGCTCACAATTTATAACTGGTTACTCGCCCCCACATTCCGACCGCCTGCAAGACCCAAACGGCGACGGCTACGACAACCACTACGTTCAGAATTGTCTTGATACTGTTGGCCATGGGGATAAAGTTATTGATCAGCCACAACGCGACGCCGACCACGATCAGCACAATCACGATGTTGATTAAAGGCATTGTCTTTTGTACTCCTCAATCGTTAAGTAGCATTCCGATGCCCAGTCGACAGTTTGATGCACGCCGGCTGGATGTGTCTTAGGAACTAAACAATCCTGCGTCCCTGAAACAGGCGGATTACCAGTACCACCACAGCGACGGCCAACAGGAGGTGAATCAGTCCTCCACCAGTGTAGGAGGCTGCCATTCCCAACGCCCACAAAACCAGCAGAATTACACAGATTGTCCAAAGCACCTTTTTGCTCCTTCGCCATGTATTACTGCAAGCGCGGGGCCAATGCGGCGAGTGGAGCTATTGCGCAACCCGGTGCTGTGCCGGGCCGGGTGTTCCGTGGCACCAGGTGCAGAATTTGCGCTGAACGCGGCAGTTGCTGCAGATCGGGTTCCGAACAGTGCCCCGACGCCCGCAGTCACCGCCATGGCTAGAGCACCCCAAAACGTGACGCGTAACGCTCCCACGGTGACGCTTGCACCCCCAGCGCGCGCAGCCAACCCGCGCAAAAGAGCCAGGAACAACAGCGAGGTTCCAGAGACAAAGGGGATCAGTCCTGCCTGCGGGACCATGCCTGTGATCACGAGAGGCAATGCCGCTCCGACGGCGAAACTGCCTGCCGACGCTAACGCAGCCTGAATCGGACGCGCACTGAAGGCTGCAGAAATGCCGAGTTCGTCTTGCGCATGTGCGCCTAAGGCGTCGTGAGCCATCAGTTGCTCTGCAACCTGTTTGGCAAGCCTGGAATCGAGTCCGCGAGCGACATAGATCGCCATCAGTCCCTTATGTTCGCCCTCGTCGTCTGTCTTCAGTTCTGCGCGTTCCAGCTCAAGGTCGGCCCGTTCGGTGTCTGCTTGTGAGTGCACAGACACGTACTCACCCGCCGCCATCGACATCGCCCCGGCGACCAGGCCGGCAACCCCCGCGACCATTACGTTGCTGTGAGTCGCATGCGCAGCCGCGACACCGAGTACCAGACTCGCCGTCGAAAGGATCCCGTCGTTCGCGCCCAACACCGACGCGCGCAATCAGCCGACGCGTCCCGCTCGGTGTCGTTCCCTTTGGGATGAAGGCACGTCCTATTTCGGACCCGCGACCGCCGCCGGTGCCCTCTCCGTCGGCTTGTCCGTCGTTCCATAATCGGCGGACGCTTCCGAGGCGGAGGAGATATTCCGGGCACCCGTCTCTCTTAGGGCCGTCTTCGCCCGGTTGCACCACTCCTGACTGTCGCAATGAACGGACAGGAGTATTCCGCCGCCCCTGATTCTGCCCGCGTACCGCTTGGCGACATACTCCGTCAGCCGCGAGCCGGCCAGCAATCCCGCCAACCAACCCAGTGCCCCGCCGGCGCTGGCGCCAGCCAAAGCGGCCAACACCGGTCCAGCCGCGACCAGCGGCTCTAAAACCGTGAGGGTCGCACTCTGAATGGAGGCGAACCAGGCCAATGCGGCGCCAACCACCGCGCCTATTGCCGCTCCCGCCGCCGCGCCCTCCAAAGCCTTACTGCGCTTCATAAGTGCGAAATCCTTTGAACCCTGGTTATCAGACGAGAGGACCGAGATGTCCGTCCGCCGGTACCCCGCTTTGTGCAGGACATTGATGGCGTCCGAAACGGTTGTGCGATCCGGATAGATTCCTATTACCGATGTGTTCTTCGACATTTTGCTGTTCCTCCTTTTGGAAGTGTCGTATTTGTATCTGTGCACGACCTGGGCCAAGTGCCGCGGACCACCGCGCTTGGCGATACGAGGCAAGGAGGATACCGCTTAGGTGCAGAATCTGCCCTCGAAAGTGCACGTTTCGCTGCGCTTGGAGCCCGTATCGGCGACTCGGGCCAAACTCGTCGCATAAGCCTCTTGAAATTCGAACGGCGGTAAATGTGCCCTGATTTATAAGTCAAGCCGGGGAACCGGAAGCAGCAGGAGAAAACATGAATTGGGACCAGATTGAAGGCAAGTGGAAGCAGTTCACCGGCTCTGCCCGCGAGCGCTGGGGGAAACTCACCGATAATGACTGGGAAACGATCGCTGGCAAGAAGGATCAACTGGTCGGGCGCATTCAGGAGCGGTATGGAGTGGCGAAGGCGGAGGCCGAAAAGCAGGCCGACGAATGGTCGCGTGCGCTAAAACAATCCGGGCGCGAAAGCTCCGCTGCCACCCGCCTTTAGAATTGGGACTCGCCCGTCTGGGCTAAGGACTGTGGATCGATGAAACCGACCCAAGCTAGAATCGCGAACATCTGGTGCAGGTTGATGCACAGCGAACCAATGTGGCCCTCGCACGGTCAGTACGAGTGCCGCGCATGCGGGCAGCGGCATCGGGTGTGCTGGGAACAACCTGTGCCGGCGGCGCCGCATGTGCTGGCGGTACGGCACGGACTGCTGGCTCAAAGCGCCTCTGCGACCACAGCAGATTCGAGGATGCAATGTTCATACCAGTAACCTTGACCGTTCTTGTGCTGTTGAGTCTCATTCTGTCATTGGTTCCTTGTCCCGGTACCGTTACCCGGACACATTAACAGAGACGGGTCCGTGCCACCATGCCGGCCCTCCCGAAAAGCGGGTCCGTCTTCGTCTGTTCAATTCCCTAAATGCCCTCCAGGCAATGTGCTGCTGAAACTACGGCGGCGCAGCGCGAACCGGGGCGCGCCGCATCTGCAGAAAGTGCGTTCCGTACGGCAATAACTGCTGAATCTAGTGTTCCGCGCGGCGAGACTGGCTTCGACAGTTTGTCAGTTCTGTCGCTGCGCCGCGTGTCCCTCAAGTTACGGCAAGCACGGGCCTGGAACGGGACTATGGCCGCGCTCTTCGCGCAGTAATGCGCGCCGATGGACCTTGGAGTGCTTCTGGTCCGTCGTATGCGACCAGCCAGCCGAGGTCTTGCAGGTATGGTGCCCAACAGAGCCAGGAGTTGGCCGCACACGTTTGCACATCAAAGGAGAAGAAGCAGATGAGTGTTTTGAGAACAGTAACAACAGCCGTATTCAGCCTCGCGCTACTGGGCGTGGTATTCTCAGCAGGCGCAAAGGCGGACGAGATGAATAGGAAAACCGTGATGACTTTCAGCGCGCCAGTGGAGATTCCTGGAGTCCACCTCAAAGGGTGGGGGGTGTTGCCAGCCGGCACCTATGTATTCAAAATCCTGGACTCGCAGACTGATCGCCACATCGTCCAGATCTTCAACAAGGACGAAACAGTGGTTTACGCCACCATTTTGGCCATCCCAAACTATCGCCTTAAAACGACCGACAAGACCGTAGTTACTTTCCGGGAGCGGCCGGCAGGTTTGCCGGAGGCGCTTCGGGCATGGTTCTATCCCGGTATGAACTATGGCGAGGAATTTGTGTATCCGCGGGCAAAAGCGGTTGAGCTGGCCAAGACGGCCAATACGGTAGTTCTCGCCACGACGGTCGATTTACCGGTCGAGATCGAAACGCCGATCTTGACGGCAAGCGAACCGGTGGTAGTGCAGTTGCAGCAGGCGCCCGTCATCGCGATTAAACCGACGGGAGAAGAGGTGGAACTCGCCCAGGTGGTCACCCCGCCACCAGCGCAGGAAACGGCAGCGGTGCAGGCCGAGCCAGCCGCGGCACTGCCCGCAACGGCAAGTTCGTTGCCGCTGATCGCCCTGTTCGGATTCCTGGCTCTGGGCTTGGCCTGGACCCTCCGACTCGTGCAAAAGCGCGTTCTGTAACGGGCTTGGTCCAGTGACGAAGTCAGAAGGTAAAGCAGCTATGAGGAAGGGGCTGTCGAGGGCCGGGAGGCATGGTGTGGCGAAAGCACGCTCTCTCCCGGCCCTTCTTCTGATGGCGCTGGTGGCTCATGCCGGACAGCAGGCTGCACCACCGGCAAAACAAGAACCCGACTCGGGATCTTTCCGGATCTCGGTGGACGTGGCCCTGGTGGTTTTACCCGCTACAGTGACCGGCCGGCAAGGCGGCTTTGTTTCCGATCTGGGCGAGCAGAACTTTGAGGTTTATGAGAACGGCGTACCACAGCGCATACGGCTCTTCAAAAATGAAGACATTCCGGTCACGGTGGGGCTGGTTGTCGACCACAGCACAACCATGGAGCCGAAACTCGTGGAAGTGATCGCCGCCGCCCGGACCTTCGTGCGGTCCAGCAATAGGGAAGACGAAATGTTCGTCGTCAACTTCAACGAGAACGTGTCGTTGGGCCTGCCTCGAACAACCCGATTCACCAATAGCACCGCCCAGCTCGAATACGCGATCACGGCCATGCCTACTGGCGGCCAGACGGCTCTTTACGACGCGATCGCCACGGCGTTAAAGGAATTGCAGGCGGGCAGCCGGGACAAGAAAGTGCTAATTGTCGTCAGCGATGGCGGTGACAACGTGAGCGCGCATAGCCTGGCCGAGGTCATGAAACTGGCCGAGCGATCCAGCGCCGTCATCTACACGGTGGGTGTATTCGACGAAGACGACCCGGACCGCAATCCGGGTGTGCTCAAGCGCTTGGCACAAGCGACGGGAGGCGAAGCCTTCTTTCCCGGCCAACTCAACGAGGTAGTGGCCATCTGCGAGCGAATCGCGCGAGACATTCGCCATCAATACACGATCGGATATGTTCCGAGCAACCCCGCTCGTGACGGTGCTTATCACTCCATTCGGGTACTTGCCCGGGCGAATGGCCACGACAGACTGTCCGTGCGCACGCGCGCCGGTTACATAGCCGGCGGCGAACCACGGCTTGACGAGAACGTCGCTAAATGAAGCTTTGGGTAAGGAAGGAGACACTCGGGCGGACTCTGAAGTGGGCCCATCGTGCGCTCTTTGCCTGCGCCATCCTGCTTCTGGGCTATTGTGGATTCGTCCTGGCGGACTCCTGGGTTTTCCAGAGGCGCGAGAGCAGGGATCTCGACCGCCAGTTGCTTGGCCAGCGCGTGGCGAGCCAGGGCGCTCCTCAACCGCAGTCCACCGCCTCCGGGAAAGGCAAGCCGGCCGCCGCGATGCACGGTTTGATCGGACGCATTGAGATCCCCCGTCTCTTCCTCTCCGTAGTAGTCGTCGAAGGGATCGGCAGAACCACTCTGCGGCGCGGGATCGGACATATTCCCGGGACGGCGCTACCGGGCGAGGCCGGCAACGTGGGCCTCGCCGGGCACCGCGACACATTCTTTCGCCCGCTGAAGGATTTGAGGGTCAACGACGAGATTCGGTTTTCAACGCCGCGTGGCGATTTCAGATATGAAGTTGAATCGCTAAGGATCGTGGACCCGGACGATACAGGCGCACTCGCTGCGTCTGGCGAGAGCGAGCTGACGCTGGTGACGTGCTACCCTTTCTACTACGTTGGGCCTGCGCCCAAGCGTTGGGTCGTAAGGGCGAGACAGGTGCCACCGCGAACCGTGGCACAATCAACTGTGGAATGGTGAGGAGGGACCGGTCATGCTGGGTCCACAGGGAGTAAGCTTGGAAAACACTTCGGTTGTTCGCGCCGCCCGAATCCTCGTCATTGAAGACAACGCCTCAGACGTCTTCCTGCTCGAGCGGGCCCTGAACAAGCAGGATCTCCGATTTGAACTGGTTCACCTGCTGAGCGGAGGCGAAGCCCTGGCTTTCATCCGCAGGCAGGGTGCCCATGCGGACGCCGCAACTCCAGACTTGATCCTGTTGGACTTGAACCTGTCCAAGTACACCGGCGAAGACATCTTAAGCGAGATCCGAAACGCCACACACCTCGGCGGCGTTCCCGTTTGCGTGTGGAGTTCTTCCCGATCCCCGCGAGACGAGGCCGTGCTGAAAGACCTCGGAGTTTGCCAATTCATCACCAAGCCTTCCGGGCTGGATCAATTCATGGAGATCGGCAAAACCCTCAAGGATCTGCTCGCGGCTCCCAGAGCCGGATGACGGAGCTACAATTCGGTCAGTTGGCTTTGTCCGCCAGCCACGAGGGTCAGGCACCGGCGCCGATAGGTGCGAGAATGGCCCGCCACGTGCAAGTGGATCGCGCTGGCGTTCCAGAGACGAGGCTCGTTCGTCGCGGCAAGAAAGGTCATGGTAGTGTTAGTGGTAGAGAAGACCGGCCGTCGGCCCGGAAGGGTCGCCCGTTCGCCGCGTGCGCCTGACGCGCCCCACCCAAAGAGACGAGCAGCCCGGAAGGGGAAGACCTCCGCAGCCGTTAGTCCCGTTACCGCAGCGGCTATCGTGCGGCCACCCGCCGAGGAGCACACCGCAGGCAGTTCACTCCCCTTCATTGTTGGCGTAGGAGCCTCCGCCGGCGGCCTGGAGGCGTTCACGGAGTTGCTCAGCCATCTCCCGGACGACACTGGCATGGCGTTCGTGCTGATTCAGCACCTCGATCCGAGTCACGAGAGCCATCTGGCGGAACTGCTTTCTAAAGCCAGCAAAATGCCCGTCTCTGAAGTAGAAGGCGAGACTCGCGCAAAGGCCAATCACGTTTATGTGATTCCGCCGCGATGCAATTTGGGCATCTCCGATGGGGTCCTGCAGACCCCGCCCCGGCCGCGCAGTGGCCGCAATTTGCCGATCAACTCTTTTCTCCGCGCCCTGGCAGCAGACTGCGGCAGCAAGGCCGCAGGCGTTGTTCTGTCGGGAACCGCCTCGGATGGGACCGAGGGCCTCCGGGCGATTAAGGCCGCAGGCGGTATCACTTTCGCTCAGGAAATGGGAACCGCGAAGTTCGACAGTATGCCGCGAAGTGCCATCGCCGCCGGTGTGGCGGATTTCGTCCTGCCGCCGGCCGGAATCGCGCGGCAATTGGTGGCCATCGCACGCAGTTTTCAGATCCCGGCCGATTCTCGGGAGGCGACTGAGCCGCCGGGGGATCCGGAACTGTCCAAAATACTCCGGCTGGTGCGGAACGCTAGCGGAGTGGATTTCACGCACTACAAGCACGGCACGCTCGCGCGACGCATCAAGCGGCGCATGTCCCTCCGCGGATTCGAAACGCTGGAAGACTACACCCGGGATCTCGAACAGCACCGCGAGGAAGTAAACGCGCTGTGCGAGAACTGTCTGATTACCGTCACTGCATTCTTCCGGGAACCAGCGGTCTTCGTGGAGTTGAAGAAGAAGGTGTTCCCCGCTCTGGTTGAGAACAGAGGGCCTGAGGATCCAATCCGGATTTGGGTGCCTGGATGCGCCACCGGCGAGGAGGCCTATTCGATCGCCATCTGCCTGATGGAATTCCTGGACGACACGAAGCTGAGCCTTCCGTTCGAGATTTTCGCCACCGATATCAGCGAAACGGCGATCGAGAAAGCTCGCTCCGGCACCTACACGGGCGCCGCGTTGGCCCATGTTTCTCCGCAGCGATTGGCGCGGTTCTTCACCCGCACGGAACGCGGGCACCAAGTCGCGAAGATCGTCCGCGACGTATGTGTTTTTGCCAGGCACAACCTGGCGCAGGATCCCCCTTTCTCCAAGCTGGACCTCATCAGTTGCTGTAACGTACTCATCTACCTGGGAGACGTTTTGCAACGCAAGGTGTCGTCGATCCTGCATTACGCCCTCAAGCCAACGGGCTATCTGGTGCTCGGCCCATCGGAGAGCATCGGAACGGTCTCCGAGGCATTTCATCAAGTGGAGAAGACCCACAAAATCTATTGCATGCGGCCAACTGTTGGTACGCCGGCGCTGCCGTTAAGCGAAGGCCGCCGAACCGAGGGCCGGGTGGATCTCCGGGGGAGAACTGCCGACGGCCGAACCGGCCCGGACGTGCTGAGAGAAGCGGACCGGTTAGTGCTGGCCGAGCATGGACCCCCCGGCGCCATCATTGACGACCACATGAACATCCTCCAGGTCCGGGGCCGCACGGCTCCGTACCTCGAGCTTTCGCCAGGCGAGCCGACCCAGAATCTTCTCAAACTGGCGCGCGAAGGCTTGATTGCGGGTCTGGGTAAGGCGATCCGAATTGCCCGGCAAAGGAACGCCGCAGCCAAAGAAGACGGCTTCCGAATCGAAGATGACGGCCGGTTTCAAGACGTCACAATCAAGGTAACCCCGTTCAGAGGGTCGGCCTCTTCCAAGGAACGCTATTTCCTGGTGCTGTTCGAGGACGCCGAGCCGAATAGCGGCCCGGCGGTGACGCAGAAGCTCGGGACACAGGACCACGGGGGAAGCGCCCGGCTGCAACGCGAGCTGGTGGCAACCAAAGAGTATCTGCAATCGGTCGTCGAAGATAACGCAACCACTCTGGAAGAGCTCAGGGCGGCGAACGAAGAGGCACAGGCCGGCAACGAGGAACTGGAAACCGCGCAGGAAGAGCTGGAATCGGCCAACGAAGAACTGAACACGCTGAACGAAGAGCTGAAAATCAGCAACGTGGAATTCAGCAAAGTCAACCGCGATCTAACCAATCTTCTTGAAAGCATCAGCATACCGCTTGTCATGGTGGGGCGGGACCTGCGCATCCGTCGCTTTACGCGCGCCATTGAACCGATGTTGAATCTGATCGCCTCCGATGTCGGACGCTCGATCACCGATCTTCAGCCTCAAATGGAACTTCCCGACCTGCGGCGGCTGCTGCTCGATGCCATGGAGGGAGGCAATCGGCAACCGCGCGATGTCCGCGATTCGCACGGCCGCTGGTATTCTCTCCGCATCCTCCCGTCCCGCGGACCGGATGGCAAGACCGACGGCGCTGTGCTGATGTTGATCGATATCGATGCCGCCAAGCGCGGTCTTGACTTCGCCGAGGCGATTGTAGAAACGGTGCGGGAGCCTTTGGTGATCCTCAACCAGAACCTGCAAGTCATAAAAGCGAACAAGACGTTTTACGAAACCTTCCGCGCCGCGCGGGAGGAGACGGAGAATCGTCTTATCTACGACCTCGGGAACGGGCAATGGAATATCCCGAAACTGCGCGAGCTGCTGGAGAACATTCTTCCCGCGCACGCCACGTTCCGGGACTTTGAGGTGACACACGAATTTGAACACGTCGGACGGAAGGTAATGCTGCTCAATGCCAGCGAGATCTACAATCCGAATGCGCAGGCGCGGACGATTCTTCTGGCGATTGAGGACGCAACTGAACGCAAACAGGCCGAGGAAGAGCTCCGGACAACCAATGCCGAGTTGCAGAATTTTGCCTATGCGCTCACCCACGACTTGCAGGAACCTCTGCGGATGGTCGTAAACTTCACCGAACTCTTGGGGCGGGAGTACGCGGGAAAACTAGGTGAAGAAGCGGACAAGTTCATTTCGTACTCCGTCGAGGGGGCCCTGAGGATAGAAGCCCTGCTGAAAGCCCTGCTTGCCTATTGGGAGGTCAATGGGCGGGAACACGACGTCTTCGCTTCGGTCGATTGCAGCGCTGTCCTTGCCAAAGCGCTATTGAATCTCCAGGTGGCCATCGCGGAGAGTGGTGCCATCGTAACCTCCGGCCCGCTCCCAACTGTGGTGGCCGAAGAAGTCATGCTGACGCAACTTTTCCAGAACCTGATTTCCAATTCGATCAAGTACAGGGGCGAGGAGACGCCGAGAATCCATGTCTCGGCGGAGAGGGACGGGGAAGGGTGGCTGTTTGCGGTGCGGGACAACGGAATCGGTATCGATCCGCAAGACGCCGGCAGGGTGTTTGGCATGTTCAGGCGCCTGCATGGAAACGAAATTTCCGGTACTGGCATTGGTCTTGCACTTTGCAAGAAAATCGTCGAGCGCAAGGGGGGACGAATCTGGGTGGAATCGGAAGCCGGGAGAGGCGCTACGTTCAAGTTCATAATTCCAGATCATAAGTCGCCCCCCCCCCGCACAGGGCCCGGACCGCGGCCCGTTGACTGAGAATGGGCAGTTCTGACCAAAACCGCGCGGAAGCCGAGGTCGAGCGCCTGCGCAAAGCGCTGGACGCCGAAACACAGGCGTGCCTCGATGTTCAGCGGAAGCTGGACCGGGCGAACGCGGAGTTTGAAGAGTTTGTCTCGATGGCGGCTCACAACCTGCGCCAGTCTCTCCGGGATGTGGCTTCATTCAGTCAACTCATGGCCGAGACCTATGCCGGCCGCCTCGATTCCGACGCCGGCGCATTCCTCGATCGCATCCGCGACGGTGCGGCAAGCATGGAGTCGCTACTCGCCGACGTGGTGAACTACTGGGCCACCGGCATTGGCGGCCGGCAGTCCTCTCCGACGGACATGGAAGCGGTCCTTCACCAGGCGCTCCTCTCGCTGGACGAGCAGCTAACAGAACGGAGTGCAGTCGTTACCCATGACCATTTGCCGAGCGTATGCGGGGACTTCGAAATACTAACCAAGGTCCTGCACCATCTGATTAGAAATGCCATCGAATACGGCGGCACGCCTTCTCCGCGCGTTCACGTTTCAGCCAGACGCGCCGGTCTCGATTGGGTGTTCTCCGTCGAAGACAATGGTCCTGGTATAGATCCGGCATTCCAGGGCCGCGTATTCGGGGTGTTCAAGCGCCTGCACGGAAAAGAGCACCCCGGGAACGGACTTGGCCTCGCTTTCTGCAAGAAGGCCATCGAATGGCATGGCGGTCGAATCTGGTTGGAATCGACTCCCGGGGTGGGATCGACATTCTATTTCGCTCTCCCGCCGGCTGATTAACATTCTCGGATCGCCGTCGCTATCCGTCTGTCTAAGCCAAGGGATTAGTCTGGATTCTTGCCATAAACCCGCCCGGTGAAAGAGTGCACATCCGGTGCAGGTTTTGCCGGTGCCCGGCTAGCCGGCTGGTGACGTGCGGGGTTCTAGGTGCGGCCACGCACGTGCACTGCTAACAAACGAAGAGCGGTGAAGATATGGTCTAGATGTTTTGTCGCGGCTCCCGCTGACCGCTTCCCGGCCTGGTGTTTCAGAAAGGACGAGAGTGTTATGGTTCCAAGACGATTGATTGGATTGATTTTTGCGGGTGCGCTGGCCCTCAGCCCACTGGCGGCCGAGGTGGTGGTTCGCATCGCGCCACCTCACGTCTTAGTCGAGGATCGGGGCCGTCCACCGAGCCCCAACCATGTGTGGATTTCCGGGTACCATCGGTGGGATGGCAACGCTTACGCCTGGACCCCGGGAAGGTGGGAACAGCCGCCACGCCCGCATGCCCGCTGGGTAGCCCATCACTGGGTTCACCGTCACGGCGGGTATGTTCTAGTGGAGGGACACTGGCGCTAAGTTAGCTTCCACAGCAAGCTCCACATGCCGGTAGACGGCGCTACCGGCATGTGGCCCTCGAATCGCCGGGCGCTGCTACGGCAGATCATGTACCAAATGAACAAGGAGACAACGGATGTCGCTTCTTTTAATCATCGTAGTTCTCGTGCTGCTATTTGGCGGCGGTGGCTATTACGGCCGCGGCCGTTGGTATTAGGGATTTGCGTCAATCGATACGGCAGGGTGGGGAGTGGCCAGCGGGGTCGCAGAGAGAACCGCTGAACTCCCCGCCGTGCCGCTCAATTGGGCAGGAGCATCCCCGCCGCGGTCGGCGCGGTATGCTGGAGATCCGCGTCCACAGACCGCAATTGTCCGAGTTCCTGAAGCACTCGGGCCCAGTCGCGGTCGTTGCTCTTCGTCGAGATGGGAAGACTCAGGTCATGGTAGAAAGCAAGAATATCGCTGCGGAGTTCTTGCGGCAGCTCCGTGTAGTGGCCCTGTAACTTGTGGAGTAGTTCCGAATAGGTGCCGTCCGCCAGGCTGTATTTCCCCGCCGGCGTGAACTCTCCCACGTCAAGATTGTCATTCGGCAGCTTGAGATTGCCCGCATTCTGTTCCGAAAGCAGCACGCGATAGCGGTCAATCGTCGAATTGAAGCTGGCCATGTACATCTTCTCGGTCTCGGGTGTCAGTCTCTTGAAGGACAGCGGGCTGAAAGGCCCCGCTCTTGGCACGATGCGGAACAGAGATGTCAGGAATTTCGACCGGATCCCCGGCCGGCTATAGGTTCCGCCCCAGTTCTTCTCGTAGCTGGAACGAGACAGATTATAAAGGAACGTCTTGCGCGTCACGCTGGGAGCGTCTTTTCTGATTTCTTGCTTCTTGAGTTGCCATGCGACTCTTGTGAGGGCTGGAAGAACGGACCCGACCGCACGGCGATACGATCCGATGGCGAGATCGACATCCAGGAAGACCTTTTCCAGCCCCATCCCATAGGTGTCCTGAAACGCGCGATCCAGCAGGGGTTTTGCTACTTCAAAACCGATGAAGTCCTTGTACGCAGCCGAGGCGTACCGGCCTTTCGCGGCCTGAAAGACATCGAAAGCGAACTCCGTTCTGGCGTGGGAGGCGGGGTCGTCGGCATACGTCACTTGCTTCCCGAACTTCAGCCCAAGCTTCGGGTAGAACAAAGGAACCGCCCGATTAACGGCCATCGGGTGGCCATTGTTGTCGGCGGCGTAGTGCGAAAGTGCTCCCAGAGCGAAAGCGTATTCATTCAGGTCCTGCGAGTCGCGGATCAGGTTGAGGACGAAATCTCCGCTTCGGACGTAATGTGTCAGATTGCTGAAGAACTTGCTGCCGAAAGGGTAGTACCCCAAATCTTGAATGATGCACCCTCCGTAGGCGAATGCGTGGGCTTGCTTCAGCTCGTCCGCGGTGGCAGCCGGGAATCGTTTCATTAGCAGCGGTTTGATTGCGCTGTCCCAGGTCGAATCGATAATGGCTTCGTGGGTGAGAACGGAATAGGCAGATGCCGTTGAGACCGAGAAAAGCAGCAGCAGCCCAAGAGCAATTGGGTGCCGAAAGGTGCGGCGTCGGCCCATTGCCTCATGTGGTGTCATAACTCTCCTATGATGTTTTGTCAACTACGATCTGGTTTTCGTCTTTCGCAAGACGAAGAAACTGCTGTGTATCTGGTTCCCGGCGGAGCCGTCCGTCGCGAATGATGGTCGAGCAGAACGGCGCGG
>Ga0187891_1002232_pt1 | contig 14992 bp, 11 predicted proteins | sample June2016WEW_21_4_FD_132990 | JGI IMG/M metagenome (GOLD analysis project Ga0187891, IMG submission 132990) | Peatland microbial communities from SPRUCE experiment site at the Marcell Experimental Forest, Minnesota, USA - June2016WEW_21_40 | ecosystem: Environmental > Terrestrial > Soil >... | reverse complement strand
TGATCGTCGAGAACGGCGGCGAGGTCGTGCGCGGCCCCGATCCGCTGGCGCCGATGAAGGCGGTGAAGAACCCGGTCGAAATCGCCGGCGCGCGCGCGGCGCAACTGCGCGACGGCGTGGCGGTGACGCGCTTCCTCGCCTGGTTCGACCGCGAAGCGCCGCGCGGCACCTTGACCGAGATCGACGCGGTGCAGGCGATGGAGAGCTTTCGCCGCGATACCGGCCTGCTCAAGGACGTGTCGTTTCCCACCATCGCCGGCGCCGGGCCGGACGGCGCCATCGTGCATTACCGGGTGACCCGCAAGAGCAATCGCCGCATCGCGCCGGGCGAGCTGTTTCTGCTCGATTCCGGAGGCCAGTACGAGGACGGCACCACCGACATCACCCGCACCATCGCCGTCGGGCCGCCGACCGCCGACATGCGGCGAAAATTCACCCTCGTGCTCAAGGGCCACATCGCCATCGCCCGCGCGGTGTTTCCCGACGGCAGCACCGGCGCGCAGCTCGATCCGTTCGCGCGGCAATATCTCTGGCAGGCCGGACTCGATTTCGATCACGGCACCGGCCACGGCGTCGGCAGCTACCTCTCGGTGCACGAAGGGCCGGCGCGCATCTCCAAGCTCGGCAACGCGCCGTTGAAGCGCGGCATGATTCTTTCCAACGAGCCCGGCTACTACCGCAGCAACGCCTACGGCATCCGCATCGAAAATTTGCTGCTGGTGACGGAGGCCGCGGCGGTGGCGGATGCGGAAAAACCGCTCAACGCGTTCGAGACGCTGACGCTCGCCCCGATCGACAAGCGCCTCATCGAGCCGGCGATGCTGACCGCCGAGGAGACCGCATGGCTCAACGCCTATCACGCGCGCGTCCTCGAAATGATCGCTTCACAGGTGGATATACACACGCGGGCCTGGCTGCTCGGAGCCACCGCACCGCTGCCGCGACGATGACCGGCGCTAGCGAATCAGTTTCGCCCACTCGTCCTCGGTGAGCACCGCGACGCCGAGCTTTTTCGCCTCCGCGAGCTTGGAGCCGGCGCCGGGACCGGCGACCACGTAATCGGTCTTTTTGGAGACTGAACCGGCGACCTTGGCGCCGAGCCGTTCCGCCATCGCCTTGGCCTCGTCGCGCGTCATCGTCTCCAGCGCCCCGGTGAAGACGACAGTCTTACCGGCGACCGCGGAATCGGCGCGCGGCCGCTCGGCATCGCGGATACGGACCTCTCCCGCCAGCCGCTCGACGCGCCGGCGGTTGTGCGCCTCGCCGAAATAATCGCGCAAGCTTTCGATCACCGTATCGCCGATCTGATCAAGCGCATCCATTTCCAGCTTGGTCTCCTCGTCGCCCTCGACAAGCTTCAGGCACGCCGCCAGGAAGGCATCCCAGCTGCCATAGCCGCGCGCGAGCGCGACCGCGGTCGTCTCACCGACATGCCGGATGCCGAGCGCGTAGATGAACCGCTCCAGCGGAATTTCGCGCCGCGCTTCGATGGCGCCGAACAGATTGCGCACCGAGGTTTCGCCGAAACCCTCCACCTCTTCGAGATGGATTTTGCTGTTGCGCTCTTGCAGCGTGAAGATATCGGCGGGCTCCTTTATCCATCCCTGCTCGTAGAAGAACTCGATCTGCTTCTCGCCGAGGCCATCGATATCGAAGGCGCGGCGGGAGACGAAGTGCTTGAGGTGCTCGATGGTCTGATAGGGGCAGGCGAGCTCGCCGGTGCAGCGGGCGATCGCGCCTTCTTCGCCGGCCGCCGTCTGCTCGCGCACGATGTCGGTATGCAGATGGCACGGGCACTTTTTCGGAACCGCGTAGGGTTTGGCACCGCGCGGCCGCTTCGCCGGCACGACGCCGAGAACCTGGGGAATGACATCGCCGGCGCGCTGGATCGTCACCGTATCGCCGATGCGGACGTCGAGCCGCGCGATCTCGTCGAAATTGTGCAGCGTTGCGTTCTGTACCACGACGCCGCCGACGGTCACCGGCTCGAGCTTGGCCACCGGCGTCAGCGCGCCGGTGCGGCCGACCTGGATCTCGATGTCCTTGACGATGGTCGTCGCCTTCTCGGCGGGGAATTTGTGCGCGATCGCCCAGCGCGGCGAGCGCGAGACAAAGCCGAGGCGCTGCTGCCAGTCGAGCCGGTCGACCTTATAGACCACGCCGTCGATGTCGTAATCGAGCGTGGCGCGCTGCGCCTCGATCGCGCGATGGAATGCCAGCAGCTCTTCGACCGAGCGGCACAATCTGGTCAGCGGGTTGGTGGTGAAGCCGCAGCTTTCGAACCACTTGATCATGCCGGTCTGGGTGTCCGCCGGCATGTCACTCATCTCGCCCCAGCCATAGGCGAAGAAGCCGAGCGGCCGCGCGGCCGTGATCGAAGGGTCCTTCTGCCGCAGCGAGCCGGCCGCCGAATTGCGCGGATTGGCGAACACTTGGCCGCCGCTTGCGGCCTGGCGCTGGTTGAGCGCCAGGAACGCCTGTTTGGTCATATAGATTTCGCCGCGCACCTCGCACACCGCCGGCACGGATTTGCGCTTGAGCCGATGCGGGATGTCCTTCAGCGTCTTGACGTTGGCGGTGACGTCCTCTCCCATTTCGCCGTCGCCGCGCGTCGCGCCGCTGACCAGTTCGCCATGTTCGTAACGCAACGACATCGACAGGCCGTCGATCTTCGGCTCGGCGGAAAAGGCGATCGCCTCGTCGTCGCCGAGCCGCAGGAAGCGGCGGATGCGGGCGACAAAATCGATGACATCCTGCTCGGCGAAGGCGTTGTCGAGCGACAGCATCGGCACTGCGTGGCGGACCTTGGCGAAACGTGCCGCCGGCGCCGCGCCCACGCGCTGGGTCAGGCTTTCCAGCGTGCGCAGCTGCGGAAAGCGCGCCTCGATCGCGGCATAGCGCTGCCGCAGCCGGTCGTATTCGGCATCGGAGACCGTCGGCGCGTCTTCCTGGTAATAGCGCCGGTCATGCTCGGCAATTTCCGCGGCGAGCCGCGCATGCTCGGCCTTGGCCTGCTTTTCCGTGAGATGCTCGACGGGCGTTTCGTTCTTGTCGCGGCGTGGCATGATCGGGCGTCAACTCAACCGGCCGCGCGGATCAAACGTTCGGCGGCGGCGCGGGCTTCGGCGGTGATCTCGGCGCCGGCGAGCATGCGCGCGATCTCCTCGCGGCGGCGCTCCGCTTTAAGCTCGACGACACGGGTCGCCACCCGCTTGCCCTTGGCCAGCGCGTCCTTGGTGATGAGATAATGCCGGTCGGCGCGCGCCGCCACTTGCGGCGCATGCGTCACCGCGATGACCTGCACGCCGGACGCGAGCCGCGCCAAGCGGACGCCGATGGCGTCGGCAATGGCGCCGCCGACGCCGGTGTCGATCTCGTCGAAGATCAAGGTCGGCGCCGAGCCGCGGTCGGCGAGCACGACCTTGAGGGCGAGCAGGAAGCGCGCCAGTTCGCCGCCGGAGGCGACCTTCATCAGCGGACCCGGCCGGGTGCCGGGATTGGTGCGCACCCAGAACTCGATGCGATCGAGACCCTCCGGCCCTTCGCCCTCGGCCTCGATTTGCGTGGAAAATTGCGCGCGCTCGAGCTTGAGCGGCTTTAATTCGGCATTGACCGCCTTGTCGAGCGCCTGCGCCGCGCGCGCCCGCGCCGCCGACAGCGCCTGCGCCGCCTCCCGGTAACGCGCCGCCGCCGCCTGCGCCTCCTGCTCCAGCGCCATCAGCCGCTCGGCGCCGGCGTCGATCAGCGCCAGATCGTCCTCGTAGCGGCGCGCCAGCGCCGCCAGCTCATCGATCGGTACATTGTACTTGCGCCCCGCCGCGCGCAGCGCGAACAGCCGTTCCTCGATGCGTTCGAGCTCCTGCGGATCGTAGTGCGCGACGCCGAGCGCTTGCTCTAGATGGGTGCGGGCCTCGTCGAGCGCCGACAGCGCGGCGTCGAGCACCTTCACCACCGGCGCGATCAGCGCCGGCGCCTGCGCCGCGCGGCGCTCGAGGCGGCGCACCGCGGTCGCCAGCGGCGGCACCGGCGATTGCGGCCCGCTGATGGCCTCATGCGTCGCCCGCAAATCCTCGGCGGCCTTTTCCGCCTGCATCATGGCGGCGCGCCGCTCGGCGAGCACCGTCTCCTCGCCGGTTTCCGGCGCCAGACGGCAAAGTTCGTCGACCGCGTGGCGAAGCCATTCGGCCTCGCGCTGCGCACGCTCGACATCGGCGCGATGCGCCTCGACCGCGGCTTTGCGCGCGCGATGCTCATGCCAGAGGCGGCTCACCGCGGCAGCGTCGCCCTCGATGCCGCCGAAAGCGTCGACCAGCGCGCGGTGCGTCGCCGCCTCGACGAAGGCGCGCTCATCGTGCTGGCCGTGGATTTCCACCAAGGCCGCGCCGAGCGCACGCAGCACCTGCACGCTGACCGGCTGATCGTTGATGAAGGCGCGGGTGCGGCCGTCGGCGAATTGCACCCGGCGGACAATCAGCTCGTCGTCAACGTCGGCAACAAGGTCGTTGGCGGCCAGCACGCGGCGCGCCGGATGGCCTTTGGCGACCTCGAAGGCGGCAGTCACCTGTCCCTGCTCGGCGCCATGGCGCACCAGCGCCGCCTCGCCGCGCGCGCCGAGCGCCAGCCCGAAGGCGTCGAGCAGGATCGATTTGCCGGCGCCGGTTTCGCCGGTCAGCGCAGCGAGACCGGAGCCGAAATCGATGTCCAGGCGATCGATCAGGATGATGTCGCGGATGGAAAGTCGGGCGAGCATGAATGATACGGTTGCCGGAGGATGCTTTGCGCGTCATGCCGGATCGCCGTGAAACGGCGAATCCCCAATTACGCCGGATACTAGCGTCTTCCCGCTCCCCCGTCAGGCGCTCAGCCCAGCCCCTTGAACGCGCGGCTCATCCAGGATTCCTTGTTCTCGTTGGGCTCGCCGCCGGCGGATTTCACCAGCTTGTAGGCGTCCTTGTACCACGGACTATCGGGAAAATTGTGACCGAGCACGGCGGCCGCGGTCTGCGCCTCATCCAAAATGCCGAGCGAAATATAAGCCTCGGTCAGGCGCTCCAGCGCTTCCTCGACCTCGCGCGTGGTCTGATACTGGGTCACCACCACTTTGAAGCGGTTGATGGCGCCGGTGAAAGCGCGCTGCTTCATGTATTGGCGGCCGATCTCCATCTCCTTGCCGGCGAGCTGGTCCCGCGCCAGATCGATCTTTTTCTTGGCGCTGACGGCGTATTCGGTATCCGGATATTTGCGCACCACCTCTTGCAGCGCGTTGACGGCTTTGTCGGCGCGCGCCTGATCGCGGGTGACGTCGAGAATCTGGTCGTAATAGGAGGCGCCGATCAGATATTGGGCATAGGCCGCATCCGGGCTGGCGGGATGCAGCGTCACGTAGCGTTTGGCGGAGTTGACGCAGTCGTCGTATTTCTGCGCCTGATAATACGAGTAGGCCGACATCAACAGCGCTTTGCGCGCCCAGTCGGAATACGGATTCTGGCGATCCACTTCGTCGAATTTCTTCGCCGCGCCCTGGTAGTCCTGCTTGTTGTTGAGCAGGAAAAGCCCCTCGTTATAGAGCTTGTCGGCGGGATCGTCGGGGATGTGGTCGTCGTCCTTATTGAATATGCTGCAGCCGATCAGCGGCGCGGCGAAGAACGCCAGCGCAACAAGTCCGGCCAGCGCACGCAGCCTGCAACCGGATCTCCGCGATCCTCGTAGCCGCAACATCATGAGCGTGATGAAAATCCCGTCCCGCCGACGCGTTCGTTCCCAACGGCGCCGCGTGCGCGTTGGGGGAGCGCTCGGCGCCCATATCGGTCAATAGGCCGACAATCGGCCGGGATTAAGGCAAAAAAGTCAAGTAAATCAAGAGACGTCCGGCCCGTAAGCCGGCGCCGCAAAGCCCACCGCGAGATCGGCGTGCCCGCGCGCGCGGCGCGCCGGCTCCTCCATCTCGCCATAGGCCCAGGCGCTCGAATCGGCCATCAATGCGGTGACCACCGCATGATTGAGCTTATGGCCGCCGCGCACCGACCGATAGGCGCCGATCAGCGGCGCGCCGGCAAGCGCCAGGTCGCCAATGGCGTCCACCGCCTTATGGCGGACGAACTCATCGGGAAAGCGCACGCCCTCCGCATTGAGGACGCGGTTCTCCGCAACCACGACGGTATTCTCGAACGAGGCGCCGAGCGCATAGCCCGCGCTCCAGAGCTTGGCGACATCGCGCATGAAGCCGAAGGTTCGCGCGCGCGCCAGCTCGCGGCGGAACCGATCCGGCTCAACATCAATGGCGAATCGCTGACGCCCGATCAGCGGGTGATCGAATTCGATTTCGGTTTCGACGCGCAGGCCGCGCCAGTGCGGCCGCAGCTCGCCGTAGCAGCCGTCCGCGTTGACCCGGATCGGCTTCAGCACCTTGATGTAGCGGCGCGGCGCCGACATTGTCGCAATGCCAACCTGGTCGATCGCCTCGACGAACGGCGCGGCGCTGCCGTCCATGATCGGGACTTCGGGGCCGTCGACCTCGACCACGGCGTTATCGACGCCAAGGCCGTACAAGGCGGCGAGCACATGTTCGGTGGTCGATACGGCCGGGCCGCTCTGATCGCCGAGCACGGTGGCGAATTCGGTCGCCGTGACGGAACGGAAATTGGCGGGAAGTTCGCGGTCTCTCTGGCCGTCACTGCCGCAACGCCAGAACACCACGCCGGTACCAGCCTCGGCCGGATGCAGCGTTACGGTGACTGGCGAACCGGAATGTACGCCGATGCCGGCAATAGTGACTTGCTCGCGCAGGGTCGTCTGCCTGCCAGCTTGCATGCCCCTCGTCATGCCCTCGTCCTACACCTCATAGCCGGAGTGCCTGAGCAATCGAGCCAACCCCAACTGAGGGACGCGAAGGTTTGTACAAAGGAGCCTTTTCGCCAGACCCCCGGAGTACCCCAACACGGATCCCCTCCGATGGGCTGAGACCATACCGGCGACATGGTTTCCGGCCAATTCACTGTTTCTTACCGACTGTTACCTCTTTCCGGCCGCACTCTTGTCAGCAAGATGCCGCAAGAGCCGTCTGGCAGGGGCCAAAATCCGCCGTCTGCAGCTCCAAAACGGCACCGACCATCAGCTTCCTGCGCTGCGGATAGAGCTGCAAATTCAACAGCTTGATCGCGCGGATCGGCGCCAGCCGCCGCGCAGGGCGGCGGCTGACCGGTCGCCGATTTGCGGCCGATTTAGCGTGGCTTAATTCGCCTGCCGGCGCAGGAAGGCCGGAATGTCGAGCTGGTCCTCCTCGCTGCGGTTATGCACAGGGGCCTGCCGGCCGTGCTGGTCCAGCCCCTGCGGCGCAGCACGTTTGGCATAGTCGGAAACCGGGTCCGGGCGCGATTCAGCGCGCGGCTGCGGGCGTCCGGCAAGCCGTTCGGCCGCGGGTTGCGCCGGCATCGGCGCGCCTGGCGCACTCGGTGCGGCGCGCGAGCTTGGCAGCGGTTCTTCTGCCTCCGGCTCGCGACGGCCCAGACCGACCGCCGCCAACCGCTGCAGCAAGGTCATCCGGCGTTTCTCCGGGTGCTCCTCCGGCGCGAGCTCGCCGCGCCGGGCGCGAATCTCGTTCTGCGCCGGAACCGGCAGCTCATCGATCCGCGGCATACGCAGCGCGCGCTGCGGCAGCCGTTCCGGCTGCGGCGGAATAAACGCCTCCGGCTCGTGCTGCTCCGGCCCGCTTGCAGGCGGATCGATAAACAACGACGGCTTGGGGCCGAGCGGTCGGATGGTGACCTCTTGCCCCGCGCACTGCGGCAGCAGCGCCGCGGCGACCGCCGCCTTGGCGGATTCGATCGAGGCGTTGACGGAAGCCGGCGCCGCAACGGCCGGTGCGGCCGCTACCGGTCGGGACGACTCCGTTCGTTCGATGCGTTCCGCCAGCCGCTCGTTGTCGGCGCGCAGCCGCTGCGCGACCTCCGCGATCCGCGCCTCCGCCGCCGACACCGCCGGCCGGTGCACCAAGGCGTTGTCGATCCCGGTCGCGACCACCGAAACGCGGATGATGCCGTCGAGACTCTCATCGAAGGTCGCGCCGACGATGATGTTGGCATCCTGGTCGACCTCGCCGCGGATCCGCGTTGCCGCTTCGTCGACCTCGTAGAGCGTCAGGTCGCGGCCGCCGGTGATGGAGATGAGGAGCCCTTTGGCACCCTTCATCGAGGCATCGTCGATCAGCGGATTGGAGATCGCCGCCTCCGCCGCCGTCTGCGCGCGCTTCTCGCCCTCGGCCTCGCCGGTGCCCATCATCGCCTTGCCCATTTCGCGCATCACCGCGCGGACGTCGGCGAAGTCGAGATTGATCAGGCCCTCCTTCACCATCAGATCGGTGATGCAGGCGACGCCGGAATAGAGCACCTGATCGGCCATCGCGAACGCATCGGCAAAGGTCGTCTTCTCGTTCGCCACCCGGAACAGGTTCTGATTGGGAATGATGAGCAGCGTGTCGACGCACTTCTGCAGTTCGACAATGCCGCCTTCGGCGATGCGCATGCGCCGCTGGCCTTCGAAATGAAACGGCTTGGTGACGACGCCGACAGTCAGAATGCCGATCTCCTGCGCCGCCTTGGCGATGATCGGCGCCGCTCCGGTGCCGGTGCCGCCGCCCATGCCCGCGGTGACGAACACCATATGCGCGCCGGAAAGGTGGTCGCGAATCTCGTCGATCACTTCTTCGGCGGCGGCGCGGCCGACGTCGGGCTGCGAACCGGCGCCGAGGCCTTCGGTCACCTGCGCGCCCATTTGGATGATGCGCTCGGCCTTCGACATGGTGAGCGCCTGCGCATCGGTATTCGCCACCACGAAATCGACGCCCTGCAGGCCGGCGGTGATCATGTTGTTGACGGCATTGCCGCCGGCGCCGCCGACGCCGAACACGGTGATGCGCGGCTTCAGCTCACGGATGTCGGGGATTCTCAGATTGATGGTCATTTGCTTGCCTCTTCTTTCATGCGCGGGCGACGACGACGCCCGGCCCCGGCCGATCCGCCACCGGCCGTTGGGATGTCACTCGTAACTTCTTGGCTTCGAATCCGGGGGCCATCAGAAACTCTCGCGAAGCCATTGTCCGACGCGGGCGAAATAGCCGCCCGTGCCAGTCATCAGGTACCGCTTACCGCGTGTTTCGAAATGCTCGAGATGCGCCGCTTGCGGGTAGACGAGGAGCCCGGTCGCCGCGGCAAAGGCTGCGCCCTTGGCCGCGTCCGGCAGACCGGCGATGCCCAGCGGCCGCCCGATCCGTACCGGGCGGCCGAGAATGCGGGCCGCAAGCTCCGGCAATCCGGTGAGCTGACTCGCCCCGCCAGTCAGGATCACGCGACCGCGCGGCTCGGCGGCGAACGGGGATGCCGCGAGCCGGTCGCGCACCATTTCCAGGATTTCCTCGACGCGCGGCTTGATGATGTGCACCAGCGCCGCCCGCGGCACGAATTGCGCCTGCTCGCGCTCCTCGGCGCTGATCGGCGGCACCGTGATCATGTCGCGTTCGTCCGATCCACCGACGAGCACACTGCCATAAAATGTCTTGATTCGCTCGGCGTCGGCGATGCTGGCGTTGAGCCCGCGCGCGATGTCGAGCGTGACGTTCATTCCGCCGAGCGCAAATCCTTCCGAATGAATGAAGCGGCCGCCGACGAATACCGCCATCGTCGTCGTGCCGGCGCCCATGTCGACGACCGCCGCGCCGAGATCGGCTTCGTCGTCGGCCAGCACCGACAAGCCGGCGACGTAGGGGCTTGCGACCATGGCCTCGACGGCGAGATGGCAACGCTCGACCGCGAGCATCAGAATGCGCGCCGCCGCGACGTCGGTGGTGGCGACATGCATGTCGACGCCGAACCGGCGACCCAGCATGCCGCGCGGATCGCGGATGCCGTTGCTGCCGTCGATCGAAAAGCCGATCGGCAGCGAATGCAGCACGGCGCGGCCGTCGCGCATCGAATGCCGGTTGCCGGCGGCGAGAACGCGCGCGATGTCGCCTGCGGAGACGGCGGCGCCGGCGATGTCGATCTCGGCGGCGAACAACTCGCTGGCCAGCCGGCCGGCCGATATCGACAGCACCACCGACTCGATCTCGACCGACGCGGTGCGCTCGGCGCCATCCACGGCCTGGCGAATGGCTTCCTCGGCCTGCGCCAGATTGACCACGCCGCCGCCCTTGGTGCCGCGGGCGCCGGCATGGCCGAAGCCGATCACCTCGATGGCGTGGCTCCTTCGGGTCAGGACCTGCTGCGGAGCATGCGGGCGCAGCCGCGCAATCAGGCAAGCGACCTTGCTGGAACCGATATCAAGCGCGGCAACAAGAGCGCTGCGCCGCGGCGAGATCGGCTTCATCTTCGGAGTGAGGCCGTAATGCAGGGCGCTCATGCGTCGCCCGCCTTTTTCTTTTTCTTGTCCTTGAGCGCGTCGTCGCGGGCCTGGGCCGCGGCATCGGACAGCCGCACGGTGACGCGGTCGGGCAGCCGCAGATCGACGGCGACGATGTCGCGCGACAAGAGCTTCTTGTCACGGTCGAGCGCAACCAGCCGGTCGAGCGCCTGCTCGACATTGGCTTCCGGCAAGCGCACGTCGATGCCGTTGCTGAGCCGCAGATTCCAGCGCCGTTCCGCCACCAACACCGAGGCGCGCACCGCCGAGCGAATGTCGGGGTAACGGTCGACGATGGCGAGGAAATCTTTGGCCTGGCGCTGCGCGCCGCGCCCAACCACTAGCGGCAGCCCGAGATAACGGTTCTCGACGAAGGGTTCGAGCACGGTGCCGTCGGCGGCGATGACGCTGACGCGGCCGTCCTTCTGCCACAGCGCGAAAGCCTGCCGCTCGGTGATGGTGATCTGCAAGCGGTCCGGATAGAGCTTGAGAACCGCCGCATCGGCGATCCAGGGATTCGCCAATAGCCGTGTCCGCGCCGCGGCGGCATCGAGGAACAACAGCGAGGCGCGCCCGGTTACGCCGGCAGTGGTGAGAATCTCTTCGCGGCTGACTTCCTTGGGTCCGCTGAGCGAAATGGCCGCGATGCGAAAGCCGGCGGCGTTCGCGGCGCTGTCGCGGGCATCCTTCAACCAGTCGACGATCGCAATGACGTGGCCGCCGGCGAAGACGCCGTAGCCGAGCGTAGCAGCGAGAAGAAGCACCGACGCGGCGACGCCGACGCCGGGCGGCGGCAACCACACGGTCCGCAAAGCCCAGCGCCCCATCAACCGGCCACGGGAAGCCAGCCACGCCAGGCGCTCGGTGCGGCCGCGGCGAAGATCGTTTTCGGCGCGCGGAAGGGGCGGCGCGTCAAACGACGTGCCGGCCTGTTCCACCGCTGCTTCCACCCCTGGCCCCGACCGCATCAGCGGTTGGTCGAGGCGTCCTCCACCATCCATCGCACCAGCTCATCGAAGGTGATGCCCGCGTAGGCAGCAAGCTCGGGAACGAGCGATGTCTCGGTCATGCCCGGCTGTGTATTGACCTCAAGACAGACCAGCTTTCCCGTCCCCCGATCGTCGTAGCGAAAGTCGGCGCGGCTCACGCCGCGGCAGCCGAGCGCACTATGGGCAGCCAGTGTGAGTCTTCGGACTTCCTGGTAAACATTTGGTAAAATTGGCGCCGGCAGCAGGTGTTTGGAGCCGCCGGCGGCATATTTCGCTTCGTAATCGTAGAATCGCGTCGCCGGCACGATCTCGATGACGTCGAGCGGCCGGTCGTCGAACACCGCGCAGGTCAGTTCCTTGCCCGGGATGTAGCGCTCGACCATGACCTTGTCGCCGAACGGCCAGTCGTCGCGGTAAAGCTCCTGCGGCGGATGCGGATGGTCCTCGGTGACAATGAAGACGCCGACGCTCGAGCCTTCCGCGATCGGCTTGACCACATAGGGCGGCGGCATCAGGTGGCGGCGCCCCGCTTCGAACCGCGACGCCACGATATCCTCGGCAACCGGGACGCCGGCGGCGCGGAACAGCGCCTTGGCAAAATCCTTCTGCATGGCGAGCGCGGACGCCAAGACGCCGGAATGGCTGTAGGGAATGCCGAGGATTTCCAGCACGCCTTGCAGCGTGCCATCCTCGCCGGGCCGGCCGTGCAGCACGTTGAGCGCGACGTCGGGCTTGATCGCCGTCAGCGCCGCCGCGACGTCGCGCCCGGCATCGATCGGCGTCACACGATAGCCGAGGCGGGCGAGTGCATCGGCGCAGGCCTGGCCCGAGCGCAATGAAATGTCGCGCTCTGCCGACCAGCCTCCCATCAGAACGGCGACGTGCTTTGTCATGCCCCAGCCCGGTACCGCGTGCCGGTACGGTTGATTCGCTGGGTCACCAATAGAATCCACAATTGGCGAAACGTCGAGAGTCTCGGAATTAATCCTGAAACCGGTAAGCCTCGGACCTGCGGCAGACGACCGGCATGGCGCCGGCGTTACGCGCCGTGCCCAAACCTCGCCGCAGCACCGGGGCGGCGCGCCGGTTCATGAATTGAGCCAGATTGCCTCGCCGCGATCGATGAACAGACCGGAGCCGTTTCTCTGCTCAAGAAAAGCAGATTTCGAGCGCCCTGCCGTCAATGATCTGGCTGACCAGAAGGTCATGCCGGCCAATGGCCGGGTGTGATACCGGCAACGGCTCGGGCTGGATCGACAGCTGTGGCGGCGCGTCGAAGACAACGGCGAACTGCTGGCGAAAATGCGAGCCCGTCTTGGGTCCGCGGCGGACGTCTCTGAGCGTCACCTCATTGTCGCCGATGGTGAATGTCTCGCCGACAAGCGGCTCGAAGTGCTCGGCTGCCAATTTCGCCAGATCTTGCGTCGTATCGGCCGAGCGTTGCCCGCTATGAGCCGCATCTCCGCACGGCGCGGAAACCGCCGCCCATGCCGCACTGGGAATTGCGCCCGCGATGACGGCGCCCGCGACAAGGGTCGCACTCATGGGAAGCAGCCGGATCGTATCGCGGCGGCTGATGTTACCCGGTCGATTGCTTTCCTTCATGGCCTTCTCTCCATAGGACTTGGTTTCGACGCTCACGACTCCTAACGGGCGAATAAATTTCTGTCACATCCTCCGCGCGAGGATAGTCTATTCTCTCGGTTCTTGCAAAGTCGCCGTCATCGACCGTCGCCGCCGTTGCTCGCGAACGTGGGTGAAGTCCGGTAAAGCAAGCGTTATGTCGCGACCCCGATCCGCTTGATCTCCCATTCGAGATCGACGCCGGAGTGCTCTTTGACCCGCTGCCGCACGGTCTCGCCGAGCGTCTCGATGTCGGCGGCGGTCGCGTTGCCGAGATTGATCAGAAAATTGCAATGCATCGCCGATACTTGCGCGTCGCCGATGCGCAAGCCGCGGCAGCCGGCGGCGTCGATGAGCTGCCAAGCCTTCTGCCCGGGCGGATTTTTGAAGGTCGAGCCGCCGGTGCGGCTTTTGATCGGCTGTGTCGCCTCGCGCGCTTCCGTGATCTTGTCCATCTCGGCGGCGATGACGGCCGGGTCGCCGCGTTCGCCGCGGAACGTCGCTCGCGTGAAGATGTAATCGTCGGGCGCGCCGCAACGCCGGTAGGCGAAGCGCATGTCGGCGTTGCCGAGCACATGGACGCGGCCGGCGCGATCGACAGCGCGGGCCTCGATCAGCGCGTCCTTGACCTCGCGTCCATAGGCGCCGCCGTTCATGCGCAGCGCGCCGCCAATGCTGCCGGGAATGCCGCGCAGGAACGACAGCCCGGCAATGCCGGCCTCCTGCGCCGCGCGCGCGACCTTGACGTCGGGGACCGCGGCGCCGGCGCGCACGTCAACGCCGTCGATGACAATATCGCCGAAGCCGCGCCCGAGCCTGATGGCCACGCCCGGCACGCCGCCATCGCGCACGATCAGATTGGAGCCGAGGCCGATGACGGTGACGGGAATTTCGGCTGGCAGGTTGGCCAGCATATAGCCAAGGTCGTCGTCATCCTCCGGCATGAACAAAACTTGCGCCGGCCCGCCGACGCGGAACCAAGTCAGTTCCGCGAGCGACTGATTTGGCAGCAGCCGGCCGCGCAGCGCCGGCATTTCCGACTTCAAGCCGGCGACAATATCGGGAAAGCTCATGCGGCGGCTCCGGCCACCTTGTCGAGCCACGCCGTCAGCACTTTGCCGCCGGCTTCGCGCGTCGCCGCACCGAGCGTGCGTGCCTGCGCCCGCAAATCGCGCGGATCGATGCCCGCCTTGCCGAGCTCGACGGCGTGGCCGACGAGCCAATTTTCGAACCGCGCCGGCTCGCTCTCCACATGAAACTGCAATGCGAGTTGCCAAGGCGCACGCACGAATGCCTGCACCGGACAATGCCGCGTCCAGGCGAGCCGCGCACAGCCGTGCGGCAATACGCAATTGTCGCCGTGCCAGTGCAGCACCGGCGTCGCGCCGAGCGCCGACAGCACGGAGGCCTGACCGGCTTCCGTCAGCATCAATGGCGCCCAGCCGATCTCCTTGACCGGGCCCGGCGCCACTCGCGCGCCGAGCGCCGCCGCCATGAGCTGCGCGCCAAGGCAGATGCCGAGGATCGGTTTGTTCGACTCCAGGCGCGCGGCGACCGCGGCAATTTCCTCGCCGATGAACGGATAGGCGTCGCGCTCATAGACGCCGATCGGACCGCCCAGCACGATCACCAGATCGGGCGCGGTCAGCGTCTCGGTGTCGAAGGGCTGAATGCCGGCATCGAGATACTGCACGTCATAGCCGCGCGCGGCGAGGAGCGGGCCAAGCAGGCCGAGATCCTCGAAGGCGACGTGGCGAACCGCCAGGCATTTTTTGATCATGGCGCGATGCCTCTAGTGTCCCGATTCCGAAGTTCGCATCATTATGCGGCACCCTCGTTTGCGAACTTCGGAATCGAAGGACACCAGCAACGTATTGATCTAGTACCGACTATCGCTGATGAATGAGTCGTGATTCAAGGATGCATGAGCGGCATCCCCGAGGCGACGATTATCATTCTGACGGCGGAGGAACGTGCCGAGCTTGAGA
>Ga0187891_1002227_pt1 | contig 15023 bp, 21 predicted proteins | sample June2016WEW_21_4_FD_132990 | JGI IMG/M metagenome (GOLD analysis project Ga0187891, IMG submission 132990) | Peatland microbial communities from SPRUCE experiment site at the Marcell Experimental Forest, Minnesota, USA - June2016WEW_21_40 | ecosystem: Environmental > Terrestrial > Soil >... | reverse complement strand
TTGGCGACACTTCCCATTGAGCTTCCTGTCTCGACAATCATTATGCTGAGATCCATCGCGGATATTGCGCGGAGTGAGGGCGAAGATCTTTCCGAACCGGAGGCGGCGCTCTCATGCGTGCAGGTCTTTGCATTGGGCGGACGGGCTGGCTCGACCGATGCGTCTCAAAGCGGTTATTTCACCGTGCGGGGCATGCTTGCGAAGAGCGTAACTGAAGCCGCACGCTTCATCGCAGAGCGCGGCGTTATTGAGGAAGGCGCCCCAGTTCTCGTCCGTTTCATCACGCTAGTGGCGTCCCGCTTTGGCGTAGTAGTGACGCAAAAAGTCGCGGCGCAGGCTCTTCCGGTGGTCGGTGCGCTAGGCGGCGCTGCCGTGAACTACGCGTTTATCGAGCATTTTCAGGAGGTGGCTCGGGGTCATTTCACGGTTCGCCGGCTCGAACGAGTCTACGGCAAAAACGTTGTACGGACAGAATATGAGCGCCTCGCTCAGGACCACTGAAGCCCAAAATATCCCAGCTTCACTCTGGGTCATCAACTGCCTCGCCGACAAACACGGCCGGCGCGGCAGCTAGACTCCTGATAACGGACACGAAGGTGGACCCTATGGCGCTGATCTTTCAATGCCGCCTGTTTGGCGATACCCCCTACCTCGCAGCGCGCGCCCGGCGCCGCGGCGCCGCATGATCGATCGCTCCAAACGCCCGAGCTCCGCAATATCGCTTAAACGAAATTGCCGAAGCGCCGCCCAGCCGGCGCCAGCGGGTTGGTCTGATCGCCTAGCGCGCCTCGCGCACGAGGATCCGGCGCGAGTAAGCCTAACGCTGGCCGCACCAGCCCCCAACCCAAATTCAGATGGCGGCCAGCAGGCGGCGCCAGCGGGTCGCGCTGCTGGCCGCCCGCGCTCAGGTCGGCGCGGCCCTCGCGCGCGAGTCAATGGATAAAGAGGAGGAACGCGAGGTCCAGTGCGGCGGATTTGGCGATCGGGCTGTTGTCCAAGCCGACCCCGTAGCTCGCGCCGCGCGGGCGGCGGCGGCCTCATGATCGTTCGCTCCGAACGCCCGAGCTCCATCGTTCGCCCCGAACCGGAATTGCTAGGAGGAAACTAACAAACACGGACCGCGCCACAAACTCTCCTTGATGGCAGTGCCACAAACACGGCTCTAGGCGGCGAGCGGCTTGATCTCCACAGCGTAGCCAAGTTCAGCTAGGCGTTTAACCAAGCGTTGTTTTTGCTTGTCGGTGGAACGGCGATCGAAGTGGTTGCAGCCGAGATCCTTGTACATCGTCCCGTCCTTGAGCATGTGGTAGATGGCGGTAAGGATGGAGGCGGCGACGGCCATGATCGCCTTCTTGGGGCCGCGCCGGGCTTTGATGCGGTAGAATTGGGCCAATTCGCCGCGAAAGCAGTCAGGGAATGCAAATCGATTTTAGTGGAGGCGTCCGTACCTAACCGCTTTGTGACGCAGCCGTTCGAGTTCGAGTTCGAGCTCGTCTCTCAGATGCAACATGCGGCGCTTCAGATCAATGATCATCAGGTCATCAGATGACGTATGAGTCAGAGCTTTAGCAATCTCGTCTTTGAGGGTTTGGTGCCGCCGTTCAAGATCGGCAATGTCTGATTTTGGCACGATTCCGTTCGAGTCCCTGCATCAGATTTTCGGCAAAAAAGAGCGGGCGCGCTACGGGAAGGTAGAGGAATCGCTTGGGTACTTCCTCAAACGTGACCCGAAGGCGTCCGCTCTCTGCATGGAGAAGCCGAAGCCCCTCAAGCAGCTCGCTTCTCCAATGGGAGGAATTGTAAAGTGGAAATCGCCGAAAGGTCTTTGACCTAAATCAGGCAGCATTGCTGTCCTTTTTTATCTTTGCCTGAGTGGGGTAGCCAGCATGGAGCCGCTTGGAATGTGGACGTTTGACCCAATGCATGGCTCAGATAGCCCCCGTTGCTGCCATCCGCGAGCGGACCGGAGAGAAGCCGCCGTCAATCGGCAGCCTATACTCCGCCATCGAACGCCTTGAAGATCGAGGGCTCATCAAAACGCGGTTGGGCGAGGCAACAAAGGAGCGCTGCATTGAGCTTTGCGAGAATGGCGGCGACGTGAAACTTGGCGGTGCGGAAGGAGATTCCCAATCGACGTGCGATCGCCTTGTTGGAGGCCTGCGTTAACTGCTCTCTTCGCCCTTCCGCGCGCGCGAGCCGCGCTCCGAATCCCGCCCGATCCCGCCCGCCGATGAACCGACCCGCCCGCGGTCCACTTCCACCCGACTTCCAGACCCCTCCCCGTCGCCAGCCGGAGGGTGACCGCTGACCATCCTCAGCTATGCCGTAGGACCCAAAACCACCCCGGCCGCGCCGATGCGTTATGTCAGGGAACCTCGTCGGCCATGTTAATGATCGCAAGGGTGGGAGCCGACAGGCTAGACGGGCCGACGAGCCTGTCGCCGATCTGCAGGGCTCCGCGACAAAAGCGGTTTTCGCGATAGAGCCATTCGACGATCTGGTGCACCAGCTTGCCGGGGAGAGCAACCTCATCGAGCGCCCAGCGCTCGATTCGCGCATGAATTTCCAGTGCATGATGATCTGTGAGACTCAATGCAGCGTCCATCAGCCTCGACCAAATGAACGTGTCTGGCGATGCCAGCGCACTCGCGTGCGATAGCAGTGAGCCGGGAAATGGATCCCCGTCGGACAGTGTCGATGGCACCAAGGAAACGAGTGCGTCCCGGAACTGGCTTTGCTGCGGCTGGAAACACAGCGGTGCTCCAAGGAGCACGAGACCGCGGATGGTTGCGGGTGCCAAGGCGCCATATATGGCCGCAAGCGTGCCGCCAAGCGAGTGACCGATGAGAAATGGCTTTGAGCCTCGGCCCTCGACCGACACCTTCGCCACGCAATCGGAAATGGCGAGCGCGCACTCATCGAGGCCGTTGTTGCCGGTGCGGCGTGACGCTGGCATCCATTCCAGGAGATGCACATGCAAGCCCTCTCGCAGACAGTAGCGGATCGCGCTCGCTGAGGGGGCAAGGTCCCAAATGTATGGGCGCTTGATCGGGGCCGCGACAACGAGCAGGGAATGCGATGTCTCGTGATTGCTATATTCGCGGAGGTGCCAACACGGTCCGGAGGCAACTATCCGGTAGGGACACTCGCTCGGGCCGAAACCAAACGCTGCAACCGCGTCGCCCTGTAAGCGGCGCAGGACGTCAGCCATGCCAAACGGAGCTCGGCCGACGGCCTCCAGTGCGGTATATATCGGAGCGTTCTGGTCTGGCACCCTGCGTTCTCTTATTCGCTGTTGCAATCGGTCGATTACTATCCAACAGCATCCGCCCGGACGCGAAAGTCCGATGCTGGCCGATTTTTATGTTCGATCCGGCGATGTTCCGCCCGTAGCATTGGCAGTTCACAAATATCTTCAGGGTTCATTGAATTGCCTCCCGAGCCTCTAGCACGTCCACGATATCACCAATCTCCCACAGTCGCTCGGTCACGCCCGCAGCGATCGCGGGCATGGTCCGCAGCGTCTTATGGATGTGAAGAAATTGTAGTATATCGCGAACAGCGCGACGGAATGCGCATGATTTTCGACCTTCTTTGGCATTGGTCAGCCGAGTAAAGCGGCGAGTGTGCATCATTCAAAGGAGCCCACTACCCGCTCAGGGCAACTCTTGATCCTCAATGCCGGGGGCGGGTATCATGTCTTGTTACCGGGGATGGAGCGGATATCCGTCGATCTCGGTTAGTTCGCGCTGACAAGTGAACCCGTGGCGGTGATTGGCGGCGGATAGCAGGTGTCCGCGGCTTTGGCCACCAAGCCCAAGCAACCTGTACTCTACGTGGAGTTCCGCAAGGACGGCACTCCCATCGATCCCAGCCAGTGGTGGGCAACAAACGAAGGCGAAAAGGTTCGCGGATGATGCGCAAAATTTCCCTCATTTTCCTCGGTGCGGTCGCAGGTGTGGGGCTCACGTTGCTGGCGACGCAGCCACACACCGCATTCCTCGCATCGAGCGCGAAAGCGGCGGCAGCGGACACCTACCGGCAGCTCAATCTGTTCGGCGATGTGTTCGAGCGCGTGCGCGCCGATTACGTCGAGAAACCGGACGACAGTAAGCTCGTCGAATCGGCCATCAACGGCATGCTTGCCGGGCTCGATCCGCATTCGAGCTACATGGATCCGAAGAGCTTCCGCGACATGCAGGTGCAGACGCGGGGCGAATTCGGCGGCCTCGGCATCGAGGTCACCATGGAGGATAGGCTGGTGAAGGTGGTCGCGCCGATCGACGAGACGCCGGCAGCCAAGGCCGGCGTCATGGCCAACGACATCATCACCCATCTCGACGACGAGGCGGTGCAGGGTCTCACGCTCGACCAGGCCGTCGATAAAATGCGCGGCCCGGTCAACACCAAGATCAAGCTCAGGATCATGCGCAAGGGCGTCGATAAGCCGATCGAAGTGACGATCGTGCGTGACGTCATCCGCGTGAAATCGGTGCGCTCGCATTCCGAGGGCGATGACGTCGGCTACATCCGCATTACGCAGTTCAACGAGCAGACGACCGACGGTCTGAAGAAGGCGATCAGCGACCTCACCACTCAGCTCGGCACCGAAAAGATCAAAGGCTTCGTTATTGATCTGCGCAACAATCCGGGCGGCCTGCTCGACCAGGCGATCTCGGTGTCGAACGCCTTCCTGGAAAAGGGCGAGATCGTTTCCACCCGCGGCCGCAATGCCGAGGAAACGCAGCGTTTCAATGCGCATGCGCGACCGGGCGACCTGACCAAGGGTAAGCCGCTCATCGTGCTAATCAATGGCGGTTCGGCCTCGGCGGCGGAAATCGTCGCCGGCGCGCTGCAGGACCACAAGCGCGCGACCCTTATCGGCACGCGTTCGTTCGGCAAGGGCTCGGTGCAGACCATCATTCCGCTCGGGTCCGGCAACGGCGCGCTGCGGCTGACCACGGCGCGCTACTACACGCCCTCGGGCCATTCTATCCAGGCCAAGGGCATCACCCCCGACATCGAAGTGCTCCAAGACGTGCCGGACGACCTGAAGTCGCACATCGACACCAAGGGCGAGGCATCGCTACGCGGTCACCTCAAGGCGGAGGGCGCCGAAGAAACGGGCTCGCAGTCCTATGTGCCGCCAGACGAGAAGGACGACAAGGCGCTCAAGATGGCGCTCGATCTCCTGCGCGGCGCGACCAGCGACGCCGCTTTCCCACCGAATCCGAAGGCTGCCGTTCCCAATTGAGCGGCAGGGGTCCTGATGCGAACACGGGGCGGGGCGACGGATGGTTCTGCCCCTTGCAGATCGTTTTTCCGGGGAAGCCGTTTACCGCCAATTTTACCGCCTTTGGCACGCCCAGGAGACTTGCCTTTACTGTCCTCAATCTCGCCCGTAGCGATCTTGGCGACCATTACGACGGCGCCGATCACGTCGGCGGGGCGCTTCTCGCCTTGGGGCCTTGGGGCATACTGAATCCTTCTACATTGCAGCGAAGCCGGCCTCCGTCAGCCGAAAGGAGGTATTGGGGCTAGCCTCAAACCATCCGATCGATGCACCATGCTTCAAACCATCGGTGATGTCGCTCGTTCGCAATCCCCATGCAGCGGCCATCGCGATAAACTTGTTGGGCCGCAGAACCTCTCCGGGTCGCGTTCCGAAGTGCTTGTAAATCCTGAGCACCATGCGAGCGTTTTCTTCTGGGGTGGAAATTGTCGCCATTGAACTCTCCTGTGGCCCAAGCATACTTTCGTATCTGAGAGTAAGCACCGATCGGCAGGGCCGTAGCGGTCTTGGCCTGGAAACGCGCTGTCACAAGCCATCCACCCGGCTTTGTACGCTATTGTTGTCCTCGAACCACTCCGGATGAGTTGCAAGCGCAGTGATGCCTACAGCGGCCATGAGCCCCAGTATCACAAGAAGCTGAAAGATTGTTAGCTGATCCTGATCCACAGGGTTACCCCCGCGGTTTGGCAGACCGACAGTAAGCACTTTAGCTCTAGCCGCCTTGATTTGAGTCAAATGGTCCTGCGGCCTAAATAGGCGGCGACCGCCTGCCCTTGCTAGTCTCGTAGAGGGTTTCTCACGTTTGGTCGCTTACCGTATTTCCCCAACAGGTCGTTCAGCGTCTCGACCACGAGCGCCTGTAACGTGGTGTCGCGTTCAATTGCCAGAATGCGGAGCGCCTTAAGGCCGTCCGCGTTGGCGCAGGGCTGCTGTAGGCATTGCGAATGCTAATTCGTGGGTTTGAGCGTAGGCATTCTTGCAACATTCTCGCAAGACTTTGATAATCAACGCTTCGCGGCGGAACAAATATCCGCTTACGCTTTCAGTAAGAACGCAATGGCCTCATCAAATGGATTTCATCAGGTTTTTCTTTGACCCAAAGGTTATAGACCTTTTCGCCACCTACTGCGGCGAAATGCAACGCTGTGTGACCTTCTAACTGCGGGGCGTAGCCTAGGCCGCAAATGTTCAACAGTGCGCCGCTTCAAAGCGGGCGGTGCATTCTTCCGAATAGCCATCCGAGGCCGAGCGCGATGGCTACAGCCGTATAGGGCTGCTTTTCGATGGTGTTTCGCAATGCCCTCTCAAAGGAACCGGCGGTCCGGGAGGCGCTATCGACGGCTTGGCCATGGAGGTCTTGGGCGGCATCCGACACTTCACCGGCCTGTTTCTTGGCCTCTCGAACAGCACGGTTAAAATCAGTGTTCGGGGGGGTCTGACATATCAATGCTCCGTGGTTGTGAGCGTCTATCAACCTTCGTCTTGGATTTTTCTGCTTTTTTGCTGCCTTCTTGGCGACTTTTGCTGCCTTCTTAGCGACTTTTGCTGCCTTCTTTGCGCTCTTGGTTTTCTTAGCCATTTTTGCGGTCCTCCAATTGTGGTAGCGACATCGTGGGCCGCGGTGTGCATGAGTCAAGAACCCCCGATTTTTAAAGAGCCGTTCTTTCTCATTGAATCATTTTCGCCTGTGGCTCAGAATTTCCCGGCATCCAGACCGAGGGCTGTGGTTGGCCGTGTCATAAGCCTTTTCCTCACCGGCCGTGATGCGCCGGCCAGCAGCTTTGCTCTTGGCCTTGAGCATTGCGACGTACCTTCGGCGGTAATTCGTGAAACAAAATGCTTGTCATCGCGTCCTGGGTTTCATCGGGCACGGGCAACGACTCCGCGTTTCCAACGATGAGATTTATTCGCGACCAGCGTTTCAGGTGACGCTTGGCGTATCTGATATATGGCTCAGACATGTCGAGACCGAGGGCCGGAAGGCGTGGCCAGGCCTGTTTGAGAAAATCAAGAAAGCGCCCGGTCCCGCAGCCGATGTCGAGAAGTCTCAATTTGCGCTGGTCCCGTTCGGCGAAAACTTCATGGAGCTGAGGTAACGCCTGCCGGCGCGTCGCATTGGCAGTCCCGTTGAAGAGCACCTCGACCTGGGTGTCGTATCGACTCGCCGAATCGTCCGTCATCCAGCCGCCCGACTGGAAATGGAAATTCTGCAAATAGTAGCGAGGCCGCTTTCCGCGCGTCCCGTCGGCTAGGACTTCATTGTGCGCGCCGCGCTCGCGCCGCCGATGGATTTCGGGGAGATCCTCAAAAAAAAGTCGCGAACGATCGAGAAGTGTTAACAGCGACCCGTCATGATCGGCAGGAAGCGGGTAAAGGCCGGCCTCGATATTGGCGAGGTCCTGCTGGAAAAGGATTGCCATATCCGCATACAGACGCCCGCGGTCCGGCACGGGCAAATTGGTGTGGGGGCGGGGCCGCGCTTTGTTACTCTCTCGTCGCTGCGTCGCCTCGGATAGCCGGCGTACGGCGAGGCTATGCCCCACATACCAAGCGACACGCGGTAGCTGGCTGGCGCCATAAGCGACGCGACCTGATCACATTCCTCTTCTACTACCACGATACGACATACATGAACGTCGATCACGCCGGGATGGACCGCAACATGTTCGCCGCGCTCAAGACCGGCGGCTTTTTGGTGATCGCGGATCATTCCGCCCTGCCGGGCCAGGGGACTTCGGTCGGTAAGACGCTCCATCGCATTGAGGAAAGCACGCTGCGCAAGGAAGTCGAAGCGGCCGGTTTCCGCGTCGTTGCCGAAGGCAATTTCTGGCGACATCCCGAGGACACGCACGACTTCCCGAGCTTCCGGCCGACGATGCCGGTCGACGAATTCGTGCTCAAATTCCAGAAGCCGATGTGAAGCCGACTACTTGAGCTAGTCGCTTACTTTGTCGAGAGGAGTGCGAAGCTGCGTTGGTGCGGGTCAAGGTAACCAGGTAGCACCGTGCGGCGCGTTCAACGGCGTGACCGCTTTTACCAGTGCGCGCCAGGCCGCACGAGCCGGGCGGAACAAGCGTCTCAGGAGTTCACCTTTTTATATTTGCACGAACCCAACGAAACGAGGGCTGGTGGCAGCGGCCAGCCAGTCGTATCTTAGCTCGTCTGGTCGATGCGGCATTCAACATGGGGTAATTCCGGGATCGAGCCAGACGAAGGCACAGGGAATCAGCTCTCTAGAGAGATACGAGGCCATCCTCATGTGGCCTTACAACGATGGAGAGCGACAATGGAATACTATGTCGGACTAGACGTGTCGTTGAAGCAGACATCGATCTGCGTGGTGAACCAGACGGGATCGGTGGTGCGCGAGGGCTAGTCGATTCCGATCCTGAGGTGATTGCCGCGTTTGTCAGATCAAATGCTCCGGGCGCGGTTCGGATCGGCCTCGAAACAGGGCCGACCTCGACGTGGCTATGGACCGAGCTCAAGCGGCTTGGCCTGCCGGTGATCTGCATCGACGCGCGCCACGCCAAGGCGGTGCTCAAAATGCAGATCAATAAGAGCGACCGCAACGATGCGGCTGGTATCGCCCGCATCATGCAGACCGGCTGGTTCAAGGAGGTGCACGTCAAACTCGGTCAGGGCGCTCCTGGCCAGCCGGGCGTTGCTGGTCAAGATCAAGCGCGACCTTGAGAACCAGATCCGTGGCCTCCTCAAAAACCTTGGTCTCGTAATCGGTCGCGCCAAGTTTAACGTCTTCGCTGCGCGAGCCGAGGAGTTAATCGAGGATCGTCCCGAGCTGGTGGCCGCGGTCAGGCCGTTGCTTGATGCGCGCAAGGCCATCGAGCAGCAGGTCGGCGATCTCGACCGTAAGGTTCTGAAGCTGGCGCGTCATGATGTGCAGGTTCGTAGGTTCATGACAGCGCCTGGTGTCGGTCCGATCACTGCGCTCTGCTTCAAAGCGACGATCGACGATCCGACGCGCTTCAAGCGATCGAGAAGTGTTGGCGCCTATGTCGGATTGACGACCCGACGCCATGCCTCCGGAGAGGTCGATTGGTCTGGCCGAATCTCGAAGTGTGGTGACGCCATGCTTCGCATGTATCTGTTCGAAGCGGCCGGCGTGCTGCTGACCCGCGTGCCAAAATGGTCCGCGCTGAAGGCTTGGGGGATAAGGCTTGCCAAGCGCAACGGGCTCCGCAAGGCCAAGGTCGCCGTCGCGCGCAAGCTCGCGGTCATTCTGCATCGCATGTGGATCGACGGGACCGAGTTCAACTGGTCGACAAAGAAGGCTGCCGCGTAGCGCGCATAAGGAGATCACAGGGTTCCCGCGACACAGCGGGAAAAGTCGTCCCTGCCGGGACGGTGGCGGTGGTGAGAATCGCTCGATGCTTGGCGAGCGCTCGAAAGGGCGACCGCGCTTTCAACATTGATCCGCCAACGTCATCTTACGCCATCATGCGGAGGGCACGCCCCTACCGCGGAGAGAACAGTGAGCCCGGCAAGGATGATCATAGAGAGCTTGACACCCAGACCCGGAATTAGAGAACAGCATCGAGCGGCATTCGGAGGAAGTGACGAGGAGTGTAAGGGGGGATTTCATGACAATGAAACGGACCATCGTGACGGGCCTATCAGCGGCCAGCCTTGTTCTCGCAGGCGGACTGGCTTTTGCCGCAGGCCAATACGGCCCCGGCGTTAGCGATACCGAGATCAAGATCGGCAACACCATGCCCTACAGCGGCCCGGCGTCGGCCTACGGCGTCATCGGCAAGTCGGAAGCCGCCTACTTCGCCATGATCAACGACCAGGGCGGCATCACCGGCCGCAAGATCAACTTCATCACCCGCGACGATGGTTACAGCCCGCCGAAGACCGTCGAAGTGGTGCGCAGGCTGGTCGAGCAAGACCAGGTTCTGCTGATATTCAATCCGCTCGGCACGCCACCCAACACCGCGATTCAGGGTTATCTGAACGACAACAAGGTGCCGCAACTGTTCGTCGCCACCGGCGCCGACAAGTGGAACGATCCCAAGCACCATCCCTGGACCATGGGCTACCAGCCCAGCTACCGGATCGAGGCGCGCATCTATGGCCGCTATATCCTTAGCGACCTGCCGAACGCCAAGATTGCGGTGCTCTACCAAGAACGACGATTTCGGCAAGGACTACCTCATCGGATTGCGCGAAGGGCTGGGCGACAAGGCGGACAAAATGATTATAGCCACCCAGACCTATGAAACCACCGATCCGACAGTCGATTCGCAAATCGTGTCGCTGCAGGGCAGCGGCGCCGACGTTCTGCTGACGGCAGCCATCCCCAAATTCGCCGCGCAGGCGATCCGCAAGGTCTACGACATCTGATGGAAGCCGACCCACTTCCTCACTAACGTGTCGAGTTCGGTTGGGGCGGTGATGCGGCCCGCAGGGTCCGACAAATGCATCGGCATCATCTCGGCGACCTACGGCAAAGACTCCACCGATCCGCAGTGGCAGGACGCGCCCGATTACAAGGAATGGCTGGCCTGGATGAAGAAATATAATACATCGGCCAATGTCGCCGACGCTAATGCCGTTTACGGTTACGGGGTGGCGTATGTCATGGTCGCCGTGCTCAAGGCGAGCGGCGACATAAACGTGGCTTTGTCGGCATGACCGAAGAGCCCGTCAGCCTCAAGGAGCTGGTCGAGGAACGGGAGATTTTGATCACCGAAGCGGTCGGCAATATGCCCGAGGATCACAAGCGCTTCCTGCTCTCGTTTGAGCGCGGCAAGCCGGATTGGTCGCTGATCGGATGGCCCTCGGCCGCCGAGCTTCCGGCCATCAAGTGGCGTCAACGCAATCTTGACAAGCTTCCGCCCGACGAGCGTGCGTCGCTCGTTGCCGAGCTTGAAAAAGTCCTCGCTGCCTAGGCGGATCGGCGCAAGGCCTCGTTCACTTGCCGTCCAATCTCGGGATAACCGCCGGCCTTCTCGATGCTGCGCGTCACCGACGCGAATTCAGGAAACTTCAGGCACGCGCGCACAACGGCCTCGTGGGTTCGCTTGTCGACATAGGTGCGATCGGCATAGGGCGCGAGGCAAGCGAGGTGCCGGTCGGTCAATTCGCTGCCCTTCCTTCTCGGCGGGTCTTGCACATGGTCGCGCAGAATTGACTGAATCAGCATCGAGGGCAGATGCTTCTCCGTCACGCGCCGTTTGAGTTCCGGCCAGGGCGCTCCGATATATTCATTGGCGAGCCGCAGGCGCCTCCGAAAGGCAGACAAGTCTGCCATCTCGTTGAGCGTCGTGTCCGGGCCGATCTCCGATCGCTCGACATGCTCGGGCAATAGCGCCGCCTCGCTGAGGTGATCCCCTTCGATTTGGCCCGTTTCGGCTCGTTCGCGAACGCCAGCAAGAAATTCCGAAGCGACCGTTGCCGGTTCTGAAATTCTTCCGTCGCCGCGCTGCCGAATGTCCTCCCCAAGTAACCGCGCCATAGCCGAAAGCCGGCCATGCGCGTCATCCAACGAACGCCATCGCCCCTTCCACCAGTCCATGACCTTCGTGTTTCCGAAACCGATTGTCGATGAACGCGCGATCGCGATGATTTCCCGTTCCTGCTGCTCGCGCTGCCAGAACCATGGCTGCAACTTGTCCAGATTTGCGGCGAACGGCGCGATAACCTCCCGGCCTCTGCCGCAACGGATCAGGTTAGGTAGGACGCGGTCGCGGATCGCAACAGGATCGGCTTTTGCGTCCTTGAAAGCCTGATCCGCTTCGAAAGCCAGGATGTCCACGATTCCGCCGGGGGAGGGGTCGTCGTCCCGCGCCGATTTAATCCACGCGACAAAATCGAGCGATCGGAAAAATGAGATGCGCTTGCCGACCACGTCGCGGTTTCGGTGGCGCAGCAGCTCCTCGAAGTGGTGCCAACACAGGAGCAGGACGCAGCCGTTCGCGGCGAAGGACGCAAGAAAGTCGCCCGCCGCATCGCGCCGCGACCGGTCGCCTGCCTGGCTGTCCCGGGCCAGATCGCCAAGTTGCGAGCTGTCGAGCGCGATAAATCTCGGGCGGATGAGGGTCATGTTGGCCTGTGCAAGTCCGACATAGACCGATTCCGGCGTTGACTGCCCGTGGTTATCCGGTGGGGTGGCGCGCCTATGGATATGCATCTTGAAATTGTTCTTATTTCGTTCTAGTGTGGACATTGGCCCGAAGGGCTGATTTTCCCTTTGAGATCAATGTCGGCTTGAGCCTTGCGACGGTTTTCCGCCGCCGCGTCCGAAAACGGAGTTAGCGCGTCGTCCGCGAGCGAAGGGTGCGGGGAATGCCGAAGAAGAAAGCGCCTGTTCAGGTCACCGGCGGTGGCGGATTCCGCTATGAGAATTCGGCCGCTGCGCGCTTCCTGCTCGATCTTCTTAGCGGGACCAATTCTCTCGGCGCCGAATTCGGCCGCGTCACGCGCGTCGATTGGCAGGCTCGGGACACCGGATGGCTTGCCGACGACCTTGTCATCACCTGCGCCCATCCCGATGGCGAACGGACATCCGGTGTTTCGGTCAAAAGCGCGCAGCAAGTCACGGCCGGCGGGTTCCCGAAAGATTTTGTCGAGATCGCATGGGCGCAGTGGTTCGGGTCAGGAACGAACCGCAAACTATCCGGTGGCGATGATGCGATCGTTCTCATCGTCGGCAGTATGGCTCACGACGTCGAGGATGCATGGTCGAGTTTCCTGCGCGATGCCTTGAAGACGACGCCGGCGCGCATGGCGGCGCGTCTCTCGCAAACGGACCCCGGCGCGGGCGTCCAATCATCCGCCTTGCAGCGCGCGCTTGTGGCGAACTTTGCATGCCCCGAAGCGCTGCGCGGTGAAGGCCAGCACGGGTGACGTCGACGAAGCGGTCCGACAGCTTCAGGCGCTCGCGCAGCGGCGGCAACGGCGGCTTGGTGGGCGGGGTCCAGACATGTCGCTGCATCGCACTAAGCGACGCGCCGTCGCGGTTTTCGCTGGCAGTTCAAGGGGAGCAGCGCAACGCCAATAACTTCGGCTTTGACTTCTTCAAAAACAGCGTTCGCGTCCCGGGCGGCCTTCCGAGCAGGTCCGAGATCAGCGATCGGGCCGGCCCGGCCAAAGATGACCAACTTCACCTGCTCTGGGTCGAACTCCTCCCAATCACCGTGCGATCCGAGGCCCGTATAGCTAAGGTCTTGCAGGCCCCATTCCTGGCTGAAGTGCGCACCAGGGGGCGCGGGCGCTAGGCCGCGATAGTAGACGCGCGAGTGATAGCCCAACCACGATCCGGAAAATGAGCGCTTCATCTCATCGGCAGCATCGGCGACCGCTCGCAACGGCGGAGCTACGCTTTCAGTAGTCGCGGCGGCCGCAGCGGCGCTGAGTCGCTTAGCAGCGTTGGTGAGTTCCTCGACCGGTGCCATGAGCAGGAATGTAAGCTAACTCAGCTACAGCGCCAAATCCCGATCAATGACGGCGACGACCGATTGCGGGGTTTTATTTCCGAGCACTTTTGCGCACTTGCCGGGGCAGCCCCGCCTCGCCATCTATTTCACGGATGGAAATCTGGAAAAAACTGTGCGAGGTGGTCTTTTGCAGACATAATCTGCTGCGGATATGCCCACGAGATGTTGGTGTCGTGGAGAACATGCAGGCTTGAGCGGGCAAAATCCTGCTTTCCAGCAGACCTGTACTTGGCGACCACTTTATCGGCGAAGACTTGATCTTCCCCGTGGTTTTGATCGGGGAAGTTGAACTCTTGCCAAACCCGCCGACTATAAACGTACGAAAATCCGTAGCCCCAAGGAGTGGCGAGATCTCCGCGGCGGCCTGCCACTACCGGAACATTAGCCTCTTGGGCGTGAAGTAGAAAACAAAGAGGGAAATCCCTCTCAAGGTCCAAGTATGCAAGGGTGTTGCTCTTGCGGTGATAAAGGAAGAAACTAAAGAGTTTGACGAAATCGACGTTTAGGTCGGTCATTAAGGACACCATGCGTTCGATGTAGTATGGCGCATAGAAATCGTCGTCGTCGAAATGCGCGATGATCTCGCCCCTGGCAGCTGTACATAACGCATTCCTCTTGGTGCCGATCATCATACCCCCCCGGCACGTGCATGTAGGAGACGCGCGGATCACCGATCGCGGCAAACATGGGTGCCGCCGCAGGGCTACCGTCGTGCACAAGCCACTCAAAATCCTTGAACGACTGCGCGCTAACGCAGTTCCAGAGCGCCGGCAGAAGTGCCTGACGCTCGAAGGTCGGCGTGATAATGCTTACCCGTGGCATCGCATAAGGTCCTTCGGTTGGAGGTGAGCGTTGCCCCAGCCGAGCCTCGATCTACTTCGCTCTTGCGGGGTGCATTCTGGGTCAAACTGTCGGCCTACGACTTACGCAACAACTCGGGCAGCTTGGCGAAGTTCGCCGCCATGCGGCGGGCCTCGTCGCGGGTCAGGCGGTTGGTCGCCGAGCGGCATTGCGGTTCATCGTCGAAATAGAAATAGCCCGGCGCCTGCCTGGCAGCGCCCTTCACGATGAAGCACGCATCGTTGTGCTCCTCGATCGTCCAAGGCGGCGGGAAGCGGCGCGGGGATGTCATGGAGGGACGATAGCATGGCGTGTTCGTCGACTTATTAGACCGTATAATCCTCGCCCTGAATTTTAGCCCCTTTTGCGCAGCAGCTCCGGCAGCTTGGCGAAGTTCGCCGCCATGCGGCGGGCCTCGTCGTCGCGCTTTC
>Ga0187891_1002224_pt1 | contig 15030 bp, 13 predicted proteins | sample June2016WEW_21_4_FD_132990 | JGI IMG/M metagenome (GOLD analysis project Ga0187891, IMG submission 132990) | Peatland microbial communities from SPRUCE experiment site at the Marcell Experimental Forest, Minnesota, USA - June2016WEW_21_40 | ecosystem: Environmental > Terrestrial > Soil >... | reverse complement strand
TTTTTCATTGTCATATTCGAATTAATCTTTTTTTTTACATTACTAATTCGATTCTTTATCTTGTTTAAATCTTTTGTATTCATATCTTCAATGATTAATTTTACTTTTTGCTGTATTTCATTTGCTACTTTTGATTGCCAAACACTAAGTTGTTTTTCCTCATTTTTTGGTTTATTTTGATTATCCGAGGATGTTTTATATGGAGTAGAATCCATTAACATGACTGAATTATTTTCTAACTTGGCAATTGGTCCTTTTTTAAAATGATCATCTTTTATAAAATGCGCTTCATCAATAAAAATAAAGTTATACACTTCACCAAATTGACCCAATTTATATTCAACCCAATCACCCCGTTTATTATATCCATACATTTTTTATATTTAAAAATTAAATTTATATATAAAAAATGAAAAATTAATTATAAAATTTGCAATTCAAGATAAAAAGAATAAAAAAACAATAAAAAAATAAAATAAAACAAGAAAAAAAACAAAGGGGGAAAAATGACAGAAACAAGTTTAAAAGAATTGGAAAAATATGAATTAAATGGTAAATATAAAGATTTCAAAGTTTATCAGGCTTATTATGATCCAACAATATTACGATATAAAGAGAAATCACCTTTACAAGAAGCCTTACAAAAACAAAGTTCAATGAAATGTGACAATTTGTTTATCCGTTCTCATGAATTTACCCCTGTGAGAGACCCCAAAAACCCAGAAGAATATCTTTCAGGAAAGAGACAATATTTTATTTGCAGTCATCGACAATATTTTAACTGTGTAAAAGGATTTAAAACCAAATACAGAAATTGCTATGAAATGGTGCAAGAAAATTGTCCCTGTAACGGATATGTTGATATTGATAAGGCCCATACAACAACCGAGATTAATCACAAGGACAATGTTGATAAGAATGTTGACAATGCATTTGCAGAATTATTAATATGTATGGAGGAATTGATCACTTCTAAATCATTGACCGACGAGGATTGGAATTTCACGTTTTCAGATGTCAGATTTAATACTTCAATTTCTGATAGCAATAAGAAACAATCACGTCATATCGTTTTCCATTTCCCCGACGATAGAATGTTTAATAGTCTTGAAGATGCAGGTAGATTCTTTAAGGATTGTGTAGAATATTCTGTGATTCGCAGCACTTCCAAAAAAAGAAACCACTCAGATGATGATGAAAGTGAGGAAGATGATGAAGAAAGAAATAAAATGAAAAGTCCAATATTCTACAAAACAATGGTAACAGATAGAACAGTTGGAAAAGATGGAGACAAAATCGAATCAGTAGAAAGTATGATTGATCGATCGGTTTATAACAAAAATAGAAATATGAGATCGATAATGAATTGTAAATCTTTTGATCCAGAATATATGCCACAAAAACCTTTTCTTATTCCAAAATGCAATCACACAGACCCACCGCATAACACAATCGCCGAATGCCCTTACTCTCAAATCACAGACAATATCGAAAATATCTCAGAGTCTCTCTTTATGGCAAACAGTATTATGTTCATCCCTTTAAACAAACTCACGGGCGAACCAGTAACAATTAAGAAATTGCATTGGCCGACATCATTATTTGATCTCGATAAGGAAAAGAACAAGCGCAAACAAAATACAACAAACCAGAAAAAACTCAATTTCCCGAACAAACAATCAACTGAAGGACAAGCACAAATTGAAGATGAAGATGAAGAGGATGATGAATTAAGAAAGGTGCATCATAAATTACGAGATTTAATCACAAACTCAATATCAGATAAGATTGGTCCCTTTTATTCATGTGATGGAATTAAAAATATCTATGATAATGGTTCTTGTTTTAATATAGCATTTCGTGGTTACAGAGAATGTCCTTATGATTTAAACAAACAAAGACACAAAAGTAATCATGTATTTTTCAACGTTTTATTGGATTATCCGACTCCAATTATATTCATCAAATGTCTCGATGGTGATTGTATAGCCGCAAATCCAATCATGGCTGAAAAATTAGAAATCACAAAATATATTGATGAAATCAAACAAACAATGACAGAGTTGATTGAAAAAACAATTTTTTAAAACAACAAAAAAAGGTGAGGTAGGTAGGAAAAGGAAAAGGAAAAGGGAAAATGAACGACGTAACAAAAAGACAAGTAAATATAAACTCTTCTAATTATGAAAGAAATCATGCATTTATAGAAAAAGAATTCAAATTATCCTATTACAAAGACAAAATGCACAATGCAGACTACATTGAAGATTTTAATAACAATTCATTCAGACGCTTTTACTATAATAAAACCCGTAATTGTTTTTATTGTGTTATCGATAAACATGCTTATTCAACTGGTGTAAGACTTCCAAACATAAATGAACAAATCAATGTATATGATCCATCATCTGTATATTTTTCTGATGACGATAGTTCATTAATAAAACCAATGTCAAGTTTGATTTTTAGTAGACGCATTGTAACAAAAGATTATAGAATAGGAAAATATTATTTGTAATCAAAAAAAAAATCAAAATTTATAATATAAAAGTGAAAAATATGTAAAAGTAAAAATAAAAAAATGTTGAGTCTGATAAAAACAGGAAATTTTCCGCATAAAAAATCAACATCAAGTCAAGAGTTTTGTGATTTTGTTAACAATAGAATCGACGTAATTTTTTTTCCCGTCACAAATTACACTGTCCAACAAAATGAATCTGATTTTGACAATGAAAAACAAATCGAAGATATCATCCCTTTTATTCACATTCCATATTCAGACATTCCAGAAAATAAAAAAAATGCAAAAATTTACTTGGTGTGGTCTAAATGCCCTCCCAATTTTTTTACTTTTTTGGTGTCTAAAAATGGCATGCAAGAAGATGAAGAAGAAGAAAAAAACAACACTGTGATTGCCAAAAAAAGACAAGCATTTTTTAAAAATTTCGTGTTGTGGCCGTGTGAAAAATTTTCCCATGACCGTGTTCATTTTAAGGGGAGAGAAGTTTTATTACGAACGCGTGTTTATTTTGAGATGGCATTTGATGATTTTGAGATAGATGAAAGGGGAGATGAGGAAAAGGAAAAAGAAAAGGAAAAAGAAAAAGAAAACGAAGAGGAAGAGGAAAAGGAAAAGGAAAAGGAAGAGATAAAATGGAGTAAAGAAGATCATTTATACTTGCAATATTTACTGATTCGAATATGTTCACATAATGATGCAAGATTGCATTATATAAAGACCACACTGATAAAGTTGGCAACCAAAAAAGACATAAATGATGAAGATATAAATGAAATGATAATGAAAATGGAAGATGTAGAAACAGAAGAAGAACAATTACCAACAATTCTGAAATGTTTATCAAATTATTTATTATTGAAAATATGATTAACCCTTCCGCAATCAAAATAATAATAATAATAAAAAAAAATAGAATGATATGGTTCAAATTACAAAAGGTGTTGGAATTTTGAATATTGGATTTATAATGTCATCAAATGAAAATTCATAAAACTCAATGGCTTGAGAAATAGTATGTGCGCCAGTTTTCCAATTCAAATATATCTGTATCATTTTCCTTGGAAGAAATAATTCTAAAATATAATTAGAACTTATATCGTTTCGAAGAGGTAAAATTATTAATCTCTGAACTTCATTCGAGGTTAAAAATATACTATTGATTAAATTGCGACATTTTTCCTTTGAAATAAAGACGTTTGTGTCTTCATGTTTTTGATTATACAGTTCAAGAAATTTATACAGTTTCAGTAACAAATAATGAAGACCAAACAAGTTCAGCACATTGATTTCAGGAGATGTGATTAATTTAAACCCATTTAATTTACACTTATTTATGTCTTCCAATATTGCACCCAGAGAACCAACGGCTAATTGTTTATACCCAATCCGAGACCTATCATATTTCCAAAACGGTGGTATGCAATACAAGAACTTTAAAATGTTTTGTGAATTTGTGTCATCTAAACTTGTCCTCACCGTTATATCAATTAGTGTAACCAAGAACATGATGGCATCTTTATTTTCAAGCAATCTCGAACTACTTGAAAATGACATTGATTGCAATAAGAAAAAAAACATGGTGGTTGTTTTTTCTGGTTCAATATCTTGGGTTTCATCATCATCACCACCACTTTGAGGGCGTTGTTTTTGGTTGTTATTGTTATTATTGTTATTATTGTTATTATTGTTATTATTGTTATTATTGTTATTATTGTTATTGTTGTTATTGTTGTTGTCAATCGTTCCTCTTTTATTTGTCATCACACGTTTACTGCTTCCTGCTACGCCCAAGTCATCGGGGTCAAAAGTTGCCATATTCACCAAAAAAAGATATATATAAGGAATCTTATATGGATGTTATATATTTACCAGACTTTGTTATTCGTTTTCTTTATTTGTTTTTTTTTGTGTTTATATTTTTGATATCTGTATATATTAAAACATCATTTTTTAGATATTCTTCCATCCTATCCATAACAATATTCCCTAAAATGATAAATGCTGTATTTTGCATAATTTCAATTGGAAATCCGTCTTTTTCATATTTTGTTGAATTGTCAGAAATTGCAGTTTTTACTTTTTTTACAAATACGGCTGTTCCTGTTTCTACTAAATCATCCACCTTTTCTAATTTTTTCCAATTTTCTTTATACTCTTTTAAATCATTCTCCTTTTCTAATCTTAACCTTTCTTTTTCCTCTTCTGATTTTTTCAACTTTTCTTCCTTATCTGAAGCGATATTCGATTTAAACATAATATTTATTATTTTTGGTATTTATCATATGTATGTGGATGACAAATATTATTTTTTTTTATTTTGATAATGAATTACAACCCGCAATGAAATATTCATCTTTTAAAACTTTTGAATAGTTTGTATTGGTTTCAATTGATCTGATAATACCACTCAAATTTATTTCTGGCATATCTTTCTGTTTAGAGATTGAAAAGCAAGTTGGAATATCTGGGTTATGATATATATTTTTAAATTCAAAAGACATTGATGTTTTTAACCATTCGTTTTCCATCGTTTCTTCCTTTATCTCATCTTTTACTTCTTCCTTTATCTCATCCTCTTGCTTTATTTCTTCTTTTATATCATCTTCTTGCTTTATTTCTTCTTGCTTTATTTCTTCTTTTATATCATCTTCTTGCTTTATCTCATCTTTTAATTCTTCTTTTATCTCATCATCATCCCTTTCTTCATCAATCCCTTTTGTCGATTCATTACCTATTGTAGTTGGTTTTTTTTTCGTGGTCTTTTGGGGAGTTGCAATTGTTTCTGTTGGTTGCGGATTCAATTTCAAAAACAAATCATCTCTTTCATTAGATATCTGATTAATTTGCTTGTTTAATCTAGATATTTCAAAGTTGAGATTTTCAATTATTCTCCGCAAGTCATTGATTTCGTTTTTCATTGCCGCAACACTCATTGTATCTTCAATCGACACACTTATTGCTTTTGCCGTTTGAATTCTATTTTCCACAGAGATTCCAGAAAATGTGTCGTAAAAGTCTTTCACGGTTTTGCCCGTCTTTTTATTAAATTCGTCTAATATCTTTTTCTTGTCTTCTTCTGGCAAGTTATTCATATTATCCAATTGTAATTTTGCATTCTTCAACGATATCTTTACCGACGGATACACAGTGTTCACATTGTTGGTATATTCTGTCAATAAATCGCACACTTTTATAAACTCTTGAAAATTTTGTATATTGCCATCATCTTTTTTTTCTTCTTTTGGATTAAGTATATCAAATAATCTTTTTTTGATAATTGCTCCGTTTCTTATTCCTTCTTTCAATTTCAGTTCATCTTCCCAATTCATTCTTATAACTTCAATTTAGAAAAATCAAAATAAATTACGCTCATCAATATTGAAGTATATATATATATATATTGAACATTGTTTTTTTTTCTGTATTATTGCCATTAAACAGGAAGTGATAATAGAGGTGGAATTAAATACAAAGGAAAATCATAACCATCTTTTTGTGTTAATTCTATAAATACTCCTGATATCAGCAACATTCTTTCATATATGAGTTTAAATCTTTCATAATTATCATAAACTTTGCGTTCCGTAAATGTCTTCAATACGTCTTCTAAGTCTGCAATATATTGATCTGTATCAACAAAAATATATCGACCACCATCCTTAATCGCTGTCTGATAAACTTTATCCATCTCCTTTTCAAACCCACTAAACTTATCATCACTCATTTGTTCTGGAATTATTGCAATGGTTGGCTTTTGTTGTTGTTGTGGTGGTGTTTTATTATATTCGAAAGTATGTAAAAAAGATGTCAATAAATCAAAGGCCAATGATTCAACCGTTTTAACTTCGACCCATGAATCATAATTACCAACTTGTTCCATCAACCATTTCCTGTAATCAGCAAATTTATACAATCCAGCCTGAAATAAAGTAATCAGTTCTGTCATTATTTCTGCTGGTTTAACATTGTTTCCAAAATTACTCATAACAAAGCGATATAACGGATCATCTTCTAATTTTCTATTTTCTACATCTATATCCTTTCCCTTCATTTTACCTCTATTGAAATCCATAAGAAGAAGTGGTCTTTTTTTTGTAGGCATATTTTTAATTTTGAAATCTTTAGGTCGTTTCATCACATGAGTTATTTCTGAAGTATCTCCACTTCTTTTCAATTCAAATTCTTTCCTGAATGTAATGTCAGATTGTAATTTAAATGTCAATCCAGTCAAAAAACCAACTGCTTCATCAAATACAAAATTTTTATCGTTATACATAAAACTCATCAAAACACCTTCGATATCAGTCTCTGAAACATATATATCATCCCCATTATCATCATTATCATCGCCACCACTACCATTCCCATCACAATAAAAATTCACATATTCAGCAGCCTTTTCCAATATTAATTTGATTATTTTAGATGATATTTGATCTTTATTTTCCGAAAACATTGACCCTATAGTATCGTCTTTATCTTCTTCTCTCAAGGCAATAACTTTCAATTTCAAGAGCATTTGTTTTTTTTGTAGGGGTGCATTTTTTCGAATAGGATAATGTTTGAGATCCAACGAAAGGAGTTTCATCCTTAAATCACAATGTTCACGAGTCATTTTAAGAATAGTATTGGATATTTTTAAATCATATATTGCCTTTAATATACATAAAAACACCGTCTTTTTCATTGTCGGTCTTGAGGGCATAACCATGTCTCGTTTTAATAAAATATGCAATAACTGAAATATCACTCTGTTTTTTTCTTCCGTATCATCCATCATAGACAATAACGAATCCGTATCAGGGGGAAATAAATACAAATCCCTCAAATCTTCAAACTCAAAATAATTATTCAAAGAATATTCGCATAACTTTTTGATCGGTGGAAAATGTTCATAATCTCCGTAAGATAAAATGCTAGTTATTATATCAACTTTTGATTGATACCCCATCATTTTCATGCTTAAACATTCTTCTATTAAATGCGATTGTATTTCTTCTTGTTTTATTTTTCTTTCTTTTTCATTTCTTGGCAATGTTTTTTCTCTTATCAATTTCAGATTCCACTTTTTACCATTAGTTTGAATATTCTCATATGATCTGTTGTATTCTAATGCACATAAAATATCTCTTTTTGATTTATCATTTTCGTGTTTTATTTTACAATTTCTATATGCCAACATCATTATTGTTTCATTATCAATTGTTGTTTTTCCTTTTTTGCTTATCATTTTCTTTATAATCAATTACTCATCCTGTCAAAAAAATATATATGTATGTATGTATATTTGTAATTTATTTTTTTTATTATATTTTATAAGGTAGTATATTTTATAAGGTAGCATATTTTATAAGGTAGTATATTTTATAAGGTAGTATATTTTTATAAGGTAGTATATTTTATAAGGTAGTATTTTTTTATAAGGTAGTATATTTTATAAGGTAGTATATTTTATAAGGTAGTATTTTTTTATAAGGTAGTATTTTGTTATTGCAATTTATATATTTAATTTCTGTTTTTCCATATTTAATTTGCATTTTTGTATTTTTTATATTTTGTATTTTGTTTTTCAGAAAAAAATGAAAAGGGTGTCGTATCCAATTATAAATATCAACGATGCAACAGGATATAATAGAACACAATTTTTAACGAATTTTACTACTTTCTGTGAAACTTATCTGAGAACTGTAAAATTTATGTTGGATGAAGAGCAAGAATATGAACATTTCGATACATTGACCAAGACAAGTGGATTTATGTCTGAAGAAGAAGAAAGAATGTTAAAATCCGTGTTTGAAATAAAAATAGAAGGTGATCGATGGTATATTGCAAAGTCTCCTTCAAATGCTATTGACTTGGATGAAATTACTCACAGAGTGAATAAATTTAAGGAAGAACATATTGATTACAATCAAAACGGATATGCAATGACGACAGAAACAACAACAACAACAACAAAAAACTTTAACAGAGATTTTGAATATATTGTGATGTTTTTTGTTAAAATTGTTATTTTTGCTTTAATTTCTTTTGTGTTGTTTAATGATATTAAAAATAAATTTTGGACGTAAAATATATAAAAAAGGATGAAGTTTAGTGATAACATTGATATGAATGAAATATTGGAAAAAATAAACGAAAAAACAAATTTTAATGAAATAGAAAATTCTTACAATCGAATCGTTTTAACTGATTTTTTGCATTTCTGTTTCAAAAAGGGTGATGAAATAAGTGTTTTTCTTGAATCCTACAATGAAAAGGAAAAGAATTATTGCATTGGAATATCGCTCAGCAGAAAAAGTAATCCAAATATCACTATTGATTTAAAGAGATTTATTTTGAAATTACCAAAATATAAAACCACCTTTTCTTGCATTCTGAATTATACTGATAAAATTAAATCCACCACCACCTCAACCACTGCCAACACGATCATCAAACAAAATGTCACAGAACCCGAAGACATAACAATCTACATATATTTTCAAAGAACAAGTGATAAAGATGAAATAGTCACACCGAATCTTCCTCGACTCTTAACCAATAACACCTTTAAAAATTTGACAAAGGAATTCGAAGTATTCTCTATCACATCACAAGAGGAACAAGCATTCAGACATCTATATTCGATCTTAACTAATTTGGATTGCTTTCAACCAAGAGTGAGAACTGAATTAACATTGGACTCCAAAGCAACAAAATATGTATCTTTGTCATTCTATCCTATCATTTCCTTGCATTTACATCATCTAGTCGATTTCGTTAAAACTTATGAAAATATTACCGAATCCGTCAAATTCAATCTGAAGAAAATAAAGGAAAAGGGCGAAGAAAGATATTATCCCTGTTATACTTTCACTTTTAAAAGAATCGATCAAACTGTAACATATGATAATCAAAATCAAAATGACAAAAAAAAGAGACTCTTTTCAAATCAATACAATGAAAATACAGATTATAGTGATGATGATGATAATGATGATATTGATCAACAAGATTTTAATTCAAACAATAATAATAATAATAATAATAAACGTATTAAAAAATAAGAAATCCAAATATAAAAAAACAAAAGTTAATTATAAAATTTGCAATCTAGCCAAAAAAAAATTTTAAACTTTAATACTATTAAACACATTTAAATTTATAAAATGACTATTTGAAATTTTTTGCATATCTTCTGGATTATTCAAATTTTCATCTGGTATTTCTTCATAATCTTTTGACATAAAATCTTCCAACCATTCATTTTTTTCTGTTCTATCTTTATCCGAAATGAACTTTACATGTTTATTATTATCACCATTACCATTACCATTACCATTATTTTCAGTAAATTTCATTTTTTTAGTCCTTTTGTTCTTGTAACTATTATTATTATTATTGATATCATTAAATATTTGATCAGATAATTGATTAGTGTCGATAAATGGTTGAACACGCATTGTGACAGCAGGTAAGTTATCAATAGCCATATAATCTATTGGAAGTGATTTAGAAAAAAATGCCAACATTGCTGCACAACCAATACTAAACGCCATTTCAATGTCATCATTAAGATATTTGTCTTTTCCGTCTCTGTCGACTATAGAACTAATCCTATTGCGAAGTGGACCTCGTTTTAACTCTCTCTTTGGAAACTCGTAAAGTCCATTTAATTGATTTTTGAACATTGACAACACTTTCATATGCGAAAAAGACATATCCGTGTTGCAAGTAATCAAATTATGGGCAAGAACAATGTTTCCAAGAGCTACATTTTGTTGAAGAAATTTTCGGTTCATGTAAGAATCTTGTTCTAAAGTATGAAATCCGGGAACATCACTCTTTTGTCTAAGAAAAAAATACCTTTCAAATCTAGAATCATTTTCAATCGTTCCTGCAATTTGATTACATATATGTCCATAATTGTTTTCAACTACGAACATAATTTTAGTATTTCTGAGAAAATGATCTTCTCTTATTTTTTTGTAAATATTATAAAATGCTCTAGGGATTCCATGAACTAATATATATATATTTTTTTTTTCACCCACACACACACACAATTTTAAATAAAAATAAATAAAATAAACAAGTTAGTAATGGAGGATGATGATGATGATGATGAATATGAAGATAATGATGATAAAAGAAAAGAAAAATATGATAAATTATTTACCTGCTTCATCTCTAGAGAAAGTATAAGCATCAATACCAGCGATCTAGGAAATAAAAATAAAAATAAAAATAAAATTAGTAATGATGATAATGATGATAATGATGATGATGATGATATAGTAAAAAAAGAAAAAAAGAAAGAAATAATAATATATAATGATGAAAACAATAAAAACAAAAACAAAAACAAAAACAATGATATCAATAAACAAATATTAGAACATAGCCTAAGTGACGAAGAAATTGAAAAAATAAGAAATAAACACAAGAAATGTTATATAAGAAAAATTTGTGAATATATCCAAAAGGACAACGAAGATGACAGAAAAGAATTGCAAGATTGTATGAACAAAATAGTAGAATGCCTGAAAAAAGACCAAATATTGCCCATCGATCCAGAGGGAAAATGTCAAAAAGACGTAGAAAGAGTTGATGAATTAATATCTGTCCTCACCGAAGAAATCACAGAAGAAAACTTTTCAGATAATCTTATATTGAAACGACTCTGGTTCTGGTTAGCAATAGGCGTTCTTTCCCCAAGTTTCAGATCATTCTTGTGTCCCGTAAATAGTCAACCTTTAGTAGATGTCGCGAAATTCACTGATTTCGTTGACGAAAAAAAGAACACTGATTTTTTCAATGAAATAGACATCTACAATGCATGTCGTATCAATGAGGTTCAATTCATAGTCAACTGTTACAAACTTTGGGTAGATACAAATCCAGATTTAAACATAGATTCTTATAAGGGCACCAATGCGTTACAAATAAGTGATGAACTTTTGATTGTATCTGGTAAACATTCCCAAATCGCAGATAAAAATAGGGCATCATCAATGTATTTATTACCAGCACCAGAACCAAAAACAAAAACATCCCACAAATCAACAGAAAAAGATGAAAAAAAGAAAAAAACAAATACAACAACAATGACAACAACAATTACAACAAAAAACAAAAACAAAAACAAAAAAACACTTACCACAATCTCAGACCCATAACTGAAAATAGTAACAATTGCGAATTTTGAATTTTTGTCAATTTTACTTGAGGGACTAGAAGCACCATTTGGATCACAACAAATAAAGACATATTCTGGAGGCTTTTTATCACGTGAATAAACAAATCTTGGTTTTTCGAAAATATAATCAACTTTTTCGTTAGTCAATAATTTACATTCATTACTAATTGTAACACCCTTGATTTCTCGTAAAAATGCATCTCTATTTTCATCACCCATTGCCAATTCTGCTATTTCCACCGAATGACTCATAATATGCTTTGGAACTTTATATTTAAAACATTCACATACAATTCTTCGATCTATCTTTTGGGCTTCTCTACAATCTTGACATTCAAAACTATAATCCACAGTGCAACAAATTAACTTACCGTATTTGTCCTTTTTTCGAGAAATTGATAATATTGTATTTTCTGTATATCCCGGTGTTGAACATGTTATTAATACCGCATTTTGAGCAAGAAAAGATAATGGTCCTGCTCTCCATGTTTCCTTTTTAATAAATTCTCCTTCATCAATAAAACATACTTGTCCTTCTAAACTACGTGCTTTCTATAAAAACATTAAGCATATATATATATATATAAAAATAAGGTCAAAAAAAAGAAAAAGAAAAAAATGTAAATTAATGGAGAGAGAGAGATGGGAAAAAAAAAGCGACAGAGAGAGAGATAGTGAGAGATATTGAGAGATAGTGAGAGATAGTGAGAGAGATAAAAAAAATTGATGAGATGTAAAAAAAACCAAAAAAATGATCCCTTTGCAAAAATATATATGAACTTTAATAGTTAATTATAAAAAAATGCATAGTGAAAATAATAAAGATGATAATGATGATCAAATTAAAATGTTAATTTCTGAATATACAGTATATAATTTAATAAATGAAAAAAATGAAACCAATCAAAAAAGAATAAAATTGGATAAAGAAGAGGATGATGATGAGATAGAGGATGAGATAGAGGATGAGATAGAGGAAGATGAAGAGGATGATGAAGATGATGAAGAGGAAAAGGAAGATAGAGAAAAGGAAGAAGAAGATGAAGAAACCAAAATACAAAAACAAACAGAATACTATGTAAATAAAATAAAAATAACAAATTTCGTTCTAGGAGGACGTCTTGCCCTTTCAAACGGAAAAACAATAGATATAGAAAAAATAGCAAGAGATAACCCATCAATAAAATTACAACGCACAGTCTTTTCTGCAATTGTCTTTATTCTCGACGGTAATGGGGATGCTGAAGACGAACGAAATATATCATGTTCCTTATACAGTAATGCTCGTTTTACAAGTATGGGCGCCCGTAATGAAAATGAAGCCGTCAAGTCTGTTCATCGTCAAGTCTTGCATATCAATAAGTTCTTTGGCATAGATTGCACGTGTAAAGGAATATATATAGCAAATGTGGTCGCAGCAGTTGAAGTGCCCCCAATTGACATCGATAAACTGCTCAAAAGATTTCCCGGAACTTTCCCTCCAAGAACAGACTTTCCCGGCATATATTACAAGACAAATCCAACTCCATTTCACCACAATAACAACAACAACACCACTTCAAAAAATGGCTTTAAAAAAAACTATCAAACAGGTCCCAGAGAAACAATGGTTGTCGGAATTTTCGAAACTGGTTGGTTGACTCTTATGGGAGGTAAAAACGAAAATAATCTAAAACAAACTTTCAGGCATCTATTTTCTTCTTATATCGTTCATGCTTTAAAATAATAATAAAAAAATAAGTAGATTGAATTTTCGTTTTATTTTTATTTTATTTTATTTGACTTCTCTTTGGTTTGTTTTTTGTCTTTAATTTGTTTGAATAATTAGTCCATAATTCTCTCTTCCAACTTGTCTAACTTGCCCGCACTTAATGGAAAACAAATTATGTTCTTGGTAGTATTTATGTAAAACCCTGTCTTATCCTTGTTGATAAAACTTGCATTTTGTTTTCTTAACAACACCATCATGTCTTCTACACGCGTCGTTTGGCCTTTGGTCACATACCCGCTTTCAACATCCTTTAATTTGATATCTTCAAAATAGGCATCATAATATACTCCTTGTCCTTTTTTTCCATCTATTTTACCAATCTTAAAAATATCCATCATGCCTTTAATTCCTTGTATTGTTTTTCTATCCAGTTTTATTATGTTTAAATCTGCAAACGTCATAACGCGGTTCCATTGCTCCTGAGTTAAACATCTTGTAATCGAACAACAAGCAAAAATAATGTCGATCATTATTCTCCAATTTACAAAGCCTTTGTCACTACCACCATCAACAACGTCCAACACCAATTGATTGCTTGTATCTTCAAAATTACCGCATGAAAATAACACATAATTATAAAACCAACTCATCTGTTCTTCTTGAAAAAGATTGATCTTAACCCGCCCAACACGTCTTTTGAAAAAATCTGTCATCACTGTCTTGTATTTTTCTTCTGTGAATTTTCTAGAAGGGGTTGTCGAAAAGAATGTATCGCCATACAAACGATCGTTTATCAATAGAAAAGCAAAAGGATTCATAACAATACGAGAATCAACAGAAATCAACTGATTCATGTGCGTATAATCTTCTCGATCTAACGTCATAAATAACAACTTGTCAAATAATCCCTTGAACAACACTACTATTATAGGTTGTCCCTTAATTCTATTCAAAACTTTTTTTACTTCATCATCTGTTGGTAGTTTCTCGTTATATCTTAATTCTAAAGATGGAATTTTCAATGCAGCAAATAACTTATCGGCGCCGATAAGTGAAACAGAAAAAGGAAAATCATCATCGTCATCTTCTCCTAAAAAATCTTGATAATAAACCATGTTTTTCTCTCCTTCATCAGTCACGTCTTTATAAATTGTATTTTTATCTGAACTTAAATCTACCCGTTCAGTCTCGACATCGAGTTTTACTGGTTTTTCCGCTGTAAGATATTTCATTGCTTCTCTGGCATAAGCAACACTCTCAGATCTCCAATTAACACCCAATAAAACTGTGTTGTATCCATCGTTGGCGTTTAATGACTGTATTTTTTTTGAAAACCATGCGGTGGTAAAATGTTTCTCAATTTTCGAATAAATCTCCAATTTTTTTTCTTTATCACTACCACTAATATCAACCTCACTGGTGTCAATGAGACTATCGCTTTCACTTTTTTTCTCGCTTTTTTCTTCCTTTTTTTCGTAATATTTATTCTTCATGAGGTCCAAAATCGCTTGTACTTCATCATCTTGTATGGAAAAAACGTCTTGTTCAGAATCCGCAATAGGCAAATAAGTTAAATCATCCAACTGGTCTTTAAGCACCTTGCCATAAAAATCAAAA
>Ga0187891_1002212_pt1 | contig 15070 bp, 7 predicted proteins | sample June2016WEW_21_4_FD_132990 | JGI IMG/M metagenome (GOLD analysis project Ga0187891, IMG submission 132990) | Peatland microbial communities from SPRUCE experiment site at the Marcell Experimental Forest, Minnesota, USA - June2016WEW_21_40 | ecosystem: Environmental > Terrestrial > Soil > Wetlands... | reverse complement strand
GGCAAGACCACGTTGAATGCTAGAATTCCCTCTTACCGCTCAGGGTACGGGAAACAACGAACAGAAAGGCTTGCCCATATCAGCCATGGACCACGCTCCGCGCATATGCACATGGCCTTGTACTCTGCTACACGCAACAGCGATGTACACTATCCAATACACCAAGACCAAACGGCGCACTGGAACCTGATATGCAACCAGAACGCTGGCAACGAGTGCAGGAACTGTTCCACCACGCCGCCGATCTTCCGCGTTCGGAGCAGCTTTCTTTCCTCAGCCAAGCCTGTGGCGATGACTCCGAGATACGCTCGACCGTGCTGGCGATGATCGAGCAGGACTCGAAGAGTTTTGGACTACTCGATCGCGATGTATCCGACCTCGCCGCGGACCTCATTCAGGCTGACACGACCCAGCCGAGGGAATTCGGTCCTTATCGAATCAAGAGCGTCCTGGGAGAAGGCGGGATGGGGGTCGTTTATCTGGCCGAGCGGCGGGACCTGGGGAACCTGGTAGCCATCAAGATCCTGCGCGACGCGTGGCTGTCTCCTTCCCGGCGCAAGCGCTTTGAAACCGAGCGGCGCACGCTGGCGCAACTCAATCATCCCTCCATCGCCCCCCTGTACGATGCCGCGACCTTACCCGATGGAACGCCCTGGTTCGCAATGGAATACGTCCGAGGCCTCGCCCTGAACAAATATTGCGAGATCCACAAGTGTTCGATCGAGGACCGTCTGAAACTAGTCCGCTCCGTTTGCGAAGCGGTGCAATACGCCCACCAGCGCGGCGTCATTCATCGCGATCTGAAGCCCTCGAATATTCTGGTCAAGGAGGATGGCTCGCTGCGCCTGCTCGATTTTGGAATCGCCAAGCAGCTCGGTGCAGAGGGGCGGCCGGCCGATCAGACCCGGACGGCTCTGCGTCCCATGACTCCCGCCTACGCGGCTCCGGAGCAGCTTCGCGGCGGCGCGGCCGGGGCCGAAAGCGACGTGTATTCCCTCGGCGTCATTTTGTACGAATTGTTGACCGGACGCCTGCCCTTCGATGTTTCGCAAAAAACACCGCCCGAGGCGGCCGCTGTCCTAACGACACAGGAACCGATGAAGCCGTCGCTGGTGGCGCGTCGCGGCGGAATGCGCACTGGATCGTGGATCGATTTGGATGTGCTGTGCCTGAAGGCGATGCAGAAAGATCCCGCGCACCGGTATCGATCTGCGCAGGCGCTGATCGACGACCTCGATCATTATTTGAGACACGAACCGCTAAACGCCCGCCCCGATTCGCCGTTATACACGTTGGCGAAATTTCTGCGGCGAAACTGGCGATCCGTGGCAGCCGGAGCGGCGATGCTGGCGAGCATCGGGATCATCATCGCGCTGACGATAGGCCGCGATCCCAAGGAAATCGGCGAGTCCATGCCACACACCGTGGCGGTGATTCCCTTTAAGAATGCGGGAAGCGACTCGAAGCTTGATTTTCTCAAATGGGGGCTTGCCGATGAAATTTCTTCCACGCTGGGATACGCGCGTTCGCTGACGGTACGGCCGCCCGAACAGACCCATAAATACAGCGGATCGAATCCTGACCTCGCCAAGATAGGGCGCGAGTTGCGAGTGGCGCACCTGGTCAGCGGGCTTTTTTTTCAAGCCGGCGATCAACTGCAAATTACTTTGCGAGTGACCGATGTCGAGAAGGATCGTCTGCTGTGGGAGGACGTTTTCGATCTTCCGGCCGGGAACATGATCGCGATGCAGGCGCAGATCGCGGCCAAGACGCGCCGCGGTCTGGCCCGGCTGCTGGGCGCGCCGGAATTTGTGACTGAAACGCCTCCGAAACCCACAAATGAAGAAGCATACAAGCTAGTCCTGGAAGCCCACTTGATTCCGGGCGAGATCAATCCCAGACTCAACCGGCGCGCTACGGAAATGTTGAAACGAGCAGTGCAGCTCGACCCGAATTACGCTCAGGCTTGGGAAGATCTGGCGGGAAGGTACATTGCGGACGCTTGGATGTGGAACGGCGGCCAAGCCGCGATCAATGGTTGGTGGGATGCAGGCGAGCGGGCCGCCCAGCTCGATCCGGACAACGTAATTTTCCGCGCCTCCTTCCTGTACATGCAGGGATCAATCGGAAAGCGGGCCCAGCGTCGGGGAATCAGCCGCGGTGAGGCGTATCGCCGTCTCGAAGAGTTGATTCGCCTCCGGCCGGATAGCGCCCGGCTGCACTTTGACGCAAGCTGGCTGCTGCGTGATGCCGGCCTACTCGAAGAGTCGGCGCGCGAATGTGAAACGTGCATGCTGATCGACGCGCAAGATTCCGGCGCCCGGAGCTGCGGGGTCACGTTCATGCTGCTGGGCAATTATCGGCGCGCGATGGATTTTCTGCGCCTGGATCCCAACAACCAGATTATGCAGGCGGTTGCGATCGATACACTGCTGCACCAAGGAAAGGCAAGAGACGCCCTGAAGATCTGGCCGGATCCCCCACCGCAATGGGGCGGCTATCGGGTGCTGCTGGCGTACTTGCAACATCGTCCCTCCGCGGAGATCACGAGGCTCGCGCGCGGCGTTCAGCCTGACTCCGATCCGGAAATGAACTATTTTTCGGCTGCGCATCTGGCGTACGCCGGTGAGCCGGATGCTGCGCTTCCGCTGCTGAAACAAGCCGTTGACGGAGGGTACTGCTCGTATCCGGCGATGGATTCCGATTCCTTCCTGGCGCGGGCGCGCTCGCGGCCCGGATTTCAAGAAATTCGCTCGGCCGGGATGGCGTGCCGGGATGCATTCCTATCCGAAGCGGCCGGCAAAGTGTCAGCGCCACGATCCGGCCGCTAACCGCCTTCGATTGAGTGCTGTGCTTCGCCAATATCACGTCTGGCTGAAGACAGTTGACTTTTCCAGACGTGACCTCCGATCTGATTCACTATGTTTAGACTCTTCTCTTCGTTGTTACGGCTTCTTCTTTTGCCGCGGGGTGTCCGAGAAGTCGCTCTGGAGAACCTTGCGCTGCGTCAGCAACGGGCGGTGATAGAGCGACGGCGTCCGCGGCCTCGTCTGCAAATCGCTGAGCGCATCCTCTGGGTCTGGCTATCAACTCAGCAGATCGTCGAAGCGTTTCCGGACGATACGGCGCCACGTTACCTGCTTCGCGATCGAGACAAGGTCTATGGGGAGGATCTCCACATGCGAGTCTAGGGTATGGGAATCACAGAAGTGAAGATCGCGCCCCAAAGTCCTTGGCGGAGTCCGTTTGCCGAGAGACTGGTGGGTTCCGTGCGGCGCGAGTGTCTGGATCACGTAATCCTGCTGGGGGAATTGCATCTTCGCGGGATCTCCTGCCGCTAATCGCCAACTTCGTCGCTGTCCGAGGCCCCCCACCAAGATAGATCCCCTGTAATGGCGTACTGTTTGCCGATTCCCCGTCACTTGGTCGTAGAGTCGAAACCGTAGAAGTGGCGCCTTGACGTAATGGGCCAGAAACGAGGTGAAGGAGTTGGTCGACGTGTTGTTGCCGGAAAAACAGTTGTCGAGAACCGATCGACCATGATGGCAGAGTTATAGCAGATGGGATTCTCGTCACCGCTCCAATGTTGTTGATTTCAAAGCCGGACGGTATTGTGGCGAATAACAGGTCCCGAGAAACGGGGTTCGGGTCGTTGATGGGGACTTCCGGGGATTCAGGGGCGCTGCACTTCTACGGGTCGGCCGTTCTCGTCAAAGTGCCGGGCGTGGCGGGACCCGCGACGATTGCTAAACCCTTGGCGACTAGCGAGGACTAATCCGCGATGGGACCTCCGATGGCCCTTTGCGCAAAGGCCCTCACCGACAGGGCCTCCTGCGCCGCATCAACTTCTCGCCGCTGTTATGTATTGACTCGCCAGCAGGCGGCAGCCTAAGATGAACCCCAAGGGCAGGTTCCCACATCATGATCGGCCAGACAGTGTTGCACTATCGCGTCCTGGAGAAGTTAGGCGGTGGGGGCATGGGCGTGGTCTACAAAGCCGAGGACACGCGGTTGCATCGCCTTGTTGCCCTCAAGTTCCTACCGGAGGGGCTTGCCCAGGACCATCAGGCCCTTGAACGCTTCCAACGGGAAGCGCAAGCGGCTTCAGCACTCGACCATCCCAATATCTGCACGATTTACGAGATCAACGAACACCAGGGCCAACCCTTCATCGCCATGCAGTATTTGGAAGGGCAGACGCTGAAACATCGCATCGGGACGAGGCCCCTCAAGACGGAGGAACTCCTCGACCTTGCGATCCAAATCGCTGACGCGTTGGACGCGGCGAACGCGAAGGGCATTATTCATCGCGACATCAAGCCGGCCAATATCTTCGTTACGAATCGCGGTCAGGCGAAGATATTGGATTTTGGGTTGGCGAAGCTAACTGCGGTAAGAGCGGGTTTGAAAGGGGCTCGTGCGGAATCCCTTAACGGCGAGACGGCCATGCCCACGGCTTCCATCGAGCCCGAACACCTGACCAGCCCCGGCGTTGCCATGGGCACCGTGGCTTACATGTCGCCCGAGCAAGCTAGGGGCGAGGAACTCGACGCCCGCACCGACCTCTTCAGCTTCGGGGCTGTGCTCTATGAGATGGCGACCGGCCGGCAGGCGTTCTCCGGAAGTACCACGGCTGTCATCCATGATGCAATCCTGAATCGGGCTCCGGCGCCGGTCGAGAGCGTGAATCCTGAGTTGCTACCCAAGTTGGGAGAAATTATCAATAAGGCACTCGAAAAGGATCGCGACTTGCGCTATCAGGTCGCCGCCGAAATGCGATCCGACCTGAAGCGGCTGAAGCGAGACACTGCCTCGGGACGATCCGTGGCAGCGGGCTCGGGCCCTCTCTCAACGGCTAAGCAAGGTCAGGGTTCCAACTTCACCAGGGCGGCTGAAGCCGTTCCGCGACGAGGCCGCCGGCGGGTGTGGCTGGCCGGATTGCTGGCGGTGATTGTGGCCGGACTCGCGTTCGGCTGGTTCGTGTGGCGCCGGTTGGGGACCGGGCCCGAACTGACGGAGCGCCAGCTCACTGCCAACCCTTTGGAAAACTGGGTTTTGGCCGCGGCCATTTCCCCGGATGGCAAGCATGTGGCTTATGATGACGACACGGGCCTCTACCTGCGCTCGATCGACTCCGGCGAGACTCGTCCTGTCTCTTTGCCCGCTGACTTGCGCGGCCGAATTGGGATGTTCGAATGGTTCCCAGAGGGTGGGAAGTTGCTCGCAGACGTGCGTGGATCAGACGGTGAGGGCCTCTGGATCATCACGTTACTGGGTGAGGGCCCGCCACACATGGTTTACCGTTCCGGGGCTCTTCCAGCTATTTCACCCGATGGGCGGCTGGTAGCATTCGAAAACGGCGAGTATGCAAAGTTTGGTCGGGAATTGTTGGTGGGCAGCATCGCGGGCGAGTTACCACGCCAGCTCGTCACAGCGGAAGGGGACCAAAATGTGCATAGCCCAGCCTGGTCGCCGGACGGCCAGTGGATCGCCTATGTCAGGAACTGGAGGACCGCCCAGGGTTCCTGGAGCTCTGCTCTCGAAGTTCGGCCTGCCGGCGGCGGATCTGCGAAAACTCTAGTATCGCAGTCAAGCTTACCCAAATCGAGCTCACTCTGTTACCTGGCTGAGGGTCCATGCCTGAGCTGGTCCCCCGACTGGCGCTTGGTCTTCTCTGCCAGCCAGGCCGCTGAATCCCCGACGATCCAGACAAGGTATAGCCTCTGGGACGTATCGGTAGACCCGCAGAAAGGCGAAGCTACCGGCAAGCCGCAACGGTTGAAGCAGTGGACTGACTTCGCGCCGGTGGACCTGACGATTACAGCAAACGGAAAGCTCCTTTCTTTCCTTAAGTTTCGTTTCTGGAACGACGTGTACCTGGGCGAGCTCGGCCCGGACGACGCCAGCATGAAAGCGCCTCATCGCCTCACTCTGGATAATCGGGGAATACAATCGCTGGAGAGCTGGGCGCTAGACAGCCAAGCCGTCTTCTTTTCCTCACGCCGAAATGGGAAGGCGCAGGTCTTTAGACAAGGGATAAACGAAAACGTTGCCGAGGCCGTCGTCGAAGGCCCTGCAGAGGACTACAATGCTGGCGTAAGTCCCGGTGGCTCCTGGCTGCTGTATGAAGAATCGGCCCGCACCACGCCGGGCGCGCCTCCTTCTCCACACCGCTTGATGCGCCGGCCGGTAGCCGGGGGATCGCCCGAATTGGTGCTCGAAGAGCCTGCGGACGTGAGCTGGGCTTATTGGTGCCCGCAAAAGCCTGGTTGTTCGTGCGTGCTTTCGCAAAAAGAAGGAAAGCACCTCGTTTTCTACTCGCTCGATCCGGTCCGGGGCAAGGGGGAGCGGTTGGGAACGATCGAGCTCTCCTTTGCTAGCTGGAACGTGTCACCTGATGGTTCCCGCCTGGCGTTGGTTGACCCGGACAAGTACAAGGGACGAATCGAAGTGCTTACCTCTCGAGAGCATGCCTGGCACGAAGTATCAATTGAGCCGGGTTGGGGAGATCCTCAATTCGTAGCCTGGGCGGCAGATGGGAAAGGCTTTTTCGTGACCTCCGCGGGGCCGGACTCACTCAACCTGCTTTACGTCACCCTCGCCGGCAGCGTGAAACCGCTATTGCGCAATGGGCTTCGCCAATGGATGTCTTTGCCTCTGCCGTCTCCCGACGGCAAGTACCTGGCGTACCAGGCTCAGACGTTCGACAGTAATGTCTGGATGATCGAGAATTTCTAGACCTGCAACCTCCGGCCGCGATTGATCCAACTGGAACTGGCGCAGCAGGACGTGGCGTTGCTAACGCCAGTTGGACAGGACGCCACGGCGGCGAAGCAGACAGGTCGAAGGAGGTGTATCAGCAATCGCTCGAAATGAGTCAATCCAGGCTTTTCGGCACGCGGAGAAGGCAGCGCTGGCCCCTTCCGAGTGCCACGGAAGTCCCTGGGGAGGGACAGGATGGAGAAGACGGCGTCAGCGGAAGCCGCTGGGTGTAGAATCGAGTCCGTCAGGATACGATCGAGGAAATCAAGGCAGGTCCGCATTCAGACCGAGCTTGGCCATCACGTCATTACCACCGGACCGTATCGCGTCGTGCGTCACCCCATGTATTCCGGGCTGATGCTGTTGCTGCCGGGGTCCTCACTCGCCCGTAGGCGGGCACCCCGGTGAGATCCATGAAGCGCAGGACGTGCGCGGGTTCTCCCCAAATGCTGTTTCCCATCAGCCCCAGACCCACGACACCGACGGGAATTTCTGCCGCCTTCTCGACCGGTATGCTCCCCGCGGAGCCCCTGCTCTTCTCTCGGCCCAACACCATGTTCATTGCCTCCTATGGCCGTGCCGCTGCGGGCGGATTTCTCACTTCGGTTCCAGTTCGAGCACCGACTCCACCTGTCCTGCCGGGAACGCTTGCGGCGAAGAGTAAAAATAGAGCGGCAGGTGGCGGCCCTGCGCCCAGGGTTTCACTTGGTCGTCGTAGTGCGGACTGGCGGGATCTTCGCTCTGGCCGCCCGGGTACAAGCCGAAGCTGTGCCCGAGGTCACTGAAATCCACCAGCATGCGCCAGGATGCGCCGCCGGTGACTTCGCCGCCGTTGGCGCCGGGGTTGAGGGTGAGATCGTCGCCTCGCACGGGCATGCCGCCGCGGTCGAGCGCGGGATTCTGAGTCATCGAGTGCAGGCGCAGCAGGTTGGTTGCGCCCCACTGCCATCGGCTGATGTCGACGCCCCGCTCCTTCACAATCTGGGCAATGGCCTCGACGAAGCTGCGTGCGATAACGGCGTCGCGCGTCTGAGCAGCTCCGGCGCCGGAATCCGAGGCCGGCAGTCCTCCGCCGAACCACTTTGATTCCGGATTGGCACGAGTGAGAAACTCGAGCACTTCGAGTTCAGGCTGGCGCTGGTTCGTATCTGCGAAGCCCCAGCCGCCCTCCCAATGTTCCACACCCGCGGCATCAAAGTGATGCTTCCACACGTCCTGGCGGAAACGTTCGAACCAGACCGCCCAGATGCGCTCGGCGACGCTCTCGGGTGTGGCCTCGAAGTTCCAGCGGCGCAGTTCGTCGATGGCGCGACGTACCTGGTCGTCACCGAAAGGATGGAGATCAAAGGTGGCGAGCAGGACGGGCACAAACCTCTCCGCGGCCACATCGTGCGCGTCCATTTGAAACGCCTCCATATCCTCGACGGTGATGTGGTCATGCGTGCTGAGCAATTCGTGGATGCGGCGCGTACGGTAGCTGGGGTCCCACATCCAGCCGAGGTAATAAGGATAGCCGACGGGGGCGGGTCGGCCGTTGGCGGAAGCGAGGAAGTGCTGCGTGGGGTTAAGCGCAAAAGGAAGCTGATCGTCGGGAATCATTCCAGCCCAATCGTATTCGCCGCTCGAGCCATCCACGGGCCAGCGGCCCAAGCCGCGCTTGCGGATGGGCAGCGCGCCGTGCGGAGCGATGGCGATGTTGCCATCCACGTCAGCATAGATCACGTTGAGAGCGGGGACGACAAGGTCCTTGAGCGCCGCCCGGTAATCGGCAAGGCCGCGTGCGGTGTTGAGCCGCTGGAAGGCGATGACCTCAAACGTGGGCCCAAGTCCGGTCCAGTCGAGCGCCAGCGTGGCGCCGTGCGTCGTCACCAGCGGCCCGTGGATCGTCGATTCAATCTCCAGCGGGACGGGCGTCTCGCCGCGCAGGGGCACGTCTTCCTGAATCCGCATCATTGGCCGCCACTCGCCTTTATAGAAATACTGGTGGGGATGCTGCGGGTCCGTCTTTTCGATGAAGTAATCGACCGCGTCGGCTTGCATGTTGGTCAGGCCCCAGGCAATGCGATCGTTGTGGCCGATTACAGTGTAGGGGAAGCCCGCGAAGGTAACTCCGGTAATGTTGAGGCCTGGCTCCACCAGGTGCGCGGTGTACCAGATGGAGGGAAGCGAAAAGCCCAAATGCGGGTCGTTGGCAAGAATCGGCTTGCCGGTGGCGGACTTGGTTCCGTCGATCACCCAGTTGTTGCTGCCGAAGGCGAACGGGCTGCCGAACCGCCCACTGACAAAGCGCTGGTGCAGCTCGAGGGCTGCTTGGTCAAATCCGGAGGGAAAGTGTGGTGCGGGCGTCCCGCCCGCTGTGACGCGGGCGTCCGCGCGGCCAAGCTGTGGTGCGGGCGTCCCGCCCGCTGTCCCACGGGCGTCCGCGCGGCCAAGCTGTGGTGCGGGCGTCCCGCCCGCTGTCCCACGGGCATCCCCTCGCTGCGCTCGGGGCAGGCTTTGCCCGTGCCGGCTTATGCGGGAGCGGGACGCTCCCGCGACCGCGGGCGAGACGCCCGCGCCACAGTCGGGGACGGTGGGAATCTCATAGGGGCGGTCGAGAGGGAAGAGTTCGTTCACCGTTTCGAGGCCCAACTTCTCGACCAGCATGCCCATCCACACGTCGGTGTCGGTGCCGGACTGGTCCCAGGCCATGTACTTGGGGAACACCAGCGCGTCCACGGGAGTCCAGGGCGCCGGGGTGAAGCCGAGTTGCTGAAAGATCGCGGGCTTTGGCGCGCCCGGTTCTCGTAGTTCCGCAAGACGCGCGTTGACGCCGGCGCAGTAGGCTTCGAGTTCTCGGCGGATGCGGCCGTCCAGCCGAGGACTCTTCCACGCGGCTTCAGTGCTGCGCCGGATGCCGATCTGGCGGACGAAGATGTCGTCGTTCAGCGATGCTTTGCCGAAGACTTCCGCCAGCGTGCCGGAAGCGCGGCGCCGGAACATCTCCATCTCGAACAGGCGATCGGTGGCGTGCAGATATCCCAGCGCGAAGTAGGCGTCCTGACTTGAACTCGCATAGATATGGGGGATGCCCAGCGTGTCGCGATAGACGTGAACCGGGGCCTTGAGTCCGGCCAGTGACAGCGTGGTGCGCGAAGCCTGGCCGCAGAGCAGGACCGGGTTGATGCCAACCAGCGCCAGGGCGCATAGGGCGGGGGCTGACGTCATCCGCCACACGTGATGCCATCGGGAATGTGGGTTGAACTTGTTCATGAGATGTGGCCTCCCGCGGCGCGAGATTAGATCAGGAGGGGACTGAGCTCATTCTCCGGGATGATAGGCTCGCTCTGTGTGCCCACTGAGCTGTGAGCGATAGAAATAGACTTCCCTCAAATCGCCTGTGGCGTACCGCTTTGCCTCGTCGTTGAAATGAGGCGACGACGGATTGCCGCTCTCGCCGCCCGCCGTCACGGCCTTGGCGCGCACGGTCTTGCCGAATTCAACCACCGCGACGAAACTGTTCCCGCTGCTTCCGTACCACCTCTTCATTCCTCCGTAGGGGCGCGCCCCGAAGGACGCCAGCGACCCCCACTGGGCAGAAGTGAACTCGACGGGAATGCTGGGTTTCAAGTCGTCGAAGTGCGGAACGATATCGTCGGTGAGGCGCTGGAAGCGGTTGATCTCCCCCCAAGGCGTTCTCCAGGTTCCGAAGTCTGCTGTCAGCCTCTGGGAGGCCGCCTCGAGCGATTGCAGGAGCTGTTCGCGAGTCGCCTTGCTTCGAGCGTAGTCGTAGACGGGCAGGCCCGCGCGCCGCGCTTCGCCGGCCACCCGCCGAGAGATATCCTCACCCCAGAACACCGCGAGCGAAGTGGGAACCGAATCCACTCCCCAGCGGTAATCCCAGGAACGCAGAAGCTGGATCTGTTCCGCGAGCTTCGCTTTCAGCAGGTCCGAGTCTTGGTCCTGGTCCCAAGCTTGGATGAGCGCGGGCATGGCCCTCTCAAACCACGGCAGATAGCTGTCGAAAGCCGCGCCAATCAGCGAATCGAGGGTGAAATCCTTTTTGCCTTCGAAAACCTTCACGGCGTGAAGGCCGCGCGCCGATTCCCCGCCGGTTTCGACATAGACCGGAAAATCTTTCTTCTTCAGGCTGCCGGGCCCGGCAGCAGACCACGGCGCGTCGTTCGAGTTGTAAATCCATCCGCTCTGTGGATTCAGCAGGTGCGGCGTCTCGTCAACGGATAAAAGCCCGTGCCAGTCGGTCGCCGGGTCGCTGCCCTCCACCGGCTTCGTCCAATCAAATCGGGTATCGCGGCGGGGAATGAAATTCCCGTGGAAGTAGGCGATGTCGCCATCGGCATCGGCATAAATCGTGTTGTTCGACGAATTCGTGTGTAGTTCCATCGTTTGCCGGAACGATTTGTAGTCCGTAGCCTTGGTTCGCGTGTAAGACTGGATCAGCGCTTTCACCGGCTCCTGCATCAGCCGCACGGTCACCCATTTCCCGTCCTGCTCGCCAATCACCGGACCGTGCTGGGTGCGATAAACGGTGAATTTTTTTTCGGCCATCCCGTGCTCGGTCATGTACGGCACACTGATTTGCCCGGTTGTGACCGGAAGCTCCTTGTCTCCGTACTTGTAGTAGTAGCTGTCAGCCTTTTTCTCGACGGTCTCGAGGTACTCGCTGAGGGCATTGACGCCGCTCGAGGTGTGCATCCAGCCGACATGCGGGTTGAAGCCTTGATACACGAAGAATTGTCCCCAAGTGACGGCGCCGTAAGCATCCAGTCCTTCCTCGCTCACCATCTGGAGCTCGGATCGGAAATAGAAAGACGTATGCGGGTTGATCAGCAGCAGAGCGTGGCCCTGGGCTGTGTTGGAAGGCGCGATGGCCACGCCGTTCGAGCCACCTAGTTCGGCTGTCGGGTCCGCGGCTGCCATTTCCGTCTGGGTGTAAGCTGTGGGCGGTGCGAGGCTCGCTTGCTGCTTGCCATAAAACGCAGCAAGTTGAATAAGGCTTACCCGTTCGATGTCCCATCCGATGCTTCCTTCCGTAAAGCTCAGCGCCATCCACGGCTCGAAACTCTTGATGACTCTCGGTTTCACCTCGGGGTGCCTGTAAAGGTAGTAGTTCAAACCGTCGGCGAAGGCGTTCATTAGCGTCTTCAGCCACTCCGGACTCGCCGCATATTCCTTCTTCAGCATCTCCGGATCGGCGAGCAGCCTTATCCGCAGGTCCTGGTAGATTTTGGATTCGCCTTCCGCCTCCGCCAGCCGGCCCAGGCCGTTCAGGTAGTTCGTCTCGACGCGATTGAAATCGTCTTCGGCCTGCGCGTATTCCATGCCGAAGACCGCGTCTGCGTCGGTCTTCCCGTAGACGTGCGCGATCCCCCAATCGTCCCGGATGATCGTGACCTTCCGGGCTTCGCTCTCCCAGCGTGCAAGTTCCGAGTGCTCAGCGCCCCAAACCGCACAACTAACAGATGCGACAGCAAGAAAGAGAATAAGTCTTTTCATCAGCGTCACATCCAACCGAATGTGTCTTTTTGATGGGTCCACCCGACACCATACGCCGGACCGCTTGCGAATGCAATCGCTCTAAGCTGGTCCAGACTGGGTGAGCAGCTAGGACATCGCGGCTCACGAACCGCTCTAAAAAGGCTGCTTTCGGTGATTATTCTGCGCATTTTGGACTCAAAGTTGGCTTCTTTTTGGGTTCGTTTTGCACGTTACAAAAAAGTGATGTCCTTTGTTTTCAGTAACTTCTTAGCTTCGTTCCCACGATTTTGTGTTTTTCTCCGCGCTGTCATGGCGAGCGAAGCGAGGAATCCGGTTCTGCCTGGGTGTTTCGCGGAGAAACGAACCGGAGCGAGATTCCTCCCTTTCGCTGCGCTCAGGTTCGGAATGACACAGTTGGGCAAGGTCTCCAGAAAGGCTGTTTCTGGTGATGAATCGGCGCATTGGACACTCAAAATTGGGTTCGTTTTGCACGTTACGAAAAGTTCCGTCCTTTGTTTTCAGCAACATACTGGCTTTGTTCGTTTGTTTTTGATGTTTTCTGAGCGGTCGAACGAGCGCTGGAGCAACACTTTGCCGGACGGGCAAGGAAGGCATTGATCATCGACGCCTGAATGGCCATGACAGAAAGACCCTGCAACCCCATGATAGCCTATCACGTTGAGCACAGTTTGTCAAGAACTTTTTGAGGAAGAGTCTTGAATTCGGTTGGAGGCTGGCGCAGAGCGCTAGCCCTGCGGCCGATGCGGACCCCGGGCTTTAACAACCCGATAAAGCTGCGGAGTCCCGATAGCAGGGACTCCGCGCTACTTTATGTCAGCTTTTCTTGCCGATGCTTGCCAAGCCCGCGAAGCCGGAGAGGGGGCTTGCGTAGCCTTTAAGTCTCTGCCCTTCAGAGACAAGGCCTCCACTCGATCCTCCTGGCCGCTTGGGCATGTCCTTGATTTCCCAGGGTGACTTGTCGATGAGCGCGGCCGACTCCTTGAGGATGTTGTCGATGGCGCCTTTCTTCATGTGCTCGATGTAATCCATCCAGCCGGGCGAGGCAAAGCATTTGATGGGAATGATGTCGCTCAGGGTGGCGCAGTTCAGCAGGTAGCAGCCCATGAGCGGGTAGGTTTCGAACAAGGTGATATCCAGATGTCCGGCTGCCAGGGCCGCGTTGGCATCTTTCGTGGCCCGGTATTCCATGCCCAGCAGATAGAGCGTTTGCGCGATCTGCGCGAGCGCATTCACCGCCCCGACCACCGGCCCGCTGATTGCTCCGCCATCGGCGAACAAAAGCCCGGTCTTTGCAACGAAGGAACTCGTGTTGATGCCGGCGCTGATGGCCGAGTGCTCAGTCTCGTCCTTCATGAGTTTCTCGAGCGCCGCAAAGGCCGCGGCAGGAGCGCCCAACTCGATCGTGTAGCTGCAGCGGGAAATGGTGTTCTGTTTGTAGAGGCCGAGGCCCACATCAGTCCAATCGCTGACGACGGCAACCCCATCCTTTATGTGCCCGATCACGGGGGCCGCGCTGGCCGCACATTCCGCCACCACGGACAAAACCAGTTGGGTCAGCGGGCCGAGCAAGGCGATGCTGTCCACCTCGAAGAACTTCTGCACCATCTCCTGCAACTTCGCCTGGATCATGTCCTTAACAGTTTGATTTTTACCGAGGTTCACCCCCATCGCCCCGCCGCCGGGAGCGGTTCCCATTCCCGTAACCACGAAGGGTTTGGGAGCCGCGGGCTGGGAGGAAACCTTGTTTTTAAGTGACTGCCACGCCTCGCCGGATTTGGTTTTCACCGCGTCTCGCGCCTTCGTCAAGGCGTTCGGCAGATTCGCTGCCTTCAGCACCACGGGCTTTGCATGGCCGTTAGCGTCCAGGAAGAGTTTCGTGATGACCTTGAGGCGCTCGGATTTCATGAACTCGAGCGCGCGAAGCTCCTCAATGCTCATGTGGGTAATCTGGTAGGTCCGGTAATCGAGCTGATCGAGCTGGAAGGCAAGCTTGGTAATCACGTTGTTCTTGTTGCGCTCGCTGCGGTCCCAGGTAGGCCCCTTGGATCGCTTCCAATCCTCAAAAGCATTCTTGATGGCCCAGAGATTATCTTGGATCTTCGCTTTGTTGTACTTCTCGATTGCAGCATCCAGCGCCTGGAGCACCTTGCTTCGTGGCTTCGTGATCCCCAGGGTGGTGTCCTTCTTCCACTGCTCGTAGGTGGGAATGTTCATGGTGGCTTGCCGATGGTTCTCCTTTGTCTACAATTGTCAGGTTTTGGAATTTGGCCTAATACCAATATATTCCCGAACCCTTTTCGAATGCAATCGCATAGGCGCCGGTCGGCCGGCGGTGGGGGCGCTTTACACTCTGAATTGCAGAGCGGGGTGGCAGAGTGTAAAATGGACACTTTGTCCGACTCGGCGGCGCCAGCCTTCCCGCTTGCCGGTTTTCGGTTCGCCCCATTGGGAGGGACCGGTTTCGCGGGAACGGCTTGACTTTCGACGCAGCAGTGAAAGGGAGTGCTGGGATGAACAGGTTGAAGGGGCTTTCGGGGGAACTTCTGGACGCGGCCCCGGACGCCATGGTGGTGGTGAACCACGAGGGAAGAATCTTACTGGTCAATGCCCAGGTGGAGAAAATGTTTGGGCACCGGCGCGAAGATCTGATTGGAAAGGAACTCGAGATCCTGATCCCTCCGCGTTTTCGAAATACTCATCCTGGCCACCGGAATCGGTTCATTGCCGAGCCGCGGGTACGGGAGATGGGAGCGGGTTCGGAATTGTATGGCCTGCGTAAGGACGGAACGGAGTTTCCGGTTGAAATCAG
>Ga0187891_1002209_pt1 | contig 15093 bp, 11 predicted proteins | sample June2016WEW_21_4_FD_132990 | JGI IMG/M metagenome (GOLD analysis project Ga0187891, IMG submission 132990) | Peatland microbial communities from SPRUCE experiment site at the Marcell Experimental Forest, Minnesota, USA - June2016WEW_21_40 | ecosystem: Environmental > Terrestrial > Soil >... | reverse complement strand
TGCTCGGCCAATTGCAGCGCGGCTTGCGCGGCGGCGACGGCGGATTCGCCGCGTTTGGAATCCGGGATCATGGCCAGCGTCTGCCGCGCCTGGTCGAGCGCTCCGGTCTCGACGTAGCAGCGCGCCAAGCCGGCGAGCGCCTGGACGTTGCTATTGTCCTCGGCGAGGAGCTGCGCGTAGAGGTTCGCCGCGCCGGCGGGATCGCCGTCGGCCAGCGCCGCGTCGGCTACCTTGAGCAGATCCTTGGTCTCGCCGCCGATGCTGTCCTTGGTGAGGCGATCGAGAAACGCGACCACTTGGCTTTCCGGCAGCGCTCCCATGAAACCGTCGGCCGGCCGGCCGTCGACGAAGGCGATCACCGCCGGGATGGATTGGATGCCCATCTGGCCGGGAATGGCCGGGTGCTCGTCGATATTCATCTTGACGAGCTTGACCTTGCCCTTGGCGGCGCGAACCGCCTTCTCGAGCACGGGCGTCAGCTGCTTGCAGGGGCCGCACCACGGCGCCCAGAAATCGACCAGCACCGGCTGCCGCTTCGATTCCTCGATGACGTCCTTGACGAAGGCTTGCGTCGTCGTGTCCTTGACGAACGCGTCCGCGGCGGCGGTTTGAGCTTGCTGCAACATGTGGCTTGATGCGCTTTCCCTTTTCGACCCGGCGGGGCCGCAATTTCCCTTATTCGCCTGATAAATGGGGAGAACCGGGCCGAATGCAATCTCGACGCAGGCCGGTACGGTCCGGAAAAGCGATCCAGCCCAGGCCTTGCGAATGCCCTGTGAAACGACCGATTCCCGCCAGCGGAACCGATGAAGCTCCAGTCCTTTTGGACGGGTCGGGAGAGAGCCATACCAGGAGGTCACAATGAAGAAGATCGCCCTAGAGGAGCACTTTATTACGGCTGAGCTTTCCCAGTATTCCATGGGTCAGCATTCGGTGCAGTCCGTGGGCGGGGCGGGCGCGCACTCGGGGGCAAAAGTCAGCCAGCGGTTCGCCGAGCAGCTGGTCGAGTTCGACGGCATGCGGCTCGAAGCGATGGACAAGGCCGGCATCGAGCTTTCCGTGCTCTCCGTCACCACGCCCGGCGTCCAGGCCGAGAAGGACGCCCGCACCGCCATCAGGCTGGCCCGTGCGGCCAACGATTTTCTGGCGCGCGAGATCGAAAGGCATCCGACGCGCTATGCCGGTTTCGCCCATTTGCCGCTGCAGGACCCGAAAGCGGCCGCAGACGAGCTTGGGCGTTGCGTCGCCGAGCTCGGCTTCAAGGGAGCCATGATCAACGGCCACACCAATGGTCACTATCTCGACGAGGAAAGTTATTTTCCGTTCTGGGAGCGCGTGCAGGAACTCGATGTTCCGATTTACCTGCATCCGCGCGATCCCTCCGATGCGCCGCAGATGTATCGCGACCACCCCGAACTGCTTGGCGCGACCTGGAGCTGGACCGTGGAAACCGGCACGCACGCGCTCCGCCTGGTGTTCGGCGGCATTTTCGACCGCTTCCCGAACGTGACGCTCATCCTCGGTCACATGGGCGAGACCTTACCTTTTCTGCTCTGGCGCCTGGACAGCCGCTCGCGCATGCAATCGCCGGACAAGAGCGCCGCCAGGCCGCCCTCGGAAGTGATCCGCAAGAACATCGTGATCACCACGACCGGCGTCTGCTCGCATCCGTCGCTACTCTGTGCCCTGTCGGCGCTTGGTGAGGAGAGCGTCATGTTTTCGGTCGACTACCCTTACGAGGATTCCAGCATCGCCGCTGACTTCATCGAAACGGCGCCGATCAGCGAGTCGGTGCGTGCCAAAGTCTGCCACGGGAATGCAGAAAGGCTGCTGCATCTCTGAGGTGCGGCTTCCGGGCGTCGTTGCCAAAGCGCGTGCGTTTCAGGCCGGCGCACCGGCAACCGCCTCGATGCGCGGCGGATGTCCAGTGGCGCCGAGGAATTTGACCAGGCCCTCGCGGGAGATCGTTGTCGTCCTGCTGTTCACCAGGGGGTGAAAGTTGAGCACCGCGTGCGCCATCATGGCGGCATCGAGGATGACGCTCACCCGGCCGGTGCGGTCGTTGACGGCTGCGAACGGAGTCACCGCGCCGGGCTCGACGCCGAGCGTCTCGCGCAGGAACTCGGCGGAGCCGAACGAGAACCGCCCCGATGCGCCGAGCAGGCGGTGCAGCGATTTGAGCTCGATCGCCGCGTCTTCCAGCGCGACCACGAGGAACAGCGCGCCCTTTTTGTCGCGCAGGAACAGGTTCTTGGTATGCTCGCCGGCGACCTGGCCGCGCAGCGCCCGCGCCTCCTCGACCGTGAACACCGGCGGATGGCTCACGGTCTTGTGCGCGATGCCGAGACCATCCAAGTAGGCGAAAAGCTCGTCCGGCGAGGCAGGCATGGGCGCGCTTCATAGGCCGGGAGGGCGGCGGTTGCAAAGCCTCGCGCTCTTTGGCATAGCTTGGCCGCTACGGCTTCGGCCGTTGCCTTACCCCCTTTTACGGATGCGGGTGTAGCTCAGGGGTAGAGCACAACCTTGCCAAGGTTGGGGTCGTGGGTTCGAATCCCATCGCCCGCTCCAAAATCACAATATCGTTGCTGATGGCCTGATCCATCGCGCGGCCCTGCTTGCGTCGCTCCGCGGTTTGCGCGAAGCGTGGGCGGAACAGACGGCTGGTGCCCCAGCCGTTCGACCACATTGCAACGCTGCCGCAATTTTCTCACAGCGAGGAAGGCATGCCCGCTCCAAAACCCCCGGCGTTCGAGACCCTAAGCCTGCATGCCGGGCAACATCCCGATCCGGTCACCCGCTCGCGCGCCGTCCCGATCTACCAGACCACGTCGTACATGTTCGACGATGCCGATCACGCCGCCGGGCTGTTCAACCTCGAACGCGCTGGCCACATCTACACGCGCATTTCCAACCCGACCACGGCGGTGCTGGAGGAGCGGCTCGCGGCGCTGGAAGACGGCGTCGGCGCCGTCTGCACGGCGAGCGGCATGGCGGCGATGCATCTCGCCATCGCGACGCTTCTGGGCGCCGGCGACCATATCGTCGCCTCGGCGTCGCTCTATGGCGGCAGCATCAATCTCCTCACCCACACGCTGCCGCGCTTCGGCATCACCACCACCTTCGTCAAGCCGCGCGACCTCGACGGCTTCCGTGGCGCGATCCGTCCCAACACCCGGCTGGTGATCGCCGAGACCATCGGCAATCCCGGCCTGGAAGTGCTCGACATCCCGCGGGTCGCCGCGATCGCGCACGCCGCCGGCATTCCGCTCCTCATCGACAATACCTTTGCCACGCCGTATCTGAGCCGCCCGCTCACGCTCGGCGCCGACATCGTCATGCATTCGATCACCAAATGGATCGGCGGCCATGGCATCGCGATCGGCGGCGCGATCGTCGACGGCGGCCGCTTCGACTGGCAAGCCTCGGGCAAATTTCCCACCCTGACCAAGCCCTATGCGGGCTATCACGGCATCGTCTTCGCCGAGGAGTTTGGTCCCGCGGCCTTCGTCATGCGGGCGCGGGCGGAAGGCTTACGCGATTTCGGCGCCTGTCTTTCTCCCACGAACGCGTTTCATCTGCTGCAAGGCGTGGAGACGCTGCCTTTGCGCGTGGAGCGTCATATGGAGAATACGGCTGCCGTGCTGGCGTTCCTGCGCAAAAATCCGGCGGTCGAGTGGGTACTGCATCCCTCGCTGGAAACGCACCCGGATCACACGCTGGCGCAAAAACTGCTGCCGAAGGGCGCCGGATCGATCGTCAGCTTCGGCATCAAGGGCGGCCGCGCCGCCGGACGCAAATTCATCGAAGCGGTGCGGCTGGCGAGCCATCTTGCCAATGTCGGCGACGCCAAGACGCTGGTGATCCATCCGGCGAGCACCACGCATCAGCAGATGGACGCGGCAGCGCTTGCCGCCGCCGGCGTCGGCGAGGAACTGGTGCGTCTCTCGGTGGGTCTGGAGGCTGCGAACGATATCATTGACGATTTCGGGCAGGCGTTGCGCGCCTCGCAAAAGGTTTGAGCCATGCGCCTCATCGTTGACGGCTCGGAGACATTCGTCGGAACCGGCGGCCGCGAGTTCGATCCGGCGCTGCCGGCGGTGGTTTTTTTGCACGGCGCCGGCATGGATCATACGGTCTGGGCGCTGCTTGCGCGCGCGTTCGCGCATCACGGATTTGGCGTGCTGGCTCCCGATCTTCCCGGACACGGCCATTCAGCCGGCGAAGCGTTGTCATCCATCGCCGCGCTGGCGGATTGGACCGCGGCACTGATCGCCGCGGCGGGCGTCGGCGCGGCGCGGCTCGTCGGTCACTCCATGGGATCGCTCGTCGCCTTGGCGACTGCCGCGCGGCATCCCGAAAAGGTCACCGCTCTCGCCCTGATCTCGACGGCGGCGCCGATGCGCGTGTCGGACGATTTGCTCAATGCCGCGAAGGCCGACGACCACGCGGCCATCGACATGATCTCCCTTTGGGGCAACGGTTATCACGCCACGCTGGGCGGCTCTTTGGCGCCGGGCCTGTGGATGCTGGGCGAGACCGAGCGCTTGCTCGAACGCGCGCATCCCGGCGTGCTGTTCGCCGATCTCTCCGCCTGCAACGATTATCAGGACGCGCTCGCCGCGGCCGCGACGGTGGTGGTTCCGTCACGGGTGATCCTCGGCAGCCGCGATCTGATGACGCCGGCCAAGGGCGGCAAAGCGATTGCAGGCGCGCTCCCGGATTGCCGCCTCACCATGATCGAAGGCGCCGGTCACATGCTGATGAGCGAGCGGCCCGACGACGTGCTCGCCGCGCTGCGGGCGTAATCGTCCGCCGCAGGCAGCGGCGCGTTCCTCTGTACGCTCGTCCGTCGATATGCTCCACTATCAGGTGAGCCCGCACAACAAACCGCCAGAGCATGATCCGGAAAAGTGGAGGCCGGTTTTCCGAAAGGATCATGCTCCACCAAGGAATCTAGAGCGAGACACATTGATGAGCGCGTCAAAACCCGGCGTCGCTTTGATCGGAGATATCGGCGCGACCAACATCCGCTTCGCCTTGGTTCAGCCAGACGGCACGATCGCGCCCGCGCGCGTCTACGCCTTGAACGATCATGTGTCGCTTCCCGACGCGATCGAGACCTATCTGGCCGAAGCATCGCCGGCCGCGCGGCCGCTCCAGGCGGTGCTCGCCGTCGCTTCACCGGTCACCGGCGATCAGGTGACGCTGACCAATCATCCGTGGTCGTTTTCCATCGAAGGCTTGCGGCAGCAGCTCGGCCTTCGACGGCTTCACATCGTCAATGACTTCGTCGCCAATGCTGCGGCGATTCCGCATCTTGGCGAGAAAGATCGTCTTCAAATCGGCGGCGGCGCGCCGGTCGAGGGTACGCCGGTCGGCATTATCGGACCCGGCACCGGTCTCGGCGTCGGCGCGCTGGCGCCGTCGCCGAACGGCCCGGTGACCATCGCCGGCGAGGGCGGCCATGTCACGATGACGCCGGCCAGCGCGCAGGAAAGCGCGATCCTCGATCTGATGCGCAAGCGCTACGACCATGTCTCCGCCGAGCGGCTTCTGTCCGGTCCGGGTCTCGTCAATCTGTACAACACGCTCTGCGAGCTTGCGCAAATCCCCGCTGCACCGTTCACGCCGGCGCAGATCATCAGCCCGCACATCTGGGACAAGGATCCGCGCACACGCGAGGCGACGGCGATCTTCTGCGCCATGCTCGGAACGGTGGCCGGCAATCTGGCACTGACGCTGGGCGCGCGCGGCGGCATCTACATCGCCGGCGGCATCGTGCCGCGGCTGCCGGAATTCTTCGCGCAATCCGAATTCCGTTCCCGCTTCGAGGCCAAGGGCCGGATGCGCGGTTACCTCGCCGCCATTCCGACTTACCTGATCGTGCGGCCGCATCCTGAACTGCTCGGCGCCGCGGCGTTGCTGCAAGAAGTCTGACACGACGCATCCCTAATACCCGGCCGCCAGCGCGCCGCGCGTGCGCGGGTCGGCGGCGCCGACGAAGCCGGCCGGCGTGACCAGGATCGAATTGGCCGATGTCGGCAAATGCCGCACCACCACGCTGTCGCCGCGCGCTTGCAGCGCGGTGATGAGATTGTCGGCGAGCCCCGGTTCGGCGAAGACCTTGTCGGGCATCCACTGATCGTGCACGCGCGGCGCCGACACCGCGCCGGCGATATCGAAGCCACGGTCGATCACGTCGACCACGATCTGCAGCACCGCGGTGATGATCAGGCTGCCGCCCGGCGAGCCGGTGACCAGGAACGGCTTGCCGTCCTTGAGCACGATTGTCGGCGTCATCGACGATAGCGGCCGCTTGCCGGGGCCCGGCGCGTTGGCCTTGAAACCAAGCAGGCCGTAGGCGTTCGGCGTGTTCGGCTTGGCGGCGAAGTCGTCGAGCTCGTTGTTGAGCAGCACGCCGGTGCCGGCGGCGACCAGCCCGACGCCATAGCTGAAGTTGAGCGTAGTGGTGTTGGAAACGGCGTTGCCGAAACGGTCGACGATGGAGAAGTGCGTGGTGTTGCGGCCTTCGGGCGACACCGTGCCGCCCGGATGGATATCCGTCGCCGGCGTGGCGCGCGCGGGATCGATGGTGGCGCGCCATTGCGCGGCGTAGCTCTTCGAGGTCAGGCGCGCGACCGGCACCTGCACCACATCGGGATCGCCGAGGAACCAGGCGCGATCCGCGTAGGCGCGCTTCATCGCCTCGATCATCAGGAACAGCGTCTGCGCCTCGGCCTCGTGCGCCAGATCGTAGCCTTCGAGGATGTTGAGCATCTCCAGGAGCGCGATGCCGCCCGATGACGGCGGCGCCATCGAGACGATGTCGTAGCCGCGATAAGTGCCGCGGATCGGCGGCCGCTCGACCGCGCGATAAGCTTTAAGGTCGTCGACAGTCATCACGCCGCCGGCGGCCTGCACGGCAGCGGCGAGCTTTTGTGCGATCGCGCCTTCGTAGAACGCGCGCAGCCCGTCTTTGGCGATGGCCTCCAGCGTGTTGGCGAGGTCGGGTTGCACCAGCCGGTCGCCGGGCGCAAGCGGGGCGCCGTCGGCTTTCAGAAAGAGCTGCGCCGAGGACGCCCAGCGCAGGAGCCGCGGCAGGTCGTGGGGCAGCGTATCCGCGGTGTCGTCGGCCACCGCAATGCCGCCGCGCGCCAGCGCGATCGCAGGCGCAATCAAGTCGGCCAGCGTGAAACGGCCGGAGCCGTATTTTTCCTCCGCCAGCGCCAAGCCCGCGACCGTGCCCGGCACGCCGATGGCGAGCGCGGAGTCGCGCGATTTTTGCAGATCGGCATTGCCCTGCGCGTCAAGGAACGATTTGTCGTCGATCGCCGCCGGCGCGGTCTCGCGATAGTCGATGGTCGCGTCGTCGCTCCCGCCGGCATCCCCGGCGCGATGGATGACCATAAAGCCGCCGCCGCCGATATTGCCGGCGCGCGGATAAGTCACGGCCAGCGCGAAGCCGACCGCGACCGCGGCGTCGATCGCATTGCCGCCCTTTTCCAGAATGCCGGCACCGATCCGCGCGGCCATCGCTTCCTGCGCCACCACCATGCCGTGTTCGGCGGTGACCGCTTGCGCGTGGCCGATCGCGGAATCCAAGCGGCCGTCGGCGCGTGCGAAAAGCGGCAGCGCGACAAGGCCGATGAATGCGAACGCGGCGAGCTTGCGGGCCAAATGTTTTTCCATAGCGCAAATTAGATATGAGCAGGTGCGTGGGTGCAAATGATGGCGGCGCGATCCGCGCACACTTCCCTCTCCCCGCGTGCGGGGAGAGGGTTGGGGTGAGGGGGCGTTGCCGCTTGGCTCAGAATCGCGGATAGGCCCCCTCACCCTCCTTCGCTTCGCTCAGTCGACCTCTCCCCGCGCCCGAAGTCGGATGTTTCCGACTTCGGTCACTTATATTGCCGAACTCGGGAACACCCGAGTTCGGTGGGGAGAGGTGAAATAAATCTCGTTCTCGCGGCGCGATGCGCGCCCGAGGGATGCCGTACAACGCGTCGACTAACTCCGCTGAGCACCATCGCGTCATGCCTGAACCGGCGGTGGAACCGGTTTTCGGCTCGATGATGCCAGGGCTTTATTGAGCATGATCTTTTCGGAAAACCGGTATCCACTTTTCCGGGATCATGCTCGACAAATAAAAGGAAGCGGAACGCCGCCAGGCGCATCTTCCGATCCTCCGCGCCACACGAACGAATGTTGCCACTCGCTCGCGCTTCGGGCGCGGCTCGCGCCTAACGAGGCGCGCTCGCCTGACGGCGTTCCACCGCGGTACTTGCGGCCGCGAGCCAACGCCGCCGCTCAGCTCCAGAACGCGCTTCCTGGGACGCGGTTGTCGGCGGGCGTTATCCGCCGTCCCCTATCCCAGTCCAGCGACAAAGTCGCAGACCGGTCATCATGCCGGCCGGGCGTCTTCCCGTTAGCCGCCCGGGAGCGGAGGTGACGAGCCCCTGCCCGCGGGAACCGCTCCTGCCTCATCGACCGGCGTCACCCGGTCGACGTCCTTGGTGGGCAAGATTCGCTAGGATGTAACGGAACTAGGGACGGATGTCAAAGGCAATGTCACTGAGAAGGCGACGGCGCATCGCGCCGCTTTGGGGGTTCTTAGACTTTGCGCACCTCTCGCGGTATATTAGGTCGTGACGGGTGGCGAATCCGCCAACGTCAAAATCAGCGATTTTAACCGCCTAGTGCTGCCGCACGGCTGCGGGGATAGGATTCCGTGCATGTTAACTGCCTATTTCGACGATAGTGGCAGTCACGCCGATTCCGACGTGGTGCTTTGGAGCGGGCTATTTGGGAATCAACACCAATGGCAGCATTTCGAGGGACTTTGGGCTGCTAAGTTGCGGGCTCCCAGCCCAGGCAAGCCCCCACTCAAGCGATTTCACATGGCCAATTGCCAAGCTGGAGACGGTGAGTTCTTAGGCTGGTCTAGAACCGCTACCGATTTCCTGGTGCATGAGCTTGGGGAAATCATCCTCAGATGCGGACTGTATTCCAACGGAGCGGCGATCTCTCGGAAGGACTGGGATGATCTGATAACGGGCAACTTGCGCACCGCGCTTGGTGACGCGGAAGGCTATTCTTTGCGGATGGCCTTCGTGAGGGCGCTAAAATGGGCGAAGGAAAGCGGCTGTGAGAGCAAGATAGAGTTTGTTTTTGATCGACGGCAGGAACGTGAGCGAGAAGGAAAGCGAGTATTCGAGCTTTTCGAGCACTATGCCAAAATTGTACCCACCGGTATCACTCCTGTTTCTGTTAAATTTGCAGATTCATATCGAAACCTACCGTTGCAAGGCGCCGATCTGCTTGCTTGGGAGCAATATCGCTATGCAGCTGAGTACCTGAGAAGCAATGGGAAGGCCAAGTTTGCCAGCCGAAAGGAGCTACAGCGTCTTTCGAGGGGCGGCAGAATCACGCTTGGGATTGCATTGCGTTCGGCAATTGAAAGAATGGTTGCTCTAGAAATCGGGAACGAAGATAAAATTGCCAAAGCTGCGGAACTAATGATGAGCGATAACTCAGTGCAGTTTGCGGAGAGGTTTAACGCGCCTTCATCAGCGTCGGCGGTACAACCTTCCGAAACTTGAGCTGAAAATCTTTCAAGCTCTCAATCGAATTGGCATTTCTTGTCAGCCCGTCGTCGGCGGATGCTGTTTATCGGATTGACTTCACCAGGAATGGCAAACTGGGAGTACATAGAACTGATGGCGCAGAGCGCAATTTGTGCGCGCTAAAAAGCCTGTGCTCAGCTACGAATCCCGTTTTCGATCGACTGAGTGTGTAGAGCAGCAAGGCGAAGTCTATTGCGCGGACGCTCAGCATGGATGCGCGGGTTGGGCCCGGGCATGACGCGATAAACGCGCAACGCTCGCGCCCGCTCCCGCGCCCGCCCCTCACAGCATCGATGGCAAAACGCGGTCCGGCGGGCGGTGGCCGTCCATGAAGGTCCTGATGTTGATGATGACCTTCTCGCCCATGTCGACGCGGCCTTCGAGCGTGGCCGAGCCGAGATGCGGCAGCAGCACCACTTTCCCGGCGCGCGCCAGCTTGACGAGCTTGGGATTGACGGCCGGCTCGTGCTCGAACACGTCGAGGCCGGCGCCGGCGATCTCGCCCGACTCGATCAGCCGCGCCAGCGCGTTCTCGTCGATCACCTCGCCGCGCGCGGTGTTGACGATATAGGCTTCGGGCCGGATCAGCTTCAAGCGGCGCGCCGACAGAAGGTGATAGGTCGCCGGCGTGTGCGGGCAATTGACCGAGATGATGTCCATGCGCACCAGCATCTGGTCGAGGCTCTCCCAGTAGGTGGCATTGAGCTCCTCTTCGATGCGCGGCGCGACGCGGCGGCGATTGTGATAATGGATCTGCAGGCCGAAAGCCTTGGCGCGGCGGGCGACGGCCTGGCCGATGCGGCCCATGCCGACGATGCCGAGCCGTTTGCCCCAGATGCGATGGCCGAGCATCCAGGTCGGGGTCCAGCCGGCCCAATCCTTGTCGCCGAGGAGTACCTGGGCGCCTTCGGCCAATCGGCGCGGCACCGCCAGAATGAGCGCCATGGTCATGTCGGCGGTGTCCTCGGTGAGGACGCCCGGCGTATTGGTCACGGTGATGCCGCGCTGCAGCGCGGTGGCGACATCGATGTTGTCGACGCCGTTGCCGAAATTGGCGATCAGCCGCAACTGCTCGCCGGAATGGCTGAGCACGGAGCGGTCGATCTGATCGGTGACCGTCGGCACGATGACGTCGGCGACCTTGACCGCCTCGACCAGCTCGGCCTGGCTCATCGGCTTGTCGTCGAGATTGAGCCGCGTGTCGAACAACTCGCACATGCGCGTTTCGACGCTGTCCGGCAATTTGCGGGTGACCACGACCAGCGGTTTTTTACCCGATGCCATTCGCTGCCCCGTGCGCCCTCAGACTCTTCCCCTGGAGCATGATCTTTGCGCAAAACCGGTTTGCGCTTTTCCGGATCATGCTTGCGTCGCTGGCGGCACCGGCCCCTTTGCCGCCTCCGCCCGTTCAGGTCTCGTTAACCGCCCTCGCCGACACTGAGACTTCGGGGGGCGGTACATCAATCCTCTCTACCAGATGGCTGCGTTCCGACAAAGCGCGCCGGGTTCCCGGCGTCATCGCGCTTAGCTTAGGCATCCGGGTAGGTCGCCATGGCAGTGCGGCATGGCAGGTTCATGATCGTTTGGACAAGGGCGGCCGTGGCGGCCATCGTCGTACTGACGCTCGCCGCGGCGGCGGCGCAGGCGGCCGGCGACACCGCGCCGAGCGGGCTGCCGGTGCCGCGTTTCGTTAGCCTCAAGGTGGATCGCGTCAACGTGCGCGGCGGACCGGACAAGGATCACGACGTCTCCTGGATCTACACCCGCGTCGGCTGGCCGGTCGAAATCACCGCCGAGTTTGAGAATTGGCGGCGCATCCGCGACTCCGACGGCTCGGAGGGCTGGGTCTATCACTCGCTGCTGTCGGGCAAACGCATGGCTGCCGTGCAACTGAAATCAAAGACCGATCTGGCGCCGCTGCATGCCAAGCCCGACGCCCAGAGCGCGGTGACGGCCCGCTTGCAGTCCGGGGTGCTCGGATCGGTCAAGCATTGCACCGGCAGCTGGTGCCGGTTGACCGGCGACGGCTTCGACGGCTGGATCGAACAGCAGCGGCTGTGGGGCGTCTATCCGGACGAGAAGATCGAGTAATAGCGGGCCAGCGGTGGAATTCGACTCGTCATGCCCGGCCATAGCCGTTCGAAGAACGGCGTCGCTTCGCTCGCCTATGTGCCGGGCATCCACGTCTTAAAGGTCGAGCCAAGTCAAAAACGTGGATGGCCGGGACAAGCCCGGCCATGACGGTTTTAGGTCGGTCGGACTCTCAGCCCCGCTTGCGCCGCAGCCGCACCACCACGTCGATGCGCGCGATCTCGTAGCCCTCCGGCGGCATCGGCGCCTTGCCGACCGCCACCTCGGACGAGGGAATGTCGATGAGATCGTTTTTGTCTTCGATGAAAAAGTGGTGATGCTGGGAATTGTTGGTGTCGAAATAGGCTTTCGAGCCTTCGATGGCGACCTGACGCAGCAAGCCGACCTCGGTGAATTGGTGCAGCGTATTGTAGACGGTGGCGAGCGACACCGGCACTTTGGCGTGGTTGGCTTCCTCGTAAAGCATTTCCGCCGTCACATGCCGGTCGCCCTTGGCGAACAGAATCCATCCCAGCGCCATGCGCTGCCGCGTCGGTCGCAGACCGACCTCGCGCAGCTTCGCCTTGACGTCGTGCCACGGACAGCCGTTGAGGTCGGTAAAGGCGGCCGGCGGGTGCTGTCGGACGATCGGCGCCGTGAGCGTAGCCGTGCCGGGGACGAAAGGACGCGACTGGGTCATATTCCTACACCTTTCGGCCCGATACCGGGTCGAGCGGAATTGTTGCAAGTGAAATTATTATACACGAGCCGGCGCAGCCGCCGCAACACCCAAGGCGATCAGCCGCGGCGCGGCGTTGGCGCCGCGGCAGAGCAGCGCGTCAGGCGGCTTTGCCGCTATGGTCCCATATGTTAGGGCGCTGGTGTGAGGAAAATCAATGACTTCCGGGCGGCGTGGCGTGGGTTAGCTTTGGTCTTTAGCGGGGGTCGAATCGGCACCGGGCGGCTGCTTGAACGTGACCAGGACTTGAACCTTCACACGTCCGACCGTTACGTTCACTTCGACCGGGCGGCCGTTGCCGGCTACCTCGACGTGCTCGACGTGCATGTCGTCGTCGTCTTGGTTGCTCATATTTAAGTTTAGGCGGCTCGAACAGCGCCCGCAAGCGGCGCTTTTCCGAGTCTGACGGCCCGCGCAAACGGCCCCGGCTGTCTTTTGGTCCACTGGCCCTCCACCCACACAAACTTGTGCTTTGCCGGAACGAAAATGCGTTCCCATCCGAGCGATTCCAGTTCGGCATTTTTGAATTTGCGGCCAATCTGGCGGATGCCGCGATGCTTTTGCCAGACCGGGCTCCACTCGCTGCGCTCACCAAGCCTCGAAGATCCCGCGAGCGGGATGACCGGTCTTGGCCTTTGGTCACGATCCCTCGCGTAAGAGATTCGGAACCCCTTGCCGGGGGCAGTCGATTCCGCGTCCCTGTCACTCACGCCGAGTGACAGGCGCTATGCTGACGCTCCTGCGGCTGCCCTCTTATCAGTGCTTTGTCGCCGTGCCCATCTCCTAAAGGATGACCGGAACCTCGTCAGCGATGTACTTCGCGATCTGCGGCGGAAGTTCGAGGGTCATTTGGTCCCCCGATGGGTCCGCGACGGTCAGAAGAACGGTCACCCGCATGGCGTCCGGCAACACACGAGCGTGCGCCACAGGATGTGCGATGATGGGTTTGACCCCTACCGACGCGGCCTGCCGTTGTGAGACAATACGACGTGACAAAAGGCCGATGGCTCCCCTCAGTTCCCAAAATTCTTCCTCGGTAAGATTAATTGCGCTGATTTCACCGTTGTTTACGGTGGAGAATGAAGCCGGTGTCGTCCTGAACAAGACTAATTCCTAGCGGAATTTCTGGCATCATCTTCTTGGTCAAGCACGTCATGGTGATTTCTCCGGTTATTTGCGGAGCCATCAGGCAACCGCCACGTCGATGCGAGCCACCGTTACCCGAAGCAAGCCGGTTGGCATTAGGCCAATTCGCGGAGGCCTAATTCTTGACGATGGGCCGAGCCTATAACGATGGATGGGATAGCTCAAGAACCGACGGACCGCCGTCGGCGGCCATCGGATCACGTGGTTAAAGCAGTGCTGTCGATTTGCGAGCGGAGATTCGACCAGGCATCAGCATGCTTCTGCCTCTTTTCGAACTGGCCGCGGCAACGGCTGCCGTCTCGGTCCGGGCGTGCCTACGACAGCTCGATCAAAATACTTGACTTGCGGTCGCCTGATCACCGTCCGAAGCGTGCCGCTTCCCAAGCGAGTCAGTCTCCCTGAGGATTGGTATCAGCTTCCAGAAGTGCGTTGGCGATCAATGTAATTCTCAAGGCTGCGACGGTATCGCCCCCGCAAACGGCGAGAGCTTCCTGCATCTCATCTTCAATCGCATCGCCAGCGGTCGGGGATCTGTCACTACTTTGACGTGATTTTCAGATCGGAGCTAACGGGGGCGGCGTCGCACGCCGGGCGTTACAACCATCCGCGCTCATCGAATGCAGAAAGATCAACTCCAGGTGGGGCATACCATCCATCCGAGTGATAGCGGGCGCCAAGCTTCAGAGCGACCTCCTTGTTGCCATACGGAATCCTTAGCGGAGTGCCCGTAACCGAATTTGGTTGCGCGGGGGCTAGCGGAGCGGCAGAGGCATCCGGTTTGCGCTTCCGAGGCTTCTTCTTCATCGTTGACGTCGATTGAGGCGCAACTGACCCCGCGAACTTGTAGGCGGTCTTACGACCGCGCTTGCGGCGCTTCGCACTTCGGTTCGAGTCTATCCACGCGGACATGGCAGCCGAGTTGGCCTTGGCCTCCTCGGGAATGACGACGCCTTTCCCCTGCGCGATCTTCTTGGCGTACAACATCTGTGCCGGGCTTGCCGGTTTGGAGCCGAGCTTCCCCGGCGGTTCACCCTCGGCTGTCTTGGGCGCGTGTTCGTTTAGAAATTTTCGGCAGATCGATATCGACGTCTTGTAGCCGGGCGGAGGCTTGATGCGCTTCTGCCGGGCGATGCTGTCGGCAAAGCGTTTCATCGCAGGCGTCGGCGGAAAGGTTCCGGGGCCGTTGCCGACCGCAGCGTCAAGCAAGGGTGGCCCGCCGGCGGCGGCGCCCTCCTTGAGCTTGCCGATGATTCGCTCGGCGGCACTGCATACTGCATCAATCGCACCGACCATCTCTTGCTTGCCGACAACGACATCGTCGAGCAGGCATTCAAGTTGCGCCGTCACCCCCGGATCGACCAAGGCCGGGTCGGCCTGTTTGAGAACACCGAACAATGACAAGCCGGCCTCGGTCGGCACAATGTGCTTTCCCTGGACAATCAGGAAACCCTGTTTCTTCAGCCCGCCGATGATCTCCGCTCGGGTCGCCGGCGTGCCGATGCCCTTGGCCTCCTTCAG
>Ga0187891_1002208_pt1 | contig 15097 bp, 16 predicted proteins | sample June2016WEW_21_4_FD_132990 | JGI IMG/M metagenome (GOLD analysis project Ga0187891, IMG submission 132990) | Peatland microbial communities from SPRUCE experiment site at the Marcell Experimental Forest, Minnesota, USA - June2016WEW_21_40 | ecosystem: Environmental > Terrestrial > Soil >... | reverse complement strand
GAAGTCGAAGCTGGTCTTGTACCGGCTTCGCCATTCGGCCAGCGCCACGCATAACTCCTTGGCGCGCGCCTTGTTGCCAATGAAGTTGTCATCGACAATAAACACCGCCTCGCGCCAGCCGGCAGCGCGCAACTGGTCCAGCTCGGCCAGCACCTGGGCCACGGCCTTGGTGCGTGGCCGGCGGCCGTAGATCTCGATGATGTCGCAGAACTCGCAGTTGAAGGGGCAACCGCGCGAATACTGCACAGCCATGGTCGAGTAGCGGCTCATCTTGATCAGGCTCAGGTCAGGCAGTGGGCTGGTCTCCATTGGCGGCCGCTCATTGGCTTGATAGACGGGCTTGGCCGTCCCCTGTTCCAGATCCCTTGCCAAGCCGGCAATCAGGCTCTCGGCCTCGCCGATCACCACGTGGTCCGCCTTGAGCTCGGCCGCTGGCACACTGCTGGCAATGGGCCCGCCCGCCACGGTACGGAGGCCGCGCGCGCGGCAACGCTCGACAATGGCCAGCAGTGACTCACGCTGGATGTGCATGCCGCTCAGCAGAACCACGTCGGCCCAGGCCAAGTCGCGGTCCCGCAGCCTCTCCACATTGATGTCCACCAGCCGCTTCTTCCACGCGCCCGGCAGCAGTGCCGCCACCGTCATCAGGCCCAGCGGAGGCTGCGCGGCACGCTTTCCCACGAATTTGAGCGCATGTTTGAAACTCCAATAGGTATCGGGGAACTTAGGGTAGATCAGCAGGGCGTTCATAGGCTGCTTCTCCGGGAAGAAGGGCGGGCCAGCGCGCATGAAGCTCCAGACCGGATTCGGTGACTGGTAGCGATGCATCGCACACCAACACAGCAGCGCTCAACACGGCGCACTTCTTTCGAAACAGATTGCTCTGCGATGGGGGTGGAATACTGTACAAAAAGGATCACTTCCCTGGGAAAGGTCGAATTCTCAGGCTGGAGATCCCTTGGGCGCCGGTGCCGACCAATCCTCCCGAGGCCGAGGCCGCTTTACAAAACCGTACGGCGTCCGGAGACCAGGTTGAAGACCAGGATGATCAACGCGACCACCAGTAAAAGGTGAATCAGGCTACCAGCTATGTGAAAGCTAAAGCCCAGAAGCCATAGGACCAGAACGACGACGAAAATTGCCCAAAGCATAAAGAACACACCTCTCTCGATCGATTGCGGACGCCTGAGACGGGAAACCCGGCTCAGGCGCATACAACGCGCTCACAAACGGCGGTTACTTCGAAGCAATCGCCTGCGCCTTTGCGTCTCTGACTGCATCGAGAAACGGGTTTGCTGATGCAGGCGTCGCCACTTCGCCGCGCAGAACGCGGTGTGTGGAGACGTCGAGCCCGTAGAAGGCATCCATGGAATCGTTGTCCCGGCGAACATCGGCCCCGGTCAGAGTAAGTCCGGCGAACAGGCCTTTGGCGCGCGAGTAGGTCAGGATTTCGGTATTCAGCTTCCAGTCGGTATCGGCAGTGGCATGGCGCCCTACCGGTCCGGCTGCCGCGGAGGCGTCAGCTCCAAGCTGGAACTTGGCGTCTTCCAGGCGCAGCATTCCTTGGTCGCCCTGGAAGATCATGACCAGATCCACGCCCTCGACGCCGATCTGCAATCCCCAGCTTCCGCCTGTGATCGCAAAGAACGCCGGCGCGCTCCATCCGTTCGCGGTCCGGCAGGTGGCTATGCCTTTGCCGTTCTCCGCGCCAAATACCAAGCCGCCCTTGATCATGTGCGGCACTACGGCAATGCACTTTGCGTGCTCCAGCACCTCTTGCGGAATGCCATTATCCGGCGCGGCCATGATCTGGTGCAGCACTAATGTTGCATTGTCGAGCCGGTTCTGCACATCTTCGCGAGTTTCCGCCCAGGCAGTGCTTGCTACACCCAGACTGAACAATGCCACTAACGTCATGAGTTTCTTCATACATCTCACCTTTTCTACCCATGCGCAGCGTCACTTTCATATTGCGCACTGAGGCGCACAAGGTATCCTCACTCTAGAGGCGCGAACGGATACTGTCTGAGCAATAGGGCTCTCTCGATGGATGGCGGCCGATCAATCGATGCCGCGGGAGACGCTTTTGGGCTGGATTCTACAATTTCGCAAGCACGTGCCGCGGCCATCAAGCGAACCCTCCGCGGGGCCTTTTGGCGCCAGCCATCGCGAGTTTTCCCGTGCCGGAAGCCACCGTGGGGCTTGAAAATAATTGGGAAAAGTGAGCAAAATTGAACAGATTGGCCTGGGCTTGAGGGTACAGCCTTGTGCTAGAGTTCCGCTGGGGCTGTACGGTTAAGGGAGTGCTGTGGATGTTCTTTTGAATGAGCAGCTTCCTGGGTCAGAGCCCCCTATTCCTGTTGCTTATGCCGGGCTCGTCGCGAAATGGAATGCAGATTGAAACGCAATTGGGCCGCGGTCTTCCCGCAATGTCCCGTGCGATCGCTGCATCTGAAAGGAGGCTTGCCAGATGGTTGAGTTCGATAAATCGTCATTTGATGCCGCAGCCTTTCTGATGAGCGCCGGGCTGGGGCGAAGAATCGTTCAAATGGAGCCCAAGCAGACCTTTTTCTCGCAGGGAGATCCAGCCGATTCCGTCTTCTATCTTCAAAAGGGCCGGGCAAAGATCACGGTCGTCTCACAGGCCGGCAAGGAGGCCACCATCGCGCTTCTCTCCGCTGGCGACTTTGTAGGAGAGGGGGCGCTCGCGGCAGTGCCGGGGCTGCGCTTGTCCACGGCCACCGCCATTACCCCCTGCACAGCGCTCAAGATAAGCCGGGAGGAGATGATCCGCGTCATGCACGAGGAGCATGACTTCTCTGACCTGTTCTTGAAATTTCTACTGGATCGCAGCATGCGCATCCAGGCCGATCTTGTCGATCAGCTCTTCAACTCCAGCGAAAAGCGCCTGGCCAGGATTCTTCTGTTGATGGCCGAGTTTGGCCAGCCGGGCGAGTCGAAGTCTCTGATCCCCAAGATCTCGCAGGAGACCCTGGCCGAGATGGTCGGCACCACCCGCTCCCGAGTCAGCTTCTTCATGAACCGTTTTCGCAAGCTGGGTTTTATCGAATACGACGGCCGCATCCGGGTCCACAAGTCGCTGCTGAACGTAGTTCTGCACGATCAACTGCCCGACGACAACGCCGAAAAACCGGCCATTTCCGGCATCCCGGGGGAGTAACTCCAAGCCAATTAAAGGCTTTCCCCGCAGTCCCTGAGCAAAACTGAACAGTCTTACGATTCCTTGCATGGGACACTCGCCTTGGAACCTATCTTCATCCCCTTGGTGAGGCCGCTGATGCCCTGCACAAAAGAAAGCCTTCTCATCGTCGACGATGCGCCTTCAATTCGAATGTTGCTTTCGCAACTTCTCGCGAGGGATGGCTATACTACACGCTCTGCCGAGAACGGTTTCTCGGCGTTAGCTGAGATCCGGCGCGAAGTTCCTGATCTCCTCCTCTCCGACCTCAACATGCCCGGCATGTCCGGCTTTGAACTGCTGACGGTGGTCCGTCGCCAGTTTCCTTCGATCCGTGTCATTGCCATGAGCGCGTTTTCAGGAGAAGAGATCCCTTCCGGCGTTGATGCCGATGCCTTCTTTCAAAAAGGCCGCGGTCTTGGCGATTTGTTAAGGACAATCAAGTCCCTCCCCCTGCCGGCGCGACGGGCGCAGCAGCCTGTTGCTGCGCCCTCGCCGGTGTGGATCTCGAGATACGAGCGCAACGCTGCTGGAGAGGGTTACGCTACGATTGAATGCCCGGAGTGCCTGGGAACTTTTCCCAAGGTGCTCAACGGCACGATCCACCCGATAAATGAGGCGGGCTGCCTCTTTTGCGGAAGCACGGTTCGCTACACAGTCTTTCAGGCGGCCGATCCGATATTTTTGTTGCCGTTTCAGCATGAGCGCTTCTCTGCAACGCCGCGCTTCGCCCGATCAAAGAACTCGCGCTACGGGGCTCGTTCTTGGAAAGCAAAAGGAACCAGGCACGCCGATGCTCAAACGAACCGAGCGTAGCGAACTTTCTCGACCCGGAAGTAGGTATGGGAGGGCGCAATGACGATTCTGCAAATGGTCCTGATCCTGTTCATTTTTCATTGGGCCTTGCGTGTTCCGCGAGAGGCGGTATCAACCGCGAATGCACGCGCCGCTGGAGGCGATAGAGTTGGTGATTGACCCCGCCGACCTTCATCACAAGCCCTCTCAACCCATCCTTTCTGCCGCGCCGATAGCATCTTTCCGCGCGGCGCATCCCTCATGGCGGGCTGGATCGTGAACGCCGCGCTTGATCCAAACTGCTCAGACTCGCATGATTTGAGCCGCTACGCTCAAAAAAGGTTGGAACAGGCAAATGACGGCCCCAACGACAGCGAGTGGAGTTACTAAGGTTTAGGTGCTTAGGTACCCTTTAACAGACAAGAAGCCACATGACCTTTGATCGAGGCGCCGGAGATGCATTTCGGCGTCTTCATCGAAGCTGAACGAGTTGAACCCACAGAGGTGGACCCATGAATAGCAATCGAGTGAATGGTAAAGTCGATGAAGTGGTAGGAAGCGCCAAGAGAAAGGCGGGCAAGCTGACTGGCAACACGCCGCTTCAGGTCAAGGGCATTGCCCAGCAGACGAAGGGAAAACTTGAAAGCACCCTGGGCAAGGCCAAAGATATGGTGCGTGGAGCCAACCAGGAGACCAAGGTGCAACAAGACACACGTCCGTAATTCGAGTTAACCAACTTCCTTTTGCCGGCATCCGCCCCATCTCGTTGGATTCGAGCGCTGCTGAAGTCGCTTGGGCCCGGGATCACTACGGGCGCTGCCGATGACGACCCATCGGGCATCGCTACGTATTCCATTGCCGGCGCGCAGCTGGGAACCAAACTTCTCTGGACGGCACTGCTTACATGGCCGCTGATGGCCGCAGTGCAAATGATGTGCGCCCGCATCGGCAAGGTGACGGGACAGGGTTTAGCCGGGAATTTCAGGCGGCGATTTCCAGGATGGCTGCTACTCGCGTTTGTCTTTGCCCTCCTGGCTGCAAATACGATTAACATCGGGGCGGACCTGGCGGGCATGGCAGATGCAGCCTCCATGCTGTCCGGTGTCAATTCCCACTGGTTTGTCGTGGCGTTCGCCCTTCTCATCTCGTGGGCAACGATTCGGCTCCAGTATCAACAGATCGCAAACGTGCTGAAGTGGCTGGTGCTTGCGCTTTTCGCCTACCCCATTACTGCATTTGTAGTGGGAGCCAACTGGGACCAGGTGCTGCGCGATACCCTGATTCCTTCCATGCCGCATACCAGAAATGAATGGGCAACGCTGGTGGCGATCCTCGGCACCACAATCAGCCCGTATCTTTTCTTCTGGCAGGCGAGTGAGGAAGTTGAAGAGGAGAAGTCGGCGGGCCAAAGTTCGCTCGCCCAGCGCAGGGGAGCCACATCCGAAGAACTTGAATTAAGAAACATCGATGTGGGCGTCGGCGCGTTTTTCTCGAATATGGTCATGTTCTTCATCATCCTGACCACCGCCATCACCCTGAACCGGCACGGCATCACGAATATTGAAACTTCTCGGCAAGCAGCCGAGGCCCTGCGGCCGTTTGCCGGCAACTTCGCTACAACCGTGTTCACACTCGGCATTGTCGGCGTCGGGTTTCTTGCCATTCCCACGCTGGCGGGATCTGCCGCTTACGCCTTCGCTGAGACGCTGGGATGGCGACAGGGCTTGAACAAGAGACTTAGACAAGCGCGCTGGTTCTACGCTCTGATTCTGGTCTCGACGGGAGTGGGTGTAGCGCTGGACTTTATCGGCATCAATCCGGTTAAGGCGCTCTACTGGACAGCGGTTGTCAACGGATTGCTGGCGCCATTCCTCATGGTCGCAATCCTGATTGTGGCAGCCGACAAGAAGCTGATGCAGGGCCAGCCTAGCTCCCGGCTGGGATGGACTGTTGTGGCAATCACCACATTGGCCATGTTCGTAGCGGGCGTTGCCATGTTTGTTGTGTAGACGTGAGGATCAGGGCTAAGCGGCCTCGGGAGTTTCGCCCGTCCGAGATGCTTCATCATGCAACGAAAGTTTCTCATTGGCATCGATCTTGCGTAGGCCGCTAACCTTCCATATCCCAAAGCAAATACCGGCGACCAGCAGGCCCGCGAACACATAGATCAGCGGAGTCGACCATTTCTGGAACGTCCCCGACCACAGTCGAATGGCGTGGCGTCCATAGACCACGCCGAGCCAGGCAATGAGCGAGTAACGCAGGGTGCGAGCAGCGCTGTAAACGACCAGGAAGCGGCTGCGCGAGACGCCCAGCGCGCCAGAGGCGAGCGCAAATGGCAAGAGAGGAATCGGTGGAGGAAGCAGGGCGGGAAGAAACACGGCGAGGATGCGGTGGCGCTCTACCCATCCGACGACCCGGCTAAGAAGACGTGCAGGAACGTAGCGGCGCAAAGCCGCTTCGCCGCCTCTGCGACCTAGGTTCCAGGTAGCGTATCCACCCACGATGCTGCCGGCGATGGCCATCGCGGCAAGCAGCCATGGATCTCTGCCAAACGCCACCAGCCAGAGCAACAGGAGGTCAGTGCTACCGGGCAGAGGCAGAGGAATGGGAGAGGAGTCGACGATGGCAACGGAGAAAAGTCCCAGCGCTCCCAGATGCGTGAGCCAATATGGCATCAGCGAGCGATGCACAGGGAGCGCTAGAAACAGGCCTGCGTGTCGAACAGGAGTACTCATATTGGTGCACGGCAAACAAGAGCTCGCCTTTCCATCCATGCCGAGTGATTCAAGATCCTCTGCGGCCTCTCACGAGTCCGCAGAGGATCGAGGGTTGTGTTAGCGCAGGCTTCCAGTCGTAGCATTGACAGGGCTTCCAATTGCCTCACCCGATACGACCAGTTCCACTCGCCGGTTTTCTTGCCGCCCGGCGGAGTTATCGTTCGAGGCTACCGGCGAACTGTTCCCGAATCCCGTTGCGCTGACTGAGTTTGCAGTTACGCCTTCTTGCACGAGGTAATCGCGAACAGCTCCCGCACGGTTCTCAGAGAGCTTCTGATTCATGTCATCGCCGCCAACATTGTCGGTATATCCGCCGACTGCAATGTTGAGGCCTGGGTATGCAATCAATATTCCGGCGACCTTTGCCAGCTTCTCCCGCGCTCCGGGCTTCAACGAATACTGCCCGGTGTCAAACAAAACGTCGGACATGCTGACAATGAGGCCGCGAGCGCTGTCGCGCGTCTCAAGGATCTCATTGAGTTGCAATGATAATTGAGCACGCATGGCCGCTTTGTCGGTATCCGCCTTTGACTCATTCTCTTGCGCTTGCTGCGCGATCGATCGGGAACGGTCGGCGTCGGCCTGAGCCGCGGCAATTGCCGCTGCCGATGCATTCTGGTTGGTGACTAATGCAGCCTGGGAGTTTGCCGCATCAGCTTGCGCCGCTACCGCATTGAGTTGCGCCGTCGTCGCGTTGGCCTGCGCCGTTGCCGCGTTGGCCTGCGCTGTTGCCATATCCGCCTGGGCTTGTTCCTTTTGACGGATTGCCTCGTCGGCTTGCGCCTGCGAGTTTGCCTGCGCGTCCGCGGAAGCCTGGCGTTCGCTCACTCTGCGATCCTCTTCGATCGTTTTGACAGCTATTTCTCGCGCGTCTTCGGCGGTCTGCACGGTCTCGCGGGACTTCGCGATCAGTTCCTTCTTGTCCGAATGCCCTTCCGTTGCATAGCCGTCGGCGCTGTTCATTAGCTGGACAGCATGCTGAAAACTATCACCGGCATACTGCTCGGCGCCTTCAGATCTTGCGATGCGAACTGCATTCCGTGCTTCCAGAAATTCCAGGGGCAGCTTGGCATCCAAAACCACAGGGTCGAACTTGTATCCGGTCGGGATATATCCCCCGCGCTCCATGAGTTCATATTTTGCTTTCACTGCTTCGGTGGATCCCAGGGTGTCGGCGCCAACAACGTTCTCGAGCACGACAACATTGCTGGGCTGGCGGACGGCAAAATAGGGTTCCGCGGTGACGATCAGCGCGAATGCCTGGAGATCGGTGGTGGCGGTCAGCTTGCTGCGATCGTTGTCCCCAATCAAAACCTCTCCAAGGTTGACTGCGCGGCCGTCAGGCGAGATCGCCCAGAGCACGTAGGTCAGATATTCGGCGCCGAAGGTCGTGGGGTTTTGCAGATTTCCAAAGGTCGCTTCCACTTCCATCGTGCCGCGCTTGCTGCGCACTTTGGCTTTTCCGTCGGCTGAAGGCAGTAAAGCGGTTCCGGCGAGGTCTACGTCCGTGGCTCCGCTGCGATGTTGATAATCAACGGCTTCGACCGTGCGGCTGGTTTCGTCCACGGTATAGGCAGGCATTCCGCCGACAGGGACGAGGGCGATGGAATCTTGCGCGCTGGCCTGAGCAAACGCGCTCAAGCTTAATACACTTCCTATCACGAACAAAAGTGTGTGCTTCACGATATCTCCTGCAGTCAAAGGACTGCCGTATTGCGTTGTTGTCTTAGGTTGGCGGACGAAGCCGAGCCGGCTTCGATGGTGAGATCGGTCAACGCCCGACGTGGAATTGATTGAGGTGATCAAACAACCCGTAGAGATTCGCAATCCATAGAACCAAAACGATGACAACCACGGCGTTCAGGATCGATTTGATTTGTCCCTGCATGGGGATGAATCTGTTCACAAGCCACAATAGAAGCCCTGCTGCAACAATCGTGATGAGGACGGTGGTTAGCGGCATATCGTGTTCTCCAATCATTCTTTAAATTCGGTGCCCCCGGGGCATCTTCGAGAGATTACGAACAATCGACTCACTTAGCATGGGAGCCAACAGAAAGAGGAGAACGATTACTCCGCTTCATTGGTATTCTTCCAATTCAATGGAAGAATAGCTGAGCCATAATGCTCATCGGGAACGGGTGAAGTAGAGAGTATGTGAGGCAATCCGACTCAGAAACAGGTCGTGCGGCTCACATAGCGGCGCTCCCTGATGCGATGAACTTGAGGGTAAACTTTCCGGAAAACAAGCGACTATTCGGATGCGCCATCGGGGCTTGGATTATGCCACCCGCCGCCCGCGGCGCAGAGTGCGTCCGCCTCTTTCGGCCCCCATGTGCCGCGTTTGTATCGGCGAACCGGGTGATGGTTCTTCAGAACCCGATTGACCACCTGCCATGCGGCTTCAACCGCGTCCTCGCGGGTGAAGAGCGCCCCGTCGCCTTTCATAGCATCGCCTAGAAGCCGTTCGTAAGGCGTTTCCTCCCCCGGCTGTTCATCAGACAGGTAAAGCTCTCGCTCTTCTCCAATGAATTCCTGACCTGCAAGCTTGACGCGAGCGGCCAAAGCGATGGCCGAGCTGGGGGAGAGCCGGAAGCGCAGGTAATTCGATCGGCTCTTCGCCTGCACAGCGTCGGCAAAAAGCTTCTGCGGGGGCCGCTTTAGCTCCACCAGGATCTCAGTTGCGGTTGTTGGTAGATATTTACCCGAGCGCAAATACCACGGCACCCCGTCCCAGCGCCATGAGTCGATGAAAAGCCGCAGGGCGCAATAGGTTTCGACGTCGGAGCGCTTCGCCACGTCCGGCTCCTCTCGATAGCCGGCATACTGGCCGCGCACCATATCGTCGGCCTTCAGAGGGCGCATGGCTTTAAAGACCTTCGCCTTCTCGTTGTGCACGTCCCCAAAGTCACGCCCCGCGGGCGCTTCCATGGCAAGCAGAGCCACAATCTGGAAGAGATGATTCTGAATCACGTCGCGCAAACAGCCCGCTGTTTCGTAAAACGCGCCGCGCCCGCCCACACCGAAATTCTCCGATAGAGTGATCTGAACGCTGGCCACATAGTTGCGATTCCAGATCGGTTCAAGAAACGAATTGGCGAATCGGAAATAAAGGATATTCATGATCGCTTCCTTTCCGAGGAAGTGATCGATGCGGAAAATGGAGTTTTCAGGGAACACCGAATGCGCAACCCGGTTCAGCTCGCGCGCTGAGGCCAAATCACGCCCAAACGGCTTTTCGACGATCACGCGCGCGTTCTCGGCCAGTTTCGCGGTTCCCAGTCCTTCAATCACCGTTTCGAAGAGCGCAGGCGGGATTGCCAGATAGTGCGCGGGGCGCCGTGCGTTGCCCAGCGCGTCTCTAATCGCCTTGAATGTATTGCTATCTGCGTAATCTCCGCTCACATACTTCAGCAGCGACAGAAGGCGTTGCAGTGCTCGTTTGTCATCGATTCCGCCCGCACGCTTGATGCTGTCCGTCGCGCGCCTGTGCAGCCGCTCCGTGCTCCATTTCGGGAAAGCAACGCCGATCACCGGAACCTTGAGTACGCCGCGCTTCACCATCGCATAGAGCGCCGGGAAGATCATTTTGTGGGCCAGATCGCCCGTCACGCCAAAGACCACCAGAGCGTCTGACTGGGAATTGGCCATCAGGCGCCTTCCTTCATGGCAGAAGTTTTCTCCTGGTGACCGCCGAACTGGAATCGCAACGCGGATAACAGCTTATCGGCGAAGGTGTCTTCACCGCGCGAACTGAAGCGTTCATACAGCGCAGCACTCAAGACGGGGGCCGGAACCGATTCGTCAATCGCTGCGGTAATCGTCCAGCGTCCTTCACCCGAGTCCGACACGCGGCCGGCAAACTTCGCCAGATCCGGGCTGTCGAGCAGTGAGATTGCGGCCAGATCCAAGAGCCAGGAGGAGATCACGCTACCGCGGCGCCAGACCTCGGCGATGTCGGCGAGGTTCAGGTCGTATTGGTACACCTCAGGGTTGCGCAGCGGTGTAGTTTCCGCGTCTACAGTTTGCTGCTGCTTGCCGACATTGGCATGTTGAAGGATGTTCAACCCCTCCGCGTACGCGGCCATGATTCCGTATTCGATTCCGTTGTGCACCATCTTCACAAAGTGGCCAGCGCCGCTGGGGCCACAGTGCAAGTAGCCGTGTTCGGCGGTGCCGCCCACCTTTTCCCGGCCGGGCGTGCGCGGCGCCGAATCGACGGTTGGCGCCAATGCGGAAAAAATCGGGTCGATACGCTGAACTATATCCTTTTCGCCGCCGATCATCAGGCAATAGCCTCGCTCGGCACCCCACACTCCGCCACTGGTCCCCGCGTCCACATAGTGGATGCCTTTGGGTTTCAGTTCGGCGGCACGGCGAATGTCGTCGCGATAATAGGAGTTCCCGCCGTCGATGACCACATCGTCCGTTTCGAGCAGAGGGGTCAGGTCATTGAGCGTCGCATCAACCACGCCAGCCGGCACCATCATCCAGACGGTGCGAGGCGTTTTCAACTTCTTCACAAAGTCATCAAGCGAATCCGCGCCAACCGCGCCTTCTTTGGCAAGCGATTGAACGGCATCCGAATGAATATCGTACACAACGCATTGGTGGCCGGCCCGCATAAGACGCCGGACCATGTTGGTTCCCATCCTGCCCAAACCGATCATGCCTATTTCCATGTGTTCACCCTTTTTCTCAGATTCCCCAACGCTCCCGCCGCTGACCGTTCGAAACGCATGCAACTGCCACACTTTCGGTCACATCTTAACAGAGCGATTGATACGTTTAGATGCTGAAATGGCAATGAGCGAAAGCTTGGGCCTAAGATGTCATTCTGGCGGCGGCTCTGGTCAGCGGCTGGGGATAAAAGCCAGATTGTCGCTTAAAACGAAGACGGCGAGTGCCACGGCCATGAGGAACGCACACACCCAGAAGCGCCAGTCGCGGTGCATCCGCTGCCAGTAGGGACCGGGGTTAGTTTCACCCTGGTCGCCGCTATGTCCTTCAGTGAAGTGCCGGTTTCCTGTCATACTCGCCTCCATTTGAATTGATGCATTCGGCAAAATCGCGGTATGCGAGTCTTCGCTGCACACCGAAGGCAAGCCCCAAAGGCTATGGCTTGGGCGTAGCCGCGGCGGTGACCTGGACTGGCCGGTCGGCTTCGGTTGTGGATGAGCTAGCCACCGGTGCGGTATTGTCGGCCGGTATCTCGGTCCCTTCCGGATAGATGAGAATCTGAATCGAGCCCCAATCCGCGTCAAGGTTCGCGCCTGCCTGCTTGCCTTGTCCCAATGTCTTGAGCTGGCTGTCGTCAAATCCAAAGTTTTCGACAAGATACTCGCGGATCACCATCGCCCTGGCTTCACTGAGGACAAGATCCTTCTGGGTATCGCCATCCATGCCAGTGAAAACCTCAACGACCGCAACTCCGAATTGGGCCTGTGCCAGGAAGTCGCCGGCGTCCTTGAGAGTCTTCTGGTCCTTCATCTTGGCCGAATAGCGGTCATCAAAGATCTGCTTGCCTGCATATGTGAAGGTCTTTTCGGGAGTAGATCGAGGCAGCTCCGCGATCCGATTCGCGGCTAAGCTGGCGGAGTCTTCGTATCCGCGCTTCTTGAAATACCCGCTCAAAAAGAAGTTATGTTTCAAGGCTTCCATATTCTCCTGGAAGTCCGTTACGCCGGCTTGCGCCTGGACCATCGTCGCGTCAAGTGTGGCCGTAGTCTGTTCCAGGTTTTCATAGACTTGCTTATCGTTCACCAGTGCTCCCACGGTTCCCTGTCCCGAATCGATTTTGGCGCTTACTGAGTTCAGATGGGCAGTGGCCAAAGTTGTGTTCAGGATGGCCTGCTGGCTGCTATCCAGGATCGCGCTCGTCTTCGCAAGCAGTTCTCCCAATTCCAGCGGCGGTACACTCTGGATGGTCTCGCCATCCTTTACCTCGGCTTGTCCGGCAGATCCAAACGAAATCGCCACGTATTGATTGCCCAACATCCCCTCGGTCTCGATCGAAGCCACAGAGTCGCACTTGATGATCTCCTTTGTTGATCGGTCGAGATCCATGACGACGATGACCTTATCGCCTGGCTTGTGAGGCAGCAGGATGTTATGCACGTTTCCACTATGAACGCCGCCCACCTGCACGTCAGCTCCCACGGCCAGGCCAGCAACATTGTCGAATTGCGTCTTCAACTTGTAGGTGGAGCTAAACAGATACTCCTTGCTCCCGATGATGAAGACCCCGGCGGCTAAAACCACCAGCGTTGCAACGATGAACGCACCCAACCTCGCCACTCTCGACATATTCCCTCCTACGATTGCTTAAGAAACTCCTTCACAAAGCCGATGTCGCTTTGTTGAAGGTCTTCAAACGTGCCCTCGATCACTACGTCGCCCTCATTCAGCAGGGCGAGGCGGCCTGCAATCGTCCTTGCACTATGCAGATCGTGCGTCACTACGATGGACGCCATCCGGTGCTCTCTCTGGAGCTTGAGAATCAACTCGTCGATTTCGGCGGAACTGATGGGGTCTAGGCCGGCTGTCGGCTCGTCGAGGAGCAGAATCTCCGGCTCCAGAGCCAGCGCGCGCGCTAGGCCCACGCGCTTTTGCATCCCGCCTGAGATATCGGACGGCATCTTATCGAGATCGCCCTCCATGCCCACCTCGGCGAGCAATTGCCTTACACGGCCGGCTCGCTCGGGTTTGGGCAGGTCTCTGCGATGGTGTTCAAGGGGGAAGGCGACGTTCTCCTGGACGGTGAGCGAATCGTAAAGAGCTGCCTGCTGAAACAGGAAACCCATCTTCTTTCTGATTTCTCCCATGCGGTCAAGCGACAGGCCGGCTATCGCGTGGCCGTGAATGCAGATAGATCCAAAGTCGGGCGTATCAAGGCCAATGATGAGCCTAAGCAGCACGCTCTTCCCCGTACCGCTGCGCCCGAGCACGGCCAGCGTTTCTCCCCGTTCCACGCGCAAGCTGATCCCGTTGAGGACCTTGTGGCCGGCGAAGGACTTGTACACATTCTCGACAGCGATGACGGGCGCAAGACTGTCTTGCTCGGGCGCTTGCTTCGTCGCAATGTCATAAGCTGTGGCCATACTTGTTTCACGAGCACTTCAAACAACGGTTAACTAAAGAAAACGAGAATGAATTTCACCAGGACGACATCGGCCAGGATAAGGAAGAGCGAGGCCAGCACGACTGAGTTGGTGGCTGCGCGGCCCACACCCGCAGCCCCTCCGCGCGTGCGCATTCCCTGAAAGCACGCGATGAGCCCAATGATCAGGCCATATACGGCGGTCTTGAATGTTTGCGGCAGGAATGCACTGAATGTGGCGCCGTTAAAGCCGTTTGCAATGAATTGATGGAATGAGAGCGGTTCAACCATAGCCTGTGCGAACCAGCCAGTCAGCAATGCGCATGCGTCGGTGGCAATCGTCAGCAGCGGCAGCATCAGGATGCAGGCCAGTATTCGTGTCGCGGCCAACAACCTGTAAGGGTTGATCGCGGAGGCCTCGATGGCGTCGATCTGCTCGGTCACTTTCATCGATGCCAGCTCCGCACCCATACCCGCGCCCACGCGCCCGCTCACGACCAGGCCGGTAATGACCGGTCCCATAACCTGAATCACGGAGTACACGAGAGTGGCAGGAAACATCGATTTGGCGCCAAATCGACTTAGAGTGTAGCGGGCTTCGAGAGAGAGGATAACGCCAATTGCGGCGCCAGCCATTGCGACCAGCGGCAGAGACTTCGACCCAACTTCGTCGAGCTGCCGAATCAGCTCGCGCCATTCATACGGCGGAGTCACCGCGGCCCGCAAAACCTGCCAGGAAAAGATTCCCAGGCTGCCGAACCACTCGAAAAATCCGTTGAATAGCCTCGTCGTATAGCCTGCAACGGAAGACAGAAGTTCGATCCGCCGTAACGGAAGTGGAGGGTTGAGGCCCGCAGCGGGAGTAAATCCGCGGTCACTCATCGGTTCGGTCCCTGAATTGGCGAGCCGTGCGCATTGTTCAGATGCATACGAGAAATCAGGGCGTGAGGTCCGCTATAGAAGAACTCCAGGGCAATGTTGCCACCCATGTATGCCAGCAGGCTGTAGTTGCCCATCCGAAACGCGTCCTTTGCCCCGAAGCGGTCCGGATACCACGCGTAAACCGCAATCATGGAACCCGCATAGGGCGCGGCAAGCGCGGAGAAAGAGAAGACGCGATGGCCGTCTTCGCCGTGGCGCCCGGTCAACGTGGAGATCACTGCGTGGCGCAGCCGCGGAAACGGGCCGCCGCATTCGCAGCGGTAATACAACGTATCTTCCTTG
>Ga0187891_1002205_pt1 | contig 15102 bp, 13 predicted proteins | sample June2016WEW_21_4_FD_132990 | JGI IMG/M metagenome (GOLD analysis project Ga0187891, IMG submission 132990) | Peatland microbial communities from SPRUCE experiment site at the Marcell Experimental Forest, Minnesota, USA - June2016WEW_21_40 | ecosystem: Environmental > Terrestrial > Soil >... | reverse complement strand
GCATCTCGTCGAAGAAAAACTGCTTCAGGATATTCGGCTCCAGCGTGGAACCTGACTTGCTCGCCACCATCACCAACGTCTCGGCCAGGTTCACCGCGTCGCAGGCAGCCTTCACCTGCGCCGGGTCAGTGGAGTCGACGATGTGCAACTCTGGGAATCCCGGCTGCGGACCAAACGTCTTGGCCAGCACCTCGGGGCATAGGCTAGAACCGCCCATGCCGAGCAGCAGAACCGATTGGAAGTCGGCGCTCTTCACATCGCCGCCCAGCTCCGCAAAGGAACCGAGGTCCTTCTGCTGCCGCTCCACAATGTCGATCCAGCCCATCCACTGCTCCTCGCCGTCGCGAGTCCATAGGGCCGGGTCCTTTTGCCAAAAGAGCTCCACCTTCTTGTTGGCTTGCCAGTCTGCGGCGGCCGCGTCAACGGCCCCGCGAAGATCGGAGGAAACTGCCAGTCGAAAGCTCATATCACCTTAGATTCTGCCTGAAAGGCACGGTTGCAAAGCTAAAGATTGTGCAAAAGTTCGGAACGTCATGGCTCTCGGCGCGCCGACTCTTTCTCCCCGTTACGCAGTTGTCGCGGGCCAATTCGGCGTAATGCGGATCAGTTCGAGCCGCTCGCCTGCCCCGCTTGTGTCTTCGAGCACGAACTCGGGTGAAGCTGCAGGCACAGCCACAATCCCGCGCGGCGGCAGGTCGATATCAGCGCCGGTCAGCCGCGCCTGGCCCGACGCCGCAAACAAATAGGCCAGCCCACGCTTTCCGCCTGCGCCGCGCAGGCTTTCGTTCGTGCGGCTACCGTTCACGGGAATCCGCTCCATACGAAAGTACTCCACATCGATCAGCACTGTGCGGTCGGCGAGCTGCCGTGGGGCCACTTTGCCCGCGCGTGTCACGAGCCGCGTGGCTTCGAGCGACTTCTCAATGTGCAGCTCGCGCGGCCGTCCGTAGTCGTACATGCGGTAGGTCAGGTCGCAGTTCTGCTGCGTCTCCAGCAAAATCGACCCCGGCCAGATCGAGTGCACTGTCCCGGCATCGACAAAGATCATGTCTCCGGCAACGACCGGCAACATATTCAGCTTCGCCTCGAGCGTTCCGGCGTGAATGCCTTCCTCGATCTCACTTAATGTCGTCCCGGGCTTGACTCCGACTGCAACTTCAGCTCCCGGTTCGGCTGCGAGCGCGTACCAGCATTCCGTCTTGCCGCGCGGCTGCCCATACTTCTGCGCCAGCTTGTCGTCGGGATGCACCTGCACGCTCAGTTTCTCTTTGGCAAAAATCGTTTTGATCAGCAGCGGCGAATCCGTCACAGGCGCATCGGCGCCAAGCAGCGCCGCATGATCTAGGCTGAAAAGCGCGCCCAACTTCTTGCCCGCATGGGGCCCGGTCGCAACCAGGCAATCGTCGCCCGTCAGCCAGACTTCGCCGATGGGCTCGCCCTCGGCCACGCGGTCATACCATGGCCGCAGATCGCGGAATCCCCAAACCCGCGCCGTGAAGATGGGCTCGATGCGAAACGGCGCCATTTCTGTCACTGGAATTCCCTCTGAATGGTGCCCCGGCTTTCTTGCCATCCTCACTGTAGCAGACGGATCGGCGGCCTCAGGTATGGTCAAACTGAAACCAATTCTGTGCAGAAAAATCCCTCGGCGAACGGAAATCCAGCGGATATTCTCATTCCATGCCGCACTCTGTGACCTTCAACGACATGTTCCAAATGCAGCTTCCTCTCCTGGAGAAGCTGCTTCGTCCCGCCATCGTCTACCTGGCGCTGGTGGTGCTGCTGCGCATCTTCGGCAAGCGCGAGCTGGCGCAGCTCAACCCGTTCGACCTTGTCGTTCTGCTCTCGCTCTCGAACACCGTGCAGAACGCCATCATCGGCAACGACAATTCCCTCTCCGGCGGAATCATCGGGGCCGTGGCGTTGCTGGCCGTCAACTGGCTGGTAGTCCGCGCGCTCTTCAGCTCGCCAAAACTCACGCGCATGTTCGAGGGCCGCGCCACCGTGCTCATCCGCGACGGAAAGGTCGACCAGAAGGCACTGCAACGCGAGTCGCTCTCCCAGCAGGAACTCCTCGACGTGATCCATCGCCAGGGATTCGACAACGTACAAAAAGTGCAGCGGTGCGAGCTGGAACCGAACGGAACGTTCTATGTGGAGGCCTTTGAGCCTTCGATAGCCGACCAGCAGCATGCCGAGTTGCTGGCCAAGCTGGAAGCATTGCAAAGCCAGGTTGCAGCGTTGCGCCCCGCAGTCTGCGGGCGATTGATGGCGCTGTTGTGGGGTTTCAGGCGCAGTATGCTCAGGGCCGCCGAAAATATTCCACTTGCGGATATATCCGTTTCGGATATATAGTGCCAGCATGGATAGTCGATCGGATCCCGGAGCACCCCTCACTCCCGCGGTTTTTGCCATCCTTCTTTCCTTGGCAGAGGGCGAGAAGCACGGCTACCTCATCATGAAGGATGCGCGCGCGCCCGAAGGAGGCGGAGTACGACTGGGCCCCGGGACCCTCTACGGCTCGCTCGACCGCATGATGCGCGACGGGCTGGTCGCCGAATCGGGCATGTCGGACGACGAGCGCCGCCGCTATTACTGCTTGACCGCACCGGGCCGCCGCGCACTCGCAGCAGAGCTTCGGCGCCTCGATGCCGCTGTGAAATCCGCCCGGTCGCTCGGCCTGTTTCCCAACAGGAGCCGCTCATGACACCCGATCGCATCGAACGGATTTACTCAAATGCACTCCGGCTTTACCCCAAACGTTTTTGGACTTCGTACGGGTCCGTTATGCTCCAGGCGTTCCGAGATACGCGCGCCGATCGATCTCTCTCGCACGGAGCTGTGGCCCGCACAATCTTCAAGGATCTTGTTATTTCGCTCGTAAAGGAGCATCTCGCCATGCTGCGCGAAACCTTTGGCCGTCCCGCATTGCTCTTCAACGCCTCTGTCCTGGCGGGAATCTCCACGATCCTCGCATTGGCGCTCTATGCAATTCCGCAACAGGTGCTCCGGCAAGGAGCAAATGATCCGCAGATCGCGATGGCGACTGACCTCGCCGTCTACCTCAATCAATATGGCGTCACCGACGGCCTCAGCCAGGGCGTGTTGACCGCGCGCGGCGGCGGGATCGTCGACATGGCGAAGAGCTTGTCTCCGTTTCTGATTGTCTACGACGATGAGGGTCGCGCTCTAGGCTCAACCGGGCAGCTTGACGGGCAGACGCCCGCCCCTCCCCAAGGCGTCTTCGACTATGTGCGCGCCCACGGCGAGGAGCGAGTGAGCTGGCAGCCCATCCTCGGAACCGGACGCGGAGTTCGCATTGCGGCCGTCGTCGAGCGCGTCAGCGGAAATCAGCCCGGATTTGTTCTGGCCGGACGTTCTTTGCGCGAAGTCGAGGCCCGCGAGGCGCAGGTGGAACACATGGCCGGGCTGGCATGGACGGGAATGTTGGCGTTGATTCTGTTTGGAACCGCTGCTTTTGGCTGGTTCACGCGCCCGAAGATCGCGTGACGTTTTTCGTTGCGCGGCTCACGATTTGCTAATCTTGGCGCAGCATGAACAAATCAGCTCGACTGCTTGCCGTCCTTCTTCTCTGCTCTTTGCAACTGCTTGCGCAAAAGAAAGCTCAGCCCAGGGCCGTCCGTTTTCAAGGCGCGGCACAATATTCGCAGGATGAATTGCTCGCGGCCGCCGGCATCAAACCGGGCGCGCGCCTGAACGCCAGCGACGTAAAAGCGCACGCCAAACAGCTCAACGATACGGGCTTTTTTGCGGTGGTCAAATTCGGCAACGACAGCAAGGGCCTTCTTTTCACGTTGACTCCCGCGAGCCAGTTTTACCCCATGCATCTCGACAATCTGCCACTCAGGCCCGGCAAAGATCTCGATGACAAAATCCATGCGCGCTTCCCGCTGTATCACGGTCTTCTGCCCGCCAGCGGCTCTACGGACGATGGAATCTGCCAGATGCTTGAAGAAATGCTGGCGGAGGAAAGCGCGAAGACGACGGTAAAAGCGAGTCTCACCAGCGACGTGGGCCCCAAAAAGATCACCGCCATGAACTTCACGATCACCTCGCCGGCGGTGCGCATCGGCCCCATCCAGCTCGCCGGCGTCTCGCCTGCCATGCAAGCCAAGGTCAATACTCTCGTCAACGGCCAGACAGGAAACGAGTTCGATACGGAGAACACCGCAATCGGGCTTCAGCGCTCATTTGAAGATCTCTACCAGGATCTGGGCTACGCGGCCGTCGAAGTCGATGTGGTCCAGATCGATCCTCCCATCGTCTCGGGCCAATCCTCAGATCTGGCCATCGAGATTCCCTATTCGGTCACTATCAGGGAAGGCGGAGTTTACAAGCTCGGCTCGATCGATTATCCGGCCGACGCTCTGGTCCCGCGCGCAGAGGTTCAGAAGTTTCTGGCGAAGTATCAGGCCGGCTCCGGCAGGCCGCTCGATCAGTTTCTTCTGGCCGTCAACGACGCCTATCATGCCCGGGGCTATCTCGATTGCTCCGTCGTCTCACACGCTTTGTTCAACGAAGCCACACATATCGTGAATTACAGCCTCGATATTGTTCCTGGACCGCTCTATCGAATGGGCACAGTTCAATTCGATGGCGCTCCCGGTCCGATGGCCACCAGACTCACGCGCCTCTGGAAGATGGCGCCCGGCGACGTATTCGATGAAAGCTACGTCTCGGGCTTCGCGGCCGGCGGGCAAAAGCAGGACCGGACCCTGGCGAAATGGATGCAAACCGTCGTCACGACGTTCGATGTGAAGGCCGACCCGGCCACGCATCAGGTCAACTGCATCTTCCACTTCGCCAAGGCCGCGCCGGGCGGGCGGTAGGAGTTGCCCAAAAAATCCTGAAGTCGATATGGGGAGGCCGCGTCCGCCCGTACGGCCAGCACTCACTCCCACTCGATCGTTCCCGGCGGCTTCGACGTCACGTCGTACACCACGCGGTTGATTCCGCGCACCTCGTTCACAATGCGGTTGGAGATCTTCTTCAGCAGCTCGTACGACAGGGGCGTCCAGTCGGCGGTCATGCCGTCTTCCGAATGCACGGCGCGGATGGCGCATGTATACGCGTAGGTGCGCTGGTCACCCATCACGCCCACGCTCATCACCGGCAGCAGCACGGCAAAGCTCTGCCAGATCTTTGTATAAAGCCCGGCGGCCTTGATCTCGGCCACCACGATCTCGTCGGCCTCCTGCAGCAGAGCCACGCGTTCCGGCGTCACCTCGCCCAGAATGCGCACTGCCAGCCCCGGCCCCGGAAACGGCTGGCGGCTCAAGATCTCCTCCGGCATGCCCAGGTCGCGCCCGATGCGGCGGACCTCATCCTTGAACAGGTCGCGCAGAGGCTCTATCAATTTGAGCTTCATCCGCTCGGGCAGCCCGCCCACGTTGTGGTGGCTCTTGATGGTCTGGCTCGGCCCCTTCACGCTCGACGACTCGATTACGTCGGGATAAAGTGTCCCCTGCACGAGCCATTCCACACCACCCGTCTCCTGCGCGATGCGATTGGCCTCGTCCTCGAAGACCGCGATAAACTCCGCGCCGATGCGCTTGCGCTTCACCTCGGGATCGGTCACGCCGGCCAGTTGCTCCAGGAAGCGCGCGCTCGCGTTCACCGCTACGATATTCAGGCCCAGCTTGCCGCGTAGATTTGCCTGCACATTCGCGAACTCGTTCTTGCGCAGCACGCCGTTGTTCACAAAAATGCAGGTCAGCCGGCTGCCGATTGCCTTGTGCACCAGCACTGCCGCTACCGATGAGTCCACGCCGCCTGAAAGCCCGCAAATCACGTGCCCCGCGCCCACCTTCTCGCGGATCGATGCTACGGTGCTCTCAATAAAGTGCGCCGGCGTCCAGTCGCCACGCGCTCCGCAGATGGTGAGGAAGTTCCGGATGAGTTGCGGCCCCAGAGGCGTGTGGTGCACTTCGGGATGGAACTGCACTGCCCAAATGCCGCGCCCCTCGTTAGCAATGCCGGCCAGCGCGTTGGACGTGGCGGCCACGCGGCGAAAGCCGGCGGGTAGCTCCACCGCCTCATCGCCGTGGCTCATCCACACCTGGATCCTCGCCGGCAGCCCCGCGAACAGCGGCGTCGACAGGTCCTCCAACATCACTTCGGCATGACCGTACTCGCGCTTCGGCGCAGAAAGCACCTTGCCGCCCAAGTGATGCACGATGTAATGGAGACCGTAACAGACACCCAGCACCGGCACGCCCATTTCCAGAATCTCCGGGTCCGCAGCCGGAGCGTCCGCATCGTACACCGACGACGGCCCGCCGGACAGGATCAACCCGATCGGCTTCAGCGCCCGAATCTCGGCGAGAGGCGCCGTGCACGGCAGGACCACCGAAAACACATTCTGCTCGCGGATTCGCCGCGCGATGAGCTGCGTATACTGCGACCCGAAATCAAGGATGACAATTGTCTGGGTGTCCACGCTCCAGTGTGGCAGGGGCTGGTGCGGGATGTAAAGACAGCCTTCGGCTCGCCCCTACGGCAGCCTCGCCGCCTCTGCCACCGCATCCCAATGGTCTGCCCCGGCCAGAAACACTCTTGGCCTGAATTGCGCTGCTTGCCGCGCAGTCAGCTGATGCGACCACGACACCCGAGCGGCCGGATTCGCTCCCGGCCCGGTCGAATGAAACTCGGCGTAATAGGCCTGCGGCATGCTATCCGTTTTACCCCATGCGTTCCAACCCTCGGGAATCACGTCGGCGGGCAGTTCCGTATTGATGTAGACAACGCGCGAGTACGGGCGCCACGGCCGGCCCAGGCTGATCGTGTCGCGCAGCGGAGTTGCCACGCCGGACTCCGCGCCCGGCTCCATCCCGCTCGTTACTTTGCTGTCGATGATCGCGTAGCCGGTCGCCTGCTCGGGCGAGGTGCGCGACTGCGCAGTCAGATAGCCGGGCCCGTTCGCGTGGATCTCCGAGTGGTCGAACACCGCTGTCGCGTTGCCGAAGATGAAGTCGACCCCGCCCTCAATATAGGAGTCGACGTAATACTGGCGCCCATAGTCCGCGAAGAGCGTGTCCTGGTGGCCTAGAAAGCGGCAGTGCTTGAACACCGCCTTGTCCGCCCGCACCGCCGCCGCAACCGCTTGCCCTGTATTGCCGGCCGTGTCTTCAAAAGTAATGTTGTCCGCCTCGAATCCCGTGCCGTTGATCTCCACCGTCTCCGTGAAGAACGTTCCGCCGGCTTGCTTGGCATTCAGGCTGTTGGTGATCACCACGTCTCCCGGCGTTTTCCCCATCCCCACCAGCGTAATGTTCGTATGGTTCTGCGTCACGATCACCCGCTCGTGATACACGCCCGGCGCAATTTCGATATAAACGCGCCCCGGCTTGCCGTTTGGCCCCAGGTCCGCAAAGGGATGATGGTCCATGGCCATCTGAATGGTGGGAAACTCCGTGGTGCCCTCGATTCCCGTTTTCACATCCGGTGAAACGCGCACGTGGACATCCTGCCCGAGTGCCATGGGCTCGAGATAACAAAAGCCCGCCAGGCTCAACCCGGCCAGAATCGAACAAACGATCGGCAGTCGGCTCAGCATATTCCTATTCTCTCGCCTTCCGGCCCCATGCCGTTCTTGCGCGCTCACAGCCCTTGCTTCGCCCCGGTTCAGCCGTTGACTTTTCGCGCCCCTGCGCGTCCAAATGCCGACCGCTGCCGGAAAAGTGAAGACCAGGCTTTGGAACCCAGGGCGAACCGCGCGCGATTCGCCGCAGCAACCCCAGACCGAGGTATTTACCAGTCCGAGGTGGAAACTAGGCACAACCCGCCCTCGCCTTTTACAATTCATCAGGGACTCCATCCCAACCCAGCACTACTCGGGAACGATGAAACTTGGCGGCTGATACCTGACCAGGATGAAGGAATAGCATGAAGTTCATGAAATTCGGCAAGGCGCTTGCGATGGGCGCACTTTCGGCGGCCGTCGTTCTTGGCGTGACGTCTTGCGTTGAGAGTTATACGGTTGGCTTCTTGTATGTGACGGGAACCGTTAACGTCTCCACCGGCAATAGCGGCATTGTTTCCGGCTTCAAAATCGATCACAATACGGGCCGGCTGACGCCCATTAACACGCTGCCCGTTGCTTCGGGCGGAGCCAACCCGGTCCGCGCCGTGTTGACCCTCGGTAGCCGGTTCCTTTATGTCCTCAATCGCGGAGTAACCGCCTCGGGCAGCCCCAACTGCTACGGCACCGGCGCCAACGCCTGCCTCAACTCCAACATCACGCAGTTTGCCGTTGGCGGAAATGGCACTCTCACACCGCAAGAGACCTTTTATACTCAGGGCATCAACCCGTTCCGCATGTTTGCCGACGGCTCGGGCAACTATCTTTTTGTCCTGGACCACGACGCACCCGACAATGCCAGCCCGTCAAGTACAGACAATTGCGCGCTCGCGCTCGGAAAATCGGTCACAACCTGCGGCGACATCACCGTCTTCAAGATCGACCAGAGCACCGGCCGTCTCTCGTTGGTTATCAACGCCCAGGTGACTGCCACCACCAGCGGCCAGCCGATCACCTATTTCCCGGTTCCGGCCAACCCAGTCGATTTCGTATTATCCAGCTCTACCGTTCTCACCCTCGCCGGCGCGCCCACTCCAACGGCCTACCCGTATACGGGTGGCAGTCTCGTCTTCCCTTATAGCTACTCGGCCTCTTCCGGACAGTTGACACTCAGCCAGAACAGTTCCCAGCCGCTCGGTATTCATCAGGGCACGGCCATTGTTCAGACCGGGGGCGTTATTTACGTTCTGGATAACGAGCCCATCACCGCCACGTTTAACGGCACTTCAACCACCTCGCCCAGCCAGATTCTGCCCTACACGCTGGCTACGGGCGGCGCGCTCCAGGCGGAGCCGAGCGGCGCGGTTCCCGATGACCCCAATCTTTCCAACCCCATCGAAATCTTGCTTGAGAGCAAGGGCAAGTTTGTCTATGTCGCCAACCAGGGGAACAACGTCACGGGGCCGAATCCAAATAGCGGGCTGGCCGGGTACTTTCTCACCACCGCGCCTGCTTACCAGTTGAGCTTTCTTGCTGATGAGGCGACGATCATTACCGGCTCCGGATCGGGTCCGCAGTGCATCGTCGAAGACCCCTCCGACCAGTTCATCTACGAAGCCAACCAATACGACTCCACGGTCACGGGGCGGGTGCTCAATCCATCCACGGGCGACCTCACCGATCTCCGGGTGGCCAGCGACTACAATCTCCAGGGGCCGGCAACGTGGTGCCTGGTTGATGGGCGCACAAGTTAATGCAACACCGCGCCCGCCAGATGCGAACAGCCATGGCATGGCGGACCGGTCCTGATGCCGGGCTCGGATCCGTCCGAAGCCTGCGCGAATTGACGGTCTGTCAGCAGACCTTGGCTGAATTTCGGCGCCGCTGCTTGGTATTGGCGCCGGAATTCGATTCGCCGGAATTCGATTTTTGACCGGCTCGTTTTGAAGGGCCTGCCTGCAGGCTGCGTGAATGAAAGATGCGCATGGAGTTTAATAAATCGAGCCAGCTTTTGCTGGTCGGCGCGGCCAGCCTTCTGGCGGCCTCGCTCGTCACTGCCTGCTCCCAGTTGACGCAAACCTTGACCGTCGACTTTGTTTTCATTTCCAGCCCGCTTGCCGCATCGCCCGGCATGTGCGCGACCAACCCGCACTGCCTCGATGGCGAGATCGACGTCTTTGAGGTCAACTCCGAGTCCGGCCGCATGCGCCAGATTCCCACCTCGCCCTTTCTATCCGGGGGGCGCAACCCCGTGGCTGAGGCCGTCTCCGTCGACTACGGCAGCCTCTTCGTCGTCAACGAGGACGACAACACCGTCGTGCAATTCGGCATCGGGACCGACGGCAAGCTCTACCCCTATAACACCGTCAATACACCGGGGATTTTCCCCCTCGCCATCGCCGCCAATCGGTCGAGCCTTTTTGTCGTCGACCTGTACCAGCCGCTTCCCATCTGCTCTTCCGCAGAACCCTGCTCTGGTTCCATCGGCGTCTTTCCGCTCGGGGCGCCAAACGGCAGCAGTAGCCCCGTGACCATCGGCTCGCCCGCTGCCAATCCTGCAGTCGGCGGGAATTATTGGCCCTTGACGCTCTCCGGCGCCAACGCTTCGCACGTCATCGTCCCCACCGCCGTCAACGTCCTTCCTTCAGGCGCTTATGTCTACGTCACCGCTTACGACTCTTCCGTCGCGCCAAATGCAGGCTACGTCTTCGGTTTCTCTGTCGGCTCTGGCGGCGTTCTTACGCCCCTGAGCGGCTCTCCCTTTGCGGCCGGCGTCAAGCCTTCCGCCATCGCCAGCGATGCCTCCAGCACCTATGTGTACGTCACCGACTTCAGCAGCGGCAATGTGCGGGGGTACACCGTAAACACCGACAACTTGACGCCCCTCGCCGGCAGTCCCTTCGCCGCCGGCAATCAGCCCTCCGCCATCGTCGTCGATCCTTCCTATCCGTTTGCTTATGTGGCCAACTCGCTTGACAGCAATGTCACCGCCTACTCCATCAGCAATGGCAAGCTCACCAGCATTGGCACATACTCAACCGGCTTGCAGCCAGTAGCCATTGGAATCGATCCTTCGACGGAACATTTCCTTTACACTCTCAACTTCCTCGACAACACCGTTTCTGGCTTTGAGCTGAGCACCACAAACGGAACACTTCTCGATTCGCAGAATTCTCCCTTCCCGAGCAACGACAATCCAACGGCCGTGGCCGCCATACCGCACAATGGCACAGGAGGCGGCATCCAGCCGTGAGAGCCTGCATTCGCTCAGCTCCGGCAGCGGAGTTGGTGGCAATTCCCCCGATCCGGCTTTTACAATAACAACGGGGGCAACATTAACGAGTTTTCTTGGGGCTCCTCTTCACGGGCCCATGACGAAGGAAGCGCATGAAGTTCAGTAGATTGAGCCAGCTTTTTCTGGTCTCTGCAATCGGCCTGATCCTGGCCTCGTTCCTGACTGCCTGCAATCTTGTGACGATTGACTATGTTTTCGTGGCCGCCTCCGCAGGCAGCTCGTCGGGCAGCGCTGGTCAAATCTATACCTACGCCGTCGACGCCCAGTCGGGCGCACTCCGCAGCGCCGCGTCGCCCGTTGACTCCGGCGGTTCCGGCCCCGTCGCCATGGCCACTACCTCCGACTATTTCAACCTCTACGTCGCCAACAAGGGCAACAACTCCGTCGTTCATTTCGCCATCGATGACCACGGCAATCTCACTAAGAAAGACACCATCACCCTCGTCAACGTCCCTGTCTCGATTGCCGTGAACGCCGCCGGCACCTATTTGTATGTGGTCTCCGGAACGGCCTCCGCCACGCTCACTGAGTACGCGCTCAGTTCTGGCGCCATCGGCTCCGCTACCGCGACACTCTCTCTTACTGTCCCCGGATTCTCGACCGACACCATTGTGCCCACGGGTGTTACCGTGCTCGCTAACAGCAAGGCCGTCTACGTCACTGCTTATGACAAATCGGCTTACAATCCCGGCGGGACCACCACCAGCAACGCCAATCCAGGCTGGCTCTTTGGTTATGCTGTCGGCTCGAGCGGCACAATGACTGCGGTTTCGGGCAGCCCCTATCAGGCCGGCGTCAAGCCGTCAGCCTTGGCCACTGACCCCGTCAGTCGATTCATCTACGTTACTGACTTCGCCTCCAACGAGCTCATCGGATACACGGTGCTGGCCACTGATTCCCTGCAGTTCATGCTCAACGGCCCCTTCAAAACCGGCAATGAGCCATCTTCCGTTGTCATCGATCCGCGCGGCATCTTCATCTACCTCAGCAACTCGCTGGATGAGACGGTCTCGGCCTACTCGATCTCACTGCCCACTGGCACGCCTTCGGCCGACGTCAGCGTCACCGGAACTGCTGCAACTGTTACCGATACTGACCCGGTGTCGATTATCGTCGATCCGGCGCTCGGCCGCTATGTTTACACTGCCAACTATCTGGGCAATTCCGTTTCCGGCTTCAAGCTCAATCCCAGTGACGGAACCATCGCGCAAACGCAGGCCACTCCCTACCCCACCGGCGCGAACCCGACCGCTTTGATCGCTGTCCCTCACGGCAACCACGCCCTATCAACCCCGCAGTAGCAGCGCAGACCATCCCGCTTCATAGAGCCCAGCCCTCGCGGCTGGGCTTCTTGTTCCACGCCGGCGACGGCCTCAATCCAAGGTTGACCGTCGGTCAATGATGCTCATTCCCTGTTCCCAGTGCACCGATCCCTGTTCACCGTCGGCTGTCCAGCGTTCACGCGCCCTTCACTACCGTCGCCGCGTGCATCCACTCGCGCAGCTTCCGCTGCGCCGGCTTCTCGATGAAGTAAAGCGCGAAAATGGCAAGCGCAATCAGCAGAACGTAGCTGATCCACGGATCGAAACGGCTCAATCCCAGCGCATCCAGCACATGCGAGCCGTGAACAAGGTTCCATAGGTTGAAGTGCAGGAGGTAAAGGCAGTAGCTCGCCTCACCCACAAAAACCAGCGGGCGCACTCCCAGCACGTGAGCTAATGGGTTTTCTCCGGCCAGTCCCAGAATGATGCAGGCAAACAGCGGCATCAGCAATCCATCATGGATAATCGCGTAGGGCACCAACGGTCCCATGCTCAGCAGTCCATAAATCCCGCCAAATCCGATGATCCCGAGCCACAGGCGCACATGCGCCGTGCGCTCGATCATCCGGTCCAGGTCAGCCAGCATCACGCCGAAGATGAAGCTGAATACATGCGAGTAGGGCGTATATTTCAGCGCCCACAGCCACGGGCCGTAGCTCCACCGGTCCGGCCGCGCAATTTTGTCGGGACTGAACGCCATATACAGTGCGCCCGGAACCAGCCCCAGCGCCCACATGCCGGCCATCTTCATCAGGTGTGGAGCCATTCGGTCCGGGCGCTTCCACTTCGCCACCCAGGGAAAAATCACGTAATAGGCCGCTTCGGCCGACATCGTCCACGCGGGCGTATTCAAGAACGTCGCCACTGCAGGCACAAACCCCTGCAGGAGCAGCGGCGTCAGCACAACTCCCGTCCAGAACATCGCGTGCGTGTGCGTCTGGTACTCCGAGCGCAGCAAATTCAGGCTCAGCAGCAGGCTCAGAAAGTAAATGGGATAAATGCGCGTGAAACGCGCCTCCCAGAAGCGCTTGCGGTCCAGCTCTCCGTTGCGCGCGCGCTCGGCGTAGTTGTAGGCCAGCACGAATCCCGACAACAAAATGAAATAGCTGACCGAGATAAAACCGGCGTTGACCACCGGCGCCAGAAAACCGAACCACTTTGGATTGGAAAAGTGGAAGAAGACAATGTTGATGGCCGCGAAGCAGCGCAAGCCTGTCAATGCCTTCAACGGTACTGGCTTGCGAGTCTCCACGAACTGTTAGACGTCTCCGGAAGGCAGGGAACAGGGATCAGAAAAAACCCGCACACTAACAGACGTCAAAGCCGGTGTTGGACTACACCAGATTCAGAGTTGGCGTGACGGTACTTGGCGCGGCTGAGTGGTTCTTTCCTCAAGAGAAAGCCGCCCTGCGCGATTTCTGCCACAGCACGAGGCTTCCAAAACAGCGCCAAGCCGCGTCTTTCTGTTCCCTGATCCCTGTTCCCTGATCCCTGCTTTTTCACGCCGTCACCAGCGACCCGACCTTTTCGCCCAGCACCACGCGTTTTATGTTCCCCGGCTGATTCATGTTGAAGACGATCATCGGCAGGTTGTTGTCCTTGCACATGCTCACCGCGGTCAGGTCCATCACCTTCAGGCCCTGCTGCAAAATCTGCATGTACGTGATCTGGTCGTACTTCACGGCGTCTTTCACCAGCACCGGGTCGGCGTTGTACACGCCCTCTACCTTTGTGCCCTTCAGCAGCACATCGGCCTTGATTTCCATGGCGCGCAGGCTGGCCGCGGTGTCCGTCGAAAAAAACGGGTTCCCCGTGCCAGCGGCGAAGATCACGACGCGCCCTTTTTCAAGATGCCGCACGGCGCGCCGCCGAATGTACGGTTCCGCAATCTGGTTCATGAACACTGCCGACATCACCCGGCACTGCACGCCGCGTTGTTCCAGCGCGTCCTGCAGCGCGATCGCATTGATCACCGTGGAGAGCATGCCCATGTTGTCGGCGCTCACCCGGTCCATCTCCCTGGCCTGCTCTTCCACGCCGCGGAAGAAATTCCCTCCGCCCACTACGATCCCGACCTCCACGCCCAGCGCGTGCACGTCCGCGATCTCGCCGGTAATCTCCGCCACTTTGTCCGCATCCAGACCAAAGCTGCGCTCCCCGGCCAGCGCCTCTCCCGAAAGCTTCAAAACAACTCGCTTGTACATGTCGTTTTCGAGTATCGCATACGGCCGCCCGGTTAGGCTTCCAATGTAGCGTCTGTGTCACGCGCCAAGCCCCGCAGCCAGGCTTCCCGAATTGGTCCCCTCGTCACGCCTGTCTCAAATCAGGAACCCCCGCGCGCTTTTCCTTCGCTCCACCACGCGCAAAACAAGTTCGCTCCATAGACTTGCCTCATCCGGCTTCATTGCATGGATTTATCGCACCTCAGCGCAATCGCTCAGCAGGTACTTATGGTCGTCAAAACGCAATGCAAGGGCCACGCGTACATCGGTGTCGAGATCGGGGCCGGCAACGTCCGCCGATACTTCTCCAAAGACATCGACGTCATCGAGTTACACCTCGACCACCTGCTGATCCAGTGCGGCCTGAGTCCCGATTTCTGGCTGGGCCAAACGGAGATTTGCGATCCCCGGCTCTGCGCCTGGCTCGAGTCGAAGAACTTCAACGGCCGGCCGGGCGAGGCACCCATTCCGCTCGCGATGATTCCTTCCGGGAAAAACTGCTTCCGCCTCCAACCCATCGCCACCAACCGTCGTCCGCGAACCAAGCCAGCACTCAACCCCGTCTACCCCGCCTGAGGAGAGTCTGCTCCCTGCTGCCTGCTCCCTGCTCACTGTTCACTGTTCACTGTCGATTGGTACACTCGACTTGCAATGAATCTCACCCAACTGGAGCAGGAGATCGAGCGGCACTTTGCTGCCGGACCGGCCGCCGGCGATGCCGCG
>Ga0187891_1002197_pt1 | contig 15154 bp, 12 predicted proteins | sample June2016WEW_21_4_FD_132990 | JGI IMG/M metagenome (GOLD analysis project Ga0187891, IMG submission 132990) | Peatland microbial communities from SPRUCE experiment site at the Marcell Experimental Forest, Minnesota, USA - June2016WEW_21_40 | ecosystem: Environmental > Terrestrial > Soil >... | reverse complement strand
GCCAAGATCGGCCCGCAGATACCGCCGGACCCCTGGCAATCCAAGATCGCCAAGATCGGCCCGCAGATACCGCCGGACCCCTGGCAATCCAAGATCGCCAAGATCGGCCCGCAGATACCGCCGGACCCCTGGCAATCATAGGCAAGACCGGTCCGCTGCTGCCGCCCGACCCTTGGGAATCCAACATCGCCTAAGCTCGACCTCTAGCTCTCCTTCTCCACTAGCCGTCCATTGGCTGCCGAGTGTGTATTTTCTTGAGCTGCCTTCCGCCTGCGCGGTTCCTCGTAAACAAAAACTGCCGGCAACCCTGTGAGGCTGAGTTCGCCTCGACAGGGTGATTCCCTGACGCCGCTCCCCGTTTGCTAAGTACACTATTTCAGAAGTTGGGTTGTGTATTTTGGAGCTGCGCTTTCGGTGCGTGGTCCAAGCCGGGCGGGGCGCATCTCGCCGAAAACGTCGGGAAAAGACGCGGCTGATCGAGCTCGGACGGTTCGCCGTAGTGGACCGGAAGAAACGCAGAGAAGGCGGAACGACCGGAGGGAACGATTCGGGGTGCGGCAGAAAGCGGCGCGGCCCGGAATGCGTATCCGAGTTCCCGAAGGCGTGTACTCAGCCGCCCTAAAGCACATCCGCGAAGCCGCGTTTCATGTGGCGGAAAAACAGGCCGCCTAACAGGAACGCGGCGGCGCCGAAGGCGGTCAGGATGGCAAGTTCTCGGGCGGGAAAAACGCCTCGCAGCAGGATTGCGCGGTAAGCTTGCACGGCGTAGAAAAGCGGGTTGGCGGCGAGCAGCCAATGGGCCTTGGGCGGGTACAGGCTTTCGGCGATCATGATCGGAGTCAGCCAGAACCAGAACGTCAGCGCGACGCTCAAAAGCTGGGCCGTGTCGCGCAGGAATACGTGCAAGCTCCCTACCACCCAGCCCAATCCGACCGCCAGCAGCCCGATCGAGAAAACGAATACCGGCAGCAGCAGCACGAACGGGCTGAGGTGACGCGCCGCCAACCCCACCACGGCGATAAGAAGTGAAAGGGCGAGCGCGTGGCCCACCACCGCCGACAGGAAAACCGAGACCGGGATCAGCTCGGACGGGAAAACGGTCTTGGTGATCAGATTGGCCTGCTCGACGACGCTCGAAGCGGAACGCTGCAGGGTCTCGCTGAAGAGCAGCCAGGGCAGCATCCCCGCAAACACGAATAGCGCGTAGTTCCTGGTGCCTTCGCCGGGTGGAACAGCGACCTTTAGGCTGACGCTGAAAACAAACCACCAGCACACCAGCAATACCAGCGGATGAATCAGCGCCCACACCCAGCCGATGATGGATCCGACGAAGCGCTGTTCAAAGTCGCGCCGCACCAACTGGAAGAGCAGGCTGCGCCGTCCCACCAAGTTTCGAAGAAAAAAGCGTCCGGGAATTCGCCGCGTCACGTGGAAATTGGACGATACCAGCTTGTTCAGCAACTCGCAAGCAGGCGCAGCATTGCCGGAACTGCCGCCGCGGCTCGCCGGCCGGCCAGCAGTTGCCGAAAATCCGCGGCCGCCGCAACCCAAGCCCGCTCAGCTTCACCTGTATGCCGTCCCGGTTCGCAGATAGCGCCCTGGATAAGCTGCTGTCCGGATCGCGTGCTGGAGCCGAAGTGTTAGTTATTCGTCGGGTTGAAACAGACGTGGGCCGATCCGGTGCACTAGCGCGAGACACCTTCGGGGTTTTTACCAAGGAACGCCCGCACGCGCGCGGTCGCCTCCTCGACAATGTGCGGCTCTTCGCCGAAGCCGCGCAGCCACACCAAGCCCGGTTCCTTGCGCCACCAGGTGATCTGGCGTTTGGCGTAATTGCGCGTCTTGCGCTGCGCGTAGAACAGCGCTTCGCGCGGATTCAATTCGCCGCGGATCAGTTGCAGCGCCTGTTTGTAGCCGTGGGATTCGAACGGCTTGACGGTCTCGGCGAAGCCCAGCTCCAGAATGCGCCGCGCTTCTTCCACCAGGCCGGCCGCGAACATGCGGGCGCAGCGCACATCGAGGCGCTGGTACAGCGCGTCACGATCCGGCAGCAGGCCGAGTTTGAGGACGCGGTAGCCGGTCAAGGCGGCGCGTCCCTGTTCGAATAGCTCCGTCACCGGCCGCCGCGTCAGCAGGCAGACTTCGAGCGCACGCGTCACTTTCGGCAGGTCGTTGGGATGGATCTTCGCCGCGGCCGCGTGGTCCAACCGCCGCAGCAGGCGGTGGAGCGAACCCGGCCGCCGCTTCTCGCGAGTGCCCAGCCGGTCGCGCAGCGCCTGGTCCCGCGCCGGCCCGGCGAACAGGCCGTCCAGCAGCGCCCGCAAATAGAAGCCCGTGCCGCCGCAGACAATCGGCAATCGGCCGCGAGCGGAAATCCCGGCCACCGCGTCCCGTCCCGTGCGCGCGAACTCGCCCGCCGTGAAGAGAGCGTCCGGTTCCAGAATGTCGATCAGATGATGGGGAATCCCCCGCCGCTCGCCAACGCCCAATTTAGCCGTGCCGATATCGAAATGGCGATACACCTGGAGCGAATCGCAGTTCACCACTTCTCCGTGGAACGCCTCGGCCAGATGGAGCGCCAGATGGCTTTTGCCAGAGCCGGTGGGCCCCACCACTGCAACCATCGGGCCCTCACGAGCGTCTTCTTGTAAGAAGGAGGGGCCGGCTGGCTCTGGCCAGTCGCGTGTGCGTTGCATCACAGTGGACGATGAGAGCATTACTTCGAGCCGGACCCGCAGCGGGAATCGAGTGCCGGCGCTATCCGCCGCCGGGTGCGGGCATTGCGGCGCAACCCCGTTATACAATAATGAAGGTGATCTTCGGCCTTGGCGCGCCAAGGGCCGGAATCAAGTAAGGACTCCATGATTCGCTCAGTGAAAGTGCTCTTCGTGGCCGGTTCGCTGGCGTGTGCCAGTTTCGCTCAGAGCGCGCCGGCCGCGCCGCCCACTCCGGCTTCCGACGATAACAAAGCGGGGGCCTACTACAATTTTGCCATGGGCCGGCTATACGCCGAACTGGCGGCGGCGGAGGGCAGCCCGACGGATGTCACCAAGGCAATCCACTACTACCAGGAAGCCCTCAAGCTCGATCCCAAGGACGGCTTGATTCTGGAAGAACTGACGGATCTCTATATTAAGACCAATCGCTTGGCCGACGCGGTGGATCAGGCCGAGGGCCTTCTGAAGCTGGACCCGACCAACCTCGATGCGCGGCGCACGTTGGCGCAGATCTATACCCACCTGGCGATTGGCGACGCGCCTAATGCCAAGATCGACGACAACTATCTGCACAAGGCGATCGAGCAATATCAGAAAGTCACCGAGCAGGCTCCCAAGGATGTCGAAAGCTGGTCGTACCTGGGCCGGCTCTACCGCGCCTCCAGCGATTCGGCGGCGGCGGAGAAGGCGTTCAACAGCGCACTCGAGGTGGAACCGGGCAATGAGGAAGCGTTGACGGGCCTGGCAGCGGTCTATGCAGACATGGGTGACTCCGCCAAGGCACTGGAGAAGCTGAAGACGCTCGCCGACAAGAGCCCGAACGAGCGCACGCTAGGCATCCTCGCCCAGCAGTACGAGAGCATGAACGACTACAGGTCGGCTGCCGATGCGCTCCAACGCGCGGTTGCGTTGGATCCGGACGACGAGCGCCTCCAGAAGGAGCTGGCGCTTGACCTGTTCCGGTCCGGCCAACTCGATGAGTCGCTAAAGGTTTACCAGCAGCTCGCTTCCGACAACCCCCGCGAGCCCTTTTATCGACTGTGGATCGCGCGCCTCTACCGCTACAGGCACGACTATCCGGCCGCTGAAAAGGCGCTGGCCACGGCCCAACTGCTGGACGCGGACAGCATCGACGTGCGCGACGAACAGGTCTCCCTGCTGGACGCAGAGGGCAAGACCGGCGAGGCCATCGCGGCCATGAAATCACTGCTGGATACCTTGCCGCACCGCAATTACGCGGCCCGCGACCCGAAGACCCGCGCCGACCTGATGCGCCACTTAGCCATCGTGTATCGCGACGCCAAGCAGTACCCGGCTGCCATCGATGCTTTCCGCCAATACGCCGCACTCGACACCGACGACGACGCGCAGCTGGAGGCGGCGCTGCAGATTGTGGAAACCTGTCGCGCCGGGGGCGATCTGGCTGCGGCGGAGCACGAAGCTCAGGATGGCATCAAGAAGTTCGCCGAGAACCGCGGCGCCAGCCGTGGGCTGCAACTGGCGCTGGCCGGAGTTTATGAGCAGGGCAAACGCTGGACTGACATGAGAAAGGCGTTCGATCGCGCCGAGGAACTCGCCAGCACCGACAGCGAAAAGCTGGAGACCGCGATGCAGATTGTGGAAACCTATCGCGCCGCGGGCGACCTGGCCGCGGCGGAGCGCGAAGCTCAGGATGGCATCAAGAAGTTCGCCGAAAACCGCGGCGCCAGCCGTGAACTGCAACTGGAGCTGGCCGAAGTTTATGAGCAGGGCAAACGCTGGGATGACATGATGAAGGCGCTTGACCGCGCCGACCAGCTTGCCGGTAAGGACAGCGAAAAAGAGGCGGTGTACTTCATGCGCGGCGCCGGCCTGGAGCGGCAAAAGAAGTACGACCAGAGCGAGGCCGCTTTCCGCAAGGTGCTGGAGCTGAACCCCAAGAACGCTGGCGCATTGAATTATCTCGGTTACATGCTCGCCGACCGGAACGTGCGGCTGGAGGAGGCCTACGACCTGATCAAGCGTGCGGTGGATCTGGACCCTGAGAATGGCGCTTACCTCGACAGCCTGGGCTGGGTTTATTTTCGCCAGGGCAAACTGGACGACGCCCGCGGCTTGCTGGAGCGGGCCCTGGACCGTACTCAGGACCCGACAGTCCACGACCACCTGGGCGACGTGTACCTGAAACTGGGCAAGACCAAAGAGGCCATCGCGCAATGGCAGGACTCGCTGCGCGAGTTCCAGAAGGCCACCGCGCAGGAAGCCGACCCGGAGGAAATGGCCAGCGTCAACCGCAAGTTGGACGAAGCCGAGGCCAAGCTGGCCGCCGAAACGCACGCCAAGTAGGCGGCGGCTTGAGGTAGGACAGACGATCGTTTCTTGTCGTCCGTCACGGCGTCGAGCCTCGGCGAAAAATGACAGACCACCAAAGGCGATGGTCCGTCCTACTGCGCGGTCGCGCCGCTCGCTGTCAGGCGGCCCGGCATGTCGGCCAGCACGTAGCCCATCACCGCCATGGCGGCCATGTTCTTGCGGAAGTCATCCAGGTTGACCTTGTCGAAAGTGTCGGCCTCGGTGTGGTGCCAGTCGAAGTAGTGGGTGCCGACGGTGCGTTCGGCCAGGCCGGGGACGCCATCCCGCATCAGCGGCTCAATATCGGCGCCACCGCCGCCGCCGCTGATATCGCCGGCGCCCACGCGCTCCAACAGGCGGCCGGCCTGGCGCAACAAGTCGGTCGAAGCCTTGTCCACGGCGGCCCCAAAGCCCACCGGCGATTCGGCGCCGCCATCCATCTCAATCGCCGCCACCTGATTCCGGATCTGGTCACCGATCCAGGCGCGATAGGCTTCGCCGCCGCGCCCGCCATTTTCCTCGTTCACCCAGAAAGCCACGCGAATCGTGCGGCGCGGCTGCAGGCCGAGCTTTTTCATCAGCGCCACCGCCTGCAGGCAGGCGATGATGGAAGCGCCGTCGTCCTGGGCGCCCTGGCCCACGTCCCAGGAATCGATGTGGCCCCCGATCACCACCACCTCCTCCGGATGCTCCTTGCCCGGGATCTCGGCCGTCACGTCACCGCTGTCGGCATCCGGTTCCATGTGAGCGCTCATCCGCAAATGGACCTTCACGATAACGCCGCCGGCCGAGAGGCGGGCCATCATCATGGCGTCCTCGGGTGAAACTGCGGCGGCGGGAATACGAGGCTGCGCGTCGTCATAGCGCATCTCGCCGGTGTGCGGGATCTGCATTGCCAGCGGCGTCACCGAACGCACCAGCACTGCCACCGCGCCCAGCGCCGCGGCGCGCGACGCCCCGGTGCGGCGATAGTTCACGGTTGGCCAGTAGCCCTGGTACGTCTCGTTGTAGAGCACAATTCTGCCGCGCACCTTGTCCGCGCCCAGCGTGTCCAGCTCGCCGAAATCGGAAACCGCTACCACCTCGGCGGTGATGCCTTCCGGCGGCGTGCCCACGCTCATCCCGAGGCCCAGCATGTGCAGCGGCTTATCGAGCGGCGCCACCATCCGCGCCGACTCCTCGCCGCGCACCCAATGCGGCACCTTCGCCGGGATGATGCGCACGTTGCTCAGCCCGGCGGCTTTCATTTGGTCCGCGCTCCAGGCGATGGCGCGCTCGAGGGCGGGCGACCCGCTGAGCCGGTTGCCGATCCGGTAACAAAGATACGCCAGCCGTTCGTAACCCTCCCGATCCGCCAGGGCGGCGTCGATCAACGTACCGGCGGTCTCGCGGTATTGGCTAGCGAGATCCGGCGCCGGTTTCTCCTGCCCTCGCGCGGCCGCCGCCAACAACAGCATCAGTATCCCGGGAGTGCGCCGTTTCATAAAGACACTATCGCACGAATGGCAGATAGGCCGGCACCTGACGGCGATAGGCGGCGAATTCCTCCGGGAAGCGCGAGGCCAGCAGCCCTTCTTCGGAGCGTACGCGGATCTCCGTGCCGGCGATGTAGATCCCGAGCGCGAGCAGCGCCCACAGCCATCGCGTCAGCAGCAAGCAGTTCGCCACCAGCATTCCCAGCAGCGAGAAATAGATCGGATGGCGCACGATGGCGTAGGGACCGGAGCGCACCAACTCGTGGTCTTCGTAGAGACCGGCGTGCAAGCGGAATTGTTTGCCCAGGTGCGCCACCGCCTGCCACGCCATGACCGTTGCGGGAATCGCGATCGCCATCCCCAGCACCGTGCGCAGCGCGCCGGCCGGCTGCGAAATCGGCAGATGGAAAACGAAGGCCACGGCGAACGCGCCCGTTTCCAGCAGCAGCCCTGCGCGCGTGGGCCAGAGTACGGTGATCGAAGGCCGCTTCTGAAAATGCGGCGCGCGAAACAGAAACGGATACCACCAGGCGATCCAGCAAAGCAGCAGCTCCGCCAACGCGATGGTTCTCAATCGGGGCCTCCTCCTTCAGGATAAGGGACGAGGAGAGTCGAGCGGCGGCTGGCGCCATTGGCGGAAATGCCATGATGTGTGCCGATTTGCGGACCCGCAGAACGGGAATCATGCTCGAATTCTGATTCGGGAAGACGCAGAAGACTACGACCCGCATCCTCGACGCAGTTACTGGATGAACCAGGCGTTCCCGAGAACGGCGGCCTTTAGAGATAGCGTGGCATCGTGGGCTACTGCCGCCCCTGGCACTGCGGCGCGCTTGGCACAAAGCGGCAAGCCTTGTCGTAATCCTTACGCGACAGCCAATAATCGCCGATCGATTCAGCGGCTGGGCGATACGCCGGATCGCGTTCGAGCGCCTGCTGCCATAACTCGAGAGCCCGCGCGGCATTGCCCGAGCGCAGATACGCCTCGCCCAGCGCGCCAAGCGCCGGCAGGTTCCGGGCGTCCCCGGTCACAATCCGCCGCAGCGTGAGAATCGCCTGGTCGTAGCGTCCGGAATAAAGCAATGTCAGACCGCGCTCGTAAGCTTCCTCTTCCGCCAACTTGTCTTTTGGATCGGCCGGCTGGTTTCGCGCGGCTTGCTTTCCGCCCGCCGTGTATCCCAGCGAGCCGAGCACCTCTCGCGTGTGCGCCGGAATCTCGGACGACGATTGTCGCTCGGTGGCCGGGTGCCGGGCCATCAGATCGTCGAGCAGCGCCTTCATCGACCGTGCCTCCGCCGGATGCGCCGACAGGATGTTCGACCGCTCGCCAGGATCTTTCAAGAGGTCGTATAACTCCGCTTTGGGCGCATAGATGTACTTATAGTCTCGCGATTGCAGAGACCGAAGAGCGGCCCAGCCGAAACTCTCCTGTGGGTAGACGCTCTCGCCATATATTGTGCGCTCGTGCCCGGACAGCAGACTTACTCCTTCAAACGAAGGGGGCGCCACGATATGCAGGAAGTCGAGAATCGTCGGAGCCACGTCTATGAGTCCGCCCGCGTCTGTGACTCGCGCCGGGTAGTTAGAAGCGCCCGCAGGCCAGTGGATGATCAGTGGCACATGCATGGTGCTTTCGTAGATGAAATATCCGTGGCTGGTTTCGCCATGGTCGCCTAGGCTTTCGCCGTGATCGGCCAGCAGGATTACCAGCGCCTTGTCCCAGAACCCATCGCGCTCGAGCGCCTCACGCAGCCGACCGAGCACCTGATCGACGTGCTCCAGTTCCCCGTCGTAACCTGTCACGGAAGGCGTGAGCCCTGCCACCGGCGGCAGCGTATACGGCGTGTGCAGATCGTATAAGTGAAGGAACGCGAAGACAGGCGCGCCGCGATTCTCTCCGATCCATTGCCGCCCCGCCCGCGCCACCAGCGCGGCATCGCGCCGCACCCGCGCGGAGTACGGATTCGACATCTCACCGGTTGCCGTCTCAAACGGGCTGTCATACAGGTCAAAGCCCTTGTCCAGACCGTAATGCCGGTCGAGCATGATACTTCCGATAAACGCCGCGGTCCGGTAGCCGTTGGCGCGCAGCACCGAAGCCAGGGTGACGGCCCCGGGCGGGATGCTCTCGGAATTCTCCTCGACACGGTTTTCAAACGGGTAAGTCGAAGTCATCAGCGAAGTGTGCGATGGCATAGTCAAGGGGATCTGCGAGTCGATGCGCAGGTAGATCGTTCCTTTGTCGCCGAAGGAATCGATGTTAGGCGTTCGGATCTTAGTGTAGCCGTACGCGCTGAGATGGTCCGCTCGCAGTGTGTCGATCGAAATCAGCAACACAGGCGTTTTCTCCGCGGCGCCGGCGGAATGCGCGCAGACGAGGATAGCCAGGATTGCGGTGTGGCGCTTCAGAACTCGCCGAGCAAGGAAGGCGGAAATTGCCGAGATTCCGAAGAACCAGGCCATCCAGGAGACGCCAAGGACGGTGGCGCGGGGCCATGGAATATCGATCCGTTCGACATCGGCGTTTACGCGCAAACCGCCGCTGAACGGCCGCACCGGCCGGATACGCCAGCTCACTTCGTGCAAACGCGGAATCCGCACGCCCGGTGTCTCAATCGTCACGTCCACCGGCGCTTCAATCCGCACTTGGGCGATATCCACGGCTTTGACGTGCGCCGTCACCACGACGGCCTGGCCCGCGCGCAGCGGCGCGCGTCCGTAAACCGCATCGGCCTGCCACATCACGAAGCCAAGCAACGGCGCGGCGATCAGGCTGGGAACGGCAATCTGTCCCAACAGCCGCAGGTTCTCGCGGAGCAGAGCGCGCTGGGCATTCCATACCAGGCGGGGCTCATCGAGAAACAGGCGCAGCTCCATTACATGCGCCAGAATCCGGTTTACGGTTCGCCGCGTGTGGCTGGACGCGAACCGCCGGAACACGAACGCCGTCACGATACCGCACAGTGCGCTCAAAGGAGCCAGCGTGGCCAGGGCTCTCATTTGAGATAGCCCAGCCCTTTCAACTTGCGGACCAGTTCGTCTTTCGACGGGGACGGTTCGTGGTTGGCCAATTCCTTCTCGACCGCATGCTCGATAAACTCGTCGAGCGAACTGTAGCCGGCGGCCGCAGCCGCGCGCCGCGCCCTCTCGCAAATGGACCTGTTCAACTTGACGGTGGTCTTCGAGAGCATAACTGCAACCACTGTCTATGGTGTCAGAAAACCGACCGCCCCGTCATCTGCGCCGGGCGCGCGACGCCGAATAATTCCAGCAATGAGACGGGCAGGTCCTTCAACTTGGGCGCTTTCGCGCGAATCGGCCGCGTAGTGAACAGCACGGCCGGAACTTCGCTCGGATCGATGCAATGATCCGCGATCCAGGCATCGTCGTTGTCTACCACCAGCCCCGCCGGCGCTTCCCCCAGCGCGGTTTGCCAGGACGCGCGGTACCCGGCGCTGTAGCCGACAATCAGATCCGGTGCGATGCTGCGGTTTTCGGGCGATGGGTTGGTTTCGGTGGCGCTCGCGATCATCCGGCGCCCGTTTACCGGGTCGCGAAGGTCGAGAAGCTGCTGCCGCACCTCCTGCTCCACCTCCTTGTCGCGAAAGTAAAGACCATTCAGCCCGAGCGCGTAAGCTTTGCTCCTGAGGCCTCGCGAAACCAGCCAGGTATTCAGGTTGACGGCGCGGTCGAACGCGGCGAACCCATGGTCCGACATCACCATCAGCTCGGCTCCGGGCTGGCGCCGCATAACTTCGCCGATGGATCGATCCACCGCGCGATATATATCCAGTAACTCCGCATCGTGCTTGCCCCACAGCACGTGGGAATTCTGATCGATGGCCGAGAAATAGAAAAACAGCAGCCCGCCCGTGAATCGACGCAGGGAGTCGTCCAAAAGATGCTGCTCATCGTCGAGGACGAGGTGGCTTTGGGATAAGAACTCGGGTAAGTTGAACACGCCCTGACGCAGCGCCGAAGTATCTTCCGGAATGCCCAGCGTGGACCACCTCCCCATGTTGCCAGCCACGTCGCGCGCATAAGAGCCGGGAGTTGAGATTGGCAGCGCCGGTTCCTCCGGGTCCACGTTGACCGGCGACACATACAGTTCGAGCCCCGGGTGCAGTTGCTTCGCAAACACGCGAAACATGCCTCTGGCCGAGGCGATGTGGGGCAGCAGCGGAAAATCGGCGGGTAGCCAGCCGGACCATTCACCCTGCCGCACGATTGCCATCTCTTCGCCGACTTGCAACCGGGCATAAGGGCGGTCCGGGTCGACGTCCACGTTCAGTCGCACCGTTGCGTAGGTGTGATCCCGGCGCAAAGTGTTGGGCGGACCTTCGATGCGAAGTTCCACGTGACCGCCTTTGACTTCCACCTTTCGAATCAGACCTCCCGGTACTTCATGTGAAGTCTCGGCGGGATCGTCCGTGTAGTAACTGAAGGTACCCTCGGTGCCACGCAGGTCCGGGGTTCCCATTCCGGCGAGTTCCCGGCCTGCCTCGGATGGCGGATAGTTCGCGGGAATGCGCACGATGGTCACTGGAACGCCCCGGTCCGACAGATATTCCCAGAAGGCGCGCCCTTTACGCAATGAGATCACCCGCGAGCGCGATAGCGGCAATTGCCAGGGCCCGAGATGTAATGTGAAACGCGGCCCGAGAGTCCTGTCGGTCGAAAGATATGGCTCCAGTGTCACCGGGTCGCGATGCACGAAATCGAAGATGCCATGTTCGCCTGGATCGAGCCCGGTAATAAATGTCGACCATGCCACCGGACTCTGGGGAGGGTCGGTGGTTTCAAGATGGGTGTAACTGCCGCGTTGCCGCAGTCGCGCCAGGTTCGGCAGGTCCGCCCAGTGCCGTTCGACAAACGCCGGGTCCATGCCGTCGACTCCAATGACGATGACTTGTTTGTACTGGCCTCCGCCGCAGCCGGCAAGCAGAGTCAGCGCGATCAACAGACCATATTCACGCCGTGGCAATGACCGGTCTGCCCTCCATCCACGCGGGCGCTGCGACGCCGAAAAGACGCAGCGCCGTGGGCGCCATATCCTCGATGCCGGGGTCCGTGGCGGTGATCTTGAGATTGGAGAAAAGGACGCCTGGCACGAGCGGCGGATCGACGCAATGATCTCCGCGCCACGCCTTGCGGTTGTCCTCAAATATCGTGGGAGTGACTCTTCCGGTGGCCGCATCCCAGGAGGCTCGATAACCAGGTGCGTAACCGACGATCAGGTCCGGCGCGGCATTGAGGTACGGGCCCCGGTAGATATCCGACGCCCGATACACGGATTGGATCGCGATTTCACCTGTTTCTTCATCGGTCAACCCAGTGAGTTTGCGAACTAACTCGTCCAGCAGCTCCGTCGCTTCTTCCTTTCTCACGATGCCGTGTGCTTCACGCCCGCGCAGATTCAGATAGACTCCGCCAAGCCCGAATGTGTAAGCGCGTGTCTTCGTCCAGTCGATCCCTTCCAGATACTCGCCCGATGAGGTAAGTCCCGCATTGAGGGCCAGGTATCCCTCGCGGCGCAGCCAGGAATTCAGATTGACGCCTCGCCGGAACGCGCAAAAGCCATGATCCGAAAACACGAACAGGGCCGTGTCCGCGTCCACGCAGGCGAGCGTCTTTCCCACGATTCGATCCATATCGCAGTAGAGTGGCTCGATCACGTCCGGACGCCCGTGGAACATGTGCTGCACCCGATCGGTGGTATCGAAGACGCAAGCAATCACGCCGCGGCGCGTTCGTGCGAGCGCGCTGAAGAACATCGCCTCCCGTTCCTTTTGGATGAGTTGAGCCTGACGGAGAAATGCGTCTTCGCCGATGGCTCCTTCGTTGAGCGCCCAGGTATCTTCCGCGAGGCCCAGTGTCGCATAGGTCCCGAGTAACTTCGCCAGATAGATGGCATAGAACGGCGGATGGCTAATCGGCAAGGCGGGGTTCTCGGGATCGATTTGCACGGGTGTTGCGTAGAGGTCGATTTCCGGCTCGCGGTGAGTCAGCAGAAAGCGCACGATGCCGTGCGCGCGTCCGAATTTGAGCCGGATCCAAGGCGTGTATTCGCCCGCGTTCAGTGGATAGGATTGGCCCTGAATCTCGATGTGGTCATCGTGAACGCGGAACGGCACGTGAGTTCCCTCCGGCCCGGTGAGCGCACCCTCGGCAGCGCTGAAGCGCGAGTAAGTTCCCTGCGTGCCCAGCAAATCGGGCGTACACATGGCGGATAGCTCGCGTCCGTTGAAGGCCTCCGGAGGAAATGTCACGGGCACTCGCAGAATCGTGCTGCGAACCGCATGAGCCCCAAGTATCTTCCAGAACGGCTCGCTCTTGCGCCGCAATTCCACCGCCGCGCGGGAGAGCGGAAAGCTCCATTTGCCAATTCGCAAGAATCGCGTGGCGGGCCAGACCTTCGCCGATGACAGTTCCGGCGCATAAGTTCGCAGATCGCGGCTCAGAAAGTCGAAGATATTATGCTTCGCGGGATTGACACCAGTAGCGAATGTGGACCATGCAACCGGCGAAAGGGCGGGGAAGGTAGTCCGGAGCCGGCGGTAAGATCCCTGGTCGCGCAATCGCGCGAAGTTGGGTAGCTGACCCTCGGCCATCAGCTTTTCGGTGATAACCGGGTCGAGACCGTCGAATCCCAGGAAGATCGCCTTGGCGACCTGTGTTCGCCGGCGTCTGGCGAGCAGCGACCAGGCCATGCGAAAGGGCCAGACGATCATCGATGCGATGCCGGCCAGCACGGCCAATACGAGTGATAGAAATGACCCGAGAAACGCGAATCCGGCGCCCGGGCCGATGTACGCGAAGAGTCCCCATTGAGTCATCGGAGACGTCCCTCGACGAAGGGGACTTCGAAAACCTTCTCATGCTGAATCGGCCCGTGCCCGAAGTATCCGTCTTCGCCGAACAGCTCCCCGTGATCGGAGGTGATGGTCACGTAAGTGTGCTTCGGCAGCAAGTCAAATAACTCCTCGACGACACGATCCAGATATCGCACGGCGTCTATTTGACGGCTGCGCAGAGCTGCCAGTTTCGCGGCGGTGAAGGTACCACGCCGCGCGCGCGGCAGCTTGCCGCCGACGATGAGCGAGTCGAGATGCCGGAAGACGCCGTGCACGCCGCTGATCCTCGGCCATTCGTCAGGCGGCTCGCCGGGCAGCGCATATGGATAATGAGTCTCGCCGGTGTTGAGCAGCCAGAACGTGGGAGCCTGCTCCGAAAACGTCAGCTTTGGCAGCATGGCGCGCATGTCGTTGTGGCGGTCCATGAGTTCCCAGGAGTCGAAGCCGGTATTGAGGACGGTGGCTGGATTCAAGACCGGCAGCGAAACCATGGCGCGCGTGCGAAGCCCAAGTTTGCGCAAGAGCACGGGCAGGTACAAACGCGGCAGAAAGGACTTGAACTCGAGGTTCTGCAGCCCGAGGCGCTGGTTGAATTTCAGGAATTCGCGCTGGTAGTATTCCGCTGCCAGGATGTTGCGGGGACTGGAATGGGGCATCAGGCCCATCAGCAGGTTGAAGTGCGAAGGAGCCGTCCAGGAGGCGTAGGACCAGCGCTTTTCGAGGCGGCCGAGTCTGCGCATAGTCGCAGGCCGCGCCGCGGTGAACGAATCGTAGCGGCAACTGTCCAAGACGATCAGGACGTAGTTACTTGGCTGACCTGTTATGGAAGTTACGGGCATTGGCTGGCGATGTTTGGCCCCGTTTGCCGATCAGTATACACCCAATTGTCACCGGCTGCAGGCCGAGTCTAACGGCCCGAGTCAAATCGATCGACACGCGGCGGGCATCGAAATGATATCGTGAAGAGAGCGCAAATGGACCTGGCGAAAGTGCTTTCCGAATTGCGACGGGAGTTGGCGGACTTGGATGCCGCCATCGCGAGTCTGGAGCAACTTCCGCAAGGGAGACCGAGGCGCGGGCATGCACCGAAGGGGCAGGCCGAGACCAGCCGCGAGGCGAGTGAGTCAACGCCGGCGGCCGCCGAGGCGAACGGCCGTAATCGCGACTCCGCGTAAGGCACGCAGCGGGTACGGCAATCTATCCCTGCATTTCCCAAGGCCGGAAGCGGTGCTGGTGGGCATCCATATCCACGCACTTGCCGCGAAAGCGGACACCTTCCATTTCCAGGCGCATGCGCTGTTCCAGGCCGGCTTCGCCATGGAGCTTGATGGCGCCGCCGGATCCCAACACGCGTTGCCAGGGGAGAGATCCCGCGGGTGAGCCGCGCAGCAACTGCGCCACCTGGCGGTGATAGAGCGGGTAGCCCGCGGCGGCGGCGACTTGCCCGTAAGTGGCTACCTTTCCACGCGGGATCTGGCGGATGGCTCTGCGGAAAGCGTCATCGCGTCGCACATCCCTGGGCGCGTGTAGCAGACAGCGGGCGGCTTCGCGTGGGGTGATGGGCCGGTGCAAACGGCGGAGCATGGCTGCACAAAATCGTAGCAGATTCCCCGCCGCCGGCGTGGGAACGGTCGGAGCCACAAAAATGGGGTACGTCCCATAGCTGTCCCAACGTTAGTTGAATAGACTCAGTTGATTGGACGGGTCGTCGAGGGGAAGTTCTTGTTCGGATGCGTCGATTGCATGCAAAATGGGCATTTTTTCGAAAGCTGTGACG
>Ga0187891_1002195_pt1 | contig 15163 bp, 6 predicted proteins | sample June2016WEW_21_4_FD_132990 | JGI IMG/M metagenome (GOLD analysis project Ga0187891, IMG submission 132990) | Peatland microbial communities from SPRUCE experiment site at the Marcell Experimental Forest, Minnesota, USA - June2016WEW_21_40 | ecosystem: Environmental > Terrestrial > Soil > Wetlands... | reverse complement strand
CGGTGGTTTCGGCAACGACGGCTCGCGCTTTCGAGACGAGTTTCCAATCGATGTGTCGTGGTCTTGACATGCCGCGATTGTATCATTTTTAGTCTCATCTTGAAAGCGAGCTAGAATTAGCCGAAGCGCGGGCGGTACGGCAGGCAGGGCACCAGGGATATGCACTCTTGTGCACCCCATACACCTCGACTATGTAGCTGACTAGGACACGACCGATCTTTCGTCACCATCGGCAGCCTATTCCACCTTCTCCACTCCGCTGACCATGGCCTGGTGGGCGGCGGCCGAGTCACGCCGCAGTTCTTGTGAGCGCGCCAAGGCCTTGTCGGCAAGCTGTGTCTTGCCGAGCTTGCGGTAGGCCACATACATTTGGTAATGCACATCGCCGTAAAAGTCGGACGAGGCGACCTTCTCCAGCACGGGGAGCGCCTTCGCATCCTCTCCCAATCGCACATACGCGGTGCCCAGCAGGATGTTAGCCTCCGGCATGTCCGGCTCATAGCTCAGGGCCTTTTCGAGGTAGGGGACGGCCTTTTCGTTTTCCCGCTTTTGCACGTGTAAGCGCCCGAGCAGGGAGAGCGTGAGGGGGCGCGAGGGATCAAGCTTCAAGCTTTCTTGCAGTTCCACCTCCGCCTGATCGTAGGATTTCTTATTCAGCAATAGCTCTCCCAGAGCCTCATGAAGTTCCGGCTCATCAGGGCGCATGGTGAGGGCGGTTTGATACTCCTGGAAGGCGTCTTTCGAATCGTCACGCAGATTGTAGCCCTCCGCGCGCAACTCCAAAGTCCGCCAGGATTCCGGGAACGACTCCTCCAATCGGTCATAACTTGCGGCCCCCAGCGCCTGGTAGGTTAGCGCCAGCCAATAGCTGGCCTCCGCGCTCAACTTGTCAACGGCCCCCAGCATCTTCGCCAGGGTCTCCGCGGCGTCATCGTACTGCTGCAACGTGTACTGGGTCTCCCCCAGGACCAAGAGGTCCGGCCGGGAGATCGGTTTGCGGGATTCCAAAGCGTGGGCGCAGGCAGCATATTGGTGAGCGCGGCAAGGATTCCCTGCCCCCGAAACGGCGGCGCCGCCCTGGGCTTTTTGCCACGCCGCAAAATCTGCCTGGAAGATTTTCCATCGATCGCTCGCCTGAGCGGTTTCTCCCGCCGGCGTCAAGAGAGAGGCCAGGAGAAAATCCTTTGCGGCTCCTGACGGGGCGGGTTCGAGATCCCTCACCAAAGCCTTGGCGGCCTCGGGAGAAATCTCGACCGTGGGGAATCCTCGTGGCAGCGCCAAATACTCGGGGGAGACTTCCCATGCTTTGCCCACCGCCTCCAGGGCCGCCGCGGCCTGACCCTTCACCAGTTGCATTTCCCCGAGCCCCAGCCACGCCGGTTCGCTCTGGGCGTCGCGCTGGAGTTCCAGGCGGAACTCCGCTTCGGCCTGATCCAGCTTGCCAGCGTGCAACTGGGCCTGACCCAGCGAAACATGCAGGCCGGGCTGCCCCGGATCGAGAGCAAGCGCCCGCTGGTATTCTTCCGCCGCGTCCCGCCAACGGTTCCGTTGGAACAGGTTGTCCCCGAGAAAACGGTGGCCCCAAGCTGAATCGCGATATAAGTGGGATCCTCGATACGCCAAACGGGCGGCCAAGTCCAGATAATCGTGCCCCATCTTGTACCAGGCACCCGCCTTATCCGGATTCATGCTGGCCAGTTGCCGATATTCATCCGCAGTGTTGCGGAAGTCTGCCTTGGCCAGGTAACACCTCGCGAGCGCCCTGCGCCCTTCGAGGTTGGCAGGATCCATTCGCACGGCATGTTGGATGACGGGGGTGGCCTTGTCGGGCTCGCCCAGTTTGAGGTAGTCGATCCCCAAGATCAAAGTTGGCCCCGGCAGGTTGGGGCTTTGACGCAGGGCGACTGACAGGTTGCTCGCCGCCAGGCTGTAATCGCCGAGGGCGTGATAGACAAGGCCCAGGTTGACGCGCGCCTGGAAAAGGCTGGGATCGAGGTCCAACACTTTCTTAAATTCCTTCGCGGCCAGAGGGAGGTCCCCCTGCTTGAGCGCCGCCTGTCCCGCACGGAAGTGCGCCACCGCCTGGTCCCCGGAGGTTTGACAGTTTGCGGGGCGCTGCGCGAAAAGCCCGAAGGTGAGGAGGAGGGCAAGGAATGTGGGTTGCAACCAACCTGGGCGGCAGAGCAAGGAGCGTAGCGCGGACCTGTTCTGTAGGTCCGCGGCCTTTCCGTGCCAATGGGGAACGCGCCGCCGACCCATGGGTTGAAACCAGCCCGGACAGCTATGGCCCGCACGGTGACGGATGATTGCATTCATAAGCAAGAATTCATTCGAGAGCAATCCGCATCCTGGATTCAAAATATTACCACCTACTGTTTGGCATTGGGTCAAATTGATGTCGTAGAGGCGAGTTCGCCCGTTGCCAACTTGGGTGGCACTGGCACTCTTGCCTGTGTCCAATCGCGGGCATCCCGCCTGCTGTGGTGGGAGCGTCCCGCTCGCACGCTTTGCGCGGGCAAGATGCCCACGCCCCAGCGGGCGGGACGCCCGCGCTACGTCCTCGGGCGCTCCTCTCTCGCCTGCCCCCTACTGTTTGCCCTGTTGCGACAAGCGCACGTAGGCCCGCCGATACGGTGGGGCCTGGGGATTGAGTTCGTAGGCGGCGCGATATTCCTGCAAAGCGCCGGCGAGGTCGCCTTTCTTCTCGAGCGCCACGCCGAGATCGTAATGGGCAAGGGGGTTGCTGGAGTTCAGCCGCAGCGCCTCGCGGTACTCGGCAATGGCCCCGTCACGATCACCCTTTTGTCCAAGCATGGCTCCGAGGTATACGTGAGCGGTCTCGTCCTTCGGATCTAAGCGCAGAGCTTCGCGTTCCTCGGAGGTAGCGCCCTCCCAATCACCCTTATTTGCGAGCGCCAATCCAAGGTTTAAGTGGGCAACTTCGTCATTGGGATTCAAGCGCAGAGCTTCCCGGTATTCCCCAATCGCCGCCTCGAAGTCGCCCTTCCTCACGAGGCCAAGGCCCAGTTCGCGGTGCGCCTCGGAAATCTGCGGGTTCAAGCGCAGAGCCTCGCGCTGCTCCCTAACCCCGCCATCCCAATCGCCCTCGTGCCCAAGCGAAACGCCAAGATTGTAATGCGCCATGGGGTCACCCGGGTCCATGCGCAGTGCCTCGCGATATTCCGGGATCGCGCCTTCAAAGTCGCCCTTCTCGTTGAGCGCCACCCCGAGGTTGACGTGCGCCAACTCGTTTTGGGGGTTCAGGCGCAGCGCTTCTCGATACTCGGTGATCGCCGCGTCCCCATTCCCTTTGGACGCGAGTGCGACGCCGAGGGCGAAGTGCGCATTCGCATTCTTGGGGTCGAATTGCAATGACTTGCTAAACTCTGCCTGGGCCTCATCGACGCGGTTTTTACTGGCCAGGGCAAGACCCAGATGGTAGTGGAGGTCGGCGGATTCGGCGTCATATTGCAAGCCGCGCTCGAAGGCGAGAATCGCGCCGTCCGATCGTCCTGCCACCAGTAGGGCACGACCGAGGTTGAAGTAAACCCTAAGGAACTCGGGGTCCAGTTGCAGCGCTTTCTCAAACTCGGGGATCGCATCCACCGGCCGCCCCGCGCGGGTTAGAGCAGTGCCCAGGTTGTTGTGGATCCGGGCATCATCAGGATTGGTCGCAAGGAGTCCCTTCCACCCGACGATGGCCGCATCGATCTGGCCCTGGTTCTCGAGTGCCGTCACGCGGTCGATTTCCTTATACACATCGACGGCGGGCGTACTGATGGCCATGAGGCCGTCGGGCGGAATGTTCACAAACTCCGGAATATTCACCGCGCGATTGGCCGCGGTCGAGTTGTCAATCAGGATGGCGGGACTGTCGTTGCCCTGCGCATCGATGTGCGTCAGAAACAGCTTCGTGTAAGGCGAACGGCTCTTGGAGGAGAAAACCAGCCAATGGCCGTTGGGCGAGAAGCTGTGCCAGGAGTTCATCAAGGAAGTATTACAGCGCATCCGCCGCGCCACGCCGCCTGCCGCGGGCACAATGTAAAGCTGGCTGTCAGGGCGCATCAACTCGGCGTTGCGGCACTGCACCCAGACGATCCAGCGGCCATCGGGCGAAATCTTGGGAAAGCTGTTGCTCATGCCGTTGTGAGAAGAACCCGCGATCGGCACCGCCTGACCGCCCTTGCCGTCATTGAAAGGGACGCGGTAGAGGTCGTACTGGATTTGGGGCTCCTCCGGGTCGTTGGCATGCTGAGGCATCTTATTGCCTGGAGGGTAAGGGTCGCGCGCTTCCGCCCGGATGAAGACTACATCTTTACCGTCGGGACTCCAAACGGCGTTCGTTTGCACGTAGCGCGGATCATCGGCACCTGGCAAGGGCTGCTTGCGGCCCGTCGCGCGGTTGTACCACGCCACGATGCTGCGCGTTGGGTAGAACACCTGGAGAAAGCGGTAGTCCTTAAAATTCACGGTGAAGTAGCCCGTGGAAAGGTCTTTCGTCTGCCCCCGGTAATTGGTCAAGACGTACCTGCCATCCGGCGAGACCTGGGACATGAAACCAATCCGGGAAGTCGAAGCCGTGTCATCCCGGAGAGAGCTCCAGGAGATCACGTCCTGGTTGCGGATGGACATTTCCGGTTTGACCGGCACGATGGCGTACAACCCTTTGTTGTTGGCAGGGCCGTCGAGATCCATCCCCATGGTTTTGCCGTCGAGAGAAAACGAATGGCAGTTGCCGCAAGTGGGCATTTCCTTCAGAACGATGCGGCTCTCGGGTTTTCCGATGTCGCGCAGCCGCCACTGCACAAGGTGGAGCGCACTGGGAGCCAACGGCTTGATGATGCCCTTTTCCGTCTCTGAAGGCATCAGGGGCACGTCGCGATAAAAGATGGGCGCTCCGACCGGATCCATCGAAGTACTGAGGGTCGTGCGGCCACTCGACACCGCGTGTTGGTCGTCACGCGGGGTGAATCCGCGGATGGTCACCACCGCTCGACCCGCCACGGAGTGCCTTTTGATTGCCTCCCAAGCCCCCGCTTCGGGAATCCATGAATGTGCCGCAGCCAGCTCCAGCGTGAGCATCGGCAATTCATTCGTGTCAGAAACACAGCGAGGGTCAATCTCGCCGACCGCCAGCCGCTCACCGGCGGATTGGAAGTGCATTCCCGGCAAGCCATCGGCAAACGCGATGTCAATCTGCCAGTGCGTGACCCCTTCGGTGGGGTCGCGCCAGATAAACGTTGGCGCGGTAATTTCGGGCGGGAAAATCGAACCGTCCTGGGGATAGTCAATCGTGATTTCGGCCAAGTGTGCTGCTACGGTGCCTTGGCCGCCTTGCGCTTGCGCCGATGCGCTCGTAACGCTTATCAATGAGACCGCGAGGATTGCGCCCAGGAAGACCAGGGCAGCTCCGTTCCGGGAAGCCTGGGACGAGAACTGAAAGAGCCGGAATTGTTTCTTAACCACGAGGTGTCCAACTCCAGGGCGTTTCAACCGCGTTAAGACCCGCATCAATGTAGGCGACAGATAACATCTGCAAGTTTGTATCCAAGGCTCAAAACGAAATCAGCGGTTGTAGGGGTGCGGCTTGCCGTACCCCGTGCATCGGTCAAGCGACAAAAACTAGGAGGGTACGGCAATCCGTACCCTGGAGTTTCTACATTTTCTACGGGGCAAACCAAGCTGGGGCATTACCGGTTTCTCCCGCGGCGGACCGAGGAGGCGACTTACCCTGTCCTCTGGCGCGTTCTTTTTGTCTGGCCGACCCTCCGTGCAGGGCGGGTCGAACTTGGGCTCGGAATGACCCGCGCCGCCCCTTCCCTCGGAGTTCAACTTTGCGAGGCTTGCACTCTAGCCACCTGAGCTCGAAGTTCCCGTTCCCTGGACCCCTAACAGCATTTCCTTTCAATAACATTCTGGCCTCGCGACGCCAAGTGGCTTATTTTTCATATACATTCTGGCCTATGCGTGAATTTGCGCCAAGTCAAAATAGTATCCCCTTTGTTATCAGATACATTCTGGGATAAGCCTGCATTTTTTATCCCCCGTTTTTTCTGTGCCGGCAAGGACCATGGCAATTAAGGACTTGGTTTTCAATGACTTGAAATTTTCAGTGAATTCCGCATTTCTCGATAACCTACTGTGTTTTCATACACATTCTGGCCTCCAAGGCCATCGCCGGAAGGGCGGATGGAGGCATTTGCCACCACGGACATCGGCATCCCCCGGCTCCCGCCAAGCTCCTGCCGGGAGTCGTAGCGCGTTGAGCGGCCGGCGTGCAGGAATCCTCAACGCTTAGTATACATCTGGGCATTAACTTTGTCAAGACTAAAATAGCTACACTTTTAGCCTAATGATATAGACACCCTGCCCGAAGAAATGAGGGGTACGGCAAGCCGTACCCCTACTACGCCGTGTCATTCTCAACATTGCACGAAACAAAGCACCAAAAAAGAATGGGGCGAGCGACCCATCCCGTTACTCTGTTGCCGGGATAAATCGCTCGCCCCTGAAGATCGAGTCAAGGCTCCAAATCTAGAACGTGAGCCTTAAACCGAACTGGATCAGGCGTGGCAGGTTGTACTGCGAAGTGACCACGCCGAAGTTGGCGTTACCCACACTCGTGTTAGGTGGCCCGAACTGCGGGTGGTTGAAGACGTTGAAGAATTCAGCACGGAACTCAAGACCGAGCCTCTGATCCGGGCCGAACGTGGTTTTCTTGAAGGCCGCGAACTCCATATTCTTTTCCCCATCCTGGCGCAGATTCGGTTCAACGCGGGAATCGTTGCCACGAGTATAGGATGTGGTGTTGACGAAGGTGGAGGTATTGAACCACGTCTCCGACCCGTTTGCGCCGCCCAGTCGAGTGGTAGAGGAGCCGGAGGTTTCCGACTCGTTGCCAACTCGGGTCACACGGCAGCCGCCAAGTTCAGTGACCCCGGCGTTGCAAAGAGTGTTGCTGCCGCCGCCGATTTCCAGCGGGAATCCCTTCTGGAGGGTGATGATGCCATCGATTCCCCACCCGCCGATGAGCTTATCGGCAACAGGGGATACGCCGCTGGCAAATCTCTTGCCTTTACCCACAGGCAAGTCCAAAACATAGCCCACAACAAAGCGCTGAGGAACATCAAACCCATCCAGGCTTCTCTCGTTGTGGAGGTTGTAAGCATCGGTATCACCCCAAGAGGGGGCTGCGTCACCCAGCCAATTGATCTCATTGTCGGTATCGCTGATGAGTTTTGAAATCGTATAGCTGGCCATGACCGTCCCGCCGTGGGAGAAGCGCTTGTCGACCTTCACCTGGAGGGAGTGATAGATGGAATCGCGGTCGTTGGGTTCCGCGACCGAGACATCCGAGTACTGGGGATAAGGCAGCAACAACTGTGCCGCCTGTACCGTCGGAGAGGTCAAATTCCCAGTTACCAAGCCGTAGTACGGATTCGGAACCGATGCCGTAAGGGCACTGGCACCCGCGAGGTCGGTAGGAAGTAATGAGTCGGATAGCTGGTTGACGTCCTGGCTATGCATGGGCAAGTGGGTACCTTTCGATCCGGCATAAGCTACGTCAAGCAGGGTTCCGTCGGGCAGCTCGCGCTGGATATCGAAGTTCCACTCTTGTGAATAAGCGCCGGGATTAGTCCTAACCGGTGCGCTGGGTCCGTTGGCATCCGCGTTAACGAACGCCTGGTTGCGCCCTGGGGGCTGCGTGACCCCGGTGGGGAAAGGCGCGTCGAAGGTATTGAGCGGAACCACATTGGCGTTATTCACGGTGGTTAGCCACGGTGTGGTGTAAGTGTTTATGAATAAGTTGTGGGGAGCGTTATTCCATGAGACATCGTTGGGCAGGAAGAATATCCCATAGCCGGTCCGGATGACCGTTTTGTCGTTGATCCGGAAGGCGAGGCCAAGGCGGGGGTTGATTTCGCCCAAAGGCATATTGACCTCGGTGCGATCCGGATTTCCCGGACCATTCACCAAAAGGAATCCGCCCTTTAACCCGCTAGGGATGGTAATTCCATTCGTCGGATTGGTAACACCCGCCAAGGGACTGGCGATATTCGGCTCCCAATCGAGAATCCGGTTGAAGCGCTCAGTCCAATTCCCCTGTAGGTCGTAGCGGACTCCCAGATTCAGAGTCAGCTTTTGGGTTGCTTGGAACGTGTCGCCAAAGTACATGGCATTGTAGAAGATCTGGCTGGCCATTTGCGAAGGCGTGACCACGTCACCACCGTTGGAATTGGAGCCGTACCCGAGCAGGAAGGAAGCGATTCCGTTCCCGCCCGAGAAGTTAGCCCCGGCAGCTAACGGATTCGCCGCCGTAGCGAAGTAGTCGAAGTTGTACGATCCGGTGGGTTGATTGGTTTGGTAGTAATTGTTGCGCAGCAGGCGGAATTCATAGCCCATCTTGAGGGTATGCTTCCCCATGATTTTGGTGAGGCTTGGCTCGAAGCTCCATGTGTCGTCACCGGCGCCAATCTCGCTCCCTGTTCCATCGGAGCAGAAACCACCACCATAAAACTGGTCACCCGTGTTCTGCGATACGCAGGCCACCGGGAGGGGAGTGGAGTTGAAATGATAGGAGCCCCATGCCCCGCCCAGCGAGGACATTGAGAACCCTGCGGTAAGCGGGGTGCGCAAATAATTGTAACGTGTGTAGCCCAGGTGCAAGTCCAGAATCGTGGTGGGCGAGAAGCTGATGGTGTCGCCCAAAGCGATTTGCTTGGTGTGGACGGTTTCCGTGCAGCGGTCGGTGCAAATATCTTTGATGGGGCTGTCGGGAAGGTTCAGCAGCTTGTAATAGGTGAAACGAGCCATGAATCGCTGCTTGTCGCTCACGTTCCAGTCGACCTTCTCATTGATCTGGTCGGTGTCGCCTCCGGTGCCGTAACCGGTTATATAGTTATTCGAGGCGTTCGTGTTCGTGGGCGCAGGGAAGTAACCCGCGAGAACCTTAGAGGCCGTGGGGAAATTGGCCGGGTTCAGTTGGGTGCCTCCACCGGCCGTGGCAGTGCCAGCCAGCGTGCGGCAGGGGGTCGCCGTGGTGGCGAGATTGGTGCAGGATCCTGCACCGGCGGTGACGCTGGTCGTGGGATCATAAATGGCGGTGTCAAAGGTCCCCTGGAGCTGGGCAGCGGTGGGGACGGTCGAGGTGAAGGCTGCGGACGAGCGTACGCGGTAGCCCTCATAACTCGAGAAGAAGAACAACTTGTCGGTGATAACCTTTCCACCGAAGTTGGCGCCAAACTGGTTCTGGGTCCAGGGACCAACAGCATCGGCGCCCTTTCCTCCTGCCGCGTTGAGGAAGAAGCTGTTGGCGTCAAGAACCTTGTTGCGGAGATATTCGTAGCCGGCGCCGTGCCAGGAGTTCGTGCCTGACTTGGTCGTCAGGTTGATGACTCCGCCGGCAAAACGGCCAAAATCGGGTCCCATGTTGTTCGTCTGCACCTTGAATTCCTGAATGGCGTCTTGCGTCGGAATCAGGGTGATAACGTTCAGGTAGGAACCGTTGGTCGGAACGCCATCCACAAAGATCGCGTTCTGGCCGGCTTGGCTGCCACCGATTTGGAAATCGCCAGAGGCAAAGGGGTTCGCGCCGACGGGGTTGCTCATCGAGGAGTTGCCTCCTGATGGCGGGCCCTGCGGCTGGATGCCCGGTGAAAGCTGCGCCAGGGAGATAACATTGCGCCCGTTTAAGGGCATTTCCGTGACCGTGCGCGATTCCACAACTGTCCCCAGGTCAGAGCTCTGAGGCTGGAGCAAGGGTGTTTGCGCTGTCACTTCTATGGTTTGAGTTACGGCGCCAACTTCCATCGCGAGGTCGATTCTTAGTGCGTCGCCGACCTCAACGAGGACGCTGTCGCGTTTGAAGTGCTTGAAGCCGGTTTTTTCTGCTTCAATCGAATAGGTGCCGGGCAGAATGTTGACGAACGTGTACCCGCCACCTGCCTCGGATGTCATCGAGCGCTTATTGCCGGTCCCGAGGTTGGTCAGGGTGACGCCCGCGCCGGGAATGGCCGCGCCGCTTGCGTCTAACACTGTCCCGGCAATGGTTCCATACACCTGCTGGGCTTGGCCGGTGCGCGGCCAGAGCGCCAGCAGCATGACCAATGCTACGGGCACGAACATTATCCTTCTAAAATTTTCCATTTAATCTCCTATTCAGCGATGTTTTTGAAACATCGACTTTTGATGAAGACCCGAGAGAAACCACGACTGGCTGAACAGTCAACAGGTAGCCGTGCAAGTGCGAGTGAAACGTAATAGGAGGGTGTATTCTTTAGGTGCTCGTTCCCACTGATGGATCTGTCTCGATAGCGATGGAGCGGGTCCTTTGCTTGCTCGTGTCGCTGGCGACACAGCATACTTTCCTCCTAGCAAGCAAGACCCAACGCGAATAGGAAACGCTCTCTGTCGACATCAGTACGACGACCGACGGATTGCGAAAGGTATGTGCTGCCCCGGCTCTTTAGAATGCAGGGCAGACAGCAGCAAATTCAACCAAAGAAGAAGGAGAAGGTGAGGAGGGCTCATGACCAGACATCGGCAAGTAACAGCCAAGTTCCGTTGGAACCTGCCAGACAATGCCCCCGCACACTTTTACTTCGCGCAGAGTTTTATCAGATAGTTAGCAGTAACGCTAGGTTAATCCAGTTAATCTTGACAAAATTCCAGTTACACCCCTAAATCTATTATATTCAATTACGTACATGCTATCTCGCACATGTAACCCCAATGCCTTTCGAAAAAACAAAAACAATGGTAGACTGACGGCAAGATTCTTGTCCGTTGTAATGAGTAGGTTGGCAATGGTTCCGAATCAGCAAGAGAAAATCGAGCTTGAGCACGTTCTAGCATCAGGCATCTTTGCCAAAGCACCACGTCAGGCAAAACTCCTTAAGTACATCTGCACCGAATCTTTCGAAGGCAGGACCGACCAAATCAAGGAATATACGCTGGCCACAGAAGTCTTGGGAAGAGCCGGAGACTTCGACCAGACCCGGGACGCCATCGTGCGGGTGGAAATCCACCGGCTGCGTAAGAAGCTGAAAGAATACTACGATGGGGAGGGTGCGACGCGTTCCCTCGAGATCGTGATTGACTCGGGACAATACGTCCCGCGATTCGTTACTCGAGGAAAGGCCCCATCCCCTGAGATCGAGGGAGATTCCGCAACCACCCAATCCGCGGCAAGCCCTGACCAGAGATCATCTCAATCCCCACCACCTGCGGCCGCAGGAAGTCTGATCTGGACTCGAGTTAGAACCCCACTCATTGCCGTTGGAGGATTGGTTCTTGGTGCGGTGTTGGTGGCACTATTCCTGAGGTTCGCACACTCTGGAACTCGAGTGAAGGCATCGCCCGGATCGTCAGCGCTGGCAGCTTCCGCAGCGACAGCCGGGCAGCTCGATGCCGTGCGTATCCTATGCGGTTATCCCCGGGACAAATATATTGATCGAGGGGGAAATGTCTGGATGGGCGACAGGTACTTCACCGGGGGCGACCCATCCGTTCAGGCGCTGCAGTTTCTGCCCCGCGCTCCCGATGTGGCGTTGTATGAAAGTTTCCGCTTCGGAGATTTTTCGTACGACATCCCCCTCCCGCCCGGAAACTATGAACTTCACCTTTACTTTTTGGAAACGCATTATGGGCCGGGGAACCTCAGCGGAGGGGGTGAAACCAGCCGCATGTTCGACGTTCTGCTGAACGGCCAACCCTTGCTCAGGCTCTTCGACGTCATCAAGGATGCCGGGGGTAACAACGTTGCGGACGAGCGCGTTTTCAAGAACATCACGCCGGCGGCGGATAATCACTTGCATCTGAAATTCCGCCGTCTACTCGACTCGCCGATTCTCAATGCCATCGCCATCCTGCCCGCGCCCCACGGCAAGATCAATCCCATTCGGATTCTGGCGCAAAACAACTCCTACACCGACCGCGCGGGTAACATTTGGAGCCCGGACCGGTACTTCCGGGGAGGCCAATTGGCCTTGCATCTCAGCCGTGCCCCCGTGAGCGGAACCCCGGATCCCGGCCTTTATACCAGCGAGCGCTTCGGCAATTTCAGTTACACCATTCCTGTGCCGCCGGGCAAATACCAAGTCACCCTGCGCTTTGCGGAGACTTATTGGGGAATACAGAATGCTTATCCCAATTTGCCGGACCAGAGCGGCTCGCCTGTGGGTGGGCCTGAGAGTCGCGTCTTTGACGTCTATTGCAATGGTATGACCCTGCTCAAAGATTTCAACATCTTCAAGGAAGCCAGCGGTCCATTGATAGCCAGGGACAAGACTTTCCACAACCTCCATCCGGATGCGCAAGGCAAGCTCATCCTCAGTTTTGTTCCCGTAGTGGATTACGCCTTAGTGAACGCCATCGAAGTGGAGGATGAAACACCGTAGGGCGCGTTTACGTTAGCTCAGCGTTCCCTTCACCCAGATTTCCGTCCGTCCGTCAGCCGGGGGTGCCACGATGTCCCCGGGGATGGACACACCATCAACTTCCAGGGCAACGTGTTTGCCCGCGCCCGCCCGCTCAATGGTGATGTGGTAAGTCACACCACGGAAACGGCGGGTGGCTTTAAATCCGGGCCAGTTCTTTGGGATGACGGGTGAAACCTGAAGTCCGTCATAGGAAGTGCGAATCCCCAAAATCCATTGGGTGATGGCGTAGTAGTTCCAGGCCGCCGTCCCGGTCAACCAGGAGTTCTTGGCCTCACCGTGCGTGGGCGCATCGCGTCCGGCGATCATCTGCGCGTAGACGTACGGCTCACATCGATGCAGGTCGCTGATCGGCTCGCGCGCTGAGGGATTGATGCGCGAATAATAATCGTGTGCGCGATCGCCGTTCCCCAGGCGCGTCTCGGCAATCATCACCCATGGATTGTTGTGGCAAAAGATGCCGGCGTTTTCCTTATACCCCGGCGGATAAGACGAAATCTCGCCCAGTTCGAGATAGTATCGCGAATACGCCGGCTGCTGAAGAATGATGCCATGTTCGGTGGCCAGGTATTGGCTGACGGATTCCAGGGATTTCGCCGCCATGCCATCATCCAATCCCACGCCTGCCAACACACAGAAGCCCTGGGTTTCAATGAAAATCTTCCCCTCGCTGCATTCCTTGGAGCCCACTTTGCGGCCGAAGTCATCGTAGGCGCGGATGAACCACTCGCCGTCCCATCCGTGTTGGTGGATGGTGCCTTCCATTTTCGCCGCCTGGGCCCGATATGACTTTGGTTCCTCGGCGAGGCCGCGACGCTCGGCTATATCCGCGAGTTCCCTGCCCGCAAGCACGAAGAGCCCGGCGATAAAAATCGATTCGGCGACTTTGCCATCCTTGTTGGTGGTCGTCTGGAAGGACTGCCCCGGCGTGTCGGAAAAACAATTCAAATTCAGGCAATCGTTCCAGTCAGCGCGGCCGATCAACGGCAATCCATGCGGCCCCAGCCGATCCAAGGTGTATTGGATGCACCGCTGGAGGTGGTCATAGAGGGGCTGTTCTGAACCGGGCTGGTTATCGTAAGGGACGGGTTCGTCGAGGATGCTCACGTCACCCGTCTCCTTCAAATAGGCCGCCACGCCCAGAATCAGCCAGTGGGGATCGTCGTTGAAGTTGCAGCCCACATCGTTATTGCCGCGCTTGGTGAGTGGCTGATACTGGTGATAGGCGCCGCCCGTGGGCAACTGCGTGGCGGCGAGATCCAGGATGCGTTCGCGCGCGCGTGCGGGAACCATGTGGACAAAGCCAACAAGTCCTGGTTGGAATCGCGGAAGCCCAGGCCGCGCCCGATCCCCGATTCATAAAACGAGGCGGAGCGCGACATGTTGAACGTGGCCATGCACTGGTACGCGTTCCAGATGTTCACCATGCGATTGGTGTGCACATCCGGTGTGTCCACTTGCAGAATGCCGAGCACACCTTTCCAACACCGGCGCAGGTTTTGGAACGCGGCATCGACATGGGCAGAATCCCGATACTTGGCGATGATCGGCTTGACGGTTCGCTTGTTGAGGGTCTGCGAATCGGGCGGATCAAACTTCTGGTCGCGCGGGTTCTCGTGGTAGCCGAGGACAAAGATGATCTGCCGGGATTCGTCGGGAGCAAGTTTCACGTTCACTTGATGGGCGCCAATGGGAGCCCAGCCGTGCGCCACCGAGTTGGTTAATCGACCCCGCTCGATGGCCAGCGGCTTCTCCCAACTCCGGTATGGTCCCACCAGGGCCTCGCGCTGAGTGTCAAACGCTTCCACCCTCTCGGAGCAGGCAAAATAGGCGAAGTGGTCGCGCCGCTCGCGGTACTCAGTCTTGTGGTATATGACTCCGTCCTCGACTTCCACCTGCCCGATGCTGAAGTTGCGTTGGAAGTTCGTTCCATCATCTTGGGCATCCCATAGGCAGAATTCCACCGTGGAAAAGATGGACAGCGCCGCGCGCTCGGACCGATGATTGGTGACGGTGAGTTGCCAGATTTCAAGATTTTCGTCCAAGGGAACGAAATAGTTCGTGTGCGCGGTAATGCCCTGGTACCGGGAGCCGATGAGCGTGTACCCCATGCCGTGACGGCAGGTGTAATCTTCCAGATCGTGCCGAGTCGGTTGCCAGGAAGGCGACCAGAATTCGCCGGATTCGTTGTCGCGCAGATAGATATACCGCCCGCCGAAATCGTGCGGCACATTGTTGTAACGGTAGCGGGTAATGCGACGCAGCCGGGCATCGCGGTAGAACGAGTAACCACCCGCCGTGTTCGAGATGATCCCGAAGTAGGCCTGGCAACCAAGGTAATTGATCCATGGCAAGGGCGTGTCAGGACGGGTTATAACGTATTCCAGACTCTCATCGTCGAAATAACCAAACTTCATATGATTGCTCCCGAAACCGGTTTGTAAGCGGCCGCTGATACCCTCGTGGCAGCTTGCTGGCGCTGCATCTTGTCATCAGAGCCGGCCATTTGATCGAAGACGGCGCAATTATACTCGAATGCCGCGTAAAAGCAGGCGTATTTGCGTATCCACGATATCGGTAAGTTTGTCTCCACCCACGCCGACCACCTGCGATTCAGACAGTAAGAAACCAGGCTGGGCGGCCGACCAGCGCTCGGTCTGTCAACAGGTCTATCCGATCCGCCCGCACGGCTCTTGACGGCCTTTCCGACGGCCAGTTGTCCACCT
>Ga0187891_1002192_pt1 | contig 15194 bp, 13 predicted proteins | sample June2016WEW_21_4_FD_132990 | JGI IMG/M metagenome (GOLD analysis project Ga0187891, IMG submission 132990) | Peatland microbial communities from SPRUCE experiment site at the Marcell Experimental Forest, Minnesota, USA - June2016WEW_21_40 | ecosystem: Environmental > Terrestrial > Soil >... | reverse complement strand
TCAAGCTTGCACAACGGCGCATCCAACCCGCGCACATCATCGCATGGTCACTCTGGCGAAGAGCTCACCAAGCCGAAGCACGCCGCGCCCATCTCAAAACGAAAATGCAACTGTAATGCTAAGGCCCCGGGAGCAGAAGAAGACGCAGCTCCATTCGACGACGACCTCCTTATAATTATCCTTCGCAAGCGTGCTCGATCCCCACCGAAGTGGCGAAACAACCCCCTTGACAGCGGGGCCATATACCATCCACATACCATCCATTCGGATGTTTTACGGATGGTTAGCCGTGATAGAGAATGTGCATCAACTGCGGCCCAAGGCGAGTGACAGCGAAAAGATCACGATCAATCTCGGCTACGTCGATCTTGGCCATATGGATCTGATGGTGCAGGACGGCTTTTACTCGAACCGGACCGATTTCATTCGCACGGCAATTCGAAACCAACTCGAACGCCATGCCGAGGTCGTCAAACAGTCCACCGCTCGAAAGAGTCTGGACCTCGGCCTGCGGAATTATAGCCGCGAGGATCTCGAGGAGGCGCGTCGCGCCGGGCAGATGCTGGAGATCAACGTATTGGGCCTCGCCACTATCGCGGCCGATGTCACCCCTGAACTCGCCCGCGCCACCATCGCATCCGTCGTCGTGCTGGGAGCGTTGCACGCAAGTCCAGAGGTCAAGGCTGCTCTCGCCGATAGAATGCGATGACGAAGAAACGTGTACGCGAAAGAAATTTGACGCGGACTAACACTGTCCAACGAGGCTGGCTCCGAGCAAAAGGTAGCTTTCGATATGAATGACATGATGCTCCAGGCAACGCGGCTTACGCGTGCAAACCGCCTCATCGAAGCCACGGCGCTTATTCAGCGCATGCTTCGAGGCGAGACCGATGCTGAAATTGCTCATCTCGGAAACAGGCCGCCAACCATTGACGGGTATGCAGAGACAATCGATGAAACGAAACCTTCCCACTTCAACGCCGCGCGTTCCGCTAAGCCGCATTATTTCGAGACGCTGCGCGATCCAACATATCGCTTCAAATACCCGTCAAATCATCGACTGCAGGGATGGATGGGGCCCGCACCGTTATCCACGCCGGACATTGTGCCAGAAGGCGGGAAGTTCATTGAAGCGATTTTTACCAACCCGGCGGGAAGCCGCGCTTACAAACTGTACATCCCCAGCCGCTATCAGGGCCAAGCGGTTCCTTTGATCGTCATGTTGCACGGCGGCACTCAAACGCCTGACGATTTCGCCGCGGGAACGCGCATGAATGTAATCGCGGAGGAAGAGACCTGTCTCGTGGTCTATCCCGCACAGCCCTGTCACGCGAACCCGGCGAAGTGTTGGAACTGGTTTCGCCCGAACGACCAGCGCCGGGATCGCGGTGAACCTTCGCTCATCGCGGGCATCACGCGCCAAGTCATGCACCACTATTCCGTCGATCCGCGACGTGTCTACGTTGGGGGATTATCAGCCGGAGCGGCTGCGGCCGCCGTGATGGGGACTACTTACCCAGATCTCTACGCGGCAATCGGAGTGCATTCTGGTCTAGCCTGTGGAGCCGCCGACGATGTTATCTCAGCATTCGCCGCGATGCGGCAAGGCGGTTCACGATACTCTTCCGCGTCCGGGGAGACTTCGGCCGCTCTTGAAGACCGGCCGCCTGTCCCGACCATCGTTTTTCACGGCGATCGTGATACCATAGTGCATCCTCGGAACGCCGATCATGTCATTTCCAGTTCTATGAGAACCCCGAACTTGCAAAAGAAAGTGCGTCGCGGGCAAGTACCTGGTGGCCATGCCTACACCTGCACGATCCATACTGATGCGAACGGGCAGGCAATGCTAGAGCAATGGTGCATCCATGGAGCCGGCCATGCTTGGTCGGGCGGCAGCCCCGCCGGCTCCTACACTGATCCGCGAGGGCCGGACGCGGCCAGGGAAATGCTACGTTTCTTTCGCGATCACGAGTTAGCTCAGTTGGTAGAGTAGCTGACTCTTAATCAGCGGGTCCAATGTTCGAGTCCTTGTGCGCCCACCAATTAAATCAAAGGCTTAGTGATGGCGAGGAAGATCGTTTCGGCTCCGGGGTAATCAGCGGGGTAACAATTCGTCGGGCCCTAAGGCTCAAGCACCTGGTCGGAGTTTAATGCGATTGCGCTGCGCGAGGCGCTATGCTGCTTCCGGATGCGCCAAGGCCGCGTCGAATTGTTCGAGCGCCCAGTCTATTTCGCCGCGGGTGATCACCAGGGGTGGACTAACACGGATGGTGTGGTCGTGGGTGTCCTTGCACAGGACGCCGCGACCGTGCAGCGCGTCGCAGTAGCGCCGAGCGCCGCTAGCGTGCGGGTAAAGCTCGAGGGCGATCATTAGGCCACGACCGCGCACCTCCTTCACGGCGGGACTATTGATGGGCGGAGGCCGGCAAGGAAACGCGCTCCCATCAAGCGGGCGTTTTCGATCATGCCTTCTTCGATGAGGACCTTGAGCGCCGCGCGAGCGACCGCGCACGCGACGTGGTGCTGCCGGTCAGGATTGAACTGACGACCTCTCCCTTACCAAGGGAGTGCTCTACCACTGAGCTACGGCAGCGGCCTTATCGGCTTGCGCGCGACCGCTGAAAGCCGCGCGGGCCGGCGCACAGCGAGCGCCGTAAAAGCGTGGCGATCCTTGCCATAGGGGGTCTCAGCGCGCAAGCGCGGGGTGTGGCAATTCCTGGTGTCATCACCGGGCCGACGCCAACGGGTCCGGCTCGAAGTGGCCGGCCCGATGACAGGCTCCGCGCCGAGACCCGGTGATCCATCTTCACTTGCGCTGGAAAACAGATGGATTGCCGGGTCAAGCCCGGCAATGACGACCGGCTCAAAACTCCGACGCCAGCCGGTCCAGTCCCATGACATGGGCGAGGTTACGCACCTCGTTCTTCTGCTCGTCGGAAAAGCTCAGGATCAGCGGGAAGGCCGCGGACTTGAGGTCCTGCACTTCCGCGCTGTCGGGATCGAGCGCAGCGACCGCCACGGCCGCGGACGCACCGCGCCGGTTCGCATCGCGTTCCTTCGCGTAGGCGATGCTGCGCAGCGCCGCTTCAACGGACGGCCACATGCGTTCCTGGTCGGGCGTCAGATGCAGCCGCCCCTTGATGCTGGCGATCTGCGCCTCGTTGAGCACGAAGCCCGGCCGGTTGGCATGGCGAACGGCGCTCTCCGTCAGCGACTTGAGCTCACTGCGGCGCTGCATGGCGGGCGGCGACTTTATTTCGGTGTCGGCGCGCGGCTGCGGCATCGCCGGCGCTGGCGGCGCCACGGTCGGGACCGCAACTTGCGGCTCGGGTTGCGCAACGACCCGCCCAACCATGGGCTCGGGGCTCAGCAATGCGAGCTGCGCGCCGCCGAATACCGTAGCGCTCGTCGGGCTTGTTGCGCTGATCGTGCTCGCCGTAGCGGAGACGGTATCCGCGACCGCGGCGGCGGCTTGAACTTCGGGGAAACGCAACGCGACACTTTGGGCGGGCGAAAGGCCTGGCGAAGGATCGGCGCTACGTGAGCTTATGGCGTGCCAATTCCCGAGCAGGTAGCCGGCGGTCCCGACCAGAAGGATCGTCGCCACCCGGCCGCGCTTCAACGCCCTCCGCATCCGAGGTCCCCTTATCCCCTAACACTGTGTAGCTAATTCCTTTCAAATGAAGCTTAATTTATGACTAATCGGTGGAATTTTGCTGGCGGAGTTGTTTGATCGCGCGTCCGGACGGAAAACCGGTTTCCACTTTTCCTGGACGCGCTCTGGGCGCTATGCGGTTGACGGAGCAGCAAAAAGGCCCGGCATCGCTGCCGGGCCTTGAATTCTTAGTGGAGCGCGATCTTTTCGGAAAAGCGGGCTGTTAGGCCGCCTCTTCCTCGACCACGGCGTCCTCTTCGACCTCGGGCTTCGGACCACGGTGCGGTCCCTTGGCCAGCGCCGCCTCGATCTCCTTGACGGCTTCGGTCTCCGTCAGCCGCTGTACGGCGGCGACTTCACGCGACAGCCGGTCGAGTGCCGCCTCGTAGAGCTGACGCTCGGAATAGGATTGTTCCGGCTGCGATTCCGAGCGGAACAGATCGCGGACGACTTCGGCGATGGCGACGATGTCGCCGGAATTGATCTTGGCCTCGTATTCCTGCGCCCGGCGCGACCACATGGTCCGCTTGATGCGCGCCCGGCCCTTGAGCGTCTCCAGCGCCCGCTTGACCATCGGCGTTTCGGCAAGCTTGCGCATGCCGACGGAGGCGATCTTCGAGGTCGGCACCCGCAGCGTCATCTTGTCCTTGACGAAGTTGATGACGAAAAGCTCGAGCCGCGCACCCGCGACTTCCTGCTCCTCGATCGCGGTGATCTGGCCCACGCCGTGGGCCGGATACACGATGAACTCGCTGGTCTTGAAGCCTTGTCGCTGGGTCGTCTTCTTCGCGTTCATTCCCAAAGCTACTCCTTCCGCCTCCGGCTTGTGCCGGTGGACGGGCTTCGCCACGCTAACCCTTCCGCGGGTCGGTCGCCGCGTGGACTGTGATGGCCTGCGGCTGGCGCCGGAGGCCGGCTTTCTCGTTTTCCGGCTCATACCGGCCGCGCTCTTCTTCGAACGATGACGACGAGTTTTCTCTGCCACTGCTCTCGCGTGGGTCTCACGCCTCTTTTGACGGTTCCTCGGAAACGCCCCAGACAAATATGCTCCCGGTGTGGGGGAGTGGCATATCGGGGGTGTTTTTCATTATGCAAACCCTTTATAACACATTTTCGCTCAAAATCAAAGCCTTATGGCATTGCAAAACGGTCGCACTACGCGGCAACCCTAACAATAGTTAAGAACGATCGGTTCAATCGCCCGTTCCGGGATTAGGCGAAAAATACTGGTCGAACTTGTCGGGGAGGCCCTCAAACTTCTTAGCGTCGGCGGGCGGCTCCTTCTTGGTCGTGATATTGGGCCATTGCTTGGCAAATTCGGCGTTGACCGTCAGCCACTTTTCGACCCCCGGCTCGGTATCGGGCTTAATCGCGTCGACCGGGCATTCCGGCTCGCAGACGCCGCAATCGATGCACTCGTCGGGGTGGATGACCAGCATGTTTTCGCCCTCGTAGAAGCAGTCCACGGGGCAGACCTCGACGCAGTCCATGTATTTGCATTTGATGCAATTATCGTTGACGATATAGGTCATCGGCTCACTCTAAATCCCAGCCCTTCGCGCGAGCGTTGCTCCTACCGCATGCCTCCCGAGCGCGCAAGGTTCCGCGCCCGGTAAAGGCCGCTCGCGCGCGATATTTCAGGTCAGTTCGTCATATAGGAATTGCGCGGTTCGGGCGGGACCCCTGCGCTCGACAAATCCACTGACCTTCAGCACGCGGACGTGGCGTTCGAGCGCGACCGTAATCACGTCGCCGGTTCGCACCATGCGGCTGGGCGCATGAATCCGCGCGCCGTTGACCCGGACATGACCGGAAGCGGCGAGTGCCGCCGCGGCGCCGGGCGTGGACACGACGCGAGCGTGCCACAGCCATCTGTCGATGCGCTGGCGGTCGCGCTCGGCCGCCGGCTTTGAAGTGTGGTGGGGCATGATCTTTTCGGACCGGATCTGCCCTAGCGACGCTCCTTGGCCTCTTCCTCGAGCTGAGCCTTCAGCGCCGCGAGCTTGGCGAACGGCGAATTCGGATCCGGCGCTTTCTCGCGCCGCTCCTGCCGCTCGTACCGCGCCACATGCGGCGCCCGCTCGCGCTCGCGGCGCGGACGCTCGAAGCGCTGATCCGGGCCCCGCCGGCGATGGTGACGCGCCTGGCGTTCCGGCCTGGACGACACAACCGGCTCGGCCGCAGCCCCCTCGGCAGGCGGAACGACCGCTGTCGCTTCGCTGGCCACCGCCGGCGCGCCGGCGTCCTGTGTCTGTGCGCCGGTGCCGGGTGCGTGGTGCTTGCCGGCTTCGCGATGTCTGCCGCGCGGGCGACGCCGCCCCTCGGGCCGGCCCGGGCGGCCCGGCCGCCACACTTCGATGAAAATCGGTTCCGGCGGCGGCGGCGTTGCGGCCGCAGTAGCGGCCTCGCTTTCCTCGTCGGCCGGGCGAGAGCCGGCGTCGGAGGGGCTCGCCGCAAGTTCGGGCGTCGCAGGTGGTGGTGCGTCGATTTGCGGGCCTTCTTGGCTGGTCGCGGTTTCGGCGTACGGCTCATGGACATCCACCGGCACGAGGGGGACATCTGACACGACATCGGATGTGGCGGCGGCATCGGTCACTGTCTCACCGCCTGCGGGGAGCGGCGCACCTTCCGCGGATTCCGCCACCGCGGCAGCCTCTTCACCCGATGTGGCGAGATCAGCAACCTCTGCCGGCAGGCCCGGAGCAGTGATCGCGGGAGCCGGCTCGGCCGGCTTCGGCCGCTGCTCCATGCGATAGCCGAGCGACCGCAGAATCGAGGCGAAGTCCTCGCCCGAGGCGCCGGTCAGCGACGTCATGGCGTTGACCACCGTGAAGCCGCCGCCGGCGACCGCGCCCAGCGGCTTGGGCCCAAGGGCGCCTTCGCGCCAAGCGAGCGCCGGCCGGATCAGATCCGCAAGGCGTTCGAGAATGTCGACGCGCACGGCGCGTTCGCCGCAGACCCGGTAACCCGCCGTCCGATAGAGCACCGCGTCGATCTCCCGGTTGACCGGGATCGATGTCCGGCCGCTGCCGGCGAGATGCAGCAAATCGTCGAGCCCTTTGTTCTGCGGCCCGTCATGCGCGAGCGCCCAGAGCTGGACCGCGAGCGCACGCGGCGCCGGCTTGAGCAGCACGGGAAGATAGATGTGATAGGCGCCGAAGCGCACGCCGTACTTGCGCAAGCTTGCCCGTTCCGGCTGCTCCAATCCCTTCACTTCTTCGGCGACCCGCTGCCGGTCGAGCACGCCCAGCGCCTCGACCAGTTGAAAAGCGACGCCGCGCGCGATGCCGCTTACGTCGGCAGCAGCCGCCAGTTCGAACAGCGGGCCAAGCAGCTTTTCGACATGAGATTTCACCCGAGTGTTGAGCCGCGCCTCGACCGCATCGCGCGGCGCGCCGCTCAGATGTTCGTCGGCGACGACTCGCACCCGCGGCCGCAAGGCCTCCTCGCCGGCAATGAGCTTGCCGACGGCGGCGCCGGTCCAACGGATGGTGCCGTCGCTCGCCAGCACGAATTGCTCGTCCGGCGCCTCGGCAAGCCGCGTTGCGCGCGTTGCGATCTCGCCGGCGAGCGCCTTCTGCGCGGCGTTCTGCAACGCCTTTGCTTCCGATCCGCCCGAGGAGGCGTCCGCGACGAAGACGAGGCCGTCGATTCGGCCGATGGGGTGGCCTTCGACCAAAACATCTCCGGTCTTGTTGATCTCGGGCTCCAGCAGCGCATTCTCGCGCAGCCGCCGCATCAGCACGCTGGTGCGGCGATCGACGAAGCGTTCGGTCAGCCGTTCGTGCAAGGCGTCGGACAGCCTGTCCTCGACGGCACGCGTGACGTCCTGCCAGTGCTCGGGATCGGCGAGCCAATCCGGGCGGTTCGCCGCAAACGTCCAGGTCCGGATGTGGGCGATGCGGGTCGAGAGCGTGTCGATATCGCCGTCGGTCCGATCCGCCTGCTCGATCTGGCGGGCGAACCAGTCGGTCGGAATGGCGCCCTCGCGCATGAGAAAGCCGTAGAGCGTGACCACGAGCTCGGCATGGGTCGCCGGCGCGATCTTGCGATAATCGGGAACCTGGCAGACCTCCCACAGCCGCTCGACGTCGGCGCGGGTCCGCGTCATCGCGCGCACTTCGTCGTCGCGGGCGGCATGTTCGAGCACTAGGATGTCCTCGGCGACCGGCGCGCGGGTCAGCGTGTTTTCCGTCGGCGCCGCCGCGAGCGTCGCCTGCAACGCGCCGATCGAGGAGAAATCGAGATCGGTGTTGCGCCACTGCACGATCTTCACCGGCTCGAAAGTGTGCGACTCCAGCGCCTGCGCCAGCTCGGTGTCGAACGGCGGACAGCGCCCGGTGGTGCCGAAGGTGCCGTCGCGGGTGGCGCGCCCCGCGCGGCCGGCGATCTGCGCCAGTTCGGCCGGGCTGAGCTTGCGGAACTGATAGCCGTCGAACTTGCGGTCGGAGGCAAAGGCAATGTGATCGACGTCGAGATTGAGACCCATGCCGATGGCGTCGGTCGCCACCATGTAGTCGACCTCGCCGGCCTGATAGAGGGCGACCTGCGCGTTGCGGGTGCGCGGCGACAACGCGCCGAGCACAACCGCGGCGCCGCCGCGCTGGCGGCGGATGAGCTCGGCGATGGCGTAGACTTCGTCGGCCGAGAAGGCGACGATGGCCGAGCGGCGCGGCAGCCGCGTAATTTTCTTCTCGCCGGCAAAACTCAATTGCGACAGCCGCGGCCGGCTGACGATACTGGCGCCGGGCAACAGCCGTTCCACGATCGGGCGCATGGTGGCGGCGCCGAGCACCAGCGTTTCCTCGCGGCCGCGCCGGTGCAGCATGCGATCGGTGAAGACGTGGCCGCGCTCGAAATCGGCGGCGAGCTGGATTTCATCGACGGCGAGGAAGGCGACATCGAGGTCGCGCGGCATGGCCTCGACGGTGGCGACCCAGAAGCGCGGGTTCGGCGGCTTGATTTTCTCCTCGCCGGTGACGAGCGCGACCGCGTCGGCGCCGACCCGCTCCACCGCGCGGTTGTAGACCTCGCGCGCCAAGAGCCGCAGCGGCAGGCCGATCACGCCTGAGGAATGCGCCAGCATCCGCTCGATGGCGAGATGGGTCTTGCCGGTATTGGTCGGCCCAAGCACGGCGGTGACGCCGGCGCCGCGAGCGCGCAAATCACGATTGGTCGAAGGCGAAAAGGAAATCGGCATCGAAGGCCCGGGCGGCCGCATTAGCGCGGCGGCTGCATCTGTATCACAACAACACGCGGGAAAGTCCTGTGCTTAAGATGTGGAACGAGTCTGGAACGAATCGCGGCCGAATCGGCGACTCGCCGCTTGTGCGGCTTCGTTCACCGCGACATATGGCGTCGACATCGTCGGGAAATACCAGATCGGGTGTCCGCGGCCGTTCTGAAGCGTCGCCAACGCGCCAAAACGGTTAACGCGTCTCGCAACCAGATTTTTGCGGCGAGTCAAGAGCTTCCCTCCTGTGGATTACGGGGACTTCGCAGCTGCGCCTCCGTCCTTGCCGGGTTTGCGGGCCGCGCTCGCCGCCGGATTGCCCGGCAACAGCAGCCGGCATCACTGCGCTTTCACGTTCGCAGCGGCGCGCGGGGGTTTTGCGACCGAGTCGAACCGCGTCGCTTGCAGCACGCCGGTGCCGATCGGCGTCGGCAGCGAGAAACGAAACGGCACCAGCACCCGCGTGCCGAAAATCGGCGCCATCCAGACCTCGGCATCGCGCATCGCGGCCAGATATCTGATCGCGAGCCGATCCGGAATGTAACCGGAAACCGGTATGAAATACACTGCGCAAACGACGACCGGTCCCTGGTAGCCCCTCTCGGCCTTGACCATCTCCATGCGCTTGAATTCGCTGCGCAGATCGAAACGCAAGCGACCGTCGAACACCGAAACCTTGCGATCACAAGCCTGCGGCGACACTGGATTGCCGCTACCGCTGACGGGGTCGAGCGTGGAGGTCATCGGATCGAGCACATTGCGGCGATCCGCGTCGGTCACGGGAATGCGCTCGGGATGCGGGCCGACGGGCGGCTCGACCGTGTAGTCTTTCAGATTGCCGCCGGAAAACACCATGCGCACGTCGTCGACTCGCTTGTCGTTCGTGATGGTGGATACATAGCTCGTCGGCACCGGCTGACCGCCGCTCAGCGTACCCTGCGAGACTCCGGTGCCGTGCCCCCCGGCAAAGACCCGCAGCAGTCCGATCGTCGACCCGCTCGCCGCGGCGGTGAATTGATCCTCGAAAATCTCGATGACCCAATTGCCGCGGCCGATCGGAATGCCGGCGAGGCTGGCGGTATATTCGGCATCGAGCCGCCCCTGCGCGGCGGCGACGCGGCTCGCGTCGGCCGCCAAGACTGCCGCCGAGACGGCCGCCATGACGCAAACCGCCGCGGTCAGCGCGGCGGGTCCAGCGGGGCGAACAAGCCGTTTCGGAAAAATGAACACGGGGAGGACGGTTCCCTCAAACGACCGCGGAGAAGCTTGACGTCGGCGGGCCCCACGGACTGGATGCCGTTTCCCGGCGCCTCTAGGCGATAAATGTCGGAAAATGCGTCGTTTCTGTGGTTTTGCGCCGCTTCGCCCCAGCAAACTGCTGGCGGCGCCGATCAGGCCCCGCGCTTGACGCTCTGCGGGGGGCTCACTATTAGTCCGGCAATCCTGTCCCCATCACATCGTCCGCCGGCCGGCGCCGGACGCGCGAAAGATCGAGGAATTGCCATGTCGTGGCGCTGCGAGCTCACCGGAAAAACCCGCCAGATCGGGCATCGCGTGAGCCACTCGAACCGCAAGACCAAACGGCGGTTCTTGCCGAACCTGCTCAACGTGACGCTGATGTCGGATGCTCTCGGCCGCTCCGTCCGGCTGCGCATCTCCGCCAATGCGCTCAAGACCGTCGACCATCGCGGCGGCTTCGATGCCTTCCTGCTGGCGGCCAAGGACGCCGAGCTGTCGCCGCGGGTACTCGAGCTCAAGCGTCAGGTCGTCAAGAAGCGCGCGGCCACGGCGTAGCGCACCTACTGCTCTAAGCGTACCCTCCTCTCATGAATTAAGCGCAGCGAATGCGGCTGCCGCTACGCCGGCTTGCGCCGCGAACCGCGCAGGCGAAAGCCAAGTACGTTCCGTATCCTGAACGGTTCCGCGGCCTCTTCATCGGTCATCCCCTCTTCGATCTGCGGCTCGGTCAGATACCAGGGCACGCCGATCACCACCACGCCCGAGCCGCCATAGTCGAGCACGGCCGAGCGGAGCCGCCGCGACCGCTGGTTGCTCAGCAGATATTCCCACCAGTGCCGCTTGACGAGCTCGGGGATCAGCACGGCGATCGTGCGGTCGGGATTTTCGTCCTTGACCTCTTGGATCAGCTTCAGCAGCGGTGCATGAATGCGTCGATAAGGAGCGCTGAGGAAGACCAACCGGGGCGGATTTGGATAATTCGCGGCTTGCGCGGGCTTTTCCACGTCCATGGCCCATTGCTGGCGCAGCTCCCGCTCCTCCTTGTCGACGTCGCGCCCTTCGAGCGGCGCCAGATGAACCGCCGTCACGTCGGGCGACAGCTCCATGGCGAGGCGCAACGCCTTGTCGGTCAGTCGATTCCATTCCCGCATGGCGACCAGAACAACCGGCGGCTTACTGCGGCGAAATTCGAGCGGTCCGTCGTCGCGCAGATGATCATTGATGTTCTCGTAATATCGCTTGATCGCCTTGTGCAGCACGATGACGCAAGGAATAGCGACGATCGTGATCCAGCCGCCCTCGCCGAATTTGGCGATCACGATGACCGCCAGCGCCGTGACCGTTGTCGCCGCGCCGACGGCGTTGATGACGAGATTGATCCAGACCCGCCGGCGTTTTTCCTCGCGACGCGGGTTGCGCAACTCGCGCCGCCAATGCGCCACCATGCCCGTCTGCGACATGGTGAAGGTCAGAAACGCGCCGATCGCAAACAGCGGAATCAAGCGGTCGGTGACCCCATCAAAAAGGGTCAACAGCAGTCCCGCGGTGACCGCCAGATAGATGATGCCGACCGAATACACCAAACGGCGGCCGGCGGTCGCGAACGGCCGCGGCAAGAACTCATCCTGGGCCACCAGCCGGCACATCCGGGGAAAGCCGACGAAGCTGGTATTGGCGGACAGGCAAAGAATGCCGAGTGCGCTCGCGATCGCCACATAATAGAACGCTCCGCGTCCCGCGACCGCGCCGACGAGCTGCGACAGCACGCTTTGGTAGCCGGGCTGCGTCTGGTCCATGGCCATGATGCCGTAGGACGTCGCCAGGTAGGCGATGCCGCCGAGCAGGATGCCCAAAATGACCACGACGATGGCAAGCGTCCAGCGCGCATTGGCCACGCGCGGCTCGCGAAATCCGTCGACACAATTGCTGACCGCCTCGACGCCGGTCATCGCCGTGCAGCCGCTGGCAAACGCACGCAGCAACAGCCACAGGCCGAGCGCTTCGATGGCTTTGGGTGGCGAGGGCGGCGGCACCACCGGCTGCGGATGTCCGCCGCTGGTCATGACGGCATAAGCGCCGATGAGCAGGACGATCATGAAGCAGCCGACAAACAGATAAGTCGGCAGAGCAAACAACCGGCCGGACTCCATCGTCCCGCGCAGATTGACCAGCGTCAGCAGGACGAGGGTGCCGAGGCAAAGCGGCAACGTGTACAGATGCAGCGCGGGCACCGCCGAAATCAGCGCCGCCACGCCCGCGGAAATGCCGACCGCGACATTGAGGACATAGTCGACCATGATGCCGGCGGATGCCAACAGGCTCGCGTTGACGCCGAGATTTTCCTTGGCGACCGTGTAGGCGCCGCCGCTGATCGGATATGCTTTGACGGTTTGCCAGTAGGAGACGAACAGGATCGCGAGCAAGGCGAGGATGACCAGCATGACCGGCTCGAGCGCCGCGAGCCCGGCGGCGCCGGCGGCGGCCAGGATGCTCAGCGCCGCTTCCGGCCCATATGCCGACGAGCTCAGCCCATCGAGCCCCAGCGCCGGCACCCCTTCGCCGATGCCGATCTCGTGGGAGCGGCCTTCCCAATTGGCGAGGGGGCGCCCCAACAGGACTCGGTCGAGAATCCCAGCCAGCGACCATGAGCGATGATTTTTGCCATTCGGCTTCATAAGTCGCCGTTTCTCCTGCAATCCCATTGCGCGCGAAAGGCCGCACCAAGCTTGAGTCCACTTCGCAACCGCAAGGCTACCGCAATGTTCCACGGAAGTGCGCGGTTACGCGAGCAAGCTGCCGCCAGAGCTTACCCCGGCCGGACGGGACTTGCGCAGGAAGCCCAAAGACAGGCTAGCGGATTCGCGATAACATTCCTCTCTCGGGGGGAGCCACGATGACCAATGCAGAATCGGGCCCGCAGGCCGCGCCGTTAGACAGCTCACCACGCGCAAGCTTTTGGATCAGAGAGCTGCCTTATAGCCTCGTCTTCATCCTGACGATCCTCGGCGTTGCCTACACGAGTTATACGAAAAAGCCGATCCTCGGATATTGGGAACTGCTGGCGCCGGTGATCGCCTTGGTCTGTATCGCCGCCGGATGGCGTCGCGCCCACGACAGAAGCGCGCGCTTGCGCTTGATCTGGACGCAAGCGCTGCACTGGTGCGCATTCCTACTGGTCATGACGCTGATGTTGTTGACGGAGGTGCAGAGAGTGCTCAGCGCCGGCGCGACCGGACTCGCGATCCTGACCTTGTTGGCGCTCGGCACTTTTACCGCCGGCGTGCATATCCCGTCCTGGCAGGTCTGCCTGCTCGGGCTTGTCATGGCGCTCGGCGTTCCCGCGATCGCATGGATCGAGCAATCGGCATTGATCTTGGCGTTGATCGTTTTGGCCGTGGTAGGAATTGGCGCCGTGGTCTGGTGGCACTGGCGCGAGAACCGTCAAGTCGGCAGCAGCTGACGGTTCCGATGTCCGTCTCACCGCAGTCATCGATTTCGAGTCCGCTTCGCCTTCAATTCCGGCGTAGTGCTACCCCGCAGCGAATCGACGCTCAAGGCCTAACAGCGGACTCAAGACTGCTGCGATATCGTCTCCCGTTCGGCAGTTTCCGGCATCTGCAGGAAGAAGACGATGACGGCCACGAGGGCGGCAGCGCCCAGGGCGAGAAATGCCGCGCTGTAGCCGAAATGATCGACAATCTCGCCGGCGGCAAGGCCGCTGAGCGAAGCGCCTATTCCCTGCACCGTGGCGATCGCGCCCTGGGCCAGATTATAGCGGCCGGTGCCGCGCATGATATCGGCGATCACGAGCGGCGCGAGCGCACCGAAAATCCCGGCGCCGACGCCGTCGAGCACCTGGACGCCGATCAGCCAGACGCTGTTGTCGGAAAGGGTGTAGAGCACCGCGCGGATGGGCAGGATGGCAAAGCCGGCCAGAAACAACGGCTTTCGCCCCCAAACATCGGCCTTGTGCCCGACCAGAAGCGCGATCGGCAGCATGACCGCCTGTGCGGCGATGATGCAGGTCGACATCATCGCGGTGGCTTCCTTGGGATAGGCGGCCGCGAGCTTCTGTCCCACCAGCGGCAGCAACGGCGCGTTGGCAAAATGGAACAGCATGACGCACAGACCGAAGATGACCAGCGGCCGCGACTTGAACAAGATGCCGTAGCCGGCGACCCCGGTGGGTTTTTCGGCCCCGCCCGGCTCGGACTCCAGATCTCTCGCCCGATTGTAATCGATGGCCTTGGCGGGAATGGACAGCACCGCGATCACCGTCAGCATGGCGAAAACCGGCACCAGCAGGAACACGGCGCGCTGCGAGAACGCATAGCCCACCGCGCCCGCCACCAAGGCGATCGCGACATTGCCGGCATGATCGAAGGCCGAGTTCCGTCCCATTCGCCGTGCCAGTAGCGGCCGTGTGAACAGGCCCAAGGTCAGGGCCGCGATCGCGGGCCCGAAGACGTCGCCAGCGACAGCCATCAGGCTGTTGGCGATCGCCACCGGCCAGAAAGTCGGGACGGCGAAAATAACGACGGCTGTAACGGCCAACACCGCGAGCGCCAGGACGATGACGCCGCGCTTGGCATGAGTTTCGTCGATCGCGGCACCAATCGGCGTCTGGACCGCGATGCCAAGCAAGCCGCTGATCGTGGTCACAAATCCGACTTCAGACTGACTCCAATGCTGCTGGGTGACCAGGAAGACATTGAGAAAAGGCCCGACCGCGCCGCGTACGTCGGCCGCAAGGAAATTGACCGCGTCGAGCGAAAACGGGGAGAAACCCTTGCGTTTGGTTTTCGATTTTACAGCCAAAGCCACAGCGTCCCGATCGCAAGGGTGATGATGGTCAATGGCGCACCGACCCTGAAATAGTCCCAGAAGCCGATCACCACGCCGGAAGCTGCCGCCCTCTGCACCACGATCAGATTGGCGATAGAGCCCAACACGGTGAAATTACCGGCAAGGGTCGAAGCCATCGCGATCGTGAGCCACGCCGTGTCGTGGTCCTTCAATGGAGCGACAAACGGCTTGATCAGCAGCACAGCGGGTACATTGCTG
>Ga0187891_1002188_pt1 | contig 15201 bp, 13 predicted proteins | sample June2016WEW_21_4_FD_132990 | JGI IMG/M metagenome (GOLD analysis project Ga0187891, IMG submission 132990) | Peatland microbial communities from SPRUCE experiment site at the Marcell Experimental Forest, Minnesota, USA - June2016WEW_21_40 | ecosystem: Environmental > Terrestrial > Soil >... | reverse complement strand
TTTCTGCAAACATTCCTCCTCACCTTGAACGTTAACCCCGTACTCGGGCCACAAGTCTGCTCCGAGCACATAGGTACACGATAGAGGAGTTTAGATCGTCTTAAGCGTTCCTTTGCAAAATGGAGTCTAAATTGCCTTAAATTATCAGAATTGCCTTATTTTGGCAAAGTAGTGCCTAATAATCCGTCCCTGTTCGCATACATCAACGCGAATGGGGGTGGCCGAAAAAATTAGAGGGTGAAAAATGAGATTAAAACGCGCTTCCTGATCATCTCAGCCATATTCAGCTTTGAAGTCGCCGGCTCTTCAGCGGGAAGCACGGCAAAAAAACGTGAGCGCCTCGTCCCAGCAGCGACGTAGGCACGCAGGTTCACTCTCAGTTCGTTTAAGACTCGAAGGGGGTCAGACCGCGCCCGCATTGGTACCGATTCCTCGCGCAGTTTGGCGTCTCTCGCCCCGCCCGACAACAGCTTCAATTTCGTTGAGAAACGCGGCCGAAGTCTCGTCCCAAGAGAACTGACTGCTCCAGCACAAAGCGCTCTCTGACAATCGGCTTTGCAAGTCTGTATCACGCGCGAAACGGATTGCAGCACGCGCCATCGCTTCGGGGGTTGCTTCTGTCAGCAGACCCGTTTCGCCGTCTCTGACCGCGTCCCGGTAGCCGACGATGTCGTAAGCGATGGCCGGGGTGCCGCAGGCATTCGCTTCGGTAATGACCATTCCCCACCCCTCGCGTATTCCCGGAACCAGCACCGCCTGCGCTCGTTGCATAAGGCCAAGCTTGCGAGCTTCGTCCACGTACCCAAAAAACTTTACGTTCAGTCCTTTCGCCATCGCTTCCAGTTTGTCACGCTGCGCACCGCGACCCACAATCCACAGTTGGGCTTCAGGTATCTCGGACTCAATGGTCTCAAACGCTCGTATGCACTCATCCGCAAGGTTCGCCTTTTTCAGCAGACCGACAAAGAGAAATGTGGGCACGTCTTCTTTGCACGGCACCGTCTCCAAAGGCTCGTTACTAAGTCCCTGAGGCACAACGCGTACCTTGGTGATGCCAAACCTTTGCAAATCATCTCTGGTGGAGTTGCTGACCGTGACGGTGCTGATGTTGCGATAGCACTCGTACCATCGTGGCTCCATGACGTAGTGCATAAGGTGACTAACGCCAGGCGGAAGCACCACAAGATGCTTTGCGCCCACCACTTCGTGCACCAGGAAGATGACCGGCTCCTGCACAAACCGTGGGGCTAAGAACGGTATGTTCGTGTACTCATCGACCACAACGTCGCAGTTCCCTCTCAGGTGCTTGCGATAGTAGCTTCGCGCCTGCGACCGAACGGTCAAGTAGTTGCCCAGACGGATTATTCTGATTCCGTCAATTACTTCCTCTGGCGCACCACCCGCAAAATTCGACGCGATGAGGGTGACGGCGTGCCCGTGAGCGACCCAACGCTTCGCGACTTCGTGCGTGAAGACTTCTGCGCCTCCGGCGCGCGGATGCGTGTGATCCCGCAAATTCAGTATCAATATCCGCATGATGATTCACGTTTTTAGTTAGATCCACAGCAGCACGACTTTCCTTCGCGCTGGTGCATTACTTCTTAATTATTGTCAAAGTATTTAATACTTATCTAAAGTTATCAATAATTTAGATTTATATGAAAAAATGTAATGTGAGTCAAGAGTTAATTTTTCATCTAGTTCGCTAAAGATTTGCGTCATCGTTCTTCTCCCACCTTCGGGGGCATCAGAAAGCCCTTAGTAACCATTAGCTTTTGGGATAGATTGCTGCTCACGCTGCTCTTTGTGCCGCTTTAGCCGCACTGCCATGTACTCCGCCCGGTTCGCTTCTTCACGGACGCGCGACGACGCGGCCTTGCCGGTCGATGTGACAAATGCAGCGAAGGTCTGGCAAGCTGTTGTTAGAACTCAAGCGCAAACGTCCGCAAGCACAATCCTTAAAGCTGTTCGGCTCTACCGAAGCAGAGCTGCTGACCGCCCCGTATAGCACTACATACTTTAGTCGGACGTCCCGCCGCGCTCGTTCCGCACTCTCTATTAGCCGTTCGAGCGGCACCGTGGGGATGCATGCAGCAAAGACGCTTTAGATTGCCCGTTTCTTGTCGCCTGCATTGCAGACGGTGCTAACCCAACTGCTAGAAGTGTTTGAAAGTGAAAGACAGAAAAGAAAAAGGGAAAGAACCCCCTTTCGCAACCTTTACTAACTCGCTTTTGCCGTCACCGTGGATTACTTAGTCGCCGTCGAGGGGCGCGGGTTGCGCTCCCGACGTACTCGTGGGGCTGTTGGTACCGTCGGCGAGGGTGGTGGCGGTGCCGAGGTCGTTCCAGATGTCGGGGGGGTATTAACTGAGGAGGATGATCTGTCTGCCGGAGGGGGGGTGCCGTCGGACTTGAGAGTAGCGAAGAGGGTGAAGGTCGGATTGACGGCGGGGCCGTCTTGGGGGTAGTGGGGTTAGGTAGAATGCACTGCGCCAATCTTCATGCACTCGTGAGAGGTGCCAAAGACGGTGCATACGAGAAGGGCAGCCATCTCAAGTGATATTAATGGCTTTTCACGCTTTCACGTCTTCGCGGTGCTGCCCGTTCGCGGTCTGATGTAGCCGCGCCATTGCCAAAGCGCGCTCAAATTCCACACGTTAATAAACAGCTTGAAGCAGTCGGTGTCAATGCGGTTCTTGTTTATCTCTCTCGTATCTCTTGCGTGGGTGCTCCTTCTTATAATTCGTCGATGCTCGGCGGCAGCCCACGTAACCCCTCAAAAAACTCGTCTACCGCAAGAAACACTAAAAACACCAAATCACAAATCTTATTAACGCTCATTCTGCCTCAGTTCTTAAACCCCAATTCCCCCAGCCGGCTGCGCGCTTGCATAAGACAGCGGCCTATAGGCATATAATATTTATGATTTATATTTCTCGTTTGAACCGAAGGCGTATAGCAGCTGGGTCAGCCGATGATTACTAAGAAACTGCGGGCAAAAGAACAGAAGCACCTCAACGTACTTCGTCACGATTTCGCGAAGTGACGCCAAGTTTGTTTTAGTGAAAAACTTCCATATTCCCCGCTGCCCTCGTGCAGCGGGAGATAGAACCACCACGCGATCCCATTCGTTAGGATTGCAAGCTTTACGCCTTCCTGAAACGAGTAATTCAGCAGCTTTCTTGATGCTTCGCCAAATCGGTACCAGTTTGCTTGAAGCTGATGAAAGCTTTGTTTTGACTGCTGACCGCGACGACGTTGTCGTTGTTTGGCGCGGGGAAGTGCTTCAGCGTGCTAACGAGTCGAGCATCTCCCTGATCCTTCATGCAGACATTGGTCAAGTGCTCATGAAGCGGATCTCGACAGTTGCCACCTATGTTCTTGCATCGGAGCCTGTATTAGGCTCCTTTTTCGTGCTTGCCCAATCGGCCCTGCAAGTCCTTCGAAGAGCTGAATCTCAAGCACATTTTGAGACTAACATTGCTAAGTGATGAGGCCAAGCTTTTTCCACATAACGCGCCCATCTTAAATACAGCTAAAAGAGAGGACTTAAGCTACTACACCGATGTTGCACTTTTTTGATTTATCTTTCCGTCAAGGGGGTGGATACAAAATGGAAAAGGAAAAATATTGTAAATACTGCGGCGCGGCTAATCCCCCCAGTATCTCATTTTGCACAAAATGCGGCAAGGCGTTTGCCAGCGCGTCAGCATCGCTGCTGCCCCCACCGTCGACTACCAAAGAAAAAAGGAGTCCTATCTGGCTCCGAATACTTGAGATCAGCGCAGGACTTATCATCCTTATCCTGGGCGTCGCTGCCTTCTACCCGGGGGTGGATTGGGGTTGGCCAACATTCATTGCATTCCTAGCTATAGCGCTAATTATCCTTGAAACTGCAAATATCATACGAATATTTGCAAAAGGCATTTCGGGACGGCGGCGCCTCAACTTGATCCTGTCAGTGCTAGCGATCCTAATCGCCGTCTTGGTCATCGCTCTGTCTTTCTACGGATTTTATTTGACCCTAATCTACCTGTTGGCCTTAGGATTGCTCTTTGCAGGAATCGCGAGCGCAGCACGCGGCACCGTGGGCGGCAAAATCGTGGGCATCTTCGGCATTTTCGTGGCCATCATCGTGTCAATATTCCCAAAAATCGTGGGCCTCCTCGCCATTTTCATAGGCCTCGTCGCGTTAATATTCCCAGATGTCATCTACTACCCGGAAAACGTTGCAGCACTGATTACACTGTCCTTGATGATCTTCGGCTTGGAGTCGATAATTTCTGGAATAATGGGGAGATGAATCTGATTCATTCGTTCGGGGTTTGAGGTTGGCTTGATATCACAACAGTAGTTTAGTTTGAGCTGAGGTGGCTTTTGCGTTCACTAGATTATCAGGAAATGATGAGTTCACCGTCTCGTGCAATCGGCTCCTTAGTGCTCGCCTAACTACCCAGATCGTTTGTGCACTACGTGCGCGTGGAAATGATGCCACAACGGTCTCACGTGGGGTTCGCGTCTCAGCTAAAACCCCGGCGGAGGCGCCAGCAGCACAGCGCACTACGAACGTTCTCGTGTTGATCGTGCAAGCGAGCAGAGTCGTTTATGGTTATAAGCCTGAAGCGCGTTCTTGTTAGTCGCACACCAGTCACGAGACGTGTAGGAGTGAGCGCATGAAGGCAATCATACTCGCGGCGAACGATAACCCGGAGCTCCGCCCCCTAAACCTCCAAAAATCGGGTGCGTTGATTAAGATTAACGGGATTCCCTTGCTCGAGCACCAGATACGAGGGTACAATCGTGCGGGCGTCGAAACGGCTTCAATATCGGTCGTCTCTGGCTATGAGCATGGCCAGATCAAACGCTACTTAAAGCGCGAGCACCCCGACATACACCTCGTGAGGAATCCCGACTATAGTTCCACGGGCGCCGTATATTCGCTGGGCCTCGCCTTGCGAGGCACAGAGCTTCACGCCGCCGGCGAAGGGCTGTTCATAAGCAGTGGAGCCTGTGTGTATGAAGACGAGGCAATCGAGCGCGTGTCACGCGTCTCTGGGAGCGCCATCGTCGTGGATAGCAACCGTTACAATGCTGCGTCGACAAAGGTAATCGTCGAGGACGGAAACGTCGTGGTCATCGGCACCCGTATTCCGAAACACGCGGCCGCCGGCGTCGCAGCTGGCTTGTGCAAGCTGGACGCTCATGCTTGCGCCGTGCTGACTGACATCGTGGCAGAGCTCACTGCCGGAAAAAGAGATGCGCCGATGGTAACAGCGCTTGGCGATCTGATTCGCCGCGCGCGGCTGACGCTCGTCGACATCACGGGAACGAAGTGGGCCGCCTTGCGTACGATGGGAGACGTGCACACGGCCGACAAGCGATTCAGTCGTTTTTCATTGGCCGAGAAGCTGTGTTTCGTCCTCGATTTGGACGGGACCGTGTACGTGGGGAACCGACCGATCCGCGGCACTGTTGAGTTTATCAACCGGAATACGGACGATCGTGCGTTCTATTTTGTCACGAATAACACCTCGAAGCTTCCAAAGGATTATCGTGCGCGGCTCAACGAGCTAGGGATACCTGCTGACGCGGAGCACGTCGTCACGCCGCTTGCGCCCCTTGTCGCGTACCTACGCGAGCGCGCGCTGACGCACGTATACCTGCTCGCGAACGCGAAGATCACCGCGTATCTGCGGCTGGCGCTTCCGGGGCTCGAACTAACCGCCGATCCGGAGGCTTGCGAGGCGCTCGTCGTGGCCTACGATACGGAGCTTACGTACGACAAGCTGAAAGACGCCGCGCTGTTGCTGCAGCAGAACCCCCGTTTGACGTTTCTCGCGACGCACAGCGATCTCGTATGTCCCACCGAGCACGGTTTCGTCCCCGACAGCGGCTGTATCTTATCAGTGCTCGAACAGGCAGCGGACCGCACGCCGGACACGGTTTTTGGTAAGCCTAACCCGCTTTTGTTGGAGCGCGTGACCGCTCAGTACCGCCCAAGCGAGATGGCGGTCGTCGGCGACCGACTGTACACCGATGGGCAGATGGCGCGCAACGTGGGATGCGATTTTATCTGCGTACTAAGCGGGGAGTCCACGCGCGAACGAATAGACGAACTGAGCGAAGACGAGTTCCCGTCGCTCATTGTAAAGGACCTTGGAGATCTGCTGACGTGAGCGGACAGATAGACGCGCTGCCGCCGACTGCAGCGCTTCAACGCGAACGACGCTGAGACGATCATCGCGATGCTTCCTCTCACGTAGCTCAGACGGGGGTTTCGTGCCTGGAGCGATAACGGTATACGTGCGCGTCGTTATCCACGCGTCCACAGGGCACTACTATGGTCGGATCCAATTTTTTTTGAGGATCTACTGAGTCGGAAGCAGCGGGAACTTGAGATGCGGGAGTTGTCTGAGGTTCCCACTGAAAAGCTGTTTGCGATGTCGCACACTTCTTTCGAGAGGCCCAGCACACGTTGCCTAAGATTGCGTTCAGAGATGAGGACGAGGCTAGAGCAGATAAGTGCCAGCGAAAATTGCTAAGTGATGCGTTGGCCGAGAATCATCAGCAGATATCCCGATAAAGGATTGAAAAAAAATTGACTAAAAGGTGACAAAGACTTTACGATATTTTCACAATAGCCGATAGCGGCTGCCACCAATGCTCAGAGGAACGCCCACGACCTGTTGCAACCCTCCCTGTCGTAAGGTTTGAACGATCTGAAACGCTTTCACGGCTTCGACCGCACACCTGCGAGATACTCGCACCCAGTTTGGCCGCGTTTTTGAAGCTCTTCAACTAGACTCATGCCCAGAAACCCTGCGCCGCCCGTCGGCAAGATCCCCTGTGTTTTCATGGTGACCTGTCCTTCTTCGTTATCTGAATCAGACGAACCAACTTCAATCCGATGCTTCTGGATCGGACTACTGTTCCTCTGAAAACTCGGATTGTGGGTCCGCGTCTGCTGACGATTAAGTACGTCGTGCCGCTGCACGAGCGCCTCTTGTCGGCCGTCCGGCACGCCAGCTCGTTCCGGGTGAGCGTTTGCCGCGGGGTTAGCTATCCTGGCCATAAGCCGCTTTCGACATAAGAAAGCGCCTATTCGTAAACCATCCCGCAACGAAGAGAGCTTGGGTTGATCCGCTCGAGCGCGATAACGGATCGGGATCTCTGCTATGCTAAGCCCCTTACGCGCACACTCGGAAAACATATCAGCTTCAATGTCAAACCCTTGTGCTTCGAGCTCAAGGCGTCTGATCGCATTGCCTCGGTATCCCCACAGTCCTGTACACACGTCAGTAACATTGATGCCAAAAAGAGCTCGCGCAAGGAGCGTGAGCAGGGTATTCCCAAGGACATTAAGCTTACTCATGGCTCCGGGCTCAATGCATCCTTTCAGCCGCGATCCGATGACGACGTCGTATTTCTTCAGCAGGCGGGCCATATCGGTCACCATTTCGATCGGGTACGTATCGTCCCCGTCGATCATAATCGCGTAGTCTGCATTAATGGACTTGAACGCCGTTTGGATGGCCGAACCCTTTCCCCTCCGCTCTTCGAGTATAATCGTAGCACCCTTTTCGGCGGCGATCTCCCTCGTGTTGTCAGTGGATTGCCCGTCGATCACGTACACGGCAGTTTTGAACCCGTTCTTTAACAGGTCACCCACAGGCACGCCGTCAATGACCTTGCCGATTGAGCGCCCCTCATTCAGCGTCGGAATGATTACCGCTACTGTCTCCATCGCCTCGTCTGTTTGCTTATCGTGTGATATCGTCCTTGGCATTGACGATTCCCCCTTTGATCACGCCGATGTGCTCGGCGGTTGCTCAGTTCAGCAGCGTCAAGTTCCGCATGATCATCACGTTTGAATTCGCCACAGCTGCGAAGACCTTTCTCCGCGCTAGTGCACTAATTCTTAATTATTATTAAAGTATTTAAAAGTTGTCTAAAGTTATCAATAGTTTTAATTTATATGAACAACATGAGGCCTTGGTCACTTTGATATCACTCGTGCTGTCCGTGACAGACGTGTGGTTCGTCTCAACGATCGGAGGTATCAGGTGGTCGTTAGCCCCTAAGAAACGCTGCTCGGCCCAACTAGTCTATGACGATAACTGACACTACACAAACTATTCACTATGCGTAGCACCCCACCCGCGAGCGCCTGCTTAAAACAACTCCATAATTATGACTAAGCCAGGTTTTTGAGGTCTACGCTAAACTTTCCAAGATAATGATCTCAAACCTAGGTACACTGCTCAAAAAAAAGCACCGTACACGGAAAAAAGAACCATAGAGACATTTGCCTGCGGAGCACGGCAAACAGACAGTGCTCAGCCCGATCCCCAGCTCTCAGGAGCAAAAATCAGAAATTCATCAACACCGAATCGGGTCTGTACGGTGAATGATGCAGCACTTGAGCCACTGATCTGACCAGCCCCGCACTAGCGCTGTCTTCAGAATTCACTAAGCACGTCGAATGTGTTACCAGTCGACGTGCGACCAACCCCCAATACCTCAGTTGGCTCTACTGCGGTCCTCGGAAAGACTGCTCAGATATATCGGTTGAGGTATGGGTCCCAAGTGTGTTGAACCGGATGAGCAGAACTGTATTGCACCGGACAAGCAGAGGTCACGATGCAGCAGGCGACTGCCGGACAGGGTGTGGTCGAACTCGCAGTCGGACACGTGACGGCGGACGGATCGCTGCAGCTCGTTGAGGTCTTGCAGCTCGTGCACTGAGCGCATGTCGTTGCTGCGCAGCTCGTGCTTGTAGCAGCGGTTGTAGCGGCGTTTGTAGCGGAACATTGCGCCGACACGTTCATCGCCGCAAAAAGTGAAAGTACTGCGAAAAGCGCCAATACCGGAACGACTATTTTTCTCATGTTCTTTTCTCCTATATGATGGGCTTGAATTTGTTCCTTTTAGGATCAAGCCGTTCAATCATTCGCTTACTCGCATATCTGTCGTCGGCGTGCATTCACGCGAGTTTCGTGGAAGTGTACTGAACTTCTTTGGCTGCTTATAATTCTGAGAGATGGTATATATATTTTGCCCGCTTTTATTCATATTGTCAAGAAATGCGCATATTGTTATAAAATGACAACGCTGGACGAAGACGCCGGATGTCATCGCATGAAAAGCACTCGCAACCAACGCGCCATCTCACTGAATCTCAATACCCGCGTCGTGTTGCACTTTTGCAGATATAGAAGTGTAACCACCTCAGGTTGCCACCTCATCGTTGTGCGCGTCGACGCCGGGCGTGCCGCCGTTTAACGTGCGTGATGCCAACAGGCCGTGTGCGTGCTATGCGTTGAGAACGCGTCGGCCGGTCAGCCGCCGTTACCGCCACCCAATGCGAAGGAAACGTGACGGCGTCGGGTAGGGTCACTTGTGGATCTGATACGTTGGAACACACTGAAGAGCACCGTTTACACGCACGACGTGCTTTCGGCGCGACGGGGTTGTCAAGTTAACGTTATAATAAGGGAGCAAGCATAGCGTGAATCACCATGGCCGATCCTGATAGGTCCCGTATCGTCCGATGCGTCGCGCTCGCTGCCATTGTTCTCGTGGTAGTAGCACTCCTCTTCCCGATAGCGGATGGCCTGAGCGTTGCCGGCTTCTTCGGTGACAAGACGTACCTGCTCATCTTGCAGGACAACTCCGAAATCCGCGGTACTGGCGGGTTAACGACGGTTATGGGCCTGGTAACAATGCATGACGGAAATATCGCGAGTCTGCAGTACTATTACGGTGGTTCACCGCAGCTGCAGGCACTCGTCCAACTCGATGGACCTGCGAGCTTCACCAACTTCTTCGGTGTGAACGACGTTAAGCTGTCCGATTCAAATGTGCAGTACAATTTCGCGTCGTTCGCGCCCAAGATGGAGTCAGATTTCTACAACGTGACGGGACACACGGTCGACGGCATCATAGCCGTTGACTTCACGGCAGTTGAAGCAGTCATGAACATAACGGGCCCTGTAACGGTATCAGGCGAGGTCATAACGAGCAGGAACGTGGTTGATCGCCTCCACTTCGATGCAGGGCCTTTTTGGAACTCGACACCCGGACTAATGTCGACGCTGACGTTCGACCTCGCCGGGCTCATCCGCGATTCGAGCGTTCCACAGAAACTGGCGCTGTACACCACGTTGCAAACGCTAGAAAATGAAGGACACGTGCTTATCTATCCCAATCAGGGATTCTGGTTCCGAAGCGCCGCCAGCCAGAGCGCGCCACCCGGAGCAGACTCCATCTCCGTGGTCGACACCAACCTAGGCGCGGGAAAAGCAGATTTCAGCGTGAACCGGACGATCGACTACCACGTTCAACTCTTTTCGGACGGTTCGGCTATCTCCACGCTGACGCTCACGTACACAAACGGGTGTTGGTGGAGCTATGGCGTGTTCTCCACCGCACTCGTTCCACCTGGCGCTCAGCTCATCGCTGTGCAGAACACCACGCACGCGTTCAAAGGCCCTGAGGTGACGAACGGGGACGGCTTTACCGCTCTTTCGTCGAGCCTTAATGTGTCTGCCTACACGACCGGAAGCGTGACGTACACGTATATACAGCCAAGCGTGGTAACCGCAAGCGGGATAGCGCACCACTACGACCTGTACATTCAAAAACAAGAAGGCATCACCAGCTACGTCCTTAATGTCAGCGTCCAGCTCCCGGCCGGGGCGACGATGATCCACGCTGAAAACGTTGGCTCGAACCAGGTGTTTGACGGCGACGCGCACGTGAGCGTCGTGTATATGTAGAGGGTCGGTTGTGAACGCGAAACAAGGCGCGGCTCTGGCACTCATCGTTCTTCTCATAGTTGTCGTGTTCGCAGCGAGCGTGTTTCTTTCGTCTCCGCCCGCCAACGTTACGTATACTGTGCCGGCTTCGGCGGTGCGCGCGTCGTCGGGCGAGACTGCGAACGACGGGACGATCGCACTGCGGTTGAACAGCATCAGCGACGCTTCAGACCCTGCGACGAGCCGCGCGTGGATCGAGTTTAACAATGAATCAAACGAGCCGGCCGGCGTGTATCAGTTCTCGTTGACCCCCCCTCCTGCGAGCCGCTACCTCGTCGCCAACGTCACCGTCACGAACGTGCACCACACAGAAATTCCCTTTGACTACGGAGATTTCGTGTTGATCGCACACGACGGCACAGTTTACTATGCCAACTACGCCGTCTGCAACACGGGCTGTAGCGTGCAAGCACTCGCAAACCGTACGCTAAACGCGACCTTCACGAGCGATATGTTTGTGCTCTTTTCGGTGCCCACCGGGACGCAACCGACACAGATAGCGTACACCGGAGCTACCCCACCCATCGTGATGTCATCGACGTGAGCCGCCATCGAATCATCCAACGGCTTCACACGCTTGACAAGAATCGATCAACGCGTACCAAAACCTATAAGTTGCACACAGTCCAGCGTTGACTGGCCGCGCTCGCCGGGAATTCGCAGTGGCTGGCGCCGTTTTTTCCATAGCCCTCCACGTAGACCCCCCAGTTGTCGACGGCTGGAGAGGAGAACACCTCGTCTCCGGTCGTGAAACGCCACTTCAATACGTTGTTTGGCGGCGTGAACCCGCCACATGGCTGTAATCACCCGTGTGCTGAGCGTTATATCGCAACTGCATCGTATCGTACTGTGCTGCTACAGGAACGGTCACAACGCTTGCGACTAAGACGGTAATGAGAACAATAACCGCGGAAAATGAGACGATTTTTTTATGCGCGCATGATTGCCTGCCAAAACAACGTTCGTTGCCCAAAAAATCAGAGGAAATGATAAAGACTCCGGTCTGAAAGTCATAGCGAGAGTCCCCGCTTACGCACCCTCTTTCACGCCCTCAACATGCGCCGTGATGGCACGAAACGCCTCAAGTGCCGCATTGCGCTGCTCGTCTGTGAGCGTTTTGCCCGCGTAGTTGGCACGCTCGTACACGAGGGTGAGCGTGCGCAAGGGCGCTTGCACGTCCGGCACAGCGGCTTCAACGGCGTAATAGTTCTCCCAGTGCGTCGCGCTCGGCGCGATCTTGACCTCGTGCGTCGTTGCGAGAGCCGTTAGTGCCGCATCATAGAGCGCATTGACCGCCTGCCGATCGTTGCCTTGCTCAAAAAAGTCGCGCGCTTGTTTTAGCACACCCGTTTCGGCAACGCTTTCCGCTTCCTCCGATTCGGGCGATTGCGGCTCCGCCGCTTGCGGCTCCTCGTCGAGGAGTGCCGCCGCGCGTTCGGCGGGCAAAGCGGGTTTTAATTCAGGTGGTTCGTGCGGCGAGGCTTCCGCCATGGCATCCCCCGCTGGCGTTACTCCCCTACCGAGTTCCTGTTGATTTTGCGAGCTCGCTTCGGGTAGCGATGCTTGCGCGTTGGCCATTTGCTCGGCCGTTTTCGCGTGTCTCCTGCCTCTTCGTGCCAGCACGGCTTTTCCGCGCATTCGGCGCGCGATGAGGTAAAGCACAATGAGGATCGCTACGATGACCGCAGCGATAATGAGGTATAAAGGAAGCAAATTGACGGAAACGGTGGTCACCGCACTCGGCGCGATTGCGAGCGAGGCATTACCAGGTTCAACCACCGTGTAGATGGTGGCACCACTCGAAAATGCTGCTGGAAAGTAGTTCACGCCGACGGGAGCTGCGAAGGCGTACGCACCGCTTGCGTTCGTTTGGGCGTCTGCTAAAATCACATCGCCCATGTGGAGCGATACGGCCGCGTTTGCCAGTGGTTTCGCTCCTACAGTAACCTTCCCGGTGGCTTGCACCGTGCTGCCGAGCGATATGCTGTCCGCTGCGACCGTTACGTTGTTCACCACCGGTGTGTTGGCAGACGCGGGTGGTGCCTGTGCCGCAACGGTCAGCACGCCGTTGCACGGCGGGCCGGAAAAAACCGCAAAACCAGCCGTAATCACCAACGCGACAAAGAGGGGCACGCACGCAAATCGGGCTTTGCTGAAGCAATGAGTCATGGAGTCACACCGAGTTAGCAGAAGCTATGAACCGTGAAAGAAGTTGCTGCACGCAACAAGTACGACAGTTTATAAAAAGATGCGGTTTTGAGTCTGTTTTCGGAACGACGACGAATAGCTGGATAAGAACGGGAGCGAACACCACCGCGAGCTGAGTCCGAAGATTCACGAGAGTGGGTGGATAACGCCAAATAGCGCTGTGCCAGCAGGATAGCCGCGAGTATGCGTCCGAGTGCTTTTCAGGACTCGCCTATCGCTATTGCCAAGCAGTGCATTCAGTTCTTAATCTTCTATTTTTGAACGTCCTCTAGATACCAGTCTAAAAACGCCCGAAACTCAGCTAACGATAGTTCCCGTCGCATGCTCACACACGTCGTTGACGGTAAGTCGTCTATGAACTGGGTGAGGACTTCTGCGACCTCATAGTTGCAAAAAACATTATGCTCCATTTCTGCCATTCCCAATCACCTCTATTACTGAATTTCTTCTCATGCGCCCTCACGCGCAGTTGCAATTCGTTGACAGCGCGGCAGATAACTTGCCACGCGTACGTGCATCCGCCTTTATAGCCTCGTCCAATGCGTGAATATAAGCCAGTGTCTCTTTTAAGAGAGCTTCCGCTCGTTCTTCCTCATCTTCCACAGATAGACCCCCAAATCGTCAGTTAGTTGTCTTTTATATGTTCCTTGTTTCAAGCCCTGACGCCGTTATCGCGCCGTTCACGCGAGATTTCACAGCGGCAACTCCTGCTCAGCCGTCGATGCAGTATATGGGGCATACATGCTGCGAGGCAGTTCGCTTCACATACCAACAGAATTCGGCCCTCCTCGTACTATTCTCCCTTGAATTACGTTACAGCTGCGAAGATTTTCTCCGCGCTGCCGCGCTACTTCTTAACTATTATTAAAGTATTTAAAAGTTGCTACTATTTATTAATAGTTTTATTTTATATCAAAACAATAAAAAACTTACGTCAAAAGTTAGTTTGGCATCTACTCGTGCGCTAAAAACTTGTGTATCGTTTGTCTCTGAGTTCAGGGGTACCAGATCGTCATTAGTACCCATCATTGCTCAATCCCTCAAAAGCCACATAACGTGACTGACTTGTCTATCGTCTATCCAAACGTCTTTGTTAGGTGCAGGTCGCTGTTACGACTAGTCACAGTTGTGGGTATTTATCGGCCCACAGCGTAGTGCCATTTGCCCGTGTGCTGACAGAAATGCCGCTCAGCCCAGCCGATCGTATGATGATGACTATCCCTATACAAACTATTCGCCTATTCATAGCGCCCCTACCAGCGATCCCGCTCAAAACGTCGCTTGCACAAAAAAAGACCGATTTTGACGCCGTCCCTCAGTGACGACAGCTTAGGTTCATCCTCTCGAGCGCGGTAGGTTATGGGGATTTCCGCTATGTTCAAGTCGTTCCTCACGCATTCCGCGAACATATCGGCTTCGAGCTCAAAGCCGCGCGCTGCGAGCTCCATGCGCTGAACCGCGTCGCTTCGATAGCCCCAGAAACCAGTGCACACGTCGCTGATGTGCACACCAAACAGCGCTCGCGCGAGGAGCGAGAGCAGGGTGTTCCCTACGACGTTCAGTCTGGTCATGGCTCCCGGCTCTATGGTGCCTTTGAGTCGCGATCCGATGACAACGTCGTGTGTCTGGAGCAGGCGTGTCATCTCCGTCGCCAGTTCGATCGGGTACGTATCATCACCGTCAATCATAATCGAGTAGTCGGCAGTGATGCACTTAAACGCCGTTTGAATGGCCTGACCCTTTCCCTGCCGCTCTTCGAGTATGAGTTGAGCACCCTTTTCGACGGCGATCTCCCTCGTGTTATCGGTGGATTGCCCGTCGATCACGTACACGGCAGTTTCGAACCCGTTGTGCAAGAGGTCGGCAACAGGCACATCGTCGATGACCTTGCCGATTGAGCGCTCCTCGTTTAACGTCGGAATGATGACTGCTACTGTCTCCATCGCCTCGTTTGTTCGCTGTGCCCCGTTATCCGTGGCCCGGCGATTCCCCCTTTTGTCGCGCCTGATTCGCTCGTCCGTTGCTCGGTTCAGTAGCGTCAAACTACACAATCCGTTAGAAATGGCATAAAAAGATGATTTCAATTACTTAAGCGATGCGGTTTCGGCGGTGCGACCAGCAACGTTGTGAATGTCATCCTCCTTATTCATAAGTGATCGCGTTCTTTTTCTATTTA
>Ga0187891_1002187_pt1 | contig 15204 bp, 13 predicted proteins | sample June2016WEW_21_4_FD_132990 | JGI IMG/M metagenome (GOLD analysis project Ga0187891, IMG submission 132990) | Peatland microbial communities from SPRUCE experiment site at the Marcell Experimental Forest, Minnesota, USA - June2016WEW_21_40 | ecosystem: Environmental > Terrestrial > Soil >... | reverse complement strand
CTTGATCTAAACCGTATAGAATGGTTATTGTTAGAACTTGCAAAGACCAGCCACCCAACCAGTTGCCCGCATGGACGTCCAATCGCTTTGCTGTATTCTTGGAATGAGATCCAGCGGGCCTTTCACCGAATTTAGGGTCCATTAAGAGACCCCTCGGACGCTTGGAAGGTGGCCGGACGCGCTCTCAGGAGCGCGGGATTCTGGCCGTGATCGCCAACCTGGAAGCGAGGTTTTCTTTGACAGCAGAACAGTTGGAAGCATCGCGCGCCGAAAGGATGCGCCTGAACGGACGCGGGCAGTTGACATTCGAAGATGCCCGTACGTGGTTGGAGGAGACGGGATTGTGTCTCTTCCTGCCGAGGCGCCAGTTCGCCTCTTTCACTGCCCCAACCTTCGTTGAAGCCGTAGCCGGTGAGCACTGCACGTCTCCCGGAGTCAAAATTGTCGCCGCTGCTGAAGACCTGCTGGTTCGCCTCGAAGCGGATAGTGTTGCCGTCCGCCTCAATCTGCTGGGTCAGCCGGGCGAGCAGCCCGACTTTGTTGTCGCGGCTTGGGTCTTGCCCTACGTCTACGCGCTTCGCGGCGATCGCGACTGGCGGCGCAGCCCGCAGTTGACCGGATCGCGCCAGGTCTCGCCTCTCGCCGTCCAGGCCTACAAGCATCTTGAAGCCGGCGACGCCACGATCCCGCAGTTGAAGCATTCGCTCGGCCGCGAGGTCAGCGAGTCCGCCGTTCTCCGCGCCATCACCGAGCTCTGGCAGCAACTGCGCATCATCCCGGTTGTTTCCGCTCCCGGCAAAACGCCGCAGTGGCAGCTTCTGCGCCTCCGATATCAGAAGGCCATTGCTGAAGGCGCTTCCACCTCCCAGGTCACCGCCATCTCCGTGCTCGCGTCCATTTACCTCCAGGCGGTTATTGCCGCCAGCATGGAAGAGGTGGAGATGTTCCTTGCGCCGCTCACCGCGCGCAGCAAGGTCCGTGAAGTGCTGCGAGGCCTGGTCGCCACACGCCAGGTCCACTCGCTTGCTCTGGGCCATGCCCCGCACTTTTACGTCGCCGGAACGCTGCCCGAGTTTTCGGCGGCGCCTACGGCTTATGCCAGTTCGTCCATGCCGGCCTCCTCGAACTTCCTCCGCTCCTATGAGCACGAGGAATCGCCGCGCGAGCCGGTTGAGCCCCGGCCTGCTCCAAAGTTGTCCGCTCCTCAGTTTGCCTCCGCGCCTCCGCGGCAGCTCAAGCCTGCCGAGCCTGCAATCGAGCGCCCTGCGCAACCCCGGGAAAAGGCGCAAGCTTCGCGGCCTCGCTTCAGTCATCAGCCCGCTCACGCACGCAGCCGCAAACCGGCGCAGAGTTCCACTGCCGGCCGTGTCGCCCGCCGCTCCGGCAGCGTCACGCGCACCGCTTCGCCGCGCACCAACGGCAACTCGCGCCACGCGCATGCCTCGCGCTTGACAAAGAGCGCTTCGAAAAACGGTCACGCGCCCCACTCCGGCAAAAGCTTCTCCAACGGGAACCGCTTCCGTTCGAACGGCCACTCCCGCCCGGCCAACGGCGCCAACGGCCTGCACAAGGCAAAGCCGGCCGCGGCGAGGAACTTGCGCAACGGCCACGCTGCCAACGGAAAACCTGCCGCAAAGTCCGTCTCCCGGCGCGCCGACGCTTCCCGCAAGGGTGCGCGCCCCGCCGTTCGCGGCAGCCGCAAGCCGGCGTTGGCGGCATCCACTAAGGCTGGCAACCGCTCGCGCTATGGCTTTACCGCTTCCTCCAATCGGCGATCGAAAAAACCCAGATGAGCGAACCCAGATGAGCGAAACTGGATGAGCGCGGAAGAGAATCGCATCCCCGCTCTTGAGCGCGCCCGGAAGATCATTGTCGCTATCGACGGCCCTGCTGGCGCCGGAAAAAGCACCATCGCTCGCCATCTCGCTCGGCACTTCGGCCTGCTCAATCTTGAAACCGGCGCAATGTACCGCGCTTTTGCCCTCAAGGCCCTTCGCTCAGCGGTCCCGTTGGACGACGCCAAAGCTCTTGAAGAGCTCGCACGCGAAACCGAAATCGGCCTCGATCCCGGCGAGGAAGAAAATCTCGTCCTGCTCGATGGCGAAGACGTTACCGGCCTCATTCGCAACCCCACCGTCACTGAAGCCGCATCGCGCGTCAGCGTTTTCCCCGCCGTGCGCGCCTGGATGGTCCGCCTCCAGCAGCAGGTCGGAGCCCGCGGCGGAGTCGTCATGGAAGGCCGCGACATCGGCACCGTCGTCTTCCCCCACGCTGAGGTCAAGATCTTCCTTGACGCTGCGCCCGAGGTGCGCGGCCAGCGCCGCTACGAGCAAATCGGCCAAAAGGGCCACACGCCCGCGCCACCACCAGAAGAGATTCTCCGCGACCTCCGCGCCCGCGATGAGCGCGACCGCAATCGCGCCGACTCCCCGCTCAAGCCTGCGCCCGACGCCGTCATCCTCGACTCCACACGCATGTCGCTCGAGCAGGCGCTCGCCGCCGCCGAAGCCATCGTTGCCGAAAAGCTGGGCCTGGCCAGTCCGGCCTCCTAGACTGTGTCGACCCATACAGGCGACCTGCGACGGGAGTCATTTTTGCTCAGTTATAGGAATGAGGAGCGACGCGTACGCAGCGTACGCGAGCGACGAATGACGACGAATTGAGGGAAAAGGGCCCCGTCGCTCCTGATCTCTCCCTTATGCCCGATGCGTTAGGCTCATAGTTGTATGGAAGTGACTTGCAGCCGTTGCCACCAGACTGTGCAGCCCGGGGATTGCTTTTGCCCCTTCTGCGGTCTGCCCCAGCTCGTCTACACCGCGGACGGATCCGCCGGGCCTGGCCGGCCCGAACGCGCCGGTGAGCCGGTTCGCGACGCGAGCACGGTCGACTGGAAGGCTGCCCTGCGCCTGGCTCTCATGCTGGCCATTCCTGCTGGGGCGGTCTGTTCCCTCTTCTCCCCGGCGGGCATTCTGGGATTTCCTTTGATGGCTGCGGCCGGCGCCTGGGCGGTGGCTCTTTACATGCGCGGCCGGCGGCCTGCCTGGATCACCATCGGGGCCGGCGCGCGCATCGGCCTCGTCACCGGTATTCTTGGCAGTTGGGCTGCCGCCTTCACCTCCGCCGTTTCCCTTTACGCCCAGCGCTTCTGGCTGCACCGCGGCCCGGCAATCGATGATGCGTGGCTCGCCCAGATCAATCTGTCGACTCAGCAACTGGCGACCATGAACTTCGATGCCCAGCAGATCGCGATGAATAGAGCCATTATGCTGTCGCCCGAAGGACATGCCGGTTACATGCTGTTCACGACCGCTTTTCTTGCCGTCATCCTTCTTGCCGTTTCCGTTGCCGGCGGCGCGCTCGGCGCTCGTTTCCTCGGCCGCCCGCGCAGGATGGAAAGCTAGGTTTTTTCGCGACTTGACCTTGACCCGAACCTTCGGTATCTTGAAACCTATGAGTTTCGAGCTCACCAAGTTGGTGTGTTGGGCGTGTTGTTCCACGTCACACCGGCCTTGTTGTTGAGCGGAATTCAGACTCAGCCGATTCACCTTAAGGCCGCGTGACAGCAAATCTGCTGGCGCGGCTTTCGTGTTTATGGCGGTGAATTCAACCTGAACCGCAATCGCCAATCAACCCCTTTTGACGCAACCATGACACTTCTTCCCCAAACTCGGCGCCAGATGCCTGCCTCCCGGCAGGCCGACTGTCGTTATCGCTGTTGTTGTTGCCGCTAAATCCCTCTTCCAACTCTTCATTTTGAAGCGCGCTCAGACCCCTTGTGGACATTTCCCCGGAGCACGCTCGTATCCATAAGCCTGCACCAGCAGGCCTTGATCAACTCTTAGGAGACGCAGATGACCATCCAGAAAAAGCTCCATCGGATTCTTATTGTTCTATCCCCCGCCCTTGCGGCCCTCGTCGTTGCAATTGCTTTCGGCGCAGCGCCGGCCAGAGCGCAGATTGTCGGTGGCAACGTTGGCGGCGCCATTCACGACTCCACCGGAGCCGCAGTGAGCAGTGCCACGGTCACTGTCCGCCAAACCGACACCGGCTTCACGCGCACGCTCGTCACCGGCTCGGACGGCCGCTATGCCGCACCCAGCGTTCCCGTCGGCCACTACACCATCTCCGCCGCGCACGACGGCTTTCAGCCCGAGGAGCAGACCGGCATCGTGCTGGTCATCGGGCAGAGCGTGCAGGTGGATTTCACGTTGAGCGTAAGCTCGGTCCGCGAAACGGTCGTGGTCGAGGCCGGCGACCCGGCCGTGAACACCACTTCGCAACAAACCGCCGGCCTTGTCGACGAGCGACAGGTCAAAGAACTGCCTCTCAACGGCCGTAGCTTCGACCAACTCCTCACCCTCAATCCCGCCACGGTGAACTATACCGGCGAGCGTTCGGGCAGCACCGGAACCTCCAACTCCTCGGTGGGCAACATGTTTTCCGTCGGCGGCCGCCGTCCGCAGGACAATCTCTTCCTCCTCAACGGAATCGAATACACCGGCGCTTCGCTCATCAACGTCACGCCCGGCGGAACCAGCGGCCAATTGCTCGGCGTCGACGCGGTGCGCGAGTTCAACGTGGTCACCGACACCTATGGCGCCAGCTACGGCAAGCGCGATGGCGCGCAGGTCTCGATCGTCACTACGTCGGGAACAAACGCGCTACATGGCGCGGCCTTCGAATTCATCCGCAACAGCGCTCTCGACGCGCGCAACTACTTTGATCAGTCAACGATTCCAGAATTTCAACGCAACCAGTTCGGCGGAACGCTCGGCGGGCCCATCCGCAAAGACAAGCTCTTCCTCTTCGGCAACTATGAGGGCTTTCGCCAGGCCTGGGGTCTGAGTGACGTCACGCTGGTTCCGGACAACGAAGCACGGCAGGGCTATGTTCCCAATTCGTCGGGCGTTGAAAAATTCATCGGCGTCAACTCGTCCGTTGCCTCGCTCCTCAATCTCTGGCCGGTCCAGAACGGGCCGGAGCTGCTTTCGAACGGCAACCCCAGCGGCATTGCAGAAGCCTTCAGCCATCCGCCGCAGCACATCAACGAGGACTTCGGCACCACTCGTTTCGACGACAATCTCAGTGGCAAAGATCTGCTGTTCGCCGTTTACACCGTCGATGCGAGCGCCGCGACTTTGCCCTCCGCCAATCCCTTGAGCTACGTCAACGAGAGCCTCCGCGAGCAGGTGGCGAGCATTCAGGAGCAGCATGTAATTTCGCCCTCGCTGCTCAACACCGCGCGCTTCGGCTACTCACGCGCCAGCTACTTCTTCACCGGACTGGTGCCTGTGACCGGTGTGCCCGGATGGGTCTCAGGCGATCCCGTCGGCGCCATCGTCATCAGCGGCAGCACGGCCTCAAACGGCGCCTCCTCCATCACAGGCGCCGGCGCCAACGTGGGCAGCAATAACCACACGGCGCGCAATTTGTTCACTGAAGACGATCACATCTACTGGTCCAAAGGCCGCCAGCAAATCGAGGCTGGTGGATGGTTCCAACGGGTGCAAGCCAACGATATGTTAGCCCAGTATCAGTACGGCCAAGCCTCCTTCTCCACGCTCACCACCTTCCTCCAGGGAACGGTTGCCACTTTCACTGTGGTCCCCGCGCCCACTGCGCTGGGCTGGCGCTCGTTCCAGGGCGCAGGCTTCTTTGAGGACACCATCAAGGTCACTCCGCGCTTCGAGCTCCGAGCCGGCTTCCGTTCGGAGTCAACCGACGGATGGAACGAGTCGCAGGGACGCGCCTCAAATTACGCCATCGCCAACGGCTTTCTGCAAACAACCCCCATCGTCGGTGGCTCCGGCCTTTGGACAAACCGGGCAAAGTTCCTGCCCAATCCGCGCCTGGGCTTTGCCTGGGACGTGCGGGGCAACGGCCAGACAGCCGTGCGTGGAGGCATCGGCCTTTATCACGGCCTGCTCGACACGCTCGACTACCGTCTCGATCAGACCGCGCCCTTCAACACGGCTGAGTCCATCAAGACCGTCGCGGTGTCGAGTCTGAATTTCACGGCCGGTGTGCCGCCGCCCTCCACCGCCAAGGTTTCGCCGAGCAATGTGCAACCCAATCTCTCAACGCCTACTGTCATCACATGGAGCCTGCGTATTGAGCAGCAAATTGCCCCGCAAACAGCGTTGACCGTGGGCTATGTGGGATGGCACGCCTACCACCAGATTCTCTCCGAGGACATGAACGAGCCCATTCCGTCCTACGCGGCCACCGGCCAGGTCTACTACCCCTCGACCGCCAACGCGAATCCGAATCTTGCCAACACCACCTCGTGGGTCTCGCAAGGCACGGGCCTGTATAACGCGCTCGAGATCGAAGCGCGGCACACCTATTCGAATGGCCTTCAGCTTCGCGGCAATTACACCTGGTCAAAGAATCTCGACGACGGTTCGGCGTGGAACACCAGCGTCAGTGGAAACACGCCCGCGTTCGTCTCGTTCCCGCTGAATCCAAAAGTCGACTGGGGTCCGGCAGCCACCGACGTTCGCCAGGCCGCCTCGATCAACGGCAGCTACGACCTTCCCTTTGGGCCCAACCGGCACTTCCTGAACAGCGCTTCACGCCCCGTCGCCCTCCTCGCCGGCGGCTGGACCACGAGTGCGATCTTAGCCATCCAAACCGGTTTCCCGTTCTCGCCCCAGCTCGGCTACAACCCCCCGGTCAACGGCGACTCGCGCAATCCCATCCGGCCCAGTTGGAACCCCTCGTTCACCGGAAACCTCTACCCGCGCACGGCCACCGAATACTTCAATCCCAACGCCTTCATCCAGCCCACGGTCAGCATTCCCAACGGCACCGGAGGCAACACCATCTACGGCACCTACGGCAACGCCAAGCGCGACTCGCTCGTCGGGCCTGGGCTCACGGAGCTGGACTTCTCCGCGGTCAAAGACACGCACATCACCGAGAGGCTCAACCTGCAGTTCCGCGCCGAGTTCTTCAACATTCCCAACCACACAAACTTCCTCACGCCGAACGAGGTCGTGTATTCTTCGGCGCCAACCATTACCTCGTCGGGCGGAGTCGAAACCGTGACTGCCTCTGCAATCTCGCCCGCAGCGGGCGTGGTCACCGCCACCTCGACGATCTCGCGACAGGTTCAGTTCGGAGCCAAGCTGCAATTCTGAAGTCGCCTTGCACCTTGCACGACCCTGGGTGCAATTCTGATCGATCCACTCGAACCTTGGGTGCCCCGCGTCTCGAATCTGAGACGTGGGATACCACAATTCCTGGTAGGATCGCACGATCGCTCCCGTGCCGCCTCACTGACTCGCTCCCTTGCTCCCCGCCTTCCGCACCCCCGAATGAGATCATCTCTAGGTGCGCCTCCCGGGCGCCGAGGGGTCGATCCAAAATGAGGGAGATTGTTACGTATGTCTTCGGGCTGGCCCTGCTGGGCAATGCGGCCTTGTTCGTGCCGCAGGCGCTCGCCGTCTGGCGCAAGAAAAGCGACGAGGGCGTTTCGCTGGTCACCTTTGGTGGCTTCTGCATTCTCCAGGCCATCGGAGTCGTCCACGGCCTCTACGAGCACGACAACTCCCTCATCGTCGGCCTCGGCGCCAGTTTTCTAACCTGCGGAACGGTCACCCTCCTCACCATCGTCTACCGCCTCCGCCGCCTGCGCGCCCATGCCTCGATTCCCCCCGCTTGACCGCCCCCTGTAAACAAAGGCTAGTGATTTCCATCACATCGCGTGCTGTGGAAGGATCAGTACGACTTTTGTGTGCGTATCGGGGTATACTGCTCTTCCCCGGCGAGAACACCGCCGCGGACGGATGCAGTGTCCCGCTGCGCCGCCGAAGGCCCAAGGAGGTTCCGATGCGCATCACCGACACCATTGGAGCGGTTCTGAAGCAAAAAGCCGGACAAAAAGTCCTGTCGATTGCTCCCGAGCAATCGGTGCATGAAGCCTTGTCGCTGATGGCCAAGTACGATATCGGCGCGCTGATGGTCATGTCCGGCCCGCGCCTGCTGGGCATCCTCTCCGAGCGGGACTACGCGCGCAAGGGCATTCTGCTGGGCCACCACTCCCGCGAGACCTCCGTGCGCGAGATCATGACCAGCCCCGTCCGCTCCGTCACCACGCTGCACACCGTCGACGAGTGCATGAACCTCATGACCGACGGCCGCTTCCGCCACCTTCCGGTGATGGAGGGCGACACGGTTGTGGGCATCATCTCTATCGGCGATCTCGTTAAGTGGGTCATCTCCGGCCAGGAGCACGCCATCCAGGAGCTCGAGGGCTACATCACCGGCGCGTATCCGGGGTAGGAAGGCGACTTCCCCCGGTTGTCCGTGGACCACAAGAAGGGGCAACCGCGCCCTCACCTTCCCAGCTCCAACTCATGCAGTTTCCGGCGCTGCCGGTTGATCGGGACAGGCGCGCGCCTTCGGATAATTCGGATTGGGATTGTTGCCTGATTTTGCACCAGCAAGGCTGCCGCGGCTCAATTTCTTGAGCGCGGTTGTTGCGTTCGACGTTAGGCTGAGTTATGACGGATAGGCAAACAGTCTCCCACGTTTTTGTCACGGTGGCGGGCGGTGTCGCTTATGTTGCAAAGGCACCGAAGGGCGTCGCGGTCCACATCATCGACTATGACGACATTGCAAGCGACGCTCAGTCGACACTCCGTAACTTCACTTCGGAGGAGATGGCTTTTTACAAGGAGATGGAGAAAGGCCTTCGGAGTTAGGCTCGCCGAATCCGCTTCCCACGCTCATGGAACTCGTATGTGATCTAAGCGTTGCGTCAAATTACAAGAGCGGCGCGCAAATAGCGCGAGTGGTTTCCGAGGCATGGCTTGCGCGCAACGGGTACTGCCTTGCGTGCGATGAAGAGTCGCTTACCCGTTGTTTGCCGAATACGAGGTGTACCGACTTTTTGTGTCCCACTTGTGGCCAGAACTACGAGTTGAAGGCATTCGCTAAGCGGCCGGGCGGGTCCCTTGTCGATGGCGCTTATTCGACCCTCATCAACCGAATAATGGTTGGCTCTGCGCCCACACTGTTCCTCCTCCAGAGAAGCCCGTCTTGGACCGTGGAGTCGTTCAGCGCGATTCATTCTGTCTTCTTGACACCGGCGGTGATAGAGAAGCGCAAGCCACTCGGGCCGGGTGCCGAGCGAGCAGGCTGGGTCGGATGTAATATTCGCTTGGACCGCATCGGCCCGGACGGCGAGATAAAGCTCGTTGAGAGCGGAAAAGAGCGGCATAAGGATGAGGTGCGACTCCAATTTCGTCGATTCATGTCGTTATCAACGATCAGCCCCACCGAGCGCGGGTGGACCACCCTGACGCTCTCTGTAGTTCGGAGCCTCTCGAAGACACGATTTCGCTTATCTGACCTCTATGAGAGGGAGGGGGTATTCGCCACTTGTTATCCCAACAACAGGAATATCCGTCCGAAGATTCGTCAGCAGCTTCAGGTATTGCGCGACCTGGGGCTGATTCTCTTCGAGGGCAACGGCGAGTACAGAACGAACCCTTAGTTCTTGCATCTAGCCCGCTCTCGTCATGCGGTGGCGTAGGTAAGGTGGCTACCCCAAAAATATCCCCGCAATCGACGCCGAGATCAGGTTCGCCATCGTCCCCGCCAGCATCGCCCGCACGCCCAGCCGCGCCAGGTCGTTGCGCCGCTCCGGAACCAGCGCGCCAATGCCGCCGATCTGCATCCCGATCGATCCCAGGTTGGCGAACCCGCACAGAGCAAACGTGGCGATGGTAAACGAGCGCGGCAGTAGCGTGGCTTTTTCAGCGCCGAGCCCGATGTAGGCAACCACCTCGTTCAGCGCCATACGCGTTCCCAGCAAGTTGCCGATCGCCGGGCAGTCGCGCCACGGCACGCCGATCAGCCACGCCACCGGCGCCCCAACGAATCCCAGAATCTGACCCAGGCTCGCCGGAACCCAGTGCGTGTAGGGCATCCCATGAAACCAGCCCAGCAGCATGTCGAGCAGCGCCACCAGCGCCAGAAAACTGATGAGCATGATGGCCACATTCATGGCCAGCTTGCCGCCGTCGATCGTCCCGCGCGCAATCGCCCCGATAAAATTCTCGTCCGCGTGCAGCTCGTCCTTGGGAATGACGACCTTGCCCTCCGTCGCCGGCACGTCGGTCTCCGGCACTAGCATCTTGGCCAGCAGGATCGTTCCCGGCGAGGTCATGATCACCGCCGACAGCAGGTGCCGCGCCTCCACGCCCTGTGCGATGTACATGGCCATGATGCCGCCTGAAACATGCGCCATCCCGCTGGTCATAATCGTCATCAGCTCGCTACGCGTCGCCTTCGACAAAAACGGCCGGATGGTCAGCGGCGCTTCCGTCTGCCCCATGAAGATCGACGCCGCCACGTTCATGCTCTCCGCGCCGGAGATGCGCATCGTCTTGAGCATGATCCACGCCATGCCGCGAATGATGATCTGCATCAATCCGATGTGATAAAGCACCGCGAAAAAAGCCGAGATGAAGATGATTGTCGGCAGCACCTGGAACGCAAAGATAGCGCCTGGGTTGGCCACATGTCCCGGAACCTTATTGAGCAAATCGCCGAACGCGCCGGAATTGGGCAGGCCAAGCTGCCCGAACAATACCTGCGTCCCCGCGAACGTGGCCGACAGCATATGGGTCACCACATCGCCCGCCCAGTTCATGGTGCGCACGCCCCAGTCGAAGCGCAGCACGCAGAACGCAAAGGTAATCTGCAGCCCCAGCCCCCACGCAATCGTGCGCCACCGAATGTGTCTGCGGTCAGTTGAGAAAAGATACGCGGCCAGCAGCACCGCCAGAATCCCCAGTATCCCCGTGAATCGCGCCAATACGTTCGCCTCCTGAAAAACAGTGAGCAGGGGTCAGTAAACAGTGGTCAGTGTATCGTGCCAGACCGCATTTGACGTCTGCAAAATGCCTCTTCATCGCTCCAATCCGAGACGAGCTCGCGAGACAGTTTTCTCCGCAACCGAACAATCGGCTTGCGGAGCAGCAGATTGAGGGATCAAACTGCCAGCCGCAGTCTGACCACTGACCACTGTTCACTGTCCACTGAGATACTCCTCCGCTGCATCGCGCTCGAACACGCGCCCTACCATCGGCACTGCGTGCGGCAGACTCTTGGAGAAGGTCACCGCTCGTTTGATGATCGCCACCGGCTCAGCCAGCAGCTCCGATCGTGTCGCGTACACCGTCGCCAACGGCTCTCCGCGCTCCACTTTCGCCCCGCGCCGCGCATGGAAAAGAATTCCCGCATGCGGATCGACGGGCTCGCCCGCCTTCTCGCGCCCCGCGCCGGTTCGCTGCACCGCCCAGCCCAGCGCCGTCGTATCCATCTCCGCTACGAATCCGCTCTCCCACGCGGCAACGATCTCCGTTGCTCCGGGCTTGTGGAAACTCTTCATATCGTCGAAGACGCTCACGTCACCGCCCTGCGCGTCGACCATCTTCATAAAGGCGGCGAGCGCCGCCCCATCCGTCAGCGCCGCCTCCGCCAGCGAATAGCCGGTCTTGGGCGATTCTGCTTTCCCGCCCAGAGCGATCATCCATCCGGCCAGAATCAGCGACAGCTCGCGCAGATCCTCACTCCACGCCGGCCGCTCGCCGCGCAGCAGCTCTACGCACTCCACCAGCTCGATCCAGTTCCCGGCCGCGCGGCCCAACGGCTGGCTCATGTCGGTCAGCAACGCAACCGTGCGCGTCCCCGCGGCCTCGGCTGTGGCCACCATCAGCGCCGCCAGAAACTCCGCGTCCTCCACCTTGCGCAGGAACGCGCCCGAGCCGGTCTTCACATCGAGCACTAGCCCGTCCAGCCCCGCCGCCAGTTTTTTGCTCAGAATCGACGCGCAGATCAGCCCCGGATTCTCAACCGTCCCCGTTCTGTCGCGCAGCGCGTAGAGCTTGCGGTCAGCGGGAGCCAGTTGGTCCGTCTGCCCGATGATCGACGCGCCGCACTTCGCGATCACCGCCTCAAACTCGGCCAGCGTCAACGCCGTCCGGTAGCCGGGAATCGCCTCAAGCTTATCCAGCGTTCCGCCCGTGTGCCCTAGCGAGCGCCCGCTGATCATGGGCACGGCCACGCCGCACGCCGCGGCCAGCGGCGCCACCAGAAAGCTCGTCTTGTCGCCCACCCCGCCCGACGAATGCTTGTCTACCGTCCGCCTGCCCAGCCCCGCCGGCGAAAATTTGACGCCCGAATCGCGCATGGCCAACGTAAGCGCGCGCGTCTCACTCAGAGAGAGCCCTTTAAGCCACGACGCCATCAGCCACGCCGCAAGCTCGGCCTCCGGAATCGATCCACTCGCCGCGCCCGCCGCCACAAACGCAATCTCTCGTGCGTCCAGCTCCCCGCCGTCGCGCTTCCTGCGGATGATGTCGATCATGTGCAGCGGTGTGGACGCGGAAACTTCAGTCGAATTGCCGTCGGGCTGTGTCATGGATTCAGTGCGCTACTTCAGCTTCATCCCCTACTTCAGTTTCATTTCTGACCCCAGCGGCAGCAGCTCGCTGAGGGCCATCGTACGCATCCCGTCAGCGGCCGGAAAAATCACAAGCGCGCCTGGCTCGAAGAATTCGGCCAGCACCTGTCGGCACGCGCCGCACGGTGGGCTGGCCAATCCATTCAGGTTCGTCACCGCCGCGGCTGCAATCCGTAGCTTCGGCCCGAATTCTGTGACCGCCCGCGCCACCGCCGCCCGCTCCGCACAAATCGTCAGCCCGTAGCTCGCATTTTCTACATTGGTCCCCGTCACCGTCTCGCCGTTCGTCAGTCTCAGCGCGGCCCCCACACGAACCCCCGAATACGGTGAGTAGGAGTTCTCCGCGGCCCGAGCCGCCATTTCAAGCAGCTTTTCAAGTTCCTGCTGATTCAAGGTAGTCATCATGAATGCGCCCCACATCCACACAAGGGGTCGAGATTAGAGGCTAATCCATCGCGACTGCCCATGTACACCTGCCGCGTTCCCTCGGCGCGGCCCGCCGGTCACTCCCTCAGCCCATTGCTCTCGCCAGCGGAACAAGCTACCGCCGTTCCCGTCAGGCAAGCTGAAGGCAGCTTTCAGGTGGCGCGGAGATAGACACGGTTCGTCGGCCTGGGCCAGCGCTCGGTCGGGAGTTACTGCCTTTGATCGCTAAGAGGGTGCATGCCTTCGCTGCGGGTGGGACACTGCGCGCTGAGAGGTATTACACCAATGATCAACAGAATGTTCCTGCTTTCCGCTTTCCTGTGGGCCGCATCCGGCCTGGCTATCCAACCGCTGCTCGCCCAATCCACCTCTTTGCCAATCTCTACCGTGCAGACCTGGGACCTGCCGCACGGGACGCTTGTGAAGGACGCCGGTCCTCGCACCTATCGATTCACCGTGGATTACGACACGGCCAACCGCACCGGCGAGATAGTTCACCGCCAGCGCGTAACCGGCGACTATACGCGCGGGCTTGCGAATGGTGAAGTCGAGTGGAAGAACGTCGGCGAGGCTCAAGCGGACGGCGCCACGGCTCCTTTCCCTCCGGCCCAGAAGCAGGACTTCATCGAGGGATTCCGCTATCCGGCCGGGTCCCCTGACACGCTGAAACCCGACTTCTTCAAATCGTTCCCGCCGTCTGCGGTCTTTGAGCGTAACCTGATTTGGGATACCAGCATGATGGAGTCGTTCGGCCAGAATTTCTTCGATCAGCTCAAGCTGAACGTGCCGCTCCACATCTCCAGCGACCAGGATGTGAACATGCCCGGCGTGGGTACGTTCCATAGCCGCGATACGGTGCTGGAATGGGTTGGGCGCTCCGAAAGAAACGGTCAGGATTGCGCGCTCATCGACTACCGCGCATTCTTCAATCCTCTGCAGATTGCCAACGGCGGCGTGACCATTCAGGGACGCAGCGATTTCTGGGGAGAGATCTGGGTGTCGCTGGCGACAAAGCAGATTGAGTACGCCGCGATCTATGAGGAGGTCTCCGGTGAAATGAAACTGCCCGGTCAGGACGCGCCCCAGCTTCTCAGCGTCTTCCGCATTGGCACGCTGGAACCGCTGAGCACGAAGAATTGAGGCGGCGCATGACGACGAACGTGGCTCCATTCAAGCACAAGTGGGCGTTCTCGCTGCTCTGGACAAATGTGGCCGTGGCGCTCGTGAACCTGATCGTGTTCGCGACCAATCCGGCTCTCAACCTCCGGTCCCTGTTGCAAACCCTGGCTTTTACATTTGTCTACGCAAACCTGACCAGCATTCTCGCGATTCTGATCCTGGGTTGGTTGATCGAGAAAGCCGCGACTCGCAAGGTGTCGCCGTGGAGGGTTGTGATTCCGGGCGTCCTGGTGTTCACCATGGGAGGCTGCCTGCTGGCGCAATCACTCCTGGCGGCGGCCGGCTTTTCAGCTTCGCACCATTTCTGGCTCGACTACTATCACACGCTGCGCTTTTCGGTGCCGCTTGCGCTGGTCTTCGGTCTCGGCGCCATGACGCACGCAACGCTCCTGAGCCGCGTACAGGTGATGGAGCTGGCACTGCACGAAAAGCAAATCGCCGAAGAGCGATCGCGAAAACTTGCGGCAGAGGCGCGCCTGCGGTCGCTCGAGTCGTGGATTCATCCTCATTTCCTCTTCAACACGTTGAATTCGATCAGCGCGCTCATCGCCGTCGATCCCGCCCGCGCCGAGCAAATTGTGGGCCGCCTGGCGACGTTGCTGCGAGCATCTCTTGACACCAGCGCGAATTCGCTCATCCCTTTGCATCAGGAAATCGCGATGGTGGAAAGCTATCTGGACATCGAGCGTGTGCGCCTCGCCGAAAAGCTGCGCGCACGTGTGGAAGTGCCGGTTGAGTTGCGAGAGACAATGGTTCCACCCATGTCGGTGCAGTCCCTGGTTGAAAACGCCGTGAAGCACGGAATTACCCCGCAGAGCGACGGTGGGGAAGTCTTGGTCACGGCGCAGGCCGATGCCGAGTGCGTGCGCATCGATGTCGCCGATACGGGACCGGGCTTTGAACTGGCCGGCCTTTGCGCCGGCCATGGTCTGGACAAGCTGGTGCAGCGTCTCGACGCGTTATTCGGCGACCGCGCAAGGCTGAACGTTTTCCGCCGAGACGCTTATTCTGTGGTGGAGATGGTCCTCCCGCGCCCATGAAACTACGTGCCTATCTCGTGGATGATGAGCCGCTGGCGCTGGACCGCCTGCGCCGCTTGCTTGAGAACACGGGCCGGGTGG
>Ga0187891_1002185_pt1 | contig 15213 bp, 22 predicted proteins | sample June2016WEW_21_4_FD_132990 | JGI IMG/M metagenome (GOLD analysis project Ga0187891, IMG submission 132990) | Peatland microbial communities from SPRUCE experiment site at the Marcell Experimental Forest, Minnesota, USA - June2016WEW_21_40 | ecosystem: Environmental > Terrestrial > Soil >... | reverse complement strand
GTGACCGCGCCGCCGGACAATTCTCAGGTCACGGCCGCAACATTTGCTGAGACCCATCTCTATGCGGCTCTTCCACAGACCCACGCGGCTGCCCAAAAGGAACTCATCGCGCTCCAGGACTTGGCAAAAGACGAATGGATTCTGTTCGCGCGACGAGTTCACCCCGTCATTCATGACGCAATTCTGGACGCAGCACGACGTGAGGGAATCACTCCGCCACACGCACACGACATTATTACGGCCCAACAGGCAGTGCACTTGGTATCTGAACACGTTGGCGTGGCGATCCTCACCAAACCTACGACCGTTGGCTTTAGCGCTGAAGGCGTAGTGCTAAGGCCGCTCTCTGATGCCTCATTGCATTTCGAAACGTGTCTGATTATGAGGACTAGCCACGATTCACGATTGGCGGACGAGTTCGCCCGGTGCTTTCTCGGCAGATTTCAGCCCCAGATCCTGCCACCAAAGCAACTGGAATTGTCGCTACGCGCCTGAGTTGTCACCTTGAAAACGGCAGTTCGTTGATTTACGTCACAACCTTCGCCTCAGTCGTCGATTGCGGACATGTCTTCGCGGAAGAGGTCGCACATTCGACGACGTTCTTTCAGAAGGTCACCGCGATAACGGCGAAACACGGCATGGCGGTTGATTCCGATTCGGCCACGCATAAGAAACTGCGTGAGGCTGTGGATGGCGGTCACATTTTCCGCACCGTTGGAAAAACTGAGTCAGCAATCGGAATGTTTCGATTGGCTGAGGCAATTCTTGATGTTCTCAACGGGATGCACTACACGCTCTGGTACTCTGACGCTGCGTCGTTCGTGTGCTCTGATTATCCGGTCGGCCTGTTCTACTCGCTGTCGGCAGACAATCCACTTGAAGACCCGCTGAGTGTCGAGATACCGAAGGTCACCCTGTTGACCTCAAGCATTTACATGCCCCTGGCTTACAACGTCGCCGTCGTCTTTCATCAACGTGAGGGCCTGCCTATGACACAACGTGCCAACGAACGGATGGTGGGTATCGTTAATGCGATCACCGTCAGTCAGGCACAGCGTTTCATCTGCTCAATAGACAGAGATTTCGTCTGCGTACTCCCCGATAAGCGGCTCGGGAATGCGGAGCAAGCGGTCGAAGCGGTCATATCGTTCGCGTAAGATTGAAGGTAGCCCTTGCTGGAGGGTGAATGTGTTTTGCGTCTTCGTGAACATACCGGAGTGGATTGAGGCTCTTGCGGCTGTGGCCATTGTAGTTCTAACGCTGCTGACTCTGCTCGTATTAAGGGACTACGCTGCTGACACGAAGACAATCGCCAAGGTGAGTCTTTCTCAAGCGGAGGATATGCAGAAGCCTTTCCTCGTCTTGTTATCAAAACCACAGGAACTCAACCGACACGGAGGAGGCTGGGCTTTGGAGAATCAGGGCTTCGGCCCCGCAATCAATATCAGGCACTCAGACCCGGAGGAAATGAGCAGTTCAGGGGAAATGTCCGTGCCCTCGGTAGGGGTGATTTCTTCATTATGGAGGGCTTCAACATTGACGTGATGCGGAATCATGTCTTCACCGCTGAATACGAGTCCCTGAGCGGTAAGAGGTATCGTACTGTTGTGGAATGGCGGAATGAAATCATGCAGACAGCATTTCACGGTCCGTTATGAAGGTTGATCCAGAACGGCAGTTTGGCTTCTGCTCCATGCGTCTAAATATCTGGCAAAGGCATGAGTCAGGGATTCGACCCAATCGTCGAAATCTTTTCCGAGTACAAACGGATTCATCAAACGCTTGTCGAAGTAGTCCGGCTGGAAATGGTAGACACCGTTCCGAAATCGCTTCAATAACTCCAGAGTTGATGATGCCAGAAGGCTGTCGATCTCTGGGTCGAATAACTTCAAATCTCGCCAACCTTCGCAAACCACATACAGTCCGGCGTACCAATAACTCAGATACATAAATGCCCGACCCGCGTCCTCATTGTCGAAGAAAGAAGGCGTTGGTGAGAACTGCTTGCCCATTTGTTGGAAGTGCTCTCGCATCTCAATACTCCAGATGAAGTAGCGATGGAGGCTGAAAATCTTGAATACCTCTGGGACTGGCGTGCTCATAAGTGTCTACGTCAAGGAACTGTCGAGAATTTTCCAATTGGCAAGGTGCGGCTTTAGTTTGACCAGATAACCGTGTGCCGTAAGATCGACGGCATCATCAACGTAGAACAGGCGGCGTTTGTTCGAGGGGTCGCGTTGCTCTTTTATCTTCCCCGGCGTGTTCTTCCAGATGTCGAAGTCGGTTCTGAGCCACTCGTCAAGAATTTGTGTTCGCAAAATGTAGAACTGTGGAAACTCGTCTTGGCTTGCAGGGATGTCAACAAGAATCGTGAAATCATTGACCCCGAGGCCAGGAAATATCTCTCCGTTCTCTTTGGCATTCCATTGAAACACGCGGGCATCCGATGTCTTTGTCTTGACCCGTATCCCGACTTGATGAGCATCCTTCCGAGCTAGAATATCGAAGACTCGTGTGTTCCTTGCTGTCTGTGCGGCTGTCCAACCCCGACGACTGAGTTCGGCAAGAGCGTAGAACTCCCCGGTATTCCCTTTCATTACGCTGTTTATGCCGGACTTTGTTCGTCTGGGCAGTGCGTCGGAAATCTCTGACATAACTCTCTCCTCTTGTTACCGCACGCGTGCTGAGATATTGTGTTTGGCGAGAATCCCAACCAGAGCGTTTCCATCAAGATGCTTCTTTCGTTTTGCGTCAGGATGTTCAGAGATCGTCACAGGTATCCATGTTGCCTTCATCGCCGCATCAGCAACGGATTCGATAGCAACCCAATGAGTATCGACCTTGTTCTGCGTCTTCGCTGAGATGTCTTGCCACATGTCGCCGTCGCAATTCGGCGGGAAGTGCTGTTTCACGATGCTGGAGAACTTCTGTACGTCTGACTGTCCACCTCGAAATTCGGATTTGGAAAATTGCTTCAACTGTGCCAACTGCCCAGCACGCAAGGCCAGAAGAATATCTGTCCATTGCTGGTTGTCTTCCCAATAGAAGGCCCATCCGTCCGCAACATCTTCAACCTCGTAAATCACGATACCTTTCGGTTGTAGATCCAGACCGACCACACCAGCGATGACGATGTGTCCCGCCTCATGGTAGGCGGTTTCTTCCATTGTGTTTCCAATCAGTATTCGCCCCATTTGTGACTCCTGCTTCTCCACGATTCTATCCTCGACGCGGTGCTACCATTGCTCGGGAAGATTGGACAGGCTTTCATGAGTCTAGCAATCAGGGACAAAATGTACGGGCTGATGTCCGAAGGTCTGCACAACGTCACAATCACGAATGTTGAAGACCTCGGTTTAGAGGCAACTCAGTTCGGGACGAAGGAGTGTGCCGCGATTTACTTCGCGGCCGACGACCAGAAGCTAACTCTTAATCAACAGATTCATGGACCCACATTGATCTGCCGAAACGAATAACCATGCTGGATTCTTCCCCGACAATCGTCAATGGTTCTCAGGCCTTCGGTACAACTTCGGTACAACTGAGCGAGAGGAAGAATGGTTTCTGACCCCTAAGCGACACCAGATAAAGCACTTGGAGTTTGTGATTTCATGGTTCGGGACCAGGGGGTCGGAGGTTCAAATCCTCTCTCCCCGACCAATTCTTTTCAAGCGGTTATCGCGAATTCAGTCGAGCTTTTTTCGTGCAACAGGGTGCAACTGGCAATTTCGGTACCACAGTGGGCGTGTGGAAACCGAGTCCCGCCTGTTCCGCGGTGAATTTGCGGAACTCAACATCTTCCTTCACCTTCGAGTAACCGTCTGTGACGCTTCCGTCGGCGTGACCGATCCAGAAACGCAACAGATCCTCTGGCACTCGTTGCTTGCGAAGATGTCTAGCTCGGTTTCGTGAGCACGCGTGGGCCGGTGGTAGACTGCGCGTATGGCCAAGAACAAAACTAATAGGAAGCGCACGAAGCCGAAGGGATCTGCCGGGAAGAAAGGAAAGCCGCTGAAGAAGACGGTTAAAAAGAAGCTGGCTAAGAAGGGGGGAACTCCGAAGAAGAAATTGGCGAAAAAGAAGCCCGCTTTGAAAAAGGCGGCAGTGAAAACGAAGGCCCTCGGCCAGAAGACAACCGGTGCGAGGACGCCGGCCGCACTCAGGACACGGGTTCGGGGAAAAAGCCAGAGTGTGGATACGGAGGCATTTGCACTCGAAGGACTGAGAGCGAGGGGCGGGCAATCGGGAGATTTACAGGGATTGTCCAACATCGAAGCTGCGGATTCGCAGAGTGTGTCCGAGTTGATCGAGGAAGGAAACGCGTTCGAGGCCGACGCAGTGTCGGGCGTGGAACACGCTGGTGACACTGACCAGAAGGAGGTTCGCACGCATGAGGTGCCGCAGGATGATGTTCCCGGCGAGTATCTGGATGAAGAGTAATGAACGAGCGGCTCCTCGTAGTCGGGCGGGAATTTCCAGCCCGGTTTCCCTCTAAAAAGTCGCCGTCTGAAAAGTCGTGTTAGTTACCGTGGCATGTGGGACAGAGTTTACCCGCGTAGATGTCCTCAATCGGTCCGTTACGGAAAGCCAACGCTACGAGCGCCTTTGCCTCTCTCGCAACTCCTGACAGATTCTTGGGGGTAATGGTGGACTTTTTCATACGGCAGCATTGTAGAGCGGAGGCAAGAATACTTCGATTCGCAAGCTGCACCTGAGGAGATTATGGCAGATCGTGCGAGCGTTTCACATTGGACTTAGTTGGGCGATTGGGGGCTCGATGCGCTCCACTGGTGCTGGGACGCCGAGAGCACGGCCTAATTCAATTACGGGGACGACTTCCGGTTCCGGTCGGATGACGCGCCCAACCGTCGCGAAGGCGCGGGAGGAGTTGTGGGCAGCCATGTGCTTCAGAATATCCGTTGCGGACTGAAGGGGCTTCTCACAAATCTTGTTCATGCTGATCGTGCGCCCGCAGTCGTTGCATGTCATAAGAGTGCCACCTGCGATGCTTCTAGTCGTGGTGTACATGCCTCAAGACTACGCTCTATTGGTGGCCAGCGCCGAGGGAATTAGGACAGCTACCGCTGACTTTGGCTGCTGCCACGTCTTGTTAGTGGCTTCCGGCGTCATTCGTGCACGTCTTCTAGAAATGACTTGAGCTTGCGGGATCGGGAAGGCTGGCGCAGTTTGCGCAGCGCCTTGGCTTCGATCTGGCGAATGCGCTCGCGGGTGACCGCGAACTCTATGCCAACCTCCTCCAGCGTGTGCTCCGAGCCGTCCTCCAGACCAAAGCGCATCTTTATGATCTTCTCCTCGCGCGGAGTCAGGGTGTGCAGCGCGTGCGCGGTCTGTTCCTTCAGGCTCACGTTGATGACGGCCTCGGCCGGCGAGACCGAGGTGCGGTCTGCGATGAAGTCACTGAGGTGGGAATCCCCCTCCTCGCCGATCGGCGTCTCCAGCGAGATCGGTGCCTGCATGGTTTTGAGCACCTTGCGAACTTTGGCCGCCGGAATGTCCATCTGCTTGCCAATCTCTGCGGACGTGGGTTCGCGGCCCAACGCTTGGACCAGTTGCCGCGACATGCGTATCAGCTTGTTGACGATCTCGACCATGTGCACCGGGAGGCGGATGGTACGCGCCTGGTCGGCAATGGCTCGGCTGATGGCCTGGCGAATCCACCATGTGGCGTAGGTGGAAAACTTGTAGCCGCGGCGGTAGTCGAATTTGTCCACCGCCTTCATGAGGCCGACGTTGCCCTCCTGAATCAGGTCCAGGAACTGCAGCCCGCGGTTGGCATACTTTTTGGCGATGGACACTACGAGGCGCAGGTTGGCCTCGATGAGCTCATGCTTGGCCTGCTCCCTGTCCATCTCACCCTGGATCATTTCGCGCTGGGTGCGGTGCAGCTCCTTAAAGGCCACTCCGGCATCGCACTCCAACCGTTCCAGGTCGGCGCGATGCCGCCGCTGGGCCTTACGGTAATCTGTCTTGAGTTCTTCGCTGCGCGTGTTCTCAATCTTCCTTCCCAGGTTGCTGACCTGCCGATCGAGCGAGCGCATGATGTCCACTGTCTTATTCACCCGATCGATCAGACGTTCGCGCTCGAAGTTGGTGAGACCTAGGTTGCGGATGATGAGCGAAATCCGAACGATCTCGCGGCCCAGGCCACATCGGCAGCGGCGGTATTCGCGTGCTTTCTTTTTTGCCGGGATGGTCGGTAGTCGTACGGCTAGCTGGCTGGCTCTTTTGTAATGCTTCTGTAGCTCGTCGATGCGGCACGTAGTGTCCTTGACGCCGTTCAGAAGGACCTTTTCAGTGATCTCTTCCTCATCGAACGCGACAATTTCCTTGATCGAGCGTGTGCCGCGCTTCAAATCCTCGCCAATGGCCAGAATCTGGCGGATCACAATAGGCGAGCGTGAAAGCGCCTTCAGCACGCGCTGCTGTCCGCGCTCGATACGCTTCGCAATGTCCACCTCGCCTTCGCGGGTAAGCAGAGGCACTACGCCCATCTCGCGCAGGTAAATGCGGATCGGATCGTCGGTCTGTCCAACAGCGCCGGGGACCAAGTCGAGTCGGAGGCCCCCGCCGGGCTCCACTTCCTCCTCGAATGTTTTTTTCAGTACGGAGGAAGGTAGCTGGGGCTGACGTTCAAGCACGTCAATGCCCAGCTTGCCCAGGGTGGCAAGCACGTCGTCCAGGTCCTCCGGGGGATGGACATCATTGGGAATCAGGTCATTCACCTCGTTGTGGGCGAGATCCCGTTTTCCTTTTCGGCATCAATGAGTTTCTTAACGTCGTCAACAGCCGAGCGGAATCCCCTTCGGCGCCTTCCCGCATGGAGCAAAAGGTGCTTCGACACTTCGACAATGACTGAAGCTTCCGCCCGAGAGCTGTCGCGTTAAACGCCGGTTGAAGGTCAAAAGGGGTCCATCTCTGATTTTCGTCGATGCAGTTGCTTTATGGTCTCCGCCGATGGAATGGCTCCAACGTGCTCCCCAAAACGACCTCTCGTCAAGCATTTACGAGGGTTCCGATGCTGGACTTTATTGCGTCGTACTTAGGCAGTCCTAAGCCACAGCTGGCAAGATTCCCTTAACTTTAAGTTTCGCTGCCTGTTCGAGTTCTTTCACAGCCGCCATGGTACGTGCGGTGCAGTCTAAACGCTTGTCCGACTTCGGGCGTCGGTGGCGTTTGGTGGAAGAATGTTGCTTTGACATGGGCTCCTCGTGTTTGCTTAAAGTACCGCGTTGTGTAGATCATGAAGGCCGCTGCTATTGGCAGCAGCAGCCCTAATTCTTGAAACCTAATCACTTAATCGTGCTCTTTGCGAATCTTTTTTCGGGCACGCTTTTGCGCCAAAGCTTGCTTCACCCGGCGTCTCTCACCGGGCTTCAAATAGTAGGAGTGACGCTTTACGTCCTTAATAATGTCTTCCGTCATAACCTTGCGCTTGAACCGTCGAAGAGCGTTCTCCAACGACTCACCCTCTTGCAGTCGAATTTCAGCCAAGACTTATCACCCCCTACCCCCAGCACTATTGTTGGACTTGTTTAGAGCTTACTCTCTTTGTGAAGCGTTCCGTGGAACCAACTGCCCAAATCCGCGAATGCTTCGCTACACATCCTTCAGTTGATTTTCGTCCAGCCCGAAATAGTGGCCCAGTTCGTGGATGACAGTCAGGCGGATTTGTTCGCGGACTTCGCCCTCGCTGGTGCACACCGCTTCAATATTCTTCTGATAAAGCACGATGTGATCGGGTCCTGACGGTAGGTCAAATATGCTCTTCTTGGTTGTGGGCGCGCCATGGAAGACACCCAGGAGCAGCCGCCTTTGCTTTCCCGAGCGTAGTGATGGCTGGTTCGGCGGCTTATCCTCTACCAGAACAGCAACATTGCGAATGCGACCGCGAAATTCTTGTGGCAGCGAGTCGAGCGCCTCAGCGAATAGTCGACTCGCCGCTGCTGATTGGATTGGCGTCCTTCTTCATGATTCTGTCAGCTCTCTGACCCGCAGCGGCAACCATGGACTCGGTGCATGGGCTGGGAAGAAGGAGGATGGGGCTTAGTATCTCCATCCAACCCTGGCAGGCGGGAAGGCTTCCAAGTGAAAGGAGAGTCCTGCTTGGGACTTTTCCGAGGTCGCCTTCGGGAGATTCCATGAAATCTGAGAATTGGACGAGAATGCAGGCAGCGTCGAGCGTAGCAGCCTGCCTTGTCGCGCTGTTAATCACCGGTGCCTGGGCGCAGGAAACCAAAGAAACGGTAGCGGTCAATGACGTGGATCGCACCTACCTGGTGCGCTTGCCCAAGGGTTACGATCGCGAGCAGAAATATCCAGTGGTGATCCTGCTGCATGGCATGAATCAGGAGACTGATGACATGGAGCGGCTGACGCGGTTTGACGATTTGGCTGACAAAGACAGCATCGTTGCCGTGTACCCGAGTGCGCTGCACGGGCGCTGGAATGTGGGAGTGCGTCCGCCGGCGCCGCAGCCTACGATGAGGCCTATGGGAGGACGCGGCGGGCGCCACGGTGGCGGAGGGTATCCGGGTGGAGGAGGTTATCCCGGCGGTGGTGGTGGATATCCGGGCGGAGGTCAATCGGGAGGCCAGGGGCGCGGTCAAGAAGAAAAAGGACCTGCCCCAGCGGATGACATTGGGTTTCTAAATCAGATGCTGGACCAGATGGCGACGCAGTTTTCTGTGGACACGGCGCGAACCTATGTCACGGGACTGTCGTGGGGCGGGTTCATGGCGATGAAGGTTGGGTGTGCGATGGCCGACCGGATCGCGGCGATCGCGCCTGTGGGTGCGGCAATGCCGAAGACGATGGTCTGTTTGCCCTCGCGTCCGGTGCCGGTGGTGATGATCAACGGCACATCCGACCCGGTGGTTCCGCATGGCGGCGGTACGGAGCACAACCTTCAGCTGCCGGTGGTCTCCGTGGAAGACAGTGCGAAGGCATGGGCGAAGATCGATCGTTGCGCCGAAAAGCCATCGCAGGCCAAGTTGCCGGCTCATGAGAAGGGGGGCATGGAGACGAAGGTCGAGACCTACGATGGCTGCCAACTGGGCGCGCAGGTAGTTTCGTACAGCGTGAAGGGTGGGGGCAACACCTGGCCCGGGGGCGAACAGTACGAAGTCGAGAAGCAAGTTGGGAAAACGAGCCAGGATTTGAATGCTAACGAAACCATATGGAGCTTTCTGTCGACCAAGAAGCTCGCAGTGAAGAGCGGGACGGACAATAGCCCGAGTCCGAAATAGTTTTCTGCTTCGGACGAAACGGCGGAGAGCGAGCTTGAGGACCACCACGACGCTGGGTGCATGGGTGCAACTGAGTTTGCACCCAAGATTCGTAAGCGATACCAGACCAATGAGTTAGTTGTTGACTCTACTGAATTCGGGACCAGGGGGTCGGCAGTCCCCGCTGGAAATCATCAAGCCTGCCGATCTGAAAGCGGCAGGTCATCGGTTCAAGTCCGATCGTCGGCTCCATTCTTTTCTGAAGCGTACGGAGCAGTCCAGCACTGCCCACTGTACAACTGCTGTACAGAAATTGCCCGTGCCGCAGATCTTTCACCTGCGGTGCCGGACGCGTCGTAAATTGCGATGTGCGCGCCAGCACCGGATGCACGCAAGGGCAACGCCCGAGCAAGCCTCCTCCTACGACAGCCAGGTGGCGCCCCATCGCCGGCCACCTGGCGCGCAAGGGAATTCACGCCGGGACCGGCCGTTGAAGTAACGGCCGCCAATCGCACCTAAGCCTTTTAAAATCAATGTTCTGGTGTCTATTGCGGTGTCAACTTCGGCAGGTAACCACGTAGGATCAATGACTTACGAGCACCGCGCCGGAAGCACTCACCAGCCACTCTACTGTGACCAGTCAGTCGTCGATCTCACGATCGCCGCGCTCCCAAGGGACGCTGGAAATCAACCTGCGCTAGGCGGAAATGTGTGTTCAGCGAAGTATCCGATTATCGACCTGCGGCCGTGGGAACCCGTCTCGTAGCTGAGAAGCGTCCATGCAGAACGCTGGCGACTGAAGCGGCTTTCGCCCAGCTGCCCTGTCCTTTGTCGAGACGTAGATCGCAATAAGATTGCGGGGGTCGCAGTTCTTCCCCGAGTAAGTGCGAGATTTGCGCGAGACTAATTGGTTGTTTGTATGGAAACACATTATCGAGTTCGATCGCACTCACCTCTATTGCTGAACCAACGTACGATGAAAATTCGTTCGAGGTACATCCTAGTCTCGAATGGAATTGCAACCAGATATCGGCGGGAGTGCCGGACGTTACCGAACATACCGTCGCCTCCCCGACTAGCGCCTTTTGTGGGCTTGATGAGTAGAGCACCGCCTTGCAACCTACCCACTTTTCAGAAAACCGCTTCCGTATTTCAATAACCTTGGATCCTGCGAGTATTCGCTCCGCGTATTGTGGCTTCATACTTACCAAGAGATCCCCACCGAGCGAGTATCCACTCACATTGAATTTTCTTGCCAACACTGGAAGCCGGTCTAAAGCGGCCATGCGGACCACGGCATGAGGCGCTGAACAAACTAATTCTTTATCTCCACTGCGGTACTGTCTGAGCGACTTGGCCGCACGTACGAATCCGAAAGATTCAAAGAACTTCGTCTTCGATTCCCACAAACTTTCGGGCAGAGTGAAATGAATCTCTTTGGCGAGATGCCGCGTCTCTAAAGTCATTTGAGTAAAGAAAAGTTGTCCGAGGTCCAAATCTTGAAAATCTCGATCGACTCGCAGATGGCAGAATTTCGCATGTTTCCCAAGTTTCAAGACTGCTGCTGCAATCGCCTTGTCTCCCTCGTAGGCTACCCACGCTGCTCGTTCAGACGACTGCAAACCGGGCACAACTTTTTCGCGAAGCCAGCGTCCGATATTTGGATACATGTCCTCACTGCTGTTAATCATATTCGTAAGCGTTTTAAGTTCATCCGAACCGGTCCGCGCGTCGACTTCTGCCAATCTCACAACTCGGAAGTTGGCGGCTAATGGGAACAATGTATTGGGCCGAGTATCACTATGCTGCTTCAACGTTGCCATTCTCACTCCTCTTTATGTGCTTCGGCCAGTCCGCAAAGAATTTCGAAAGTTTAAGATCCTGGCTACCATATCCCTTCGCTTCCTCTTCCTCCTGCGCTGGGGTCAGTTTCGGGGCGTCCTCTGACATCCGATAGAAAATAAGGTTTGCCATTTTTTCCTGGTCAGCAAGACTGACCGGAACTTGATGTCCTCGAACTTCAAATATCAAAGGCGTTCCCTGCGTTTTATCCTCCCGGTAAAGTCCGAAATATGGATGCACGAATCCTGCGTAATGTATACGCATCTCTCCCATTGTTTCGTCACTGGCGCGGCAATAGATTGCAACACCCTTAGGGACGCAGAGCTTCTCTTTTGATCGCAGGATGTAGAAGATGTCAGGCCTAATGTAAAGCCGATCGTACTCGTCGCTCACTTCTACATCCCAATAATTACAGGGGTTAGGCCTGTCAGCCACCTTCCAGAGAGGAACTGCTTCGCGTTCATCCGATGGAGGTTTCGACCGGAACGCTACCCCTTTGCAGGTCGTTCCGGTCGGATCTCCTATCGTAGCATCGCTCAGATTCACCGTAAGGCTTTCATCCTGATGCTCATTATCACGAAAAATCGTGTTGAAGAGTTCTTTGGCCTTTATCACGACGGCATCTGGTTTGCCGTAAAAGAATCTGAGCTGAGAAAGAGAGTAATCTGGCTTTACTCTCACGTTGAAAGTGATGGGAGTGATTTCCAGGAACATCACGCCCGAACCCTTCTTCAACCCCTCTGGATCGAAACACTCATAGGTCTTCATCCCATCAACAATCAGCCGGGCGAGGACGTCAACGCGTCCGACAGAACTCTTTGCTGTGGCTTGGCCGTAGATGACTCCTGCGTTTCGCAGTCGAGCCTCAAGTTTTTCTTGCAGCCTGAACACATATGTTTTTTGTCGTTTAAGCTCGTAGCTACCGTCTTCTAAAGGCTCATGTTTTTTTGCGAGTTTGGTCTTCCTTGTTATGAACCAGTCGTAAGGGGGCTCAAATGGTTTCACGGAGCCTTCCACCATCTCGTACGCCTCATCAGCTAAGGAAAGATCAATGGAGGAGTGATCGAGTTTTGGTTCTGATCCGCTGTAGGTTAAGAATCCACCATCCAGCAGTTCCTTCATCTGTGGTTTATTCAGTACACCGGGCACCCACTGGTCCCACGGAAATGCCATCTAGTCACCTTCACTTTTCCCCCTCGGAAAAATGCTTGGTAATCATAGTGCCGCCAACCGTCCGTTGCAACAAGTAGCTTTGTTTGCACCATTTCCGGGGCAAGACAGGAAGGTTTCCGTGTGTCAGTATACCCAGCATGAAACAACAAGGCAAATAAAAAGCGAATATAACTGAGGTGGGTAGAAAAGGGGAGTGCGCTCTAAATGCAAAATGCGTTCAGCGCGTGACCGCGATGATCAGCCACACGTATCCAGACGCGAAGCAAAGCAGCGCACTGAACCCTAGCGTTTCGCTCAGTGCGTATCTGAACCGCGTGTGAACGTTGTCGTGCAGGTACATCTCGTAACCGTAGATTAGCCAGACCATGAAGAAAACGCCATAGAGTACGCACAGTCCGAGCAACAAAAGCGGCGACGCATAAAACCACGGGAGATGTCCGCCGTTTCCATGCAGTGCCGATGAACCAACAAGTAGCACGATCGAGCCTGTAGCCAAGCCGATGATGAACTCTGCCGCCCGAAGATAGCGACCAAGGATCGGCTCGAACGCACCAGCTTTCCCCTTCGGATCGAGGTTGTAAGCTCCGATCTCTTTCTTCTTAGTCAAGTAAGCAAGCAACCCTGTAACGATGAGGATCGACACGCCGAGTACAACGCCGCTGAAGCCTGGAAACGGGTGCCACATAAACTCGATGCCAGCCCTTAACTCAGAACCCACGTAGATGCTTCGACGACAAAGACGATGATATTTTGTTGAATCTGCGATTGCACAGCTTTAGACACTGTGTCGTGCACCGCACTGCAGTTGCTCGTTGAGGATCCGTAGTATGTCGCGTGCGGAAGATCCGCACGTTTTGGTTTTCCGTTAGAGGTACCGTCCACGTACTGATAGAATCCCTTTTGTTTTATCAGGGCGTGAAGAGCGTCGTATTGTTCGCGGGTCGGATTTCCCCGAAGTTCGACTCTGATCGCGTAATTTGACATCTGGCAGATTCCTTCCTTGTGTTGTTTTTCACAATTCCTTCATAGTGCGAAACTCACTTCTTTATTTCCAACTTTTCGATTGGTGAAAACTCCTGGTGTTTCGGATTGGTCACTGTCACCGGTGCGAGAGTTGGCAACCCCGTTCCTTGGTACTGGTGTCCAACGTTGTCCACTGAGACGGTGATCCAGCCAATTTTGTAGTCCCCTGCGGCGATGACCTGAGGAATCTCTACCTTTACTCGATAATGGGTGTCATCGTCCTTTGTCGGCGCGCCGGCGCATCTGACCTGTCGCCCAAAATCTTCTTGTCCCGATTTCGGCGCTCCTTGGAGATCGAAAGCACAATCGATGTTTTGAACTTTCATCGGCTTTTGAAATTCGATGAAAAGCGTGAACGAGTTTCCTGGCCCCAATCCGGCGCTTGCAGACAGAGGCGAGTCCTGAGCATTTGAAAGCGACGACAGCAAGCACAAGGTGAAAATTGGCAGGAACGGTTTGAGTTTCATTTTTGGGTCTCCTTTTTCCCAGAATGAATGCTAGCAAGAGAAGGTGGTCTCTGTCCACTATGGAAATAGAAAGTTGCCATTGGAAACATTGTCTGGCGTGGCAACTCCTTGACAGTATGGTTATAATGGAGATGTGCCATCTGCGCGCGATCCAGAAGCCCTATATCGAGTTTTCGGTCGAAGGCTTCGCGAACTCCGTGAGAAGAAGCACATGCCGCAACAAGAACTGGCAACTCTCTCTGGGCTGAATCGGTCTTCGATCGCGAACATAGAGAGCGGGAAGCAACGGGTTCTCCTACACCAAGTGCTGCAATTCGCTGAGGCTCTGCATGTCACATTGGGTGAATTGCTGCCGTCGGCTGTCGAACTACCACAAGTCCTCACGACCGAAACCGGCATAGAAAAGAGCGCCTACTTGGAGAAGCTCCGAAGGATGGCCTCTGGACGTAGCGAAGGGGAGAGTCAATCATGAGCAAGACGCCGGAACAAGTTCTGGAAGAATGTGAAATAACCAGCCGTCCTATCCCGCTGGAGCAAATCGCGCAGCACTATGGCATCACGCAGGTACATCTCGCAGCGAGTGGTGACATCTTCGGGGCGATTGTGCGCGAGAATGGAAACGTGATGATTGCCGTCAATCCCGACCAACATCCCAACCGCCAGAGATTTACCACTGCTCACGAGTTGGCTCACTTCTTTTTGCACTACGCAGACGGAATGGGGCACGTCGAGCACGTGGACACAGATTTTCGGGTGAGCTGGCGCAATAGCGTTTCATCGCAAGGCGTGGATTGGAATGAAATTGAAGCGAATCGCTTCGCCGCGGCCCTACTGATGCCCGAGCACATGCTTAGACAGGACTTGGACCAGTTCCAATCCTTGGACCGCGACGCGGTCCAACGTCTCGCATCAATGTACAAAGTTTCGCGACTAGCAATGCATTTTAGGCTGGTGAACCTGGGCTTGTTGCCACCTGATGTCGATCCGTCAGCAGAGTGACGCAGACGCGGGTCGCGTGGATTCTCGGGTGCGATCACTCACTTTGACTCCGTACTCTGCGTCGCCGCTTCGAGCACTTCAGTCCAGCGAGACCGTCCTTGATTGACGGCTTGATATAGTTCGCCTGAAGCGAGTTTCCGAGCACCTGATAGGTCCGCATTTGCATTGCAGGTCAACTCATTGAGGATCGTCGCGCAGCCACGACGCCAAGCCTGCCGACCTAAAATCGGCTGGTCAGGCTGCTGTACAAATGCTGTACAAACGGTCCCCGGAGTGCTCAAAAACGCCCCAAAACGCCCTGCTACAGCCCTTATCGCACAACAACATACGCAAAACTGGGTCGATTCGTAATCGGCAGGTCATCGGTTCAAGTCCGATCGTCGGCTCCATTCTTTCAAGCACTTAGCGATCAGTTCACCAACCCTGCTGCACATGCTGCACTTTGGATTCTCCGCTCAAGCAGT
>Ga0187891_1002177_pt1 | contig 15274 bp, 22 predicted proteins | sample June2016WEW_21_4_FD_132990 | JGI IMG/M metagenome (GOLD analysis project Ga0187891, IMG submission 132990) | Peatland microbial communities from SPRUCE experiment site at the Marcell Experimental Forest, Minnesota, USA - June2016WEW_21_40 | ecosystem: Environmental > Terrestrial > Soil >... | reverse complement strand
TGAATGCGGCTTCAGTGCACCAGAAGCAGCCGGCGGCAAGCGTTGCAACCTCCAAATTTTTGTCATCGCCAGGCTGTTGAGTCATGCTCCATCTTCCTAAAAAACAGGTTAACGCCTGTTGTTATTCTTGGTAGCTTTGAATTTAATTGTTTGTGGCTGTCACCACACAACAACTGTTTTTCAGCTTCTGATCCAATCAGGATTCTTCACGGATTTCGAGCTCTTCATGGAAGCAGATGGGATTCTTATGAGAAGGCTCCGGCTGCGTTAGGCGCGTTCTCTGGAATCATTTGTGAGACATCCCAGTACTCAACTATTTTGTCTCCGCTGAAACGGAAAAGATGGATTTGCCTTAAGCCTCCTTCGCTCGGTTTAGAACTGGAGATTTGCGTGTGAACCGCAACCAGGTCGCCGTCAGCAAGGACCTGCTTGATGATGAACTTAAAGTCAGCTTTTGACCCTTTTAAAATCCCCTGTGATCCTTGTTTTTGCACGGCGATCATTGCATCCGTTAATGCTTCCATGCCACCGAGGACGTATGGGTTGTGAGTCTTACATTCAGGGGAAAAAAAACGCAGGCCATCTTTCGGTTTTCCCAAACTGACTAAACGGAGAAATTCGACTGCAACGGACTTGCGAGCTTCATTTTCATCATCTTTAGATTCTTCAAAACCAGTTAAAGCCAACTCTTTCACCTAAAAAAATTTAGGAATTAAGAAAATTTAAATGTGTTGGTAAGCCATTTGTCACCCGCTAAGGGTCAGGGGTTTGGTTTGCCAGTGGTTAAGCGCATGACCGAAGCATTGGGCGGCACCGCCTCTTTCGAGAGCCAAGAAGGTAAAGGAACAACCTTCACAGTACGTTTGCCCTCAAAATAAACATTTAACCTTAAATTTTCCGTCACAAAACTGCTAAAGTATTATATAGCCGCGACATTAGCCAACTTATCAAGGATTTCTCAGCATGAAAACAAACATAGAAGAAAAAGTTAATAATACCCTAAGCAAAATCAAGGTTACTCCTTTGGCGGCGGAAAGCTTCGGCGCCCGCAGCATGTGCACATTAGTCCAGACACCCGATGTGACGGTGCTTTTGGATGCTGGGGTATCGCTTTGTCCTTACCGTTTCAGTTTGCCGCCGCATCCCATTGAGTTTCAAACAATTGCCAGGTTGCGTAAGCGTATTGCGGAAGCTGCAGAAAAGGCTGAGGTGGTTACGATTAGCCACTACCACTTTGACCATCACACGCCTTCATACGAGGATTGGGTAGTAAACTGGACAGAAGCAAACGAAACCGCACGGCAAATCTACCAAGACAAAACCGTGCTCATGAAAAACCCGAAAGAAAAAATCAACGCCAGCCAAAGACAACGCGCATGGCTTTTCCAAAAAACAGGCGGCAAATACGCCAAAAACCTGGAAGCAGCCGACGGGAAAACATTCACTTACGGGCAAACGGTGCTGCGTTTTTATGAAGCGGTGGCTCATGGCTCCGAAGATTCGATGCTGGGCTGGGTTGTAATGGCGGTTGTGGAGCGTGAGGGTGAGCTGTTCATGTTTGCGCCTGACGTTCAAGGACCAATGTCCACCCGTACGCTTGAGTTGATTTTGAAGGCAGAGCCGACTATGATTATGCTGGGTGGACCGCCGTTTTACCTGGGAGGCTTCCGAGTTGCGGAGGCTCAGCTGGAGCAGGGACTGCGAAATCTAAAAAGCATCGTCCAGGCGGTGCCCATGGTTATTGTGGAGCATCACGCTTTGAGAGATGATTCGTGGAGGCAAAAAATAGCGGAGGTTACTCAGCAAGCATCCGCGGCTGGGCACAGGGTATTGACGGCTGCAGAGTACTTGGGCAACGAGAACGTGTTCTTGGAAGCCAAGCGTAAGCAGCTTTACCGTGACACTCCGCCTTCCACAGAATTTAAGCTGTGGATGAAAACTCTTGGCAACAAAAAAATCGCTAAACCTCCATTGTAAAATAGCTGGAAAGCGGAAAATGAAATAAACAGGCAAACAAAAGTATCACCAAACAAATCATGGTAATGATGAAGAGCTTGTTGGACTTTAGCTTAGCCGCCTTGATTGCTTCCTTTGTGCTTGTTGTTTTGGCGGAAATGGGCGATAAAACTCAGTTTCTAGCCATGTCTTTTGCCACACGATACAACGCCTTCAAGGTGCTTTTTGCGGTTTTCCTTGCCACAATGGCTAGTTTTGCAATCACAGTAACTATAGGCCAACTTCTAACCAACGTCGTGCCTTTAGACGTAATTTCGCTGGCTGCTTCACTTTCCTTCATCGGCTTCGGACTGTGGACGCTGAGAGACCAGAAACCGAAAAATGCAGAAGCTAAAGCTTCACGGTTCGGAGTAGTCGGAACAGTATTTGTAACGTTTTTTATTGCGGAATTCGGAGATAAAACTCAGCTCGCAACAATCAGTTTAGCAGCTCAATACCAAAATGCCATCAGCGTATTCATAGGGGCAACCTTGGGCATGCTGTTGGCGGACGGAGTCGGAATTGTCGCGGGTGTCGTTTTGGGGAAACGTATTCCGCAGAGAACAATCAAGTGGGTTTCAGCAACGATATTTCTAATATTCGGGTTAGCAGGTGTCTATGAGGTTCTTTCTTCCAAGATTGGTTTAGCTTATACAGCATTAACTTTAATTTTGCTGATTGTTTTCTCTGTGTTGGCAATTGTTTTTATAACCGAAAACGGGGACCGAGCGAAAAAAATAGGTAAAATGGACATGTAAACGCAAATCAGCACATCATGTATTGGTAAAAACATTTTACTTTCACAATCTATTATGGGTCCCAATAAGAACTGACATTTTCACTTTCAGTCACCACTCCACCGCTTGGATAAGTCGTTTCAGCGATTTCTTAATAGAAAAGAACGTTGCATTTTGAAATTCTCCTATGTGGAAAAGAGCGTTTGCTATGTTAAAAGGCACCAATTCAACATGCAATTTTGTGCAACCCAACTTCAGCAAAAGCATACATAGAGGACATCGAAAAAGTCACGCCCCACTAGAAACTCAACGGACCCTACTATGCAGGGTTAGATTTGGGAAAGCAAGTTGATTACAGCGTGCTAGCCGTTGTTCAGAGGGGCCACAGCGGCGAGATGCGGCTGGTGCATAAACATCAGTTTCCGTTGGGCACAAACTACCCCGAAGTCATCGGCTACATCGCCCGAGCAAAGCAGATCTTCAGCTTTGAACATTTATACGTGGATAAGGGCTGCATAGGCGACGCAGTCATCGATACACAACATCCACGTGCCCGGCGTGGAAGGCGTATTCTTCACCGACACCCAAAAAGAGAACCTGCTAAACAACCTTAAACTGCTCATGGAAAAGAAACTCCTCAAAATAGCCGCAGAAGACAAAACCTTAATCGCCCAAATCAACGAGTAACAATACGAGTACCTGCAGCCAAAAACGGCTCAAGAACGCATCCACCTAAAATTCCGGCATCCGCACGGAAGACACGACGACCAACTCATGACCCTGGCACTTGCATGCGAAGCAACCTTAGACGTAGCACCGCCAGGCGTCGGCGCAATCCTTCCCTAACGGAAACTGCTTCAAAACTAAAATCGACTAAAAATAAGGAAGAGGGGTGGCTAGTTGACTTCGTTGTTTTCTATTTTTCTAGCCATTTCTGTGATTATTTTTGTGAAGGGGTGGTCGGGTTTATCTTTGACAAATATCAAGTTGCCTTCAGCTCTTAGGATTTCGCAGAAGCAAGGCACGATTCCCAGCATGGGCACGTGATAGGCAGTTTTTATTTTGTTGCTCATTTCGACTTTTTTAGCTGCGTCGGATGAATCAAGCACTTTGTTTAGCACCAACCCAGTTTTCTTCTCAAACAAGTTATACAGTTCCAGCAGCATCCGTTTTGTTCCATCCACGTCAGAGCGGTCACCCGTTGTTGCCACAACCACAAAGTCAGCGGCGACGATAGCGTTTATTGAGGAGTACTGTAGCCCCGGGCTTGTGTCGAAGAATAGGTAATCAAAGTTTTTAGCTGCAAGCAGGGATTCTCTGAGAGCAAGCAGCCGCCCCAACGCATGCATTTCCCATTTTCTGTCCTTTCCAGACATGTCTCGGATGGCTTCAGTCGCGGGGTTTGCAAAGCCAGCGAAAAGCGGGCCGATTCCAGGAATTTTGGCGTTTAAATCTACCAGAACTTTTGCGGCGTCGCAGGTGCCGTTTAAGTAGTCGTTAAACCAGCATGCGACGTTTTCAGCTTTCAGAATGGCGAACAAGCTTGGCGCACGAAAATCAAGATCAAAAACGCCGACTTTCTTGCCTTTTTTTGCAAGCGCAGCTGCCAAATTTACGGAAAGAAGCGTTTTTCCTGTTCCGCCTTTATATGAATGCACAGCGATTATTTTTCCCATACTTATCCCTTCGTTTCCTTGTCAACATAAAAATAGGCTTTCCTGCCTCGACGTTCCTTCTTAACGTATCCCATAATCACAAGCTGATTAAGATACGCACTCTCCACAGCCCGTGCCCGAGCAGTTTCCCCAGCAATCTCCTCCGCAGTCGCCCGACTACACCGACAAATCGCCATAGCTGTCTTCCGCAAATGATCTGGCATAGACAACAAAGTCATAACATCTAAAGAAGCATCAGGCAACACCACAGCAGACCCACGACCACCGACATTACCGTTACCCTTCTGAATCTCAATCATAACCTCCATCTTCGCATTCAACCGCTCCAAACTATCCTCAATCTTCTCAAGCACCGAAACTGGCTTCCTAACTGACGCATCAACCATAATCACAAACTCTCCACACACGACACGCGCATACAAACGACAATCTTATCATAATGTATTTATTAAGTCTTACGAAACTACAATAATTATTTGAAACAACTAAATTTCAACGTTAAAATTTTATAAGGGCAGGGATGATAAAAAGGCTACGTAAAACGAGATATTTTTTGGGGGAAATAAGGATGTTATTTGTTTAGTAGGGGATTGCTGTTTGGCTTCGTGCTTCTTCGATTATAGGTAGCACTTGTTTTAGTTCTTTGAAGTATTTGAGTACTGTTATGCCGCGTTGTGTTACGGCGTAGACTACGCGTTGTTTTCCTGCTGTGCGTTCTTCGACTAGGCCCTGTTTTATGAGGAAGTCGAGGTATTCTTTGAGGACGCTACAGTTAACGTTTGCTTTATACATGACGTGTGTTAGCTTCAGCGGACCTCTGTGGGCCAGAACTGAAAGGATGTCAACGTACATTTCGAGTTTTGAACGACGCACTTTATACTCCTCTTTTTTAAACAGATTCCAGTTTTTAATATAAATCATTTGTGTATTAGTAATCAGTGTTTTTGTCCATAGATGCTTTTAATTATCAGTTTTTCTGCTTGCTTGGTTTAACACATTTAATCTATTTTCGAAGGCGGTAACCATGTCATCTAGCAATATTTCTTGCAATTCTGTCGGCAATTGAACCATTTTTTCTTGAAAAACATCCCCAAGCTTGGCTTCTAGTTCTTTTCTATCTTTTACTCCAATTTGTTTCATATACTTTCCTCCAGATACTAGTGGAACAAACATTGGCGAATGCTATTTAACTAACTTATGAAGGCAACCTCTGAATCAGAAATAAATACCTAAAAACAAAACTGCTCAGCGTTTTCCGCAAACTTTCACTTTTGACTGCGGGTTTTTCTCATCTGGCTGGGTTGGTGCTTTCAAGTTAGCTCTTTTAGTTTGAGGCTCTGTTGTAAAAGCTAAGGAATAGGCGTGAAATAAATTATTGTAAACAATCGGTTGCTACCTGCATGTTTTTTGAAACGTTGTTGTTGCTTTGCAATCACAAATTCATTTAAAGCTCAACTTACATTTCCTATCAACAACGCTACAATATGCGTAACAAAGGCTTTAGGAGGGTTTTGGTTGATTTCAAGTTCTTTTAAGGTCAAATCTTGGAGCGTACTGCTTAACAAAGGATACGTTTCAAATGGGCAAGTCCGGTCTGGATACTGTGAAAACTGCAATTCAGCCAGCGAAATTTTAACAGCCAACTTTAACAATCCAAATTTATTGTTGTACGGCTGCAAAGATGGGAAATGCAAAAACAGGCTTTTACGCTTGAATTTTAATGACGAGCCCTTATAGCTTTGGCGTTTTGTTTTTGGCTAAATTGCTTGATTTAAGCAAAAGTTTCACTGTTTTTTCGGGTGCATTCCAGCTGTTATCTACGTTGTTCCAAATTTCTTATCTTATGTGGTAATTTCCATACCTGTTTGTTTTGTTTTGGATCCATAAATCAATAAAAACCCTTGGTCTTTTTTTAAAAATCATTCCGTGCTAATTTACAACTGATTCCAATTCTGCAAGGGTTTGAGGGTCGATGGACATGTCTATTCGAAGATCAAAGTCTTCTTTGAAGCGGCTTCTAGATGTCAGCGATATACTGTTTACAGAAGCCTCTGGGACACACTCACATATCTCGCTGAAAAGTTCGGCTGCCTCGCGCCTTCTCATAGGGCTGCCTCCCAAATTATATTTTATAGTGACGCAAGCTCAGGAAAATTACTCTCAAGCTCAAGTAAAAAAGTGCAGGCACATGATTTACGGCAAACATCATTTTTAACATAATCTTCATGCAAAATTTCTTAGGCAACAAATTAACATCGATACTTTAAAATATTAATCTAAATCTGCATAGCTTAAGGAATTGTATTGTGGATATTCAACAAAAAGAAGTCTTAGCAGGTCTGTTGATTTGTGCCGCACTCTGATGCTGTCATGGAGAATATGAGGGTAGTTGGTGCTTTAGCTGGCGCCTAAACTTCTTTTTGCTTTGTGGAAATAAGTCGATTTTCGATATATATCGATGGCTGAAATAGTGGATTTATAGAAACGCCCTCTGTAATGAATCGGCAAGGGACCAAATATGATAGCATAAAAAAGTAACTGGTTCGATCTAACTGATTCTCAAAAAGCCAAAATGTTAGAGCAATCTCGAGATAGCCTGCATGAACAAATGGAAGAAACAAAACGCATGAAGGTAGTTTTAGCAATTCTGGAAAAACACGGCATTTTATTTTGAACAAGCATAAAGATTCCCAAGGAAACTTTAGTTATCCGTATTGTTGCTCCGCATGTTTTTTAGCTTGTTTTGTAATTTATGGGTGGAGGCGTTGTTGTTGGATAGATCTGCAATTATTCTCGCTGAAGGTTCAAAGGGCAAGTTCGCTGAAGACCGTGGTCTTTTGAAGTTGGGCGGTAAGCCCTTGGTAAATCATGTGGTTGACGCTGTAGAGGGCATGGTCGATGAAGTGTTAGTGGTTACCAGCTCAAAGGAACAAACTGAATTGTACGCTAAAACGATTTCATCGGCTAATGTTCGGTTCGCCATCAGCATCGACGAGTCAAAAGAACCTTTAGCAGGCTCTTTAACAGGGTTTGAAGCTGCACAAGGCGAATATTCGCTTCTTCTGCCGTTTAATGTACCGTTTGTCTCCAAAGCCGTCGTGTCTTTGCTTTTTGACTGCATCATTGGCAAAGCAGCAGTTATTCCAAGATGGCCCGACCGCCAAATTGAACCCTGCCGGGCAGTTTACCGCACCGAGCAAGCGTTGGCGGCAGCTGAAGAAGCACTATCAAGTGGCGAGGTTGAAGTGGAAGCCATAGTAAATAAAATGCGTGGGGTACGCTACCTATCTACGTTGGTTATGGAGCAGTTAGACCCGGATTTCCGAACATTCTTCCAAGTTAAATCGTCGCTGGATCTGAAGAAAGCTATGATGATGGCAAAACCCAGAAAAACAAAAAGCCGCCAATAATGCATCTTATGTAACTTTAAACGTCTAATTTAACTGCTTATCCCCGCATCAGGCATTGAAAATATATTGTTTTGGCAACGCAAAACCCACCATGAAATAAACTTGTTGTAGTGCCTACACAGTCACATCATTATTTATGGCAAACATGCACTTATGTGTTACAAACGCATAGGACTTAGTATATCCAAAAGCGTTTGGCAAATGAACGGTTAACTGAACGCAAGCGAACGAAGTATGTTCCCCCTCTCTCTTCCGAACAAACTCTTTTACGCTTGCTCCAAGTTAATTCTTCATCTGCCAAAATTTTTTATAAAAAAAATAAGAGATGACTTCTATGGAATTTTGCGCAGAGTGTGGTTCTAGACTTGTTCCTAAAAAAGTAAACTCGGGAAAACAAGCTTTAATGATGCTGGCATGTACCCAATGTGAATTTAAAAAACAAGAATTAAGCGATGTAAAAGTCAGCGCTAGAGTCTTTGAACATACCCCCAAACAGTTTGTCGCGGTCATTGGAAAAGAAGAGCAACTTAGCATATTGCCTACGCTGCATATAGACTGCCCCAGATGCGGAAACAACACAGCAAACGTTTGGCAGGTGCAAACACGTGGAGCAGATGAATCTTCCACTCAGTTTTTCCGATGCCTAAGATGCGGCTACACCTACCGAGAATACACATAAACAAAGAAACTGTCGACAATTTTTCTCAACGTTTATTGTAAGCGATAGATCTGATGCTAGCCTGATACAGCCACATAGGTTAATACACAACTGAAGAACACGGTTAAAGTTAAGGAGAAATATTTTTGTCTGAAGAAAAAAAAGAAAATGTACTATTATTACGGAGATAAAGAGAAAAAAGCTACACAGGTAAGGAAGGAAACAGAGGAAGGCATAACACCTTATCAACGCGACATCGACATGATGCGGGAGAGGTTCGACGATTTCTGGGCTTTGCCGCCGAGGTGGAGACAGTGGATGCGTGGAAGACCTGGCTTTCCAGTTGCGATCAAACAAATGATGATCTCATCCGTTGACGTGGAGGACCGGGGGAAAGATTTCTGCGTAACAGTGGATTTGCCTGGCTTCAGCAAGGAAGACGTGAATATCGAAATCGGAGAAGAGTTCGTACTGATTCACGCAAAAAAAACGCAAATGGAAGAAGAAAAAGAGAAAAATTATGTTCGCCGCGAACGAATGGCTCAAAAATTTTACCGAAGATTGGATTTACCTGAAAAGATAAAGTCGGATGACGCGAAAGCAAGCTTAAACAACGGTGTACTTGAGATTATCTTGCCTAAGAAGGAGCCTAAAGAAACAAAGAAACTGACTATCACATAAATAAATAAATGAAGGAAAGAATCTCTTTTGTTTCCTTTTTCTGGCTTCCTTTTTTGAGAACTTGGTTGCCCCGCGTTAGGCGGACTATTTAGTTTTCATGTGTTTTTGTAGTGCTTTTAATTTGTCGTTCATTGTTCGGGTTTTGTCTCTTCGATCATCTATTCTAAGGGTGGATGATACTCTTTTAGCTCCCATGGCTACGAGGGCTTGATGTGCTTGGCGGACAGCTTCAAATATTGTGTCGAGGTCTTTGGCTGCAAGGATGGTTCCCATGGGTGTTACTTCAAAATCTAAGCCCTCTATATCCTTTAAACTGTTAACCGCCGCTGCCACGTACTGGCTAACGCTGGTTCCAGCTTGACCAATGGGTATTATGCTAAATTCAGCTATAACTTGGTGACTTTTATCCATGAGATAAACCTCAAAATTGAAGCGTTTAGACTAAGAATTAAAGATTCTTGTTTAGCATTTTCTTTAAATCGTTAAGCATATCCCACTCTATCGCGATTAGTTTGTCAATGGTCGCTTCTTCTTTGTCGCCTTCTTTTGTCTCTCTCACAGCCTACCTCCTCGGTTTACTAGATAATCCAAATAGGATCCTATAGAGGATTCAAATAGGTTTGAATCTACGGCTTTTACCTGAGCCACCTTGATATTCGCCCTTATCTTTTGAGAATTCTAAACTGTAACCTCTAACCCTTTTAAGCCACCGCAGAAACGACATTTCGAAGCAGTGGAGGGCTGAGTGAAAGTGATTTACTTTTAGAAGCCAGTCTAAGAGGGTTTAAGCAGCCATTTCCACATGGGAATGAATGCGACCGTTTTGTCCCCTGACGGCATTGTTCCTTCGTAGTCCCATGTTATAACGAGCATGTTGTCGCATTTCAGTACGGAACTGGCTGTCGTAAAGGATGCAATCTCGCGTTGGTCTATTTCATTCTTCCCCGAGGCATAAGTTACCTGTATAAGCTGCTGCACGGACTCAGCCGTTTTAACAACGAAGTCAATCTCCTTGCCCAGATTACCTTTCCAATAATACAGCTCCCAGTCGGGGTTGAAGTAAAGTTTCCTTCTTAGCAACTCGATAAACACGATGTTTTCCATTAATCTGCCAGAGTCTTTACTTAGCTTGAATGCAACATTGTTGGCAAGCCCGACATCAATGCAATAAACCTTTTTTGGAGCTATGAACTGCTCTTTCAGTTTGTAAGAAAACCTCTCCAGCACAAATATGAGGTATGAATCCGAGATGTAGCCGCTGTACTTTACAATTGTATGAGTATCTTTTATTCCTAGCGACTTCAGCTTATTGAAAGTGACTTCCTTTCCAATGTTAGATATCAAGTATTTTGCAAGCTCTCTTAGGTTCTGGGGGTTCCTTAACCTGTGATGCCGAATTATATCGTTCTCTATAATGTCCTTGTATACTTCATTTAGCATTGCGCTTCCAAACTTATCGACCTCTGGAAAACCTCCTTTCTCCATAAACTCAGAAAGGGATTTCTTTACCAGGGCAATGCTGCTTGTTGAATACTCCCAATTCTCAGCTAACACCACCCCTGTTGACCTAAGATACTCTTTGAAACCGAATGGTAAAAGCTCAACATCAATATGCCTACCAGTCAGAAAAGTGGCGAGGTCTCCGCGAAGAAGGTCAGAATTGCTGCCTGTTATAACAATTTTATTTGACGTTCTAAGCCTGCTTACGAACCTTTCCCATCCTGGAACTTTCTGCACTTCATCAAATACAAAATAGTCTACTTCGCTGCCGTATAACTCGTAAAATGCCTGCACTACTTTGTTTAACTCCTCGGCTTTTAACCCAAATAATCTTTCGTCAAAGAAGTTTATGTAGCCAAATTTTTCGCCCTCAAGAAGCAGCCACGAAAACACAGATTTACCGCATCGCCGCACCCCAAGGATAGCTAACACGTTAGGCTTTGCCAAAAAATTTTTAACCCTCGCCCTTTCAAGGTCTCTCTCTATTATTCTCTCCTTTTTGAATAGCTCAGCTATATCTTCACGTTGCGAACTGATGATAGCTCTTAGCTCTTCAACATTCATAAATATTCCTTATTCACAAACATTTTAAAAAAGTTTGTGATTAACGAAATAGTATTCACCACGACAATAGGTTTTGGGTTCATTGGTTAATTTGGGAAAAGTTAATAGTGTGAAAGTAAAATAGTCTTACTGATACAAATGAGTGAAGAGCCACAAGTTACCACAATCAGCGAAAAAGGCCAAGTAGTCATCCCGCAATCCATAAGAAAACAGCTAAAAATAAAGCCCAAAAACAAGTTCCTCGTCTACGGCAAAGACGACACCATCATACTAAAAAAACTCGAACTCCCCGACATAAAAAAAGAATGGGACAAAATCTTTGAAATGATGGACAAAAAGCATCTAAACATTTCAGAGGAAGAAGTCCAAGAAATAGTATCGGAAGTTAGGAAAGAGCGCTACGCAAAGAATTCTAGATGAATAAATGCTCAGGGTTGTCCTCTATAGCAATGTTTTGGTGAGCGCCACAATTTCTGATGGCAGATCAAGAGAGCTCTTACAAAGAGGAATGGCTAAACGATTCTCTATTGTGACCTCGGATTTAATATTGCAAGAACTTATCAGTGTACTAAGTCGACCAGAATTCGAAATAAGCAAAGAGGAAATTAATACAATTATTCCCGTGCTGAAAAGGTCATCCGAAGTTGTAATAGTAAAGTCAAAACTTGAGGCAGTTAAAAACGACCCTAAAGACGATATGATTATTGAAACAGCTTATGATGGAAAAGCCGATATAATTGTGACTGGCGGTAATCACCTTTTGGCATCATTATAAGCTGGCAGGGTTTCTTAACTTTTGCCCGCCTGCATGTTGATTAACTTGTTTTGCAATTTATGAGTGGAGAAGGCAGCCGCCGCAGGTTTTCGCAAACCTCAAACCCCTAATAAAACAGAACACCGCCGAAACCTTGACCAAGCTAACCCAGCAAATCCCCGAACTAAACGACGAGTAACCCGAAGAAACATTAAATTAGCTTTAAGCAAAAAGTATGGCTGGAGCGTGCACATTTGGAGAACACCAAAAAATTCAGCGTCGAGGAACTAAGAAACTTTGATGGAAAAGGCGGCAAACCAGCTTACGTTGGTTACAAAGGTAAGGTGTATGATGTATCCGATTCTGACCAGTGGCTAGAGGGCGACCACATGGGGCATGCAGCGGGCCTGGATTTAACGTTAGATATGGAGATTGCGCCGCACGCCGATGACGTCATGCAAAAAATGAAGGTAGTCGGCGTCTTAACAGGGTCCTGACGCGCTTCAAACCCGACATGCCGAGGAACCTGACGAAATCCGCAACTACAAAGTGAGAACCTGCCGTATTGATTATCTTAATGAAAACTTGGCTCAACAATGATGAGTAATAATTGCTACACGCCCTCAGTCGACTCTGAATCAGCTATTGGTTAACTCGAAATCAAGCACGTTCCACTTGTACTGTAGAAAAATGGGAGGTTCAGAGATTGTTTTCAAGGAACTTTGATTGCTATGTATCGATAACGAAATTGAAAAACTATTTACAGCAGGGTTAATTGAAAAATAAACATCCTTTGTGGCAGAAACTCCTGCGTTAAGATCGAATCTGAATTCGGCTGAAGCCGTATTAATCTGAGTGTATGGCTGTCCTGTGGATGTTGAAAAAGTCGCGTTAACAAACTTTATTATAAGGCTAAAATCTCCAACTGTCTTGCCGGTATTATCATAGTAAAGAGTGATGTAATTTTCTGTTCCCGTGGTATTAAAGAAGAAAGTGGTTCCTGACAACGAATAATAGATAATTGGCTCGTTTGGGTTAATGGCGGCTGGCAGATCTTCGTAAAGCACCAAAAAAGTAGCTGCTAAAACAATTATTATAACTGAAACAACAGCAACTAACTGTTTATTTCTTTTTTTAAAAATTCTAATATCCCCAACTAGTTCAATTATTTTCTTAAGATTTAAAACTTTCTTTCAAGTCTTCTACGTCTCTGTCTTAGGAAAAATACGTTCCAAAACCAGCTTTAACTGAACCATTTTTCCAATGACACTTTGCCCTTCTGCTTGTTGGCGCCCCGAACAGTAAGCTGTCATAGTCTTGGCTTGCACAGTAATCCGCGTCGCCTTTTTTAGTCATGTGCGCGGCTTGGGCTTCTCCTTCGCTTGGCGCCTCAATCCACGGCAAACCCATAAGCTCCAGAAGCCTTCGGTTGTCCTCCTGATGTAATCTTTCATGTTTGATGTGGCTTGTGCGCGGCGCTTGATGTAGGCTGTTAGCGCTTGTTGCTGTAATTATACAGTCACAAATTGTTAAATATACCAGCGCTCGCTCTGTTTTTATAGAGGATAAGCGAAATTGTTAAAAAATAAGACATTAAAAATCGTTGTTTTCACTTTGCTAACTGCAACAATTTTAATGGCAGCCATAAGTTTGAACGTTCCAAACGCGAAGGCACAAGGGCAAGCTACTGTCGTAGTCTTACCATCAGAAGGAACTGGATCAACAGTTCCGGTCGCAGGAACCTACAGTTATGCTGATGGCGCAGTTGTTAACTTTACAGCGACGGGCGTTCTCTTGCAATGGGTTGTTGTCGACAGTACTAATGCAACCAACTTTTATACTGATAATCCACTCTCAATCACTGTTACCGGAGGTATCACCTACACTGTTCAGGCAGATTTTGGATCATCCCAAACGCCCGCGGGCACAACTTATTATTTATATCCTGCCACTCCAGCCACAGCCGGAACTAACGCCGTCGTCGTGATCTATGCTGCCCACGGAGGAACCACGAGCCCTGCACCAGGAACATATATTTTGGCTGATGCCGCCAACTTTGACATAACGGCAATTGCAGACAGCGGATGGACATTTACAAACTGGATTATCGCTGGCTCTCCACTGACTCATGGCTCATACGCTTTTACAGATACTCCAACAGATAACCCGTATAACGTGAATCACGGTTACGGAAACACGTACAGTTATGAGGCAGTGTTCAGTCCAGTCAGCACTACGACTTCAACAACACCAACACCAACAGCAACAATACCTGAGTTTTCATCTGCAAGCGCAGTCGCCGTGGTCGCAGCTTTAATAGCAGTTTTGGCAGCAGCCGGAGCATACACATACAGAAAAAGAAAGTAAACCATCCTTCATTTTTTTTCTTAACATCGACTAAATAGGTAACATGACTGATGAATTATTTCTAATTGAATGTGAACAACGATGTTTTAGTTATCCAACCGATAGTGATTCTTAGCGCGGCGCTCGCGCCAAGTAAACGCTAACATACTTTTTTCTTTTCATTCTTTAGATTGCATCCTCGGAATATTTTGCTGCATATGCCGATCCACTTTGTGATGCGTAGTTTTTCTTAGAAAACGTGCTTATGACATAAGCCTTATTAGCAAATTTCGTCAAAGCTAAGGATGGTGCCTTTGTGAATAAGCCTATTTTTGTATTAATTGTTTTCTTGATGCTTCTGGGCTCTTTAACGGTTTTTGTTTATGCCGAGATGTTTACGGTTCCGCCTCTGGGTGAGCAGACTGTAACGGTGAATCTGAATCAAGGCGACTCCGTTAAGGGCACCGTTTCCGTAACGGGCGGCACTGGGACAGGCGTGGATTTTATGGTCAGCGACCCCAACGGAAACGAACTGCTCAGCTACAACTATACGTCCTACACAGCTTTCTCGTTTTCAGCCTCAACCACTGGAGTATACACGTTGAGTTTTGACAATTCATTCTGTTCCTGCGTCGGCGGCAAAAACGTAACGTTAACCTACTCCATCAATGACAAAACCGCACCAGGAGACCTAACGGCAAAGTCCACCGCAGCGTTCCCAGACTCAACTCTAACAATACTCGTTGTGGTCATGGTAGGTGTAGCGGTTGCCGTAGTTGTCATCTTGATGAGGCGACCAGAAACAAATCCTGATGCGCAGCGATCAGCCTCTGAGCTGCCTGCACTCCATGATGCATATCCTTTTATGTGTATATCGCTGAATAGAAAATTAAGGTTGGATAGCGAATGAACACGGATTCGGAAGCAAAAAGCAAATTTAGCAATAAACTGTT
>Ga0187891_1002167_pt1 | contig 15308 bp, 10 predicted proteins | sample June2016WEW_21_4_FD_132990 | JGI IMG/M metagenome (GOLD analysis project Ga0187891, IMG submission 132990) | Peatland microbial communities from SPRUCE experiment site at the Marcell Experimental Forest, Minnesota, USA - June2016WEW_21_40 | ecosystem: Environmental > Terrestrial > Soil >... | reverse complement strand
TTTCACGACCCCCGCTTGACTTGAGACAATGGCTTGGAAAGACTGCCAGCGTCGTATGCCGGTCAAAAGCAGTGCCAGAAAAAAATCGAGCCGCGCCAGCCAGCGCGATCTCGACATCAAAATCGAGTTCATGGAGGGGTTGGTCCGCCGTGATCCCGATTACGTGGACGCGCTGCAATTATTGGGCGATCACTACACGCAGCACGGCCGCTTCGCCGAGGGCCTCAAGGTGGATGAACACCTCGCGCGACTTGAACCGCGCAGCCCGCTGGTGTTTTACAATCTCGCGTGCAGTTGCTCGCTCATGGAGCAATTCGACCGCGCCGCGCGCGCGCTGGAAAAGGCGTTGCAACTCGGCTACCGCGACTTCCGCTGGCTGGCCAAGGACCCCGACCTCCGCAAGCTGCGCCAGCAACCCGTTTACCGCGACATCGAGGTAAAAATCCGCCGGATGAAAGTCAAAGTCGGCTGAACGCCATCGCATGAACGTCACCGTCCGCGGCCGCACGCAACCCTATCGCACCGTCGCCTTCGATCGCGCGCGCAACGCCGTCCTGCTCATCGAACAACGGCTGCTCCCGCATGAGTTCAAAATCGTCGCCACCAAAGATTTCCGCGAAACCACCGCCGCCATCCGCGCTATGATTGTTCGCGGTGCGCCGGCCATCGCCGCCACCGCCGCTTACGGCCTGGCACAGGGCGCACTCGCCTTTCGCGGGCGCGACCTGCGAAAATTTTCCCGGCACATCGAAACCGTTTATCAGACGCTCAAAGCCGCGCGCCCCACGGCGGTGGATCCGGTCAACGCGATGAACGGCGTCCACACCGTGATGCGCACCGGTAAAACCGTTACCGAGCAGCAATCACTCGCGCTCGCCGCCGCCGAGGAATTTGCCAGCGAAGACGTGTGGCATTGCGAGGAAATCGGGCGGCACGGCGCCAGGTTGATTCGCAACGGCATGAAGATTTTGACCCATTGCAACGCCGGCTGGCTGGCGTGCGTGGACATCGGCACCGCTACCGCGCCGATGTATGCCGCGCAGGCGCAGGGGAAAAAGTTCCACGTTTTCTGCGACGAAACGCGGCCGCGTTCGCAAGGCGCGACGCTGACCGCGTGGGAACTCGCGCAGCAAAGAATTTCGCATCAAGTCATCGCTGACAACGCCGCCGGCCATTTGATGCAACGCGGTGAAATTGATCTGGTCATCGTCGGCAGCGACCGGACGCTGGGCCGCACCGGTGAGGTCGCCAATAAAATCGGCACCTATACCAAGGCGGTTTTGGCGAAACGGCACGGCATTCCCTTTTACGTGGCGATTCCGCTTTCAACGATTGACTGGAATTTGAAGCGCGGCTTCGACATTCCGATTGAGGAACGGCACGAAAGCGAAGTCCTCGGCGCGTGGGGAGTTGCCGGAAGGCAGAAGGCAGAAGGCAGAAGGCAGAAGGGCGGCAAGCGGATTTACGTTTGCGTGGCCAATCCGACGAGTGGCGCGCGGAATCCGGGATTCGACGTGACCCCGCCGGAATTGATCACGGGCATCATCACGCCGGTGGGAATTTTCAAACCAAGGGAACTTTGGAAGCGTCGGCGTGCGTTGGGTTTTGCCAATTGAGACTGTTTACGGGTGAAACTTGAACTTGCTTCGGGCGTGAAACAAAATTAGTGTGACCATTCTGGGTGGCGGGGTAGCCAAGTGGTAAGGCAGGGCTCTGCAAAAGCCTCATTCGTCGGTTCGATTCCGACCCTCGCCTCCATATCGAAGTGGTTGATAGAGGAGAAGTTGGGTTGCCAAAATGGAAAACTGTGTATGAAATTGTGTATGAAAATAGCTAGTCATCCACAAGGCAGTCACTAGGCATCCACTAGGCAACCAGAACGCACTAACATGTCGGAACGGGGTTGTGAGAGGCTCAACCAAAACGAGCCATGAAACAACGTTACCATGTTTTCCGACGCGAAAACGGCATTTATTATTCCCTCGACACCCTCACCAAGAAACGGCAAAGCCTCGAAACCACCGACGCCGAAACCGCCCGGCGGCTGGCCAACGCTCTCAACGAAGCCTGCAAACAACCGGCGGTGAACCTGCAAATCGCTCAGGTTTATTTGCAGCACAGCGACCCTGATTTTGTCAAACGCATCTGGCAGCACGTCATGGACGAAATGGGGCGGACAAAATCCGGCAACACCAAAAACCGGTGGGATGTCGCCATCAAGGACAAGGCTTTTGACCAGATTCGCCATCTTCCTCTGATCAAAACCCAAGCGGAACATTTTTTTGATGCACTCCACAAAGGCACGGTCTCGACCAACGTGTTTTTGCGGCGCATTCAAAATTTCGCCCTCGACATGAACTGGCTCCCCCGCTCCATCATCCCCAAACGGCAGTGGCCGGTGATTCACTTAAAGAAAAGCGCGCCATCACCTTCGCCGAACACCAGGCCATCATCAGCCGGGAGAAAAACTTGGAGCGGAAAAAGTTTTATGAAGTGTGCTGGCATCTTGGCGGCAGTCAGGGAGACATCGCCAGTTTGACTGCCGAGGACGTGGATTGGGAAAACCGGACAATCGGCTTCACCCGAAAAAAGACGGGCGTTCCAGTGATTCTTCATTTGGGTGAAGAGGCATTGAATACGCTCAACGATTTACCAGGCGAAGGTTTGCTGTTCCCCTATTTGGCGCGATTGCGTGCCGGTGATCGTGCGACCGAATTCAAACAGCGTTGCCGGGGACTCGGAATCGAGGGTGTCTCGCTTCACAGCTACCGCTACGCCTGGGCAGAACGGGCCAAGACATGCGGCTATCCCGAACGCTTCGCACAGGAGGCGTTGGGGCATAATTCCATCGCCGTGCATCGAGCCTATGCGAAAAAGGCCAAGGTGAAGCTGCCCAGCCTTGAGGAATACGAACGGAAAATCGTGCCATTGCCCACAGCCGCGAATCAGTAGCCGTAAACAACAACGAATTCACCCAATATCCCACCGCGCGGCAATGATAAATCTAAAGTGATCGCGTCCGCTCAAAGAAGGCGACGGCAAAGGCGCAGACAGGAGCGTTGACGGTTTGCTGTATTTTTACGAAGCCAAAGACTTGCGGCAGAAAATCATTGTTCAAGTCAAGGGCGACCTGAATTACGTTCGGAGCAAAATCAGCCGGCGGTGATTGGAGTAAAACGGCGTCAGGCAGGCGGTTGGGCGGCGGCAGTTAAAAAGAAAAAGGCCGGACACTACTCCGGCCATTTCTTACACACAGTTGAGAACGACTGCTAAAACCAAGATCAGAATACCCCAAACCCCGAATTTTGCATGTCACCAGTGCTGGGGACAAGAGGCGCATGTCGTTTAAGGCCAAACGCCGGGTAGCAGATTAGCACAGTGTAGTGGCTGCGCAAACTCGCCGGAACCACCAAGCGCTCCAGGCTGCGACCGCACCCTGTTGCCCTTCCGCTCGCTTTGTTCCGCATGTGCTCGTTCCGGCTTGGAAGAACGCAGCCGCATTACGCCAACGTCCCAACCGAAGCGAGCCGGGTAATCCATCAAAGAGTTCAATTTTTATGTTCGCTGTCGGGGACTGTATTTGATATACGCCTAAAACCACGCTGAGCGAATGCTGTACGGGTTCAGTCTTGGCGCGACGCCAAATAACAAAGGCCGTCAATGACCAAGCATCTTGCAGCAATACGACGAGAAGGCGGTGAACCTTGAGCCGACTTCAATTCGATGCTTTTTTTCAAAAGGCCATAGACAAATGGCGACCCTCATTTCGGAGTCCGTCGCTAGTCGCTAAAGCCGATCCATGCCGAAAAACTGGAGGCTGACCGAAACTCATCCATAAACCGAAGAACTAAACTCAAAACTCAAATTATGAAAAAATTGGACCTAGAACTACTTAGTCAAGCCTGCTCCCGTAATGGAGCCGCTCTTCGCATTCGCACAAAGCTGCTCCCCGTGGGCGGTTCCAATGACAAAGTCTTTCCGCCCACCTATGCGGGAGAAAACCACGCTGTATATGCGGTTGAAAAGCGCAGGATTGGTGAACGGGAAGTTGCAACCGTCTTGCTCGATTCGGTTCAGTCGCAGGCCAATCGCCTGGAGCAGGGATTGTTGCAGGCGGTGGAAGACAAAGAGCTTCAGATACCGGTGATTGAAGTGAATTTCGCCTCGGCGTTCGAGGGGCGGAAGAAAGTCACGTCATTGGATGCTCCACATCGGATTGCGGACGCGCTGATCCGCGACAGCCTCGTGCTCAATGAGAACAAAACGCCATTCGCCAAGTCCACCATTGGGAAAAGATTTACCGCGTCGAATTACGCCGATGCGACGGCATTATTTGAATACTGTCCGACGGCCCTCATCTTCGGCGTATGGGATTCGCATGGCTCTGGGGGTGGGCTTGGAAACAAGTTCGCACGGGCGCTTGTTTCCGAGATCGTGGGATTTGATTCAGTGGCCGGTGTGCGGACTGGAGGGAAGCTCGACCCTTTCAACATTGGCTCGAAAATCGAAGGGCGGATTTACGAACACAAAGACGAAGACGAAAAGTGGACTTTCGACGAAGCAGACGCAGCTAAGGACAAGAATGGGAAATTCATTGTGGCAGGAAAAGACCCTCAGGAAAAGGGAAAACCATCTGCAATCGGACACGGAAATATCCCTCCGTCAGTTGTCGAATACAAGGACAAGAAAAGGGACTCAGAGGCCGAGCCCTATTCCGGCGGCGTGACGATCTCGTCAGCTCTACAGACCACCGTATTGTCGTTCCCTCAATTACGCCGCCTACGCTTCCCTGCTGCGGACGGAAAATCATCGGCAGAGCGAAACAAAGCCGGCCGAGTCGTGCTGGCGGCGCTTGCGCTTCACGCCATCGCGCTTCAGAAATCGGATGGCTATCTCTTGCGGTCCCGCAGCCAACTCGTGCCAGTTCCCACGGAACCATCGAAGATCGAATTTATTGATGAGAATGGAAAAGCTGAGGAAATCGATGCGGAAAGCCTTTCCGTCAAGACGACCAAAGCACTCCTTGATGCGGCTGTCGCAGCCGCAACGGGCGCAAAACTCACATGGCAATCAACGCCGGTGAAAATGGAGCCATCGCCGAAGCTTTTGAAGCTTCTTGAACTTAGTGAAGCCGGACGCGGCGAAGCCGAACACACCGCTCCCTGATTCCATGTTTGCACTTGAGGTTGAATTTTTGAGCGGGCGCGTTTATGCGACCGATTTCCGGGAACGGGATGTTTCGGAATGGCCGCCGCATCCGTCCCGGCTGTTTTCAGCGCTCGTGGCGGCGTTTTACGAATCTGGGTTGGATTCCGATTTACGAACCTCGCTCGTTTGGCTGGAAGAACAAAAATCGCCGGACATCTGGGCTGGGAGCTTCGTCACTCGTTTGGAATCCGCTGCTGGAAGCCGCTTCAACCAACCAAAAACGCCGAGATCCTTCGTTCCGATAAATGACGATTACTCCGGCAAATTCCGAAATTCGGCCCGGCGGCGGAAAGAACGATGGTTCCCCTCTGGCACTCCTGAAGATGAACGAGTGCATTTCATCTGGGGAGATGCCGCACCCAATCCCGCGACAGTTGATGCCCTCCGGCGAATAGCCGCGCAGGTCAGCTATCTCGGCCATTCCTCATCGTTGGTACGCGTCGCAGTGATCGAGTCGCCCCGGAATGCGGTGCTAAAGCCGAGTGATAGCGGGGATATTCTGCTTCGTGTCCCATCAAAGGGGCGGTTGGAATACCTTGACCGCGAATTCACACGAAGCAAAGGCACACGGCAGTTCAGGCCGGATGCTGGCGCGGTCCAACGATATGCGCGCGTCGGCGGAAACGAGGTATCGACGCCAACTCCCGCAAGTTCGTTCGGCGAGATGATTGTGTTTCAGAGACTAAACGGTTCGCCCGAACGCATCGAATCGCTGCTCATGGTAACATCCGTGCTGCGGGACGCGCTCATGGCGCGCTCGCCGCAGCAACCGGCTCCAGGATGCATATCCGGGCATGATGATACTCCGCACATTTCCGAAATCGTTCGGGCTTTAATGGAGAAGGTTCGAGGTCGCAGCAAAGCCCCTGAATTCAATTGGGCAGATGATCTGTCTGTTCCGCCACAAGAGTTTAGTGCGTTCGCGAAAACGGCTTTTCAGGCCGCGACCTCCAAAAAACGCGAATCGGTTGATTTTTGCGCAGCGTTCGGCTCCGAAGGCGCATTAACTGGAAAACACAATATCGATCCAACAGCGTTGTGCATGAGTTCGGGACAGCAATGCTTTTTGAAGAAAGTGCGCGAGCTTTGCGATCTCACCGAGAAGCCCGCGCTTAGCAAGAAGCGAAACGTAACTCTGGGACGAACAATTGAAGTTCGGTTTCACGATGTGCTATCTGGTCCCTTGAACTACTCCGATTCACAGCATTCCCTTGGCTGGGATCCGATAAACGAGGCACTTCATGCTTTGGGTGCTTATGATCCTAGCGGGAAGGGAAAACAAACCAGCGTTCGCGAATTGGTTTATCTAGCTCTCGAAGCGGTGAGCCTCTTTCCCGTATTCGCGCGTTCCCGGCGTCTACAGACTACTGGCTTCCATACAGATGAACGACGGCAAACGTGGTTTCACTGGCCGGTGTGGGAACCGGAGCTTTCCCTTCGCACGGTGCAATCGCTCCTCCAACTCGGCGAGCTTGCTAGTCCCTTGAAGAATGAGGTTCAACTCCGCGCACGCGGTATCCGCGCCATCTATCGGTCTCGGCGTCATACTTTCGGCCAGGATTACGGCATCTTCCGACCCGCTCAATTGGTGGCAGCCGGATAGCGCGAAATCCAAAGCCCCACTCACCATGAATGCCAAATTCAATTTGTCCGCTGATCGTTGGTTGTGGAAAGTTCAAGCCTTTGGGCTGTTCATTCCTGCCGAGACTGTGGATTCAACGATGTGCTCAACCTGATGAAAGCCAAACCGATAAATCCATGTAAAGGCTCAAGATTATGAACGACCAAGACCCATCAGCTTCGACCGAAAATCGTTTGAGTGAACCAGAATCGTCACGGACGCCGAGGGGCTTTTCGCCCGGAACTTCCGGGGCGAGGTCTGGCGGCAACCGCCAATCGCGCCAGTCCACGACCGAGCCAAAGCAATTGAAGATTGTGGTGCGTGTCGCACCAGCCGAAGCACAGCCGAGCGAAGTGCCGAGACCCGTCGCTGAAGCTCTTATTTCGCCAGCCTTGAATCCTGCGACGCCGGAAACTTCCGAGCGCAAAGCACGCATTGAAGCCGAACCGCAACAAATTCCCGCGCGGATGTTGAACGAGTTCGTGTATTGCCAGCGATTGTTCTATTACGAATTTGTCGAGGGGGTGTTTGTTGAAAGCGCAGATACGCTACGTGGCGGCGCAATTCACCGGCGCGTTGATTCGGGCACCGGGGCGTTACCAGCGGCCAAACGAAAATCGGAAGCTGATAAACCGAAAGAAGCGCAGGGAACAACGGCTGATACTGCCGGCTCTGCAAGCAAAGCGGCTGAAACGCAAAGCGCAGAACCCGAAACGATTCACTCGCGTTCCGTGCAAATGGGATCGGAGCGGCTGGGAGTGGTTGCAAAAATGGATTTGGTCGAAGCCAAGACTGGCAAAGAAGATTTGCTCACCGCGTTGGAGGTCTGTCCGGTTGATTACAAAGCGGGTGCTCCCAAAGAGGGCGAAGAGGCCAATGAACTGTGGGACACGGACAAAATGCAACTTGGATTACAGGCGTTGATTCTGCGCGACAACGGTTACGCCTGTAATGAAGGCATCATCTATTATCGCGCCACCAAGCAACGTGTCCGCCTGCCCATTGCTTCTGAACTGGAAAACTGGATTCTGCAAAACATCACGGAAGCCAGACGAATCGTTATCGGGCCGATTCCGCCACCGTTGGTCAATTCGCCGAAGTGTGTGCGCTGTTCGCTCGCGCCAGTGTGCCTGCCGGACGAAACCAGGATGCTGGCCGAAGCACCGCCGCCACTTGACACGGATTTACAAGAGAAGTCAGATTCGTCTGCACAGAAATCAGCCGAGCCTCCCCGGAGACTGATGGCTGCGCGTGATGACACCCGCCCGCTTTATCTCAACACGCAGGGCTTTCGCGTAGGATGCAAAGACGAAGTGTTGCAGGTCAAAGAAAAGGACAAGGTTGTTGATGAAGTGCGCCTGCGTGACCTTTCACACGTTGCATTGTTCGGCAACATTCAAATCTCGACCCAGGCGGTTCAATCGCTCTGCGAAATGGAAATTCCCGTCACTTATTTTTCGATGGGCGGCTGGTTTTATGGAATCACCCGTGGTCACACGTTGAAAAATGTGTTTCTGCGCATGGAACAATTCCGGTTGGCGCGCGACGAGACCAAATGCCTGTCGCTGGCGAGACAGTTTGTGCATGGGAAAATCCGCAACCATCGAACGCTACTCATGCGAAACCACCTGGAACCGCCTGAACCGATAATTCTGAAACTCAAGCGGGCCTCGGAAGATGCGTTGGTTGCCACTTCAATCGAAGAACTGTTGGGAATCGAAGGCGCCGCCGCGAGCCAGTATTTCCAGCAATTCAATGGAATGGTGAAAATTGCCGACGAGTTGGCTTCGGAACACAACCCAATAAAAGACACGAAACAACTCGCATTCAATTTCAATTTCACCAATCGCAACCGGCGTCCGCCCACTGATCCCGTCAACGCGATGCTTTCACTGGCTTACAGCATGTTGAGCAAGGATTGCACACTGGCGGCGCTGGCAGTGGGATTTGACCCTTATATTGGATTTTTCCATCAGCCGCGATTCGGACGGCCAGCGTTGGCTCTGGATTTGATGGAAGAAATGAGGCCATTGATCGCCGAATCCACAGTGTTAAGTTGCATCAACAATCGCGTCGTCACGGAAAAGGATTTCGTGCGCGCAGGCCAGGCAGTGAATCTCACCGCACCGGGGCGCAAGCGCTTTTTCCAGATGTATGAGCAGCGGATGAGTTCGCTCATCACGCATCCGTTATTTGACTACAAAGTCAGCTACCGCCGGGCACTTGAATTGCAGGCACGGCTGCTGGCTAAAACACTGACCGGCGAAATCGCCGAATACGTTCCTTTGTTGACGAGGTGACCTATGCGAACGACATACATGGTTTGCTACGATGTGGCGGATGACAAACGGCTGCGACGCACCTTCAAAGCCTGTCGCAGTTTCGGTGATCATCTTCAATTTTCGGTTTTCGAGTGCGACCTGAATTCGTCTGAGAAAGTCGAATTGGAAACGGCGTTGAGCAAAATTATCAATCAAGATGAAGACCAAGTGTTGTTTATCTCACTTGGACCGGCTGAAGGGCGAGGCGACCGGGTGATCACTTCGATGGGTTTGCCCTATACGAAAATAGACGCGCCGTGTTTTGTGTTTTGAGTTTTCAATGTTCTTTGACAATTGAACCCCCGCGAGCGGTGGGGTGTTGCGGAAAACCCCACGGGCGCTCGCATGGCGTAACCGCCTCAAAGCAAGCAAATAACGACAAGACAATCAGACAGCATGAACATAATGACAACCGAATTGGTGCAGGCAGTCGCAATCGAGGTATTGCGACCTTGCGCTAGAAGCAGTAACAATAGAGCCAATTCCGCGCCCGCGCGGGCGCGGCCCCGTTGAAGCAATTCGCCTTCCGTGATTATTGCAATCTTCGGATTACAATTCCGCGCCCGCGCGGGCGCGGCCCCGTTGAAGCAAAGTTAGCCTCGCCCTGATACCAGATGGCACCCCGGAAATTCCGCGCCCGCGCGGGCGCGGCCCCGTTGAAGCCAGAACATGTGGCTCCTGGACCCGACCAACCGCGAGACCAATTCCGCGCCCGCGCGGGCGCGGCCCCGTTGAAGCACTACTGCGCGAGGCGGTAGTGCAACTAAGGCAACAATTCCGCGCCCGCGCGGGCGCGGCCCCGTTGAAGCCGCCACCTGGATTCAGTGAGTAGGTAAATCTTTTGTCCAATTCCGCGCCCGCGCGGGCGCGGCCCCGTTGAAGCAATGTCGTCCTGCACGACGAAAACAACCCTGTCCTGAATTCCGCGCCCGCGCGGGCGCGGCCCCGTTGAAGCAAACTTTCCGCCGTTGTTTGGCTTTTTCAAAACGCTAATTCCGCGCCCGCGCGGGCGCGGCCCCGTTGAAGCAGAAACGCGCGCTGTTTCTCCGCCATCTCTGGTGTCAATTCCGCGCCCGCGCGGGCGCGGCCCCGTTGAAGCGCGCTAGTGGCTGTGTGGTTGGTCGTGCAGGTCCAGAATTCCGCGCCCGCGCGGGCGCGGCCCCGTTGAAGCCATATTGTTCCTTTCTTTGTGCGGATTCCCCGCCCGAATTCCGCGCCCGCGCGGGCGCGGCCCCGTTGAAGCCAGGCGCGCACGACAGCCCAAAAATATGGTGCGTTTAATTCCGCGCCCGCGCGGGCGCGGCCCCGTTGAAGCTACATCAGCCAGAAAAATGGAAACAATGTTTTAGGCAATTCCGCGCCCGCGCGGGCGCGGCCCCGTTGAAGCAAAAATCGGCACGCCCACCAGCGCGCGCTTGAGTTTGAATTCCGCGCCCGCGCGGGCGCGGCCCCGTTGAAGCGTTATGGCAAAGGTGGTGGGGCCGGCGGGGATGTCTATGCAGCACAAGGCTTTGTTGTATTTCTCTTCCGCCAATGCCGGACCAGAGCATCGGATGCTTTGGCCAGCCATTCCGCATCGTTGCGTAGGCGTTCCAGTTCGCACGATGCAAAATATTTCTGTCCGTTCGCGGGTGGATGTCCGAGCGGCTTCAACAATTTTGCAGCCACGAGTGTTGAAACGTCCCCGGGACATAAACCCAGAAACCAGGAAGTCTCTTCCACGGTTAAGCGCGCCGGCAACCATTGCAGCGCAAGCAAATTTGTTTGATCTGGGCTCAATCTTCCTCCTCATTGCGTTTGCTCTGCAACGACCCAATCAGTGCGAACAAATCACCCTTGCGCAGATCCACCCAATTGTCCGCCGTAAAAATAATGTTCTGCTCCACGGATTGAATGAAACTTTCATCAAATTCCGCATCGCTGTTGCGCATAAGTCCCAGTGGGTGCAGGTCCACTTTGATGCACCAACAAGTCTGGGTGGATATTCCGCCGAATTTTTGCCGGTGCCCCGATGGGTGTTTTGAAGGATGCCAATACGGGCGGGTTTTCATTTGATTCAGCAAATCGCTTTGCGAGATCGGCAGGTCTCCACCACTGCGACGCTTGAAGACACGGAGCAACTCGATCACCGGACCCGGTCGGAAATACAGCAAATAGGATTTCCAGGCTTTAAAACTTTGTTCCGCCCCGGCTTTGGTCTGATACTCACTGACCGGCGACGTGGCCAGCTTGTCCTCGATCACTTGAAAATACTGTCGACGTTCCGAGGGAGAGTGGCCAAACGCACCCGATTCCAAAGCATTCAACAACTCGCGCCAGAACAGATCCACGCTGACACTTTCCTGAATTTCCGCTGCGCTGCGCTTGCAATGGTCAACCAGCCACGTCCAGTAGGTTTTCACTTCCACCGGCACATCAAAAACTTCACACGCCGCGTGAAATCCCGCATAGGCTAGGGCATGCACCATCCGCGCACGGTCATCCACGCCTTGCATCGCCGTGCTTTTCACCCAGGCGCGCATCGCGGAGAGCACGCTCTCCACAAAATGTTTCCGATTCCGCAACAGAAACCGTCCCAACCGGTAAAATTCCCGGCTGTTCGCTTGAAACCATTCGTAATGGTCGGCCGTTCGTTTTTTGGAGCTGACCTGAATGTGGGCAAAGCGGCTTCTGGTCTGTGGTTCACTGGAGGTCGCCACTCCACTGACAATCACCGATGACAAGTATTCACGCGGGCTATTGCCAAAATCCTTTTTTGCGCCTTCAGCCCGGTCGTAGCTGTTTTTCAAAATTGCCCGCACCCATGAGGCCGTCCCCGTTTGGTATTCATCCAGCCACAAAGGCAGTTCACCATACTGTCCCAGTGCGCCGCTTAATGCCGCCAGCGTCAATGTTGTCCGTTGGTCGTCCGCTGGCAACGGCAGACCTTTTCCCTTGCTGAAGCCCCAGATGCGAATGAGCCAGCGCACCAGTGCCGATTTGCCTTCCCCTTGTTCGCCGTGCACCCATAAGCCGGGAAAACAACTCCATTCCTCGAATATCTCCGGGCCGGCCGCACTGGCAAAAACCATTCCCAAGGCCATGTAGGCCTCCATGCCGCCCAACGCTTCAGGCAATTTTTGAAGCACTTCTTTGAATAGCGCCGTCACATCTTTGTCTGAATCTTTGTTCTCGGGATACATGCGAGGTGCGCCCTGCCGAAACACCTCGTCCTCCCGGTCACGCGGACGACCATCTGAATCCCGTGCAAAAGTATATCCCTGAACACCATTGCCGCTCTTGATCCAGAATATTCCCGTTTTGGAATCAGGTGTGAACTCGTCATCATCCGAAAAGGCCACATCCTCAAAAAACCAGATTTTGCTTTTGGCGTGATACCCCCGAACCGGCACTTCGGTGACATCCTTGAATGCCAGCGAATGGGCCATGTCTTCGTGCAGTGCCGTCAATTCGGACTGCCCGCCATCCCACGCCGCGCCAGTGATGCTCTTGTTCAACCAGTCGCGTAATTTCACCGGCGAACCAAAGTCATCCCAGGACATTTCCACCATGGGTGTGTTGACGCCGTGGACATTATGGATTGTCAACACCCGCGTGCGGGTGCCGTTGATGCGGTGCAAGACATAATGTGGCCGAAAATAGAAATCCGATATGGTTTCCGGGATGTGGCCGCGTTTCATCACCTTCAAACTTTTACGTCCGCGCAACACCAGATCACAGGCACGCTTGGCATCCTCGTCGCCACGTTCCCGCGCCGTCTTCTGTAGGTCCTGCCAGAATTCCTCGTTCTTTTCTGTCAGTGGTTTCATCTTGTAATACCTGCCAGCGGTGGCCTGATATGATTTGGCCAGCAAGCTCAGAAACCCCACCGCCCGTAAAGGAAACCAGCCCTTCTGCTTGAGGCGTGCCGACAGCCGGTGAAGTCGGCGGGAAACCACCTGTTCTTCCTCGCCGCCAATCGGCAGGCACCGTTCATAAGAAATTTTGTCCAGTGTGCTTCGGATGATGCGTTCGACGTCGGCGTCGAAGAATTTGGTGTGTCGGAATTCCCCGATGTAAATCGCGCTGTGAATCACCGGCAGATATTTTGAACGAATCTGGTCCCGCACTTTCTCCCATGCCGCCTGTGATCCATCAATCGCTCCAAGCTGTTTAACAAGCGCAGCCAGATATCCATCCCAATCAGCCTTCCCCTTTTCATCACGCCACTCGTCGGGCAAAACACAAACTTTGCCCTCGTATCCTTGCCTGGATAATTGCCGCGCCAGGTATCGCGCCCAGACATGCGTATCAAAACGACGTTGCTTTTCCCGCTGATACCCCGACAGCTTTTCGTCGCCTTTGTTTTCATTATCATACCCGACCACCACCTGTCGCACAACTGTGGTTTCCAACCATTCCTCGACGTCACCAATCAGTAGCTTCGCCATGGTGATGCCAGGCAATGCCCCGATTTCAGCGACATCACCCAAAGTCTGCCACAACGCCGCCGCCTTGAATTCGCCTTCCGTGATTATTGCAATCTTCGGATTACCGTTTGAATCCTTCGCGCCGGTGGCCTGGCCTTTGGCGCGCACGACATAAAAATGTGGGGTTTTGCCGGCCATCATGCCCTTGTGTGGTCGCAGATGCACCAATTCACCAGCCTCGTTGAAATACGGAATCAGGATCGGGTTGTTCCACACACATTCACGGATGACCTCCCCTTTCTCGTCGCGGATTTTTTTACCCTTGGCATCGCGTTTTTCCACGATGGACATGCCATAAAATTGCGGATTGGGCTTTGGTGATTCGCTGACGTTGTCCGCATGCGTTTTCCAAAGGCCGCTTTCCACCAACACTGCCGTCGGAAAATGGTTGGCCATATCCAAAAGCAGTCCCTTGTTGGATTCGGGGTTTGAACGAAAGCCCAGCAACTCAATGGTGGCATCGTTGAGGCCGCGCTTAACGAACAAATTTTTTCGGTCCACGTCGCTCAGGCTCAACCGGTCATAAAGCCAGCGTAACGCCAGTAGCGCTTGCGGGGTCAGATCGGCGGCATTTGCGTCTGATGCCGCATCATCAGCGGCATTCCCGGGTTCAGAAGGATTTTCAGTTAGCCGTTGTTCGGTGTCTTTCATAGTGAATCAAAATTTTTAAATTCAAATCGCCCAATCTGATTCCTAGTATATGGCTCGAACCCTTTGTTTTGGGGGAATGCCAAAAATAACGCAGGGCGGCGGTTGCGCTGCACACTTTACGGGGGGAGAAGGAGGTTTTTGGCCAATGAATTCGCGCAATTCGTGCAAGGAATTACTTCAAAAAATTACTCGCAACGGGCGTTTTATCCGCAAAACTTTTCAAGCTGTTTCCCATCCGACCACAACCTGAATCCGGTCGCCAGTGAGAATTTTCCCTCGCCCCTGCACAGCCATAGGAATTGTTTTGCGGCAAAGTTCACTTGTTCACGCGATTCGGGCGCAACCCCCCTATTTAAAACGCCGCGTCCGTCTTCTACATAAATTTTTCAAAAGACAACCCGTGTTTTTTCATTGGAACCACATGAACAGCGTGAACCGCAATTGGAACATCAAGTTCCCTATACACATACACACATTATTTAGTTCATATATTAAAATAGAGAGAGGGAATGGGGTGAACCACAACCGGGCCGAAAGCTTGGGCGGTGATGTTTCTCCCGCGCCCCGGTTGCTGTGCCAAGCCCATCCAGGGCTATCGTAGTCGATTGCTGTGCCAGCCATTTTACCAAGCGCATCCTGTGAGTAGTGGATAAGGATCAGGACCAGCAAGGATGGACTGCCCGGCGGTCGCGGGGCCATCCTGCCAGAAAGGATGGACGTTCAGGGCCTTGACGGTCTTCTGTGAATTCCAAATCTAAAAGCCGAAAATATACCCCCCATTTGCCGGGTCTGGCAGGTTTTGGGGCGGGTTGCGGTCGTGTCATTTTGGGCGCGTGAACAAAGGGGATTTTTACTGGCAAACATAAAAAAAACGGCGCGGACAAAGGCGGAAGCAAGCGTGCGGAAGCGCGAATTTAGGCGCGCTCGCGGCGGTGGCGGATGTTTACTGGTAAAACTCCGGTTGCCGTTGCCGTCGCGCGTGGAAAAACATGAACACCAAAAAAAATGATCAAAATCAAGGGCGCGGGCGCGGGCTTG
>Ga0187891_1002162_pt1 | contig 15331 bp, 11 predicted proteins | sample June2016WEW_21_4_FD_132990 | JGI IMG/M metagenome (GOLD analysis project Ga0187891, IMG submission 132990) | Peatland microbial communities from SPRUCE experiment site at the Marcell Experimental Forest, Minnesota, USA - June2016WEW_21_40 | ecosystem: Environmental > Terrestrial > Soil >... | reverse complement strand
TCCCGCAAAAATATTTTGTGTTCGCCTAGTTTGCCGCCGTAGTTGCCAGCGGAAACCTTCACTACTCCGTCAATGCCAAGCACTGCTTGGATTCCTGCTTTGGTGGCTTCCTTAACCGCGTCTAAAGAAACGCCGTCCAAAACTATTTCAGCTATGTAGCCAACGCCCTCGGGAACACGGGATTCTTTGCCTAACCGCTCCTTTAGCGAGGGACAATACAGATGGTTTGTTGTAGGGCCAACCTTTGGAAAATGAGTTTCTGGCTTAGAACCTGCAGAGCAAACATCAAAGGGCGTAACTACACCTTGAACATCGTGGATTGCAGCTAAAGCTTTCTCTCCCGCTTGTTTTAAGGCTTGTTTTGTTTTGCACATAATCCAAAAGTTGCCGCCCATGACGCCGCGACCATAGCCTAAGTAACATTGAATGATAAAGTCGGGAACCATCAGGGGAACAACGATGACTTCTCTGCCGCAGCGTTTTTCCACCCACTCGTAGCCGTCTCCGCAGTGCCCGACTGTCTCCATCATGTCCATTTTGCCTTCAGCCTTGGGTAAAGAGTCGTAAACGGCGGTGAAAGGCTTGACTAGAATGTCTTGGCGGATGCGGTAGGAAAGTTCAGTTTCAAATTTTTTCAGCGATTGCTCGAAAGTTTTTTTGGGGTTTATTTCTCCCCAGAACTGCAGATATGCGCCTACGCGTTTGTCAGGAGTTTCACTTTGGCTGAGGTATTTCTCTATGCCCCCTTCTGTTCTGCCGATTACAACCGACGGGGTAGCAGTTGAATCTTCAGCGGCTTTACGCAAAGTTTCTTCATCATCAGCAGTAACGATTACTCGGCAAAAAATTCCTGTGAAAGCTTCAGCATACGTGTCCTCTATCTGCGCTTTCGGCATTTATCCCAGCCCTCCAATTGCGATTCCCCGCACTTTTTTTCTGAATTCACTGCTTTCTTTTACAAGTGATTCCATATTTCGGTTCGTCACTATTTGAGCTTTAGGCAAGGCGTCGGGATATAAGCCTAAAAGATGCTTTAACAAAACCGCGTCAACTCCGCTTTTTTTGAGCGCTTCATAACTCCATAAACCAATGGTGTTCATAGCTTTTTCTTTTCCGAACCTGATGAACAAGTTAGCAATCGCAGCAGTGACAAGATTACTGTCAGACAGAACCGCCACTTCAGCGTTCTTGACTGCGTAACCGTTGCCGTTGAAAGATAAGGTTAAGCCGCCGTTTGCTCGAACCAGTTTGAAGGCTTCCACATCAGTTATGCTGTCACCAACATACATCACATCTGCTAAGCTTACGTCCGAACGCTTTACTGCATCGCGGATTGCCTCAGCTTTCTGTTCCCCGCCGACAGTCACCACATCAGAGAGGAATTTGCCGATGAACATCTTTGGGATCCCCCTCCAGAAAATCTCATCCAAACGACGAATGACCACTTGGGTACTTTCCGAAAAATCTTCAATTGTTTGGGCTCCTGGGGGAATATCAATCAAGGGCATTTGCGCGATTTCTTGGGCTATTATTTTTAGGCGGTCTTTTTCTTGGGGAGTAACGGCGCATTTGTCGAGTCTTACTTTGGTGCAGTACGTATTTTTGTACGGGAAGTTGACTGCTTTGCAGAGTGCTTTGATGTAGTGTTGGTAGCTGGTGCTCACGATAAAGACGTCGGCTATGGCTTTTACGTATTGAAGAGTGGCTTGGCTGTTGGCGGTTAGGATGATATTGTTGGCTGAGAAATCTTCCATCTGCTTATCAGTTATTCCATAAGCTTTGAAGAAAGGCAAAATTAATTTCAACGTACTACCGGCAGCGTAACCAGTTTTATGAAGCACATCCGCCAGTACATCATCATACCTGCTGATATTAGCGAAAAGGCTGTCGCCGTTTGGAATAAAGTTCGATGCTAACTCGAAGGCGTTATCGTTTTTTGAGATTGGCCCCTCGCAGTCAGATATGAAGATGCGCTTCAAGCCTTGCCCCTCAAACTCTCCATGTGGCTGATGCTTTTGGCAATGTGGTTCTTTGAGGCCACATCGGTTCGGTTCCAAAGCGCTCCGCCCGTGATTGCCCGGGCACCTTCAAGACTGATGCTGCGTGCTTCTTCAATGTCTTCGCCTATGCCTAAAACTCCGACGGCGCGGGATTTCAAAGCGTAGTTTTGGCCGCCGCGGGTTTCCATGGAGCCTGGGTAAATGCGGATGTTGTTGCCGTACATTGCTATTAGCCCTCGAGCTCTTGAAAGGTCAACAGGACTGTTAATTGCTATCTTGTCAATCTGGTTTGGAAAATTGTCTGCGTAGCCACCATAGTCCGGGGGAACTTTGTAAGTAAAAACTGACGCGGCTTTCTCTAATTTGATGTTCGCTAAGCTACCCTCTACCATTTCAAAGCATAATTCAACAAAATCATCCTTAATCAGCGGTAACAGATTTATTATTTCTGGATCCCCAGGTCGACTGTTGATCTCAAGAACCTTAATGCCCTTACCCGTGTGCATAAAAGCAAGATATAAAGGCACACCTTTGAGCGCGGTGTCATCTTTAATTTTAGAGCTCCAGCCCTTGAAAATCGTGTTAGCCATCACAAGTTCCTGCTCACGCTCGGAATCTGTCAAGAAAGGTAATTTATCATCTACATCTTTGTATGATCCCATGCCGCCCGTGTTCGGACCTTTATCATCATCGAAGGCGCGTTTGTAATCGCGTGTATCTGGCAGAGGAATAAAGTGTTTGCCGTCGCAGAAAGCCATAAAACTGGATTCTTCCCCGTCAATCTTTTCTTCAATTATAACGGAGCCATAATGGAAGTTGGACATGAAATGCTCAAAAAGTTGCTCTCGGGTTGCGAAATGGTCGCCCCAAACGCCCACGCCTTTTCCCAAGGCTGGTTTATCAGGCTTTACCACCGCTTGATTGTCCAGTTCATCAAGCCAACGGTATACGGCGCTTTTAACGTCCGCTTCGCCCTTGTAGTCAGCGGGGTTAAAAATTTTAAAACGGGGATTCGCTTCGGGCGCAATCTCTTGAAAAAGCAGACGTTGCGCTATTTTACTGACTTCGATGGCGTATTGTTGCTTTGGACAAATGACTGGTAGACCTGTGCGTTTCTCCACGAGGTCGCGGACGCCTTCAATTATGGGTTTTTCTGAACCGACCAGAACAAAATCGATTTTGTCCTTGTTTGCTTCGGCGAACTTGCAGATTTCTTCAACATCAAGATTCGGGATGACAACGTGTTTTGCGGCTTTTTCTGCGTTGAAGGGGTTGCGTTGCTTATCGGCAATGTAGAGTTCGACTTGATATTTTTTGCTTTGCAGAAGAGCATCGATCATGGCGACTTCTCTTGCGCCGTAGGAAACGACTAGGACACCGATTTTTTCCATCAAGATACACCGTTAATGCTAAGAGAATTGAGGTAATGCTTAATTTGTTTTGCTCAATTATGTTATGGCTGAACTTCATCTAACTCGTAGATTCTTGTTTTTTCCTCGTAGCCGTTGAGGAACCTCTTTTTCATGGCATCAGCCATTTTTTGAGCACATGGAGTAGGATACTTTCCTGTCAGGCAGGCTAAACACAGTTGGTCTTCCGTTTGACCTGTAGCATGTATTAAAGCCTCGAGGGATTGGTAGCATACGTCGTCTGCGCCTATGATTTTAGCAATTTCCTGAGCGTCATGTCTTGAGCCGACGAGTTGCCCGTAAGTTGACATGTCAATCCCGTAAAAGCATGGACCTATAATTCTTGGAAAAGTAACGAAGACGTAAACTTTTTTGGCTCCTGATTTTCGTAATTTATCGATGATTACTTTGGTTGTGTCGCCTCTGACTATGCTGTCTTCGGTTATTATGACTCGTTTTCCATTAACTTTGGAGCCTAAAATGTTGATTTTCTTATCAATCGTTGAAAAGCGCTCAGCATTCAGAAGTATGAAGGCTCTCTCGGTAACATAACGGTGACGTCTCGAGGCGCGTTCCCAACGTAAACCTGATGCTTCATGGACTCCCATAGCTGGGTCATCGCCTGTTTCAGGCACCGACAAAATTATGTCGCTATCCTTCACTATTTCAGGGTATTCTTTAACGATGTTTCTTCCGAAGTCTTCACGTATTTCGTAAACGTATTTGCCGTCAAATCTTGAGTCGGGTCGGGCAAAATAAGCGTATTCGAAAGCGCAAAAAGCGTGATGAGGATTCTGAATGACCTGAATGCGTTTGAAGCCTTCCTTTGAAACCGTGACCAATTCGCCTGGTTCAAGTTCGAAGTCTCTTACAAAGCTGTTCATGTCTAAGCTTACGGTTTCGGAAGAAAAAGCGTAGGTTTTTCCAGCGGGATCATGCCCTGCACAAAGGGGTTTTATTCCAAGTGGGTCTTTGAAGGCGAAGAAGTCGCCGTCTCCAGTTATGCCTGTTACGGAGAATGCGCCATCTAAGCTTTCCATGACGGAGCGAACGGCAGATGCTAAGTCTTTGCCCTGTTTAAGTCCAAGAAGCAGTTTATGGGCTACTATGTCTGAGTCACAGCCATACTGAAAGTCTGGGAAGTTTTCAGTCATCTCTTTCTTCAGCGGCGACGTGTTAACTATGTTGCCGTTAAACGAGAGCGCAAGTTTTAGCCCGTTTTCGGAAGCGGTAACGGGTTGAGTACCTTGAATAAGCGAGGCGTCATCACATTTACCCGACGTCGTATATCGAACGTTCCCGATGCCTATTGACCCGGGAAGCTGCCCCAACCAATCATGTATAGCCTCAGTTTTTATTTTCGGAACCAAATCCAAGTTTTTGTACACAAAAAATTGTTTGTCGCTGTATGTGAGGAAGCCGTGTGATTGGTGACCTCGATGGTTTTGGGCTCGGAGACCCCAGTAAACATACGGAAAAACAGGTTGATTTTCATAATTTATTACGCCAAAGATACCGCAGCCCATTTTCGGTTCCCTTCTCGCAGTAAATGGTGATGAAGTGAAACACTGCTTTATCAGCTTTTAGTACATATTTAGCTCAAAAGCATGGCTATATTGACATTTTGGGATTAAAGCAAACGAGGTTTTTAGGAACCATTTTTGTGACGGAATTTTGATGCAAATACTAGACCCTTCCTAGGGTAGGCGGTTTCTGTCAGGGCTTGCCTGTGATTGCTTTTTTGTTTTTGGGCTTGAATTATGTTTTGCGTAATCTTATTTTTTCTGGTGGGAAACAGAAAGTAGGCTGAAAAACAGGTATAAACCGATTGATACCTGATTACCAAAGTTTTCCCGAGAATCGACTTTTCAAGCTCGTTTTCGTCTACTTCCGCAGGTACTCCAGCAAGCCGAAGTGGTTGCCCTCAGGATCCAAAACCAGCGCCCACCAGCCCAACCCAGGAATCTCCATCTTCGGAACCGCGATTTTCCCACCCAAAGCCTCAACCTTCCTGCAGTAATCATCCACCGATTCAACCGAGAAATAATTCGTAACCAAAGCATCTTGCGGATTTTTCATGTCTTTTTTGCGGAACAATCCACCGTTAACGCCCGCTCGAACAGGCATCATCTCATCGTCAACAGGCACCGTTTGCAGCATATAGTACTCGGTTGGTCCAGGAAACCTTTCTATTTTCCAGCCGAACAGGTCACCGTAGAACTTCTTGAGTTTGACGATGTCATCAGCCGGGATTTCAAAATGCACAATCGTATGATCCAAAAAAATCACCATCTAAATCAATTCTCAATCTAAAATAAAAACCTGATGAGGGCATCTGAATTGCAGACTGACTTACTACACCATGTAAGTAAAAGGATTTTCCGATTTAACTAATATCAAAAAAGGAATTAAAAATAGGAAAGATGATGGCTTATGGTTGCCATTTTTCTATGAGGTACTTGGGAATTTCGCTGCTGTCGCGTGGTCCCACTTGGACTTTCCAGCCGCTGAGTTCTTCGATTTCGCCGCTTATGCGTGACGCTTTGCCTGGGATGATGATTTTGCGGTGTTTAACTTTGTTCTCTATGCCTGAGGTTTTGATTGCGTCGGCTACTCGTTCCGCGGTTAATTTGCGTCCTGCGACTCCGCTGTCGATTGCTGAGCCTTCAGTTTCGACGACGATTAGGTAGGCGTTGAGTTTGCTGCTTTCTAAGTCCGAAGCGACGGTGTAGTATGTCAACGCGAAGTTGGAAGTGAACATGACTGGTGAGTTTTCGTCTGGTGTTCCGAAGACTTTGAGTCCTGGAGCGACCGCGACTGGTTTGCGTGGATCAGTGTAAATGTTCTGGCGCAGCACTGTTGTTGGTAGCAGTGACCATCCGCTGGTGCTGTGTATGACAAGTACATCTGCGTAGCGCACGACAAGCATTGAGGCGATGTATGCTTCTCGCCATTTGATTAGGTCTTCAGCTGTTTCGCCTCTGCCTAACCAAGCAACCATAGGTACACCCATTAAAGGTAAACCGGCGAGTTCTTCGCCGCCTTTGGTTGCTGCTCTTCTAAGCATCGTGAAATTGTTTATTGTATCAGATAAGCCTTCGTTGGTGAATGTGCCTGGATCTAAAACCACGTCTTTTACGCCGTAAGTCATCAGAGTTTTTGCAAGGGAAACGAGCGTGTTTAGGTCGTTTGGTGCAGAAGCCACAAGTGGGCAATCATACATCAGTGCAAGTTCCGCCATGTCTTTCCAGTTGGTTTGGTTTGCCGCGTAGAGTAGCGGTCTTGCTTTTGGCGCCGCCATTAAGCCTGCTTCAGCTATTGCAGGATTCATAGTGCAAAGTATCATGGGCAACTGGGTTGTTTCTGAGACTTTTTTGACTGCTGCTTTGAATTTGTCTGGGTCTTCCGAGGTGCACCGGACGGCTATCATGTCTAGTTTTAGCGTGTTACCGATATATTCGAACTTAAAGTTATCCGTGTACTGTACCCGGGAAACTATTTCCTGCTCGGGCATTTCATCGGTTACGTCGATTGCGATGGCGGTTGGGTTCTTGTAGGTGAATTCATGGCGGTACATGACTAGTTTGCCGCCGATTTTCTTTGCTTTGTCGCCGACGCCAACGGTGACTTCTTTGACCGCTGGTTTCAGCAGGTCTTTGAGTTTTGCGTATGATTTCTCATATTCTTTCTTCAGCAGAGGTGTGCAGCTGTCAAGTTCTAATTCGCGGTTGACGATTTTTGTGGCAAAAGCCATGCAGTTGTCGACGCCGCATTCTTTGCAGTTAATTTTTGGAAGCAGTTTGTAAATGTCTATGGGGCTTAATTCTTTTAATCCAGCTTTCTTTTTCTCGCTCATCTCAACCATGCTCCTTAAGCTTTTAGTGTGACCCAACTTGCGTATTTTGATGGGTCAGCTTTTTTGCCGCTTGCCAGGAAGTTGGTGACGTCTTTTAGTGTTTTTACGGCTGCTGGATGCATCATCATGAATAAATCAACGCCGGCAAGCAACAGTGTCAAGGCGGTTGTTACTTCCCAAAGTGGACCTCTGAGCTCGCGTGGTTCCCATTCAGCAGACATTTTTAGCCAGGCTTCACGGGCTGCCCAAGCGTTTGTGGTTCCAGAGGACATTGGTTGTGCTAGTTCAGTGTCGCCCATTAAGCCGCCTAATCGTGCGCGTTCCATGTTTGTGAATGCGTAGTCTAAGCCGTAGCCTAATGCTGCTGTTGTTAAGTCCATAACAATGTCTTCTTTGCCGAGGTAATCGTATAGGCGCCTGTTCAATTCGCGTGCTAAGTTCAAGTCCATCGGAGTGAATGATAATGCTGCATGACCGTTTTTCTTAACGAATTTTGCGCAGCGTTCAACATCCATATCGCGTGTAATTGAGCTGATGAGAAAGCGTTCACCTGGAAAAGCGTTACAGATTGCCTCAAAAACATCTGCGTCCTTAACTGCATCACCGCAACCACCGATTACAAGTGGAACATCAACTGCCTGAAGGATTTTTTCAACGGTGTTTACCGCGTCTTTTGGAGTAGCATCTTTGAGTAACGGATCAATGCTGATTAAGTGAACAGTAACCATGTCTGCACCGAATTTTTCGACTGCAAGTTTAGCCCAAGCTGCTGGGTCGCCGACGACGTCTTTAACATGCATCTTAACGGCTTTGCTCAGTGGAACTTCCATGTCGAAAACATCCAAGGTAACGACTGGTTTGTGAGTTACGGGTCGTTCAAAAGTGTAAAATGCGGGAGAAACTTCTCCGCCTATGGTGAAGGATTTTCCGCGTGTGCCGCCGTCTTTTCTTGTTGCCCCCAGGGTTACTTCAGAGATTTTGTTCGGGTAAGTTTCGATGGGTGGCAGGAAAGGCACCTGCAACATTGAAACTGGTTTTCCGCCTGCAACTGCCGCTGGAAGCTTTAGTTTAGGCATTATTTGCCCAGCCATACCGGGTTCAAAGACGATTTCTAGGTCTTTGACGTCCATTTGGAAGTCTTCCAGCTCGATTTGCTGGAATTTCGCAAGCGCTTCCAATAGGTCGCTGCTGAGTTTTAGTCCTTCATTGTCTTTCTTTTTATCTGTGTCGTTTTGGGGCGTGGAAATCACCGTTTGTCTTTGTCGTCTTTGACGGTTGTTATGATTACTTTGTTAGCGTAGATTTTTGCGTCTTTAAGTATGATTTTGAATCCGCCAGCCATTATTGGCAGTGATGCTGCTGTTGCAACGGGCATCATTGTGCCCGCCGCTTCTTCAGTAACCTGTACTGCTTGTGCTTCAGGCGCTGCCGCTGCTTCTTCAGCTGCCGCCCATCTTGCTACGACCGGGTGATTATTAGCCTTCAGGAAAGCCTTGAGTTCATCGACAGTTTTTGCGTCTTCTTCAGTGGCGATTTTGTCAACGAGTTCTTTGGGTATGAAGTCTTTGACTTTTTCTTTAACTTCTTTAGGTACCCAAACTATGCGGTTCCATCCGCCGTCTGCCGCGAAGAATTTCTTGCTTCTCATGTATTCGATGGACATTCCGTGGAAGCCGTCGATTTGTCTTCCTCCTGCTGCTGAGTCGGCGATGGTGCTGAAGGGTAAGCCGTTTACGGTTGAGCCTTTGAAGCTTCGGTTGACGACTGCTAAGCCGTCGACTTCTGGTATGTAGAAGGTTACTGCTTCGAAGCAGCCGCATGAAGTGTGGGGGTGATCGAATGCTGTGTAGAGCCAAACTTGAGTGACTTCGCCCATGGTGCGTTTCTTGGCGGCTTCGTTGACGCCTGAGAATTCGCCTTTCTCGGCATTGAGCATTTCGCCTCTGGGTATCGCGAAGACTGGACCTTTTGGATCTATGCTTGCTGAGGCTTTGCCGTCAAACCAGCTGATGGCGCCGCAGTTGCTGTATCTTTGAGGTGTGATTACACAGACGTGGCTTGGTGCGAATGACTGGCACAGGGCACAGCCATAGAATGTGTCAACGTCTTTGTCTTCGAGACCTCTGGCTTTTGCGTCGCGTGCTTCGTACGCTTGAACCGCTTCAGGGTAGAGTTCGTCTAGTTTAGCTGTATCTGTTATGAAGGTAACTTGTACTTTCTCAATTATGGGCAGTTCGCTTTTGAATAAACGTAAGAGGACTTTGCCGATTGGTTCAAAACTGTTTAAGCCTTTTTGGAATGATTTTTTGCCGATGCGAATCCAAATGTCATAACGTTGATTTAGGTGCATGAAGCCTTCGATGTAGTTTAAGTATCCGTGAATGCGCCTTTCAATGACGCCTTCGAGACCTGCATCAAGTTTTGCGCCTGCAGCTTCAACAAGAATGCCGAATGGGTATGCGCCGCCTTCCCTTAGGTCTTTTAGGTCTGGGCCGATGATGGTGATTTTTCCATCTTCGACTTCATTCATGGGTTTTACTTTTGCCAGTTCAAACTTTTGTTTGACTGTGGGTCCGCCGAGTTCTACTTGCATGTCGTTTCTTCGGATACGTTCTCCTTCGTAGATTACGCCGACATCAACGGGGATATCTTTAAACATTGACATTTTTTAGTTTCCTCCATTAAATTTTGAAGTCATTACTTTGAGGTTTGCAGCCCATTCCTCGAGGGTTGCGTTTGGGAAAGACCAGCTTGCATGAGGATGAAACAAGTTATCCATGGTCATAGTTTTTAGGGTTGGAGCAAAATTCTTGAGTCCACAGAGCATCAATGATTCCATGGGGTAAGGTAACCCGACAACCAAAACCAAGTCAGGGTGGCCCTTGCCGTCGAGACCTTGCCATGTGGGATCAACAAGTCTGTTGCCAATATCCATCGCGGACATAAAGCCGGCTGGTTGGTAACCGCGTTTTAGGAATTCGCCTACCATGTGGGCTGTAGCGACTACTGGAACTTTTGAGGCGTTAGCGAAGTCAATGAGGTATTCGATTAATAATTTGCCGTCCATACACCGCTCTGTTGCGTAGCTGCCCACAATGAGGATGGGGCGGGATGCTTTTTTGATCATTGCTACGGCTATCTCGGGTTTAGTTATGGGGTTTGCCTTCTTCGTTGCAGCTATTTCTGCACATTGCCAAGGTTCACAGGACATGTCTTATCACACCTTCATTTTGCGGATCATTCGTGGAAGCAACGTCGGGTCAGGAATCACTGTTTCTTTCCAGTCGTGTGCTTCCAGTATCTTTGCGAATTCGTCTTTAAGGGTCATTGGAACATCAGCCATCGTTCTTACGAACAGATGCAAATCCTGAGGCATGCATCCGTAGTAGCGTTTGTGTAGGTCAACGTAGTGGCTTAGTTTTATGCTTCGCCCTTTCCATGTGTCGTTGGGTCTGATGCATAGCTTTGCAATTGAAACCATTGCTTCTTGGGGTGTCTCAACTGTCTGGAACAGGTGTTCGGGTGCTGGACCAACGTTAACTTTGTCGCCTGTGCGGGCATCGTAAACTTCCCAATCTTCAGGTTTGTCTTCTCTTCCAAGGAGCATGCGACGGTACTTGACGCCGTGTGGACCAACCAACACAGGCACACCTAAACGCCAGAATCCAGCTGCGATTGCCGCTGCTTTTTGTGAGTATGCACCCCACGCTAAGCCAACTGCTCCTAGACGGTTATAGATGTAATCGGCGATTTCCTCATAGTTGCCTCTGAGGTTGCGTTTGGCAAAGATGTTTGCAACTTTTATGGCTGCCCCTGCAATGTGGCTGTTTGCTACGCATGAGCCGACGTTTAGGACTCCTCCGGCTTCGAATCCGCCTGGGAATTCTTCGTAGAGTGTTTTGCCTTCGCTGTTGCGGTAGCTGCCAGCGGTCATGGCTGCGCATCCTGATACGGCCACGATGTATCTTCTGCTGGCGAATTCTCTGCAGATGTCGTAGACGTCTTTGCCGCCGTGTGGATAGTTACTGCATCCTACTACTGCAAGTATGCCGGGGATTTCTCCGAGGACAATTGGGCTACCTACGTTTCGGATTTCGACGTCTTGAACTGCGCCTCTTCCGCATCGGCACAGGTTATTTTCTTCAAGCATGAATTTCTCGCCGGCTTTCACTATCATGCTGTGTATCATAATTTTTTCTGGGCATGCTTCTTCGCATCGTCCGCATCCAACGCAGTACTCGTACAGGTCTGTTAGTGGAGCCATGTTGCCTTCTCCGGCTGCCTTTATTGCTTGCGGGAGTTTAAGGTCTTGTGGACAGCTTCTTCGGCATAAATTGCATTGTCTGCAGGTCTTGGCGATTTGTTTAATCTCATCTATGCTTGGAAGATTCTTCATCTTTTTGCGGATTGGAGCAACCTGTTGTGCAACTCTGACTGCGACTTCGCCGACTTTTTCTGGGTCAAGAATTAAAACACCTGGGACTTTGCCGCTTACGAGGTCATCAACTATTTCGTCTGCTGGGTCGTCTGTGCGGTTTTTGAAGCCCATGCAGTTCTTTTCTGATGCGGCTATGACTGGGGCGTGAACTTTCTGTGCTTCGTCAAAAACGTCTGTGCGGACGCATTGCTCATCGAGAACAACTACATCGGCGAATCCGCCTCTTACAAAGCGTAGTTGCCAACTGATTGGGCCAATGATTCTTCCGCGGTTGTAGTATCGGGTTATGTCATGTGCTGTGCAGCATAATCCAACTACTTCGATTTTATCGTCAACTTTGTGGTCTTTGGCATAGTCGATGATTCCGACCGATGGAATTACGTTGTGTCCAATAGCCATTATAACTGGCTTAGACAAATCCACGCTTCCGATACCTAACGAGACTAGTGGCGCTTCAGGTTCAGCTTTCGGAAAGCCTAAAGTGGAAGTTTGTGCGATGTCGCCAACCTCCATGCCTAAATGGTCAATCATGCCGACATGGAATGCTTTTGATTCAAAATCCAAGTTATGGCCTTCTTGACCCGTGTGGGCTACTGCAAGGCATTGCGTGATTTCTTTTTCAGCGTATTCTAAAACCTCGTCAAGGTCGCCGAGTGTTTCAGGCTTTATTCCTGTAACCAGGCGGGTGATTGGCGCTTCAACTTTAATGTTTAAGCCGCCGATGTCTAATGGATACCTACGGCCGTATTTCTCAATCAGATGATGGACCATGTGGCGTGAATGCGCGGTGTGGGTGGCTGATCCGATGCAGCATGCTAAAAGGACTATACGAGAGGATTGGGCAGCCATATCTATGCCGCATGCTCCACGTTTTCCCGCTGTTAAATCGCATTTTCCAAAAGTGCATAGACAGCAGAGGTCACAATCCGGCATATAGAAGGGCTTGTATCTGGCGAGTAGCTTCATGTCCCAATCGCGCAGGGTGCTCATTGACGGCATCGGAGTTGGACCCATGGGTTCTGTCCAGTTGTCAGTGGCGACTTTACCTATGGTTACTTCAAGATTTTTAATGGAACTACTGCTAGTAGTCATTTCATCAATTTTTATATTAACGTTTTTAGTCGTCAAATTAAAACCTCTGTAAAGGTTTAATTAAAGACGCCATTACAATCTTTTTAAACCTTTCCAGATTTCTTAGATAAAAGTCAGGGAGTAGCTATAGAAATGCAAGGTTTCTATGAAAGTGTGTAAAAAAACTTAGCCTATAAGGAGCCTAAGGTTTTCAGAATCGCTTTCACTGAAGCATACGCCTTGTTATCGGATGGCAAGTCAAGCAGCGACTTCCCGTTGAGAACATAATCGTCTAATTGTTCGTCCTCAGCGATTTTCCCCAAAAACTTAAACTTCAAATCAGCTTCAGCCTGCTTGCCTAGTTCAGGTGGAAAACGGTAGCCGCCAATCAAATAGAAGTTATCAAACTTCATGTCAACTTCTTTAACTATTCTGACAGCTCGTTTTACATGGTCAAAAGATTTCTTTGAGTGATCAAGAATATCGAATATATCGTTAACATGCGAGGTAATCCGTCTGTTCAGGTTTTCAAGTCCTGCTGGAGAGTCAATAAGCACGTATGCATATGTTTTAGTTAACGATTCTAACGCGCCTTTTAACGCAGAATTTGGCATGCAATAGCAGCCTTCAACCCATTTAGTGCCGACTGCAAGGAAATCAAAATTTTTGCTTTCGAACAAACCGTTTTCCCAAATTCTACTTTCAATACGTTCCGTTGGGGGAACGCCGACTGTGGTGCCGCCCTGTTCAATGAAAGTACTGACAAGCAATTCGGCAATAGTTGATTTTCCCGCCTCTCTAAGGTCTACTCCAAGCATTTCAGCAAGGTTCTGATCTGGGTCAGCATCAACCAGCAGCAAAGGCGCTTGCCCAGCTTCGATGAAGGCTTTAGTCATGAGAGCTGTGAAACTGGATTTTCCTGTTCCGCCACGACCGACCGTTACCAAAGTTTTCATTTTGTTGACCTCAAGATGTTATGCTATTTCTTAAGCAAAAGCTCGCATATATCATCTATGGCTTTAACCGCTTCAATTTCTTTGTTTTTAAGCGGCGTTTCACCAAGCATATCAGCTTCGACAATTTTCTGGTCAAAGGGCACAAAAGCAAGCAAAGACAAACCGTTTTTTTCTGCAAAACTGCGGATAGCTTCCTTTTGAGCCTCGTTCATAACCCTGTTGCCTACGAGGTAGAGTTGCTGCATCTCAGCGGCTTTAGCCATATCGTGGATGTGCTTGGCAATTTCTAAAGATTTCAGATTGGAATCCGCAACGATAAGTAACGCATCAACTTGCCTAGCGGTGCCTCGGCCAATGTGCTCAACACCAGCCTCCAAATCTAAAACAACCGCCTCGTCACGTTCCACAACTAAGTGCCTGAGCAAAGCGCGTATGACAGCATTTGGCGCACACATGCATCCTGCACCCATCGACTGCACTGTACCCATCACAATCAAGTTTGGACCAAGAGGAGTGCAAACCGAGTAATCGCGAACTATGTCGTCGACGCTGAATTGCAGGCGGTACACGCCAGAGTAACCCGTGGCAGTTTTGGAGTCAACAAGAGGTTTGTTCTCGGAGATCGGAACGATTTTACGGGTCTCCTCAGTGGATAAGCCTAAGGTTAAACCGAGGTTTGGAGAAGAATCCGCGTCGATTGCTATGGTTTTCAAGCCGCGCATAACAAAACCTCGCGCCAAACCGCCCGCTATGAGGGTTTTGCCAACGCCGCCTTTACCAGAAACAGCAACCTTCATAATTTCACACATAAAATACTGGCAAACAAACATTTATGTACATTTCTTTTTTAAAATGGAAAAGCTAAAGGGTTACCCTTTGCCTACCAGCAAACAGTTTTCCTTGGCAACCGCTCTCTTGCTATAAATCCGCTAAGTTCATACATTCATGTTTATATTTAATATAATCATCAATTCCAACTAAATTCTAAAGGTAAAAAAATTGCCCCCTGTGCAAGCGGACGACAAATCAAAAACACAACCAAATACAGCCTTCAGTCCAAACGACGAAAAAGGCTTGAGTTCTTCAGAAGTCCAAGAAAAACAGAAGCAGTTCGGACACAACGAAGTAGCCGAGAAACAGGCAAGCCCCGTTGTGGCTTTCGCAAAAAAGTTCTGGGGCTTAGCCGCTTGGATGCTTGAAGTCGCCATAGTTCTCTCTTTTGTTTTAGGCAAATACTTAGATGTCTACATAATAACCGCCCTGCTGCTCGTAAACGCCATTTTAGGGTTTATACAAGAACGGCAAGCAACAAGAGCGGTAAAAGCGCTTAAACAGAAACTCCATTTGCAGGCTAGAGTCTTAAGAGATGGGGTCTGGCAAACCGTTGGTGCCGCTGAAATTGTTCCGGGCGACGTTATTAGGGTCAGGTCGGGCGATTTTGTGCCCGCGGACTTCAAGATTCTTGATGCCGAAGCGACAGTTAATCAATCGGCTATAACTGGCGAGTCATTGCCCATCGAGAAAAAAGCAGGCGACCTTGTCTACTCTGGATCGCTGATTAGTAAGGGGGAAGTCACAGGCGTTATCACTGCAACGGGGAC
>Ga0187891_1002153_pt1 | contig 15393 bp, 11 predicted proteins | sample June2016WEW_21_4_FD_132990 | JGI IMG/M metagenome (GOLD analysis project Ga0187891, IMG submission 132990) | Peatland microbial communities from SPRUCE experiment site at the Marcell Experimental Forest, Minnesota, USA - June2016WEW_21_40 | ecosystem: Environmental > Terrestrial > Soil >... | reverse complement strand
GAAGACGCCTTGCACAAGGTGATCAAGTACTATCCCCGCACGCGCTGGGCGGCATTTGCGGCCTTCGACCTGATTGACAACAAGCTCTGCGGCGACTGGGAAGGCTCGACGCAGTGCCCGGAAAAGGAGGCTGGCATCTACCTCAAGTACGCCGACGAATATCCAGACGGTCCCCGTACGGCGCGAGCGCTCTATGAGGCTGTCTACCGTTTCGCGGTCCTTAAGGACATGTACGATGCCAGCGGGGATGATCGAAAGAGCAACGACGCCCACAATCAGGCGCGCACCGTGGCCGCCCAACTGAAAGCTCACTTTGCCGACTCCGATTATGCCTTGCAGGCTGGCGCGCTGGTGTACAAATTGGATGAAGGGGTTCCTGTCTACGGCATCGAAAGGGAGTGAGCGGCTCATGGCCTCCCGGACGCGATACGAGACGTATCAGAGAGAAAACCAGGAGGCTTCTTGAGCCCGTATATTCTGTCCATCCTTCTGGGAATTGTGGAAGGTTTGACCGAGTTTCTGCCGGTCAGTTCAACGGCGCATCTGCGCATTGCCGAAGCCTTGATGAAGATCCCTCTGGGCGACTCAGCCTGTTCGGTTGGCAACACGGCTTGCTTTCAGGATGTCGCGTACTGGAATATGTACACGATTGTCATCCAGGTTGGCGCAATCATGGCGCTATGCCTGCTCTTCCTGGAAAGGATCATCAACTTTCTCCGCACCTTTCCCCGCGGCGAAACCGGCGATCGTACCTGGCTCAACCACCCCATCTCACTGACGCTCATCGCGTTTGCATGCACTTCCGTCCCCGCTCTGCTGCTGCACAAGTGGAGCGAAAAGAACCTGGACAGCCTGAATGCCATCGCAATCGCGCTGCTCGCGGGCGGGATTGTGATGTGGATCACAGACGCCTGGAGCACGCGCCATGAGGCGAGCACCATGCACGTGGAGGAGATGACCCTGCCGCAAGCTGTGTGGATTGGCCTTTGCCAGACGCTCTCCGCGATCTTTCCCGGCACCTCGCGCTCCATGTCGACGATCGCCGCTGGCCAGCTTGCGGGTCTCGATCGCCCCTCGGCGCTTGAATTCAGCTTTCTGCTCTCCATACCTACGATGATTGCGGCGACAGGCTGGGATCTCATCAAAGAGATTCATCCCGGGAAGGCGGCCGGCGCCGCCAGTGCAACTGTCGCGCACGTTACGATGAATCCGGAGCGCTGGATCGTGCTGATCATCGGCACAGTCGTCTCGTTCATCGTCGCGCTTGGAGTCGTTGAGTGGTTTCTTCACTGGGTCCGCAAGCATGGCTTCACCATGTTCGCCATCTACCGCATTTTGCTGGGCGGCGCGCTGCTCATTTGGGGTGCAAGGTTGATCCGCCAGTGAGCCCGGCAAACTGAGATCCAATGCGAACCTTCGTCCGCCACTACATTGCTCCCTTGGCACGTTCGCGCCACTGGAGGTCCATCTGCGAGATTGGTTCCCGGACTGGAACCAGCGCGGATTATTTGCTCAAGCTTCCTTTGGAAAGTTACACAATCGTTGACCCGTGCCTCGACGAGGACCTTGGAGAGAAATATGCCGGCGAATCACGCGTTCATGTCATCAAAAGCAATAGCCTCGACGCGCTGGCTTCCGGCGAGCACATTGGCCCCGCTTCACCATTCGATTGCATTCTCATCGACGGCGATCACAACTGGTACACGGTATTCAACGAACTGCGCCTCATTCGCGCGCACGCGCTGGTCAGGCCCGGAGGCTTCATCTTCCTCCACGACGTTGATTGGCCCTACGGCCGCCGCGACCTGTATTACCAGCCGAACACGGTTCCGGCTGAGTTTCGACATCCATTCGCGCAAAAAGGCATGATCCGTGGTCAAAGCCCGCTGGCCGAGGTTGGCGGCCTGAACAGCCATTACAATAACGCCTTGCACGAAGGAGGTCCGAAAAACGGCGTTCTTACTGCAATTGAGGACTTCCTTGCCGATCGCCCGGAAGCCTATCGTTTCTTTCGCATTCACTACCAGTACGGTTTAGGAGTTCTGCAGCTACGCTCCGGGCGATTGCTGACTGACTCCAGCTTTCATTCGCTGCAAGCTAAGGCATTCTTTTTGGGCCCTGTTTCACGGCTCGCCCGGTCTCTCAAGTTCAAATTCAGGCCGCAGTCTAGTTCGTGATTTCTCCTGCGCCTTCCCTTCGCTTCGCAAGGCCGGTCGAACTGCTAATTCACGGTTAATGTCCGTGGTTCCCCCTGGCGCCGATTTGCCCTGACCCGCCCCTCCCGACGCCGATAATGGAAGTTGCTCTGGGACGATTTTGCCTGCATCCTCTCCCCTGCCGATAAAGCTTTGTGCGGCAGACGGAGGACGGGACCGCCCTCGTGATGAAGCCCATCCGCATTGTTCTGTCGCCCACGCGCAGCCGCCCCGTGAACATGTTCCTGGGGTTGGTTCTGATGCTGGTCGCACTCCTCCTTTTTCTCGCTCTGGCGACCTTTCACTCCTCTGACCCCTCGCTGAATACGGCCACGGATTCCGCGGTGGCCCGCAACTGGGTCGGCCTTTTTGGCGCGTACCTAAGCGACGTCTTGATGGAATCGCTTGGACTAACTGCATTCTTGCTGCCGTTCTGGCTGGGTGGCGTGGGTTGGACATGGATGCGGTCGCGGCCCGGCGGTTCGCCCATCCTCCGCTGGATGGGTACCATTCTCGCCTTGATTTTCCTGCCCGCTGTCTTTGGCCTGCTCCCGTGGCATTGGCACTGGCTCCACATCGTTCCAGTGGAGGGCGTGGTTGGACGGCTGGTGGCCGGGCTGCTGGTGGTCTATTTGAACATTCAGGGAGCTTGGCTGGTCGCCACTGCGCTCGCCGCCTGCGGGCTCTACTTTGCTTCAGCAATCAGTTTCTGGGTCATCCGCGAGAGTCTTTCGGAACGTTGGGCTCAGTTTTGCGCCTGGCGGGACCAATGGCGCGACCGCCGCCTGGAACGCACGGAAGCCCGCGCGGAAATGCGCGCGGAACGCGAAGCTCTGCAAGTGGAACAAAACCAGCCCGTCCCTTTTCCGAAGCTTGTTTCCGCGGCCGGACCGGACGTGGAATCGGAGCCTCCTGGCCGCCAGCCGAATCGTTTTCTTGCATTCTTCACCCGGCGCCGAAAGCCGCTGCAGGATCCACTGGACGAAATCCCTGCTTATCAGCGCAAGGATCTGAGGCAGGAGTCTGAAGAATCAACTGAAACTGCGATTCCCATTACGCAACGCAGGCCGAGCATCTGGGAGCGCCGCGAGCCGGAAACCGCGACGGCCGCTCCCGCAACGGTTCCAGCGGCGGTGGCTTCGCCACTCCGGCCCATGCAAGCTGAACCAGCGGCCGCACGGCCGGTGGATCCCTGGGTCGCTGCGAAAGCAGTGCCGCTTCAGGATCCGCCACAACCTCATGCGGACGAGATTGCCATTCACAATCGCGCCGACGCGCAGCTGCGCACGGTCACCATCGCGCCTAAAAACATGAGCGGCTTCAAGCTGCCTTCAAGCACGTTGCTGAGCGCGGGCGAAGCCCCACAATCCGTGCGCGAGGACGAGCTTCGCGAAGAGGCCAAAGTCCTCGTGGAGAAGTGCGCAGAGTTCGATGTGCGCGGCCAGGTGGTGCAGATCAATCCCGGGCCCATGGTCACCACCTTTGAGTTCAAGCCCGAGGCCGGCGTCAAGTATTCGCGCGTTACAGGCCTGGCCGACGACCTGTGCCTGGCCATGCGCGCCGAAAGCATCCTGATCGAACGCATGCCCGGCAAAAGCACGGTGGGCATTCAGGTGCCTAACCACGAGCGCGAGACCGTTCACCTGCGCGACGTGATCGAAAGCGACACCTTCATCAAGGCGCGTTCGCGCCTTACCATCTCCATGGGCAAAGACATCAATGGCCGCATCGTCACTGCCGATTTGGCCTCCATGCCGCATATTCTGATTGCAGGATCGACAGGCTCGGGAAAATCCGTGGCCATCAACGCCATGATCATGAGCCTGCTTTACCGCACCACGCCTCACCAGGTTCGCCTCATCCTCGTCGACCCCAAGCGCGTGGAGCTGGGAATGTACGAGGGCGTTCCGCATCTATTTACGCCGATTATCACTGAGCCCAAATTGGCCGCGAACGCTTTGCGCAACGCAGTACGCGAAATGGAACGCCGCCTGAAGCTGTTGGCCAGCCGCAGCGTGCGCCACATCGACCAATACAACAAGCTCTTCGAAAGCTCCATGCCTTCGCTATTCGACCAGGGCGAGCAGGAGGAGCCGCTGCCCTACATCATCATCATCATCGACGAGCTGGCCGATTTGATGATGCTCGACCGTGCCAACGTCGAGGAATCGGTTACGCGCCTCGCGCAAATGGCGCGCGCCGTTGGCATTCACCTAATCCTCGCTACGCAGAGGCCCAGCGTTGATGTCATCACCGGCCTCATCAAGGCCAACATTCCCACGCGCATCAGCTTCCGCCTGGCCACCAAAGTCGACTCGCGCACCATTCTAGATACCAATGGTGCCGAGGCGCTCCTGGGTCGCGGCGACATGCTCTTTCTGCCGCCAGGAACCAGCCGCCTGATGCGCTTGCACGCTCCCTACGTGAGCGAGAAGGAGACTGCAGCCGTGGTCGAATTTTGGAAATCGCAAGGTGCAGCGGAATACGTCGAAGGTTTCCTCGAGTCGCCCAAGGACGAGCGCTCAGCCATGGAAGGTGAAAACGAAGACGCAAACGAAGACGATCCTATGTTTGACGACGCCGTTCGTCTTGTCTTCGAATTCGGCAAGGCCTCTACGTCGCTCTTGCAGCGGCGGCTGCGCGTCGGCTACGGACGCGCCGCGCATTTGATCGATTTGATGGAGCGTGACGGCCTCGTCGGTGCCGCTGATGGTCCGCGTCCCCGCGAGCTGCTCAAAGCTCCCAACTGGCTGCATGAAATCGCAGTTGGCAACGACTAATCTGCGCGTTTGCGTCGCTCGGCGCAGACCGGTCTGCCGCATTTCCGTGCTCTCCGCCTTACCGCGAAAGCACCCAGGACAAGTCGGTACTCCTCGCAAAGGCGCACTCTGCTTGACAAGTGTCCGAGTAAAGCAATTTACTTATGTGCGAACGTCTAACAGCCTTTGCGGACGCCTTCTCGCCTTTTCGGGTGATGCTCATGTTCTCATTCGCTCTCGCTGCTCTCGCCGATGGTCTTTTCGGCTCTTGGCCAGCCCTGCTTGCATTGGGCACGCAGCCACTAGCGCATCTACGCACGCTCGATATTTTTGTCATCGCGTTTTACTTCGCCATGGTGCTCTGGATTGGCTTCTACCTCAAGGGCCGCTCCAACACCAGCGAAGAGTTTTTCATGGCCGGCCGCGAAATGACCGCGTGGATCGCTGGTTTGAGCTTTGTCAGCGCGAATCTGGGCTCATTGGAGTTGATGGGGTGGGCTGGTTCAGCCTACCAGTACGGCATCCTCGCAACCCACTGGTACTGGATCGGCGCCATTCCCGCCATGCTCTTCCTCGGCCTGGTGATGATGCCCTTCTACTATGTCTGCAAAACCCACTCCGTACCCGGCTATCTCGACCTGCGCTACGGCGGAGGGGCCCGCAGCGTGGCCGCCATCTCGTTCGCCACCGAGATGATCCTCATGAGCGGCGTGAACATGTTTGCTATGGCCGTTGTCATGAAAGTCGTCCTCGGTTGGGATATCACCTTCAGCATCTTCGTCTCCTCGATCGCGGTTGCCATCTACGTGGGCCTCGGCGGCCTGCGCTCCGCCATCTTCAATGAAGTGCTGCAATTCGTGCTCATCTGGGGCGGCGCGCTGCTGGTACCGATTCTCGGCTTGGTGCAGGCCGGCGGGTGGACGGGCCTTAAGGCCAAGATTCTCACCAATCTCGGCTCCGACAGCTATTTCCATTTATGGCGCGACACGGGCAGTTTTGCCGCCAATCCCATGGGCGTGCACTGGACCGGAGTCGTCTTCGGCCTGGGCTTTGTGATCAGCTTCGGCTATTGGACGACGGACTTTCTCGTCGTTCAGCGCGTGTTGGCCGCGCACAACTTGCGCGCCGCGCGCATGGCGCCCATCATCGGGTCATTCTTCAAAATGGCTGTGCCGTTCATCGTGATTCTGCCCGGCTTGCTCGGACTCGTGCTCCTGCAAAATCCCGATGGCAGCCGCCGGCAGCTTGTCGGCGAAGACGTTGTAGCCGCCTGTTCGCGGACCTCCGGCGGCGGACTCGAAGATTCAGCCGCCTGCTCGGCGGCCATGACCAAGACAGCGTTGCCACCTGTTTACCAGCAGAAAGTCCTGAGCGGAGCACCTGACTCTGAGCTGCACACTTACAACCAGGCTCTGCCGCTGATGATGGTGCGCTATATGGGGCCCGGTCTTCTTGGCTTGGGTATCACCGCGCTTATTGCCGGCTTTATGAGTGGCATGGCTGGCAACGTCAGCGCGTTCTCGACCGTGTGGACCTACGACATTTACAAGCCGCTCATCAACAAACGGGGCACCGACAGCCACTATGTCCTGGTGGGGCGGCTCTCGATCGTCATCGGCGTGATTGTCTCGATTGGTGCCGCCTATCTGGTGCAGCAGTTCCACGGCATCATGGACTATGTCCAGGCGCTCTTTAGCATTTTTGTTGCACCGCTTTTGGGAGCGATCCTGTTCGGCATGTTCTGGAAGCGCGCTACACGGCAGGCCGGCTTTTTGGGCCTGTTGCTCGGCATCATTTTCTCCGCCAGCTTGTTCATCTGGGTCAAACTGAATCCTGCGGCTCTGGCCGTCGTGGCGCTTTCGCCGGACGCCAAGCCCATGGCTGAGAACGTCTTCCGCGCGCTTTGGGCATTCCTCTTTACCGCCGTCATCATCGTCTTCGTGAGCGCGTTGACGAGGCCGCGGCCGGTGGCGGAATTGGACGGTCTGGTCTACGGCGTCACTAAACTGCCTAAAGAAGAGCCGGTGCCGTTCTACAAGAAGGAGTGGGTTTGGGCGAGCCTTGTGGTGATCATCTTTGCCGGGCTCAATGTCATGTTCTGGTAGCGGAGGGGAATTCGCCACCGCGCGGAAGACTTGCACGGTTGAGGAGCGGAAAGGGATAAAAGGTTATGCACGGTTCAGGAATTCCGATCTGGTTTTTCATTGGCGTCCTGCTGGTCGTTTACGGCGCCATGATCCTCGGCTACGGCGTCGTTGAATGGACGACTGGAAATTACGCGCCAGGAGTACAGTTGACTAGCCTGCACACCCCGGTTTGGTGGGGTGGCATCCTGGCGGCGCTCGGCTTCTTTTACGTCGTCAGGTTTCGCCCCGGCAATTCGAGCAAGTAGAGAGTTTTCGCAGTAGTCTGGTTTTTTCGCAGAAATAACGGTTAAAGGAGCACGAAAATGGCAGCGCAACGCAAAATGACGTTTGGAATCGTAGTGGGTAATCGCGGCTTTTTCCCTGGCCATCTGGCCAAGACGGGCCGGGAAGAGATCATTGCCGTTTTAGAGGCGGCGGGAGCACGCCCCATCGTGCTAAGCCCTGAGGAGTCAAGACACGGCGCGGTGGAAACCTACGCCGAGTCGCTCCGATGCGCCGAGCTTTTCAAGAAACACGCTGAGGAGATTGACGGCATCATCGTCACTCTGCCCAACTTCGGCGAAGAACGCGGCATCGTCGATGCCATCCGGCTCTCAGGCCTGAAGGTTCCTGTGCTGGTGCAGGCCACGCCCGATCGCTCAGACAACATGACCATCGCCGTGCGGCGCGACAGCTTCTGCGGCAAAATGAGCGCGTGCAATAACATGATGCAGTACCGCATCGACTATTCGCTCACCACGCTGCACACTGAGGCGGTATCCTCGCCCGAATTCAAGGCTGACCTCGAATGGTTCTCGCAAGTCTGCCGCATTGTGAAAGGCCTCAAGAATCTCAAAATCGGTGCGATCGGCGCGCGTCCCACTGCCTTCAACACTGTGCGCTACTCCGAGCGCATCTTTGAGACCTCGGGAGTCTCGATTGAGACGATCGATCTTTCGGAGATCTTCGGCCGCATCAACCGCATGAAAGACAACGACGACGCGGCGCAGGCCAAGCTCGCGGCCATCAAGAAATACGTCACTACCTCCGGAGTTCCCGAAGCGTCGCTGCTCAAGATGGCCAAGCTGGGCGCTGTCATCGACGGCTGGATGAAGCAGACACACTGTACCATCAGCGCCGTGCAGTGTTGGACTTCGATGGAAGAGTTCTTCGGCGTGGTGCCATGCACCGTGATGAGCATGATGTCGAACGAGCTCATCCCCTCCGCCTGTGAGGTCGATGTCCCCGGCACGCTCAGCATGTACATGCTGGCGCTCGCCTCGGGCACCCCTTCGGCGCTGCTCGACTGGAACAACAACTACGGCAGCGATCCCAACAAGTGCGTCTGCTTTCACTGCTCCAACCTGCCCAAGCACTTCTTCAAGGAAGTGAAGATGGACTTCCAGCAGATCATCGCCGGCACAGTGGGCAAGGAGAGCAGTTACGGCACATGCGAGGGCATCATCAAGCCCGGCGCCATGTGCTTTGCGCGCTACTCCACCGACGACCGCCGCGGCGTGGTTCGCGGCTACACTGGAGCCGGCCGCTTCACCGACGATCCGCTGGAGACCTTCGGCGGCGCCGGCGTGGCCGAGATTCCGCAGTTGCAGAAACTGCTCAAGTACATCTGCCGCGAAGGATTCGAGCACCACGTTGCCGCGAACTTCAGTGACGTGTCGAAGTCCATTCACGAGGCCGCCCGCTACCTCGGCTGGGAGAGCCACTATCACCCCGCTCTCGAGGACTAAGCAAGTCAAAGAACGCGAACCCGCGAAACAGAAAAGGCCCCACAAGGGGCCTTTTCTCTAACTCCGCTAACTCCGCTAACTCCGCCAGCTCCGCTAACTCCGCTGCTCCATTGGCTCCAGCGTCAAGCGCGCCGTCAGAACCACAAGCGCAACCCACAACAGGTCGGCGCCGAGCAGGTGCGCAATCTGCAGCCATACCGGGGCGAGAAATGCCACATCGAGAACACCCAGCGCATACTGGGCCGCTAAAAGAATCAGAACGAGCGCGGAGAGCCCGCGGTTGTCCCAATGTGTTGACCGCTGCGCAGCGCGAACCAGCAACCAGATGAGGAAGATGCTGGCCAGAAACGCGATCGAGGGATGCGTCCAGCGCCAGCGCACGAGCCATCCGCTCGTTGCCGAGAAATCTTGCGCCAGCGCCGCGCCCAACGAGCTTTCCGGGTAAAGTGTGTCTCCCAGCGCGGCCAGCGATCCGGTCACGCCAACGATGAGCACGACAATAATTGATGCGATCGCACTGAACGGAGCTGCAATGCGGATTTTTCCGCGCAGATATCCTGTTCGACGGCTGAGGAGGTGCGCGGTGAGGGTGAGCGCCGCCAGCAGGAGCAGCGTGTTCGTGAGGTGCAACGCCAGGTACGGCGCGCGCAACGGCGACCGGCTCTGCGCAGTCAATCCGAGCTTGACCAGGAATGCTCCCAACGCCGCTTCGATCACGGTAAACGCCACAGTGGCGATCGCCGCGACGCGCGCAAGGTGGCCGCGTGCAGTGCGTGCGAAAGTCCACGCCAGCAACCCCACGACCGAAAAAAACGAAAGCCCGCTGGTGATGCGATGCGTGAACTCGATCATCGTGTCGATTCGCGCTGAATGTTGCATCACCGTGCCGTTGCACAGTGGCCAGTGGTCACCGCAACCCGCTCCAGAGCCCGTCGCGCGCACCAGCCCGCCCCACAAAATCACGGCGATGAAGTACACGAGCACGGCCCAGGCGAATCGCCGCAACGCGAGGGAGGGAAGACGATGAGTTTGCGCCGGTGCGGCAGCGACGGTCATAGAGGACTCCGAATCGAACCCACCAGTTTAGACCAAACTCGCCACGCGATGTTCATCTCGCGAACCACGATGTTCAAAGTTGCCGCGCGCGCAAGGATTTTACTCGTTCAGCAGTCTCACCACGTGATTCACGATCATCAGGTCTTCGAGTGGCGGGATCACACGCACCGTCACAGGCGACTCCTCATCGGAGATCACCGCGGCGCCGCGCACGTTGTTGCGCCCTGCGTCCAGCACAATTCCAAGCGCGCCCAGCCCTGCGCAAATCTCCGCGCGCGATGCAATGTCGTTTTCGCCGATGCCGCCGGTAAAAACAAGCATGTCCAGGCCATTCAGCTCCGCCGCATAACTCCCGATCCACCGTGCTATGGTCCAGCAGAACTTGTCCACTGCGAGCCGCGCCTTCGCATTGCCGGCCTCGATCGCCTCCCGAAGATCGCGCATGTCGTTCGAGAGCTCGCTCACGCCAAGCAACCCAGACCTCTTGCTGACAACGGTCTCGAGCTTCTCGGCCGCCTCCGCTGCATTTGGGGTTGTCTCAGCAATCTTCTTCAGGATGAAAATCAGGACACCGGGGTCGATGTCGCCAGTGCGCGTACCGCTGATGATGCCGCCCGATGGCGTCAGGCCCATTGAGGTGTCGAGGCACTGGCCGTTGCGGATTGCAGAGATCGACGCACCGTTCCCAAGGTGCGCAACGATTAGCTTCTCCGGAACGTCCGGCTGCAACTGATAGATGATCGACTCGTAGGAGATGCCGTGATACCCGTAACGCCGCACGCCCATGGCAACGTACTCCGCGGGGATGGGCATGTGCGTCGCGACCTCTGGCAGCGTGCGGTGAAAGTAAGTGTCGAGCACCGCAAAATTCGGAATGCCCGGAAACAGCCGCAGCGCTTCGCGCATAATGTAAACCGCGATAGGCGTGTGCAACGGCGCGAGAGCAGCGTAGCTTTCAATTTCCTCGATCAGAGCAGGCGTGATGCGCTGGTTCTCGCGGATTGTGGGCCCTCCGCAAACCACGCGGTGTCCGATGGCCGCCGGGGCCGGGAACCCGCCGGACTTGAGCGCGTCAACCACCAGCTTGAAGGCAACCGCGCGGCTGGGAACTGCCGGTGTTTGATCCACCAGCTTCTTGTCCGCCGCATCTTTAATCCAAAACTTCCCCAGATCGGTGCCAATGCCATCGACCGCGCCTTCAACGAGCCGCGCTCGCTCGCCGTTGCCGGCTTCATACAACGAAAACTTGATGGAAGAGGAACCGCTGTTCAGAACCAGAATTGGCAATGAGGGCATGGAAAAAGAACCTTTCAGGATATCTGCTCCCAAACGCGGCATCTCATGGAATGAGCCGGCAGCCTTGGAGTCGCCGCAATTCATCAATCCGCTTCACGCATCTCCGCCTCACTCAGCGCGAAGACACTCAGCGATCTCCACGAGACGCAGGGAGCGATCTGAGATCAAGCCTACCAGCCGCTCCATTTGTCCTCGGGTGATTCGAGTCACACCTGCGATTATGAAGGCAGACGCCCTTGAGCTGGTGCTTTTATTTAGGCGCTGCTGCAGCAGCGGGTGCAGCTCCCGGCGCATCTAGAGGCTTCAGCCCGGCAACCGCCGCAACCGGCAGCTCCAAAGCGCCTACGCGATCGTTCGTGCTGTCGCGCACTCCGATGCGGAGAAAATACTCTCCCTTCACGGGAACGCTGATCTGCTGGAAGTAGCCGAGACTGCGATGAAACAGGTCAGCGTATTTTGCGGCGGGAATATCGCCGCTTAGGACGTTGGCCTGCAAATTGACAAGCGCTCCAGCGGCATCATAAACAAAAGTGCGAAACTCCAGAGTGCAGTGATGGCTGCCGTCCGGCATAACGACACAGCCGAGCTGGCTTGGGTTGATGATGAATTGCACCGTGTAGCGCCGGAATGGTCCTGACACTTTTCCATCGGCCTGGTTCCCCGGCGACAACGCGGCCTCTGAATCGGCCGTGCTTGGGCGCACGTTGGCGGAAAAGATGATCTCAGTCGGATCGGGCGCGCCCCATTGCATTGCGGCGCGGATCGCACTATACGGCGCCCCGTCGGGCATGCCTTGTCGCTCTTCCTTTTGATGCTTGCCCTCGACAAGTTCGTCGGCATAGTAGCCGCGCCGGTAGGCAAGCGTCACTCCCGGCCGGTCAACTTTCACCTGGATCTTGCGATAGCGGCCATTCCAGTCGTGGTTTGTCGGCGAGTACGCCACCGTGTAGTAATTCGAGCCGGCCTCAATGGCTTTTTCGATCGCTGCTTTCAGGTCGTTTTTATTCTCGAAGGCCTTGCCGCCGGTGTCTCGCGCCATTTGTTCCATGGTGCTGTGTTCTCCGGCTGTCTGTTGGTTGATTCTGTCCAGGTTCTGGGTAACGGCAAATATGCCTCCCGAGTTCTGCGGGATTGTTATGCTGCTGTTGCTTGCTCCCATCATCGGCCCGACCATAAGTCCTCGCGCATCGATGGGATAGACAGCGACCTGGCTGCGCACGAACAGATCGGCAGTCTCCCGGAATTCATCCCCGGCTGAGGCCACCACCGCAAAGGGATCCTTCAGGCCGGGATCGGGCAGAATGCTGATCGGAAACGATCCCGAAAACCAGATCAGGTTCTTGCGCCCCGGCAGGTTGCTCAAATAACGGGCCAGCAGGTTGAGCGCATCCAAGGTGTAGCGCGCACGGAGCTGAAGCTGGAACGACGTTACCTCGGCCTCGAACTGTTGCAGGTTGGCACGCACCTCCGCCCCAGTCGCCTTCTCCGCAGGCGGCACATTGTCCAACACTTCCTTGGCGTTTGCGAGAGCCGATTCCCCCGCACCCGGGATATCTACGTCAACCGGACGGTTAATCAAAGGCGACGCGCCCGGATTGGCCTTCTTCCCGGCAACCAGAGCGCGCAGTACCTCGGGGTCAGACGTGAATCCTTGCAGCAGTTTCAATTCTGTAGTGAGGGAGAAGATGGCTATGGGCCTGCCCGGCGGCGCCTCTTTCAAAAACTTCAGAACCTGGTTGCGGACATCCGCTTGCGCCGTCACTGGAGTGTTCAGTTTGTCAAAGAGAAGAATGTCGAGGGCGCCATTGGCCGGGACCGGGGAATAGTTCGTAAATGTTCCCGGTTCAACCTTGGGGGTGGGCGGCGAGGTTGCTGCTTCGCTCGCCGTGTGTTCCTCGAAGATTTTGACAGTTTGTGGGTGACCGTCTTCAAGAACCGTAAAATCCGAGGGTGCGAGATGGCGAACGGGGTGCTGCCGGGAATCGTTCACGGTGACGTCGACAACCACCAGATCAGTCGTCGTGCGAATCCTTGGCTCCGGCCCTGGAAGCGCGGGTTGGGCTATTGCGCACAATGGAGCGAAGATCGAAATGCATAAAATAGGCCGGACTAAACTGCCTGCCATAACCCGGGTCCCAGCATGAGCGGATTCAACGGATGCAAAGGGCTCGCATCCATATTGCGCCTGATTGGCCCAAGATTCAAAAAAATCGTTTCAATTTGAGAATCTGCGATTCGAATCCGTCCCAAAGCGCCGCCGCTACAAGCGTGGTCATGACGAGTCGGAAGGCCACAACCGCAAGATTTCCGGCGATGCCGTGGGCATCCATGCGCGCATCGAACCATCCGAAGTAGATAAATACGGAAATATGCGTCATATAAAGGCCGTAGCTGATGCGCCCGTAAAAAGGCAGTGGTCCGCGCCGCAGCACTGCGTTCAGCGGATTGCGCGCCCCGGTCGATGCGATGGCCGCAAGCGTCGCGCCGGCAAAGCCAACCGCCAGCGCGGAGTCGAGATATGCTGTTCCGCCGGCAATGGTCGCCGCCGCTGCAATGCCCAGTACAAACGCTGCAAGGCCGATCGCAAGCCATGCCCGGCGGCCGAGCTTCAAAGTGTAAAACCCAAGCGCCATCAGACTGCCCAGAGCGATCCCGTCCAAGTGGATCAGTGTGTTGGTCGGCGTCATCCAGTGCAGATTAGCGTGACGCAGCACCGGCGATACGACGAGCGCAGCCACCAGCACTGCGGCCAGCATCCAGGGCCGGCGGAGCACGCGCACCACCGGCGCCCACACAAAGTAGTACTGCTCTTCAATTGCCAAGGCCCATGTGGGTCCGAGCGCCGGGGGCAAGGTCAGATGAAACAGATTTTGCACGCAGAAGATGTAGGCAAGCCATGGTGCAGTCTTGACAGCCTGCCACACGCTGCCACCCACGAACCACGGCGCGTTCAGGTAAACAACCGCCAGGACAAGCAAATACACCGGCCACACGCGCAGCGCCCTGCGCCCATGGAAGTTATGCAGGTAATGTGGCTTGTCCCGCGTTCCCAGCAGAATGCAGGTGATCAGGAAGCCGCTGAGAACAAAAAAGAGGATGACTCCCGCCCATCCCCACAGGCTGGCGGAATAAATCCACGTTCCTTTGAGGCGCGGTTGGCAGTGATAGAGAACAACCGCCAGGATCGCCAGGCCGCGCAGCCCGTCAAGTTCAGGCAGGTACGAGGGAAGCCAGGTTGGACGTTGAATGGGCAAAGTATTTCGCCGGAGTCAGAGCGAATTCATCCCGCCGCCAACTGCTTCGCCCGCTCAGTAGCCCGCATCACCGCTTTGATCAGAGTCACGCGCAACCCACCCTCCTCCAATTCCAGGATGCCGTCGATTGTGCATCCCGCGGGCGTAGTCACGGCATCTTTAAGCAGCGCCGGATGGTAGCCGGTTTCGAGCACCATTTTCGCCGCGCCGTAGGCCGTTTGCGCTGCCAATTGCGTGGCAATGTCGCGAGGCAGGCCCACCTTCACGCCGGCCTCTGCCAGAGCTTCAATAATGATGTAGAGATAAGCCGGCCCGGACCCCGATAGCCCGGTCACAGCATCCATGTGCTTCTCGTCCACAAGAACCGTGCGGCCCACGGTCTCAAAAAGGCGTTGGGCCAGTTCCATCTGCTCATCCGACACGAAGCGCCCGCGGCACAGAGCGGCCGCGCCGGCGCCGAGTGCCGACGGCGTGTTGGGCATCGCGCGCACCACGGCAATTTGCATGCCCGCAGCCTCCTCGATGGCGCGCGTTTTCACTGACGCTGCAAAAGAGACCAGCGTTTTGGCCGGCGTAAGTGCGGGCTTGATCTCCGCTATCAGATCCGGAACCTGGAATGGCTTGACGCCCACCATAATCAGGTCCGACTGCCGAACCGCCTCCAGGTTGTTGGTGCTCACGTCCACACCCCACTGCGTGCTCAGCGCAAGAGCACGCTCAGCGTGGCCCACGGTGGCGTGAATCCGGTCGGCGGCAAACAGATTCTCCTTCAAAAACGCCTGCAACAGGATGCCACCCATCTTTCCGGCGCCCAGAACCGCCACGCGGACCTGGGGTAATTGCGCAGGAGTCTTCGGTGCCTCGACGGCGATCTCGCCCATACTCTCTCTTCCCTTCATTCAGAACGATTCCGGCGCCCGCGACGCTTTCGGCGCACAGCGTGGCCTACATCTCCCAAG
>Ga0187891_1002150_pt1 | contig 15421 bp, 21 predicted proteins | sample June2016WEW_21_4_FD_132990 | JGI IMG/M metagenome (GOLD analysis project Ga0187891, IMG submission 132990) | Peatland microbial communities from SPRUCE experiment site at the Marcell Experimental Forest, Minnesota, USA - June2016WEW_21_40 | ecosystem: Environmental > Terrestrial > Soil >... | reverse complement strand
CGCAGATCCTCCGAATACGGTTTCGCCATCCATGCTGGCCTCCATTCCAGCACGAACCTTGAATCCGATTCGTTCCCGCAGGGGAATCCCGCGATTCAGTCTTTTCGGAAAATGCTCTAGTCTTGCCAAATCCATCAAACAGGTCCGACCTCAGCCAACTGCGGTCTATCGACCTCAATTTATGAGTACGCCCAAATCATCGACACCATCCGCTTCTAGCAACCCCCCCCATCCATCCTTCCGATCCGTCAAACGGCCGAGCTGCGATCGGGGCAGGGAAGCGCCACTGGGGGCCTTTTCTTTTGCCACACTTCCGGCTACAAGCACCCGCCCCACATACCTGGAGAACAGATTGCTATGAAGAATGGATCAAAGAAGAGACGCGCCTGGACAGCAGATCAGATCCGCGAATTGAAGTCGCTCGCGCGCAAGAAGACGCCCGCAGGGAAGATCGCGAAGTCTCTGAAGCGTACCGAGAGCGCGACCCGGCAAAAGGCATTCAGTCTTGGATTGTCACTCGACTCGCGTGCGTAATGAGCCGCAGCCCGATGTAACTACGGTGCCAAGCCCCGCCACTCCCGTGCGCGGGGCTTTTTCATTGAGAGCGGCATTGCCGCTCGTTCCCAACAACGTATATTGTCCCGCTAACACCAAAACCCACGGATTGGCGACCAAACCGGAGGGAAGCCATTGGCATACGAGAACCGCACTCATAAATTTCGCAAGCGCCATGGAAACGCAGACAAGAGACAAGCCAAACCCCAAGAAACACACTACGGCATTGCATCGACCTTACTTACCTGGCTGCTCATTGCGGTTGAACGATTTTCCAAAACACACCCAACCCATGAACAAAATAATGGTGCCAATTATCAAATAGCTGAGTGGACGCGTAAAGTTGGAATATGGACTCGCAGATTGGTTTATGTGGGTTTCCTCACTGCGGCGGTATTGGGCTTGCAACTTTGTATTTTGAGACAGACTGATGAGACGTTCCGAGCTGGAACGCGCGCGTTCGTGATTTCCTATGAACTCATTATCGCTCCGGTCGTTGTTAACAACGATATTGCTTATTGGAAAGTAGCGCCGATCATTGCAAATTCTGGCAACAGTGCAACCATTGACGGGCGATATTATTTGGGTCTCTTGAATGAAACTCCGACCCCACCGATACAATTGCATTGGAATGAAATTGACCCCGATTTGGCTGATGTTGAATTTTCGAGTTTGCCAACAAAAATTACACTCGGTCCCAAGGCCCACATTCCGGGTACCATCTTGATCGTCACCAAAGATCAAGCAGCCCAAATGCGCGACGGCACACTTACTTCCTATATATTTGGGGAGATATTTTATCGAGATACCTTTAACGCACCGCATCAAACCTATTTTTGCCACCTCTTGCTTGGATCCACCGGGAAAACTGGCAACATTGGACTTTACGGCCCAAACGCTGTTACCGTCTTCGCAAACAACGAATTGAGTTCCTGCTTATGCAGGCGCAACAATTGCGCCGATAACGAATGCGGTCCCGTACCCAATCAAATATCTACCGACGAACACCCATCGTTAAGGGCGCGCAAGCCCGTTGTCTCAAATACGACAAGAACGCCTCATCAATACAAGGGTGCCGCCGCCAACTCAGATTGACTAACCGGAAAGCCAAATCCATTTTTCGCCGTCTGCGCCTCCACTAGTTTCGCGAACCAAGAGGGCGCCGCGGGGCTTATGTAAACACGATCGATCATTGCCGGTAGGTCAATCTCGACTGCCAAACCGTTAATGGTCCCCTGCAATCGCTCCGCCGGCCGCTTTTGGGGCAGGCGTGATGATGCCTCGGCTGCCACCCGATCGCCGTCATATCGTGTCGTTTGCGGTGGAATCTCTAAACACTGAAGTCGGTAGGCTTCATTGCGACCTTTGGGTAGACGAGAATGGAAAACTACGGGCTGGAATCGTGTGAGCTTCGCCGATTTGCAAGCCTGTAAATTATCATGCACCTTTCCTCTTCCGTCGCACGCCGGCGACCAGAAATAGCCCCAATGGGCTATAATAAGTCGATGGAGGTTCCGCCGTGCGTCGGAGTCGCTGGCCTTCCGCCTTACCGATGACGACGTGCAGATTATCCGCCAACTCGCGCGGCACCGTCTCCTGCGTTCAACCCATATCGCGTCGCTCGTCGACCGCTCGCTCGATCGCACCAATGACCGCCTCTCTCGGCTCTTTCATGCCGGCTACATCGAACGGCCCCGTGCCCAGCGCGACTACTATCTCACTGCGGGCTCGTTCCCGCTCGTGTATGCCCTAGCCGATCGCGGTGACCGCCTTTTGATCGAGCGCGACGGCATCGACTTCGCCAATGTGGAGTGGAGCCGCAAGAACCGCGAGGCTGGCCGGCCGTTCATCGAACACCAGCTCGCCATCGTGGACTTCTACGCCGCCCTGCATCGCGCCGTGCGCGCCCGAGCAGACGTTTGCCTCATCAAGCCCCGCCGCACATTGCGCGCGGGGCTCAACTTCGCTTAGGTTCTGCGTCCTTGATTTCTCAAGTCACTGAGCCCCCAACAGTGCATCAAGCAATTGCTGGTCTGGCAGTCCCGTGATTGGCACTCTGGCCTTGTGTTGAGCGATTGCCACAGCTGCTCTCGTCTTTGGCCCGACTTCGCCGTCAGGTGGACCAACGTCGTAACCTTCCTTTGCCAAGAGCTGCTGCACAATAATGACTTGCCCTTTCGTGAGGCCGCCGGGTTGGAGTTGCTGATCTTGATATTCCGGAGAATTCTGACGAGCCGCCTGTTGCATCGCCTGATTCATAAAATCGATCATGGGCCCAATTATCTGGTTTGGGTCCTGAGCGAATGCGACCGTCCTAGCTCCCAATAGGATGATTGCGATCAAGACGGAACATCGTTTGCCCATTATCGCCTCCCTGCCACGCTGAAGATCATGAGGAGCGGGACCCTAGCGACACGCTTTGAATTATGGCTTAGAATACAGCTGCTTTCCAGGCCATTTTGCCTCGGTTTGCGGCTGCTGCGTGTTGGAGCTACCGACGAGTTGAAGGCGGCCTTGGGTGCTATACTCTTCTCGTGAAGCGTTTGAATATCAGCGATCACCTTCGGAAGACCGTTCCATTTTTGTGCGCAGGGTTGTTACTGGCTGTCGTTACGGGCGCTGCATATGTTTGCCTAAACGGTATTCAATTTAAGCTTGGTCCTTCCAGTTCTCAAACATCATGGCAACGACCTGAGAACGGGCCGCCGCAAGCTAACATCGATGCGCCTTGTCTGACGGCCTATACGCTTTTCTCTGGTCAAGCGTATTACGGAACGATACCAATCTCCGAGGCTGACGTTGCAACGTTCACAGCATTGCCTCCAAGCAACTGCATTGCCTATGCGAAAGATAGAAATCACGTCTACATAGGGTTCATGGGCTTTGCGTACCAAATCGCGCCCGGCGCGGATCCAAATTCATTCACGCCGTTCTCTGACGTTACCGGCCTTATCATCTACTCGAAAGATAGCCTGCACGTATACGGGACCCCGGATGTGGCGGGCTTAAACACGACCGAGACCCACATACAAGTTATACCGGGCGCCGACACCGCGACGTTCAAAGTACTCTACGACAGCGACGGCTACTTTACTGGATACGCTAAGGATGATCGTCACGTCTACTATCTGCTGCAATCTCTGCCCAACGCCGACCCGTCCAACTTTGTTGTACTTCAGGGCGAACGTACTCAGTCTTTTCCAGGCGCATTCCAATACACCACAGGGTTCGCGAGGGATAAATCACATGTGTATTACGGTTCTTATCCCATACTCGGCGCTGATACGAACTCATTCGCTCCAATTTATGCCGAGCAGAGCTGGACGCAGTACGCCAAAGACAAGAACTACGTCTACTGCGAAACCTATTCGTATCCCAACCCGATCATAGTATTGACCGACGCCGATCCAGGGACATTTGTTGCTGAAAGCGACGCAGGAGGATGGAACGGCTACGCGCAAGATCAAAAACATCGCTGGCATATGTGCACGCTGATCGCTTAGCCCATCAGTTTACGCTAAGAGTGCGGAATGCATTCGCTTGAAACTCTATACCTGCGGCTGCTGCAGACGGGTCGACGAGTCGACCAGTCTGCGCATTGACTGTGACCTGCGTACCAGTCCACGGATCATTTGCTATAATAACTTTCGTTCCATCGTCGTTATTGACGTAAGTACCTAACATATAATGCGGTACGCGATTGCCACTTGTTGTCTCGGCTGTTCCGTTGATTACAACGAGCTGCGGTCCATATTGCAAACTCATTAGATTGTTATTAATAGGGCCGCGAGTTAAATTTTCCGGAAGCACCGCCCCTACACTGGGATTGTAATTGTTATTGATCTGAGTGTATTTCCCGATTGGGTCAACGCCGCGCTCAACCATTGTGTAAACAGTAGCCAAACACGCCTCGTCAGATTCAGTCTTAAACGTAGTTCCGGTATAGTTGTTTGCTACATTCTGACTTATAGGTGTGAAGACGTGTCCATTAACGCTTGCCGTCGTAACGCTGAATTGTGGAGTGGAAGTTCCGGCAGCAGAAGAAAACACGGAGCTGTACGGGTTGGTGCTTGAGCTTTGAATAGATTCTTTTGGGACTATGGCGGGCTCTTTGTTTGCAGTACCACCAAACACAGAACTGAAGGGATTTTGCGCCGGCACGTTTGAAGTTCCTGGTGAAGTAGGCGGGTGCGAAATATTGCCTGCACCCAGGTTCCCTATAAACGGGTTCGGCTTTACGCCCATCGTGGGCGCGGGAGGCGCGGGCACGCTGAAGTTCGGAGCGGCGTTTCGCGGTACTACAGGTGGCGCTGGCCGTACGATCTGCGCTTGTGGTCTTGGAGCCGGGGCGCAACGCTGGCCGGGCCGACACTGCGCCACCGCGACGGTCGAGGAACCCGCAACCAGCCCAAAAGATAGGATCGCAGCCGCCGCACCGAAGGCGCTGCCCTTGCCCCAACCGCTGCCCATGGAGCCCTCTAGGCAACCGCAAGAATTATTGCGATACGGTATCTACCGCTTTTGCAATGTCAACAACATCGATTCATCCCGCTAATAACAGGATGATCTAGGCTCGATCGCGCCGCGGTGCGCTGCCTCCGCGCTCCCCACCTCAATCAGAGCAGGGAAGTACGGCCGACACCGCAACCTCGACGGGGACCGCATCCGACGCGACCTCAACAACAACCACCGCCACCTCCACCGCCCAATAGGTACCGCCGCCCCACAGCCCTATTAAGGGTCAACAGTTGCGCAAATCTTTGTCAAACCCTAAGTTGCAATTCAGCCCTCTTCGACAGCGGAGGTTCCACCGTGACCGACCCACTTCCCGCCTCGCCCAGCGCTCTTGCCGAGAAATCAGCCGATTTCAGTTGGGACGGCCACGCCCTTGAACCCGGTATAGCGCTGGCCCTGTCAGGCGGCGGATTTCGGGCCATGCTTTTCCACGCTGGCGCCCTGATGCGTCTCAATGAGCTAGGCGTCCTTTCGATGGTGGCACGGGTATCGAGCGTCTCCAGCGGATCAATCGCATCAGGGTACCTTGCTTGTGTCTGGAATCAACTAGGCACCCCCGATGCGGCCGGGTCATATGCACAATTTAAGGAAAAATATTTAGAACCGATCCTGGCGTTCTCTCGGGAAAAAATCGACGTTGGCGACATTCTGACCGGACTTCTGCCCTGGACTTCGGCAGCCGAGCAAATAGAGGGCAGCTACGACAAATTCCTTTTTCATGGAGCCAATCTGCAAGCTCTGCCTGATCGGCCTCAGTTTGTGTTTTGCGCAACTAACATGCAGACCGGCGTCAATTTCCGCTTTTCGAAAGCCTATGCGGGAGACTACGTCATCGGTCGGCTCGCAGATCCTGATTTGCCGCTTACGACAGCCGTAACGGCTTCGTCGGCCTTCCCACCGTTCCTTTCGCCATTGATGCTCGCTCTGCCGGCTGGAAGCTTTACCGATTGGCCGGGACAGGCGGCTGGAGCCGGCGAGGTCATTGACCCCACCCCGTTACGAACGAGAGTGCTGCTGACCGATGGAGGCGTCTACGACAATCACGGCCTCGAACCGATCGTAAAGCGCTATATGACCCTCTTCGTTAGTGATGGGGGCGCCCCCTTTGCGCGCACTGCCGATGTTGCCGTCGATCCAATACGGCAATTGCAGCACGTGTTCGACGTCACCGATAATCAGGTGAGGTCCCTGCGCCGGCGTGACCTCATTAATCGATATCAGGCAGCAAAGAATGCGAACCTCCAGGCGAACGTGGTCGATCCTTATGCGAGGTTCGGAACCTATTGGGGCATCGACACTGATCCTACCAAAGTCAACCCTGCGGGTGCCCTTCCTTGCAGCACGGCAACCGCCCACAAACTGGCCGCTCTGCCCACTCGCCTCAGCGATCTCGGAGAAACGCAGTCTAAGCAACTCATCAACTGGGGCTATGCGATCTCCGATAAGTGCATTCGCACCCATTACAATGTTGCGGCAATCCAATAGAAACCCGGCCCGACATGGCCATATCGCGACGCGCCTCTCGGATAAAGGTGCCCGCCCTGGCTCTTCTGCCGCGAATAGCCACTCCACGTCAGTTGGTCAGGAGATTTTGTGATCGATTTTTGGCCAACTCAATTGACTCTTCGGCGAGTACGTTTGCGGCCAGTTGACTTGGCCGGACTTGCGTCCGGCTCGCCAAGATACTCCCGATACATGGCACGCCAGTCATGTATCATCGCCTGCTGAGCATTTTGTAGCCATTCCGCGTCTTTCACTGCCGTCTTTGTTTTTTTGCCGCACATCGTGTTGTATAGGCGCATTTCGAGCTTGTCTTTTGTCTCCGAGCCCCACGGAGCGACTTGCGAATAGACTTTTTGATGCGGCTGCGGCCATAGATTGCACGTCGCGTTGTTAGTGCAACTGTTCACGCCCCCGAGAGACAGCGGCACGAAATGATCCACTTCGTAGCCGCTCCGGTCGTCATATGAAACGTGGTAAGCCGCAAATACCTGCTTCTTGAGGGAAACACCGACATCGCGTCTGTCCGAGGTCGGGTGCGAACATAAGAATGACGGTGTCAAAGTCGGATCAATGCCGCCGGGCGTCAGGCCGTAGTCGGGATAGTACCTCGCTGTCGAGTCCTGAGCCTGAGCCGGCACTGCCATTAGCAGCAAGCCAAAAAGAAATACGAATGCGCGCATTGTTGGCCCCCACAGTGATTGCTAATCCTCCACAATCACTGGTTTGGAGTCAACCCACTCTCAACCACGCCCCGCGGCGACCTCTCCCTTCCAGAATCCGTGAGGTCCGCACGACCCGGCATCTTGTTGCGCGCATTTGACAGAGTCCATTCGCCACGTACAGTTTCCAGCAGACATCCCATAATCTTCTGACTCCTCCCCGCGCTCCGGCGCCCGAATCCTCGGGCGTCGGTAGCGAGGAGGAATCCCATGCACAGCACCATCGTTTACCCTGCTCTCCTCGACGTGTGGCGGCGCGTTCGAGGTCGAAAGTACCCATGGCTGGACTGCATGTATGGCGGCATCGCCATAGTCATGTGTCTCCTGGTAGCCGTATTGCTCCACTATGACCGCGACGGCGAAGCAGTCGTTGTCATTATCGCGACGTACTGTATCGTAGCCATACTGAGCGTTGCTCTTGTTATCATCGGTCCCCGCCTCTTCAAGTAGGCCAAACACTACAAAAGAGCCGCATCGTTCGCGCACCCCCCTTCTCGGGGGTGCTTAATTGAAGACATTATTTCGAGCTGGCGCCGACTGCCACCTTAAAGCAGTTGCGATATTCAGTCTTAAAGGAGATGTTGCTCACCTCGGCGCGAGCAAGTTGCACAATGTTTGGAGTCGCAAGGTGCCGACGCCAGTCGCAGGCGTCGTTGCCCTTTACCGGTGTGGTAATGTAGTAGGAAGATGATGTGGAGTATAAGATCAGTGCATCACTTAGGTCGATGGGCGCCTGCACCGAGTGAAGGGTACTCACCGCAACCCTCCGCGCGAATTCGTAATCCGCTCCTCCCTTTGAAAACGGGACAAACGGAAAGATCACATAAGCATAACTTGTGAGCGCAAGAACAAACAGGACAAGAGTACCAAGGCTACTGAGAATTTCGTATGCAAGATATCGAAAATTGGCAAATTCAAGCTCACTAGCCCCCTGCGCGCGATTTGCCAATTCATCATACCGTGGCTTATCGCTTTCATCATTCGATGTAGTCTCACCCAACTCTTGGATATTCTGGGCCAAATTAGCCAGCCGAAAATGTACCCGACTTAGCTGCGCTCCCATTAAGATGCTAAAGCCAGCAAAGAAAATCCCATAAGGCCAAAATAGTGAAGCCACAGTCGAAAATCTGCCCCTGAAAATCACTATATCAAGCCAAACAATACATCCAATTAGAACCCAAGCCACGGCCATTCTTATCTTGCTGTAGGCCTCTCGCCTGCGTGCCAGGTATATCCTCTGTTCGTCAGAAAGCTCAGCGTTACGAGCATTCCTGATTTCGCGCTCTGTTTGATGTTTGATCGCTAGGTCGACAACAACCCCGACGGTAACGTAAATGACCCACAAAAGAACCAAACCGATAAGAGCGCCCCATCGGTCCCAATGTGCGTCGAAATCGAAATACTGGAGCGGGGCGAATAAGATCGCGCAGTAGATACTTATAAAATTAAACAGTGTCATGCCGAGAGCCCATGGACCTAGGCTAACGCTCGGACCGGTAGTGGGGACCGCTATAGGCAAGCTTGCGCGTCCAATAATGACCATCGTCGGTATGGCGATGATAAGGAGCAAAACGAAAAACGTGAGACCAGTGCCAACATACTTCAATTTCAATATTTCACTGGTCGCGTCCGTGATACCCAGCGAGGAATAATAGAAAAATTCTATCAGATAGCCGCTCAAGTAAACCGCGCCAAAAATGGCAGCAAACCAAGGCGGCAAATGTCTAGCGACCCTCCAGTTCAAATCGTGTCTCCCCCGCGATCGCTGATGCGCCAAGCGTGATCAGCTTGCGGCATGTTCCGCAATCACTGGTTCCGAGTCAATCGACTTTCAACCGCCGTTCGCAGCGTCATCATCGAAGCGGTCCCTCAATCGTCCCCACCACCGCCGCATCATCCACCACCGCGCCTTCTTCAACCGCTGCCACTGGGGAAGGGGACACAGCAACCTCTTCTGATACGCCGTCCACAACAACCGCCACCTCACCCCCACCATGATCGTAGAGGCCAGCCCTTCAATCGTCCCAGCTGCCGATGCATCATCAACCGCCAGCTCCACGTCCACGACATGCTCTAACTGGCAGACCACCAAGCAGCCAACTTCGCGTCCAACTTAACCAGATCATGAAGCTTTAGATAGTTGACCACCAACCTCAGCGTGGTGGACGCGGTATCAATGAACGTATCCAGTCTTTGAAGGTTCTCGGCATCCTTCGGGGTTCCTCGCATTCCCCGGACATGGAAATGACCGGGTTTCCCGCCGTACAGGTCCATGACCTCCGGATACTTAGCGTGAACATAGTTCGAGAACTCCAGATACACGTTCGAATACCTCACGGCAGCCGGGACGTTCACATCCGCATCGGCACGCTCCCTTTGCTCCCGAATCATGTCCAGCTCCTTGCCAAGAACGTCGTGCACTATACTTTGACGCACCTGTGCCCTTTTTATATCCGAAGCGTGGCCTCGCTTATAGTCGGCAAAGAACGCGTTCATGTATTTAGCCGCGTCGGGGCTCAACGTACCATCTAATTGACTGCCCGATAGTACGAACTCGATGTGTGTCGTACACTCGATCACCGTTCGCATGAGTACAGCGATCTCTTGAGCAAAGCCACTCCGAGCAAGTTCAAGCGCAGCATTCAACGCGCTTACTGCTCGCACTGCTTTGAGCAAACAGAAGTGTCGCACATCCGGCTTCCCGTACCGGAACCCGTAGTGCTCATGGCCGGAATGGTAGAACAGTGGCTGGGTCAAGCTCGCAGCGAACACATGAATAAAGCGCTCCAGCGGCTCGATTCTGGAACGCAACGATGCGAGCTCCGCTTCGAAGTTCATGACCGGGTCTCATCCGCTATATGGCCTGGACTAGCTACAAATACCCATGCGCCTCTGTTTTGCCCGAATCGCTTATAGACCATGCCTTATGAAGCGAAAGCGCGGCGATCTGCCGGGGCGCTACGTTCCTCCTCATCTGCGCAAGTGGCCGAATCGGCCGTGTGAATACGTGAACGTATCTGAATATCAAGAACGCGTGGAGCCGCCGCCGTCCCCAATGCAGCCGGTACCGCCGCAGGGCGAACTCGATTTGGAGACCGATACTGAAAAAGAACGGAAGGATGATGACCAGGAAGACCCGTAATCTGCTTCGCTTGTGATGCCCTTCACCGCGCACGATTGTCGCCCGTACGTGGTTCATCGAACTACACTCACCCCAGCAATTTCGACTTTCCCACAGTTCGGGTAGCCTACTGTCTAACACAATTACGTCTAACCCATTCGAGACACACCAATGGAGATGAGCGAACAATGCCTCGCCGCCTTGCGCACTTGGGCCAGCAACAATCACAACGTCCGCGAACTTTGGCTGTTCGGCAGCCGTGCACGGAGTGATCCACGACCTGATAGCGATGTCGACATCGCCGTCGCTCTCATGCCGCCAACTGGAAACGACAATTGGGCGTTGGCGGCATTCATTGAGTATTTTGATGAATGGAAGACACAACTGCGAGCGCTCCTCAATTGGGAGGTAAGCCTCGTCGCCATAGGACCCAAATTCGAAATGGACAGCGTCGTACGAACCTCAGGCGTGCTTTTGTGGCGTCGCAACATCTCCGGTGCAGATTGACACCAGCGCCGCAGCGACCGACACCATCGACTACGTCGCCACCGACCAATCCGGCCTGACCTCAACCTCCACCCGCATCGTCATCATCGAACCAGCAGCTTCATCGGTTGCCACTACAACAGAGCCAACCTCCACCGCTTCCACGACTCAATAACCGCCCGCGAGTGCGCAGCCGCACCATAAGTCGCGTGCGTACTATTCCAAGCGAGGAAACATCACGAGAACTTCAGCATGAATTGGAATTGCGGCGGCGTCACCGCGGCGGGCTTACGGACCGCCGCTGGGAGCTCACGCCACGCGGATCACGTTCGACAAACCGCTTTCCAGCTCGGGCTGGTCGGCGCGCCTGACGCCGTTCCGCCCTTCGGACTTTGCGCGGTAAAGCGCTACGTCGGAATACTTGAGCAGCGCGCTCAGCGGCTGCTTGCCGTTCACGCTCATCGACACGCCGCCGCTCACCGTCGCATTGACCTGACGGTCCCCGACAAAGAGGCATTTTTCGGCGAAAGATTCACGGATCCGCTCAGCGCGGGCACAGGCCGCCTCGACGCTCGATCCCGGCAACACCACGGCGAATTCCTCGCCGCCGATCCGGCCGAAAACGTCATTCGGCCGGAGCGCGACGGCTGCCACTTCGCAGAACTTGCGGATGACGGCATCGCCGACCGCATGGCCGTATGTGTCATTGATCACCTTGAACCGATCGAGGTCGAACATTATCACCGAAACCGGCGCGTTTGCGCGCCGGCAGCGCTCCATGACCCGCTCGGCGCTCTCCATGAAGGCGGCGCGGTTGGCGATGCTCGTGAGTGGGTCGATGGTCGCGGCCATCCTGCTCGCAGCCTCACTGCGCTCCTTGACCAGACCAAGGATGAAGACTGCGGTACCGAGTGCGAAGATGACGCTTTCAAAGTGAATGATGCCGAACATACTGATCACCGGCGGCACCTCGTCCTGGCTGGTAGAGCCGTCGAAGGTGCTATACGCGCCGATCGACAAGACCGAGGCGTGTACGACCGTCAAGCCCATGAACGGCCATCGCAAGGTCAACCGCTCCTTCCGACCAACCCATAACGACGTCGCGGCGGCGAACAAATAGACGGCGCCAGTAGCGAGCCCCAACGACCCGGTGACGTCCCGCATGCTGGGGACACCACACGAGAGCCCGACGACCGCCGTTCCGAGGAGCGCGAGGATGAGCGGCGCCGGCTTCGCGTCAAAAGTCCGCACGCCTTTCCACATCAAGCCCGGTGCGAGTACTAGCAGGCTGCCCCCAAGGATCGACCCGAGCGCTAGATGCAAAGCCGACCCCAGCATCAGGGAAAAGACGCCTCCGGCGGCTACGAGGTTGGCAAGCCCCCACAGCCCCAATACCGGTATTTTTCTGTTCTGCAACCAGGCAGTGGACAGGACCACGCCAGCACACGCAGCGACGAAGCTCTCCATTACCATGAGGGTCGGTAAATGAAGATTCACGATCCGACGTCTCCTAACGCACGCTGCCCCACCACACGCAGCCTTCCCACTCCGCTGCGAGGCAATGCGTGGTCTGCTGAGAGCGGCTCGCTCAATTTTCCTATCAGCCTCTCCCTCAAAAAACCGGCGCTTAGATAACTCAAATTTTAACGTGTCTCGGGCGTTTTCTTTGAGGCTCTGCGTTCGCGGCCTATTTGCAGCGCAATATCGCGTTGTTTGATGCATATTGGCTATATGAACAACTTCGCCCTATTGCGAGCCCTCGCCAGCGAACAGCGCGCTCGCGACGCTTCTGACGCTGCGCTCAAAAAGGAATGGCAAGCCCTGGCGATCGAATGGCATCTATTGGCAACTATGACCGAAAAGGTGACCAACAAGGTTCCTCAAATCAAATGTGCGTAAGGTCGCTCAGGTAGCCCCCGGCATTGTGCCGGATTGCTCCCTACTCGCAACGGGCATAGTCTTTTTACAAGCTGGTCCCAAACCAGCGATTTGCCGCACCTAGAAGCCCCAGCGGTTGCCCCCACTGGGGTCTTTTTGTCGGCCTCGGATGACCGACTCCACGGCCAGCTCGGCAACCAATCCGCTCCCGCGCCTCAACCATGCCCCGACACACCCGCAAATCCTCCAAAATCCGTGACATGCCCGTCGCGGCTATGGCGCCGCGGTTAATTTTCTCTGATCTCGCGCGCTATAACTTCGCCTGCAGCAGCAATCACCAGCTAATACCTACCTAGCATACTGAGGACTCGGCATACCCTGGAGATGCGCCTATGGTGCGGCAACTGCATCTGCTCGCCGTCCCGATCGCCACCAGTGTGCTCACGAGGTAGTATGGAATATCCGATGAATGATCGGGCGCGCTTGATCCTCGTCGGGATCGTCGTAGCGGCGATCTGCGGAGTCATGGTCTCCGCTTCCTTTGTCCACCTACTGATTTAGGCCGTCTGTCGCGAGTTTGACCCCCTCAAGCCTTCAGCGCAACCAATCCCCATCCGCGGCTCAACATAGCCCTGCCGCAGGGTCAAACCTTCCAAAATTCGTGACGTGCATTGAGACAGCACTACGCCTCAATAATGCCCGTGAATGGTCACCGCGTTTTTATCTTTCTTTCGCAAATCACCGGTACCCACTCGCCAAGCGGGAGTGCGTCGTATGAGCATGCTTATGATCCGTTGCCCGAAGACAGGCCGGGCAATCTTCACCGGTCGAGAGGTTGAATCTGCCTCCTTCCGCTCCAGCCCGGTATTCTTCAGTCGGACCTATTGTCCGCTCTGTTGTGTGACGCACGAATGGTTCGCCCAAAACGCATGGGTCTGCGATTCCGGGTGTTCCGAATGCGAAGGTGCGTGTGAGCAACAAGTTGCGTGACGCATACCGCTCCCTTCCCCTCCAAAAACTGTGACGCAGAAACTGAATTTCGGCCATGGCAAAAGCAAAGCGGCCAAGACCGGAGCCGCTTTCGGGTTCGGTCAAGGCCGCCGGCTCCATCGGTTGCCCCCGTATTAGAGCCGAAGGGCACTATAAGCCTCTTTAGCTCAGAGCGTCTTGACCCTAATCAATGGTCCTTGTCACCTTCGGACATAGCCGCGAATCTATTGAACCCTCAGAGGCAACATCAATCGCCCAATTGCGCCGCAAAATCCCCGCCGCCTTTCCAAAATCCGTGACCTGCCATCGGCCAAGCCGCGCAGTGTGGTACACTGCCCGCTATATGGCCGCGAAGAAAACGACGCCCAAAGAACTCGGCGAAATGCTCGGCTACGTCGTCAAGCACATGGCGACCAAGGATGACTTGGCCGCCGTTGAAGCACGGCTCGACAAGCGGATTGACAAACTTGAACACCGCCTCGAACGCGTTGAAGCAAAGATAGACCGCCTCGACACGAAGCTGAGCAAGTTCGAGGAAAGCGAAATCGACAAGCGCATGCAATTGGAAGTCCGGGTCGCGGCCATCGAAAGGCACCTCGGCCTCGACAAGAAAATCGCCGCCTAACCGACCGCGTTCAATCTTGCTTTCAATCGGACTGTTTGAACGCTGCGCCAGCTAGTCGGCCAACGCCCCTTTTACCGCGACCTCCATTCGTAAAGAAAAACCGCGAGGCCAAGAGCTATAACACACGCCCCCGCAAGGAGCGCCGTCGTGTCCCTGAACTGTTGCCACACATAGCCGCCCGCGACACCGGCAATGAGCGCGCCGAACCCTACCGCCGCATTCAGGTAGCCGTAAGCCGTGCCCCGGTATCGATCCTCGACGAGATCTGAAAGGTGCGAACGCTGCACGCCGTCTGTAAATGCCGAGAACACGCCGACAAGCAGAAACCCAACTGCTAATACTGCGGGCGACGAGGAAGCTACGAGAACGAGATACCCGAGTATCAAAAACCCATACCCGATGACGATGATCTTTTCCGTTCCCCAGATATCGGCCGCCCGTCCCGCGGGCCAGGAAAAGAGCGCGTACGAGATGTTTGAGATCGCATAAAAGAGCGGGATCGAGGCGATGCTAACGCTGAGGTCCCTGGTTTTCAACAGCAACACGGCCATGGGCAGCGTCCCGATCGAAAGCGTGAAAACGGAAACGAGGTACCCATAGACGCGCCGCGAAAAACCCGCGAACGCTTCGACGCGTCGCACCCGAAGAGTTTGTCGGATGTCCTGCACCAGCCATAGGCTGGCAACTGCCAAGAGTCCGATGACAAAGGCGGTGATGAATATGCTGTTAAACGCCATCGGATTGTACGAAAGGATGACATAAGCAACCAGCGGTCCGACGATGGCGCCGAGTGTGTCCATCGCGCGGTGATAGCCGAACGAACGACCGATCTCTTCTTTGGGAGTCGAGAGCGAGATCAGTGCGTCTCGGGGCGAATCGCGCAGCCCCTTGCCGATGCGATCCGTGAGTCGCAGACCGATGACCGCCCCCACGCTTCCAGCCAGCACATACAACGGCCTCGTCAAATCCGAGAGCGTGTAGCCTGCGACCGCGAATATCTTGCGCCGCGCTATCCTGTCGGACCAACGG
>Ga0187891_1002149_pt1 | contig 15422 bp, 11 predicted proteins | sample June2016WEW_21_4_FD_132990 | JGI IMG/M metagenome (GOLD analysis project Ga0187891, IMG submission 132990) | Peatland microbial communities from SPRUCE experiment site at the Marcell Experimental Forest, Minnesota, USA - June2016WEW_21_40 | ecosystem: Environmental > Terrestrial > Soil >... | reverse complement strand
CTTGAAGAGCACGGACATGATCATGGCGTTGATGGCGACGGACTTGCCGGAGCCGGTGGAACCCGCGATGAGGATGTGGGGCATGGCGGCCAGGTCGGCGGTGACGATGCGGCCGTTGATGTCCTTGCCGAGGGCGATGGCGAGCTTGGATTTGCTTTGGACGAAGGATTCGCACTCGACGACGTCGCGCAGCCAGATGGTCTCGCGGCCGTGGTTGGGCACCTGGATGCCGACGGTGGATTTGCCGGGCATGCGCTCGATGAGGATGGATTCGGCGGCCATGGCGAGGCAGAGGTCGTCGGCCAGGCTGGTGACGCGGGAGTACTTGACGCCGGCGTCGGGGTGGAACTCGAAGGTGGTGACGATGGGGCCGGGGTTGATCTGGGTGACCTGGCCGTTGACTCCAAACTCGGCGCACTTCTGCACGAGGGTGCGTGCCTCGGCGCGCAGGGACTCCTCGCGGACGACGGGGACCTCATCGGAGCGGTAGAGGAGCGAGGAGGGGGGCAGCTTGTATCCGCGGATGGACTTGGGGGTGATGGTGACCTGCTTGAGGTCTGCGTCGGCGCGACGGCCAAAGGCGATGGAGTTCGGCGGGGGAGCCGGGGCAGGTGCAGGCTCCGAAATCCCACCCATGCGGTGAGGCTGCATGGATGGGGCACCCGTCTCGGCGGCGGGCGATTGCGGATGGCGGGCGGGGGGAAGTTCGGGGAGGGCTGACAGGTCCAGGCGGGCGGCCTCGTCTGCGGAGCGAGCGCTGAGCGGGGCTGCGGCTGCGGCCAGCTCGGCGGCGAAGGGCGCGGCGGCGGCTGCGGCGGTGCTGAGTGCGGTCGCTGGGGGCGCATCGACATGAGTGCGTGGCATGGACTGCCAGACCGAGGCGGGCGCTTCTGCAGGCTGATCGGCGGCGGCATCGGGCGGCGTGGCGGGCAGAGTCTGCCGGCGGCGCTTGCGTCCCATCCAGCCGAAGAGAGAGCCGAGCAATGTGGAGTGGGCAGTGGAGTCTGCCACGTGCTTGTGCTGGAGTTGCAACTCCTGTCCCGCGTCTTCGAGGGTCTGTTGGCGGCGGCTGGTAAAGACCTCATGGCTGGGTTCCGGCGTGAGGGCGGGCTCCAGCGTGAGGGCCGGCAGAGAGGAGTTGGCGGAGTCCTGCGATGCAGCTTGCTGGCGCAGGGCGCGCTTCTCTGCGCGGGCCAGGGCGCGGCGAGCGCGCCAGTTGTGCAGGCGGTCGAAGAGGCTGCGCAGCAGGGAGAAGTGCGTCTCCATCCACTCGCGGGCGGTGTGGAAGGTGAAGGTGGTGGCCAGGTAGACGGACAGCAGGACCATCAGGGCGAGGACGATGGAGGCGCCGGGAAGGTTGAGGTACTGCACCATGGCATCGGCGAGCAGGCGCCCGGTGACGCCCTCGATGGGCAGGGCGTGACGCCAGAAGAGGGTGCGCGGAAGCAGGCCGATGGCCGCCGGGGCAAAGACGATCCACAGACCGAGGCCGAGGAGGCGCGCCATTGCGGAGCCGGCGGGACGCTGGCGCATCCAGCAGAGGCCAAGCCGGCCCAGGACGATGGGAAGGAAGAAGGCGGCGATGCCGATGGTCTGGAGGATGAGGTCGGCGAGCCACGCTCCGGCCAGGCCGGTCCAGTTGTGGGCAGGGCCCGCGGCCAGGCGAGCGGCGAGCCCGGCGGAAGTGCGCGCTCCAGCTGCGAATCCGCCGACTGTGTTCGCGGAGGGGTCGGTGGGCGTGTAGGTGGCCAGCGCGAGAAAGAGAAGCGCGGCGGAGACCAGCAGCACGAGGCCGAGGACCTCGTTGAGGCGGCGGTTGCGGGTTGGAGTCGAGACCAGCCTGAGTGGTTTCATGGGGGCAAGCGCGGGGCCCGGTTTTCGTTCCGTTCGCGTTCCATTGGCGCCCGGAACGCGCCTGAAGGCGGTTGCCATGACGCAGGGCTGGACGCGGACAGACGAAGGGCCGGGAACCGCTAGAGCTACCCCGATTATCCCAGAGCCGGAGCGGGAAAAGAGAAAAGTTGCAGGTGTGGACTCAGGATGGAAACCCATGGTGCGGGAGGCAAAATGGCCCCTCCGGGGTCAAGTGCGCGCGCGGCAGGCCGATAGGGAGAAGGTGAGGCCGCGTCGGCACGCGCCTGGGCGCGAGCGCCGTTGCATGGAGCGCTCCGTTGGCACGCGGACGAGAGGATGATTCGGATGAATCTCAGGCAGTTGGGACTTAAGCCGAAGATTGTGATTGGATTCGGATCGCTGCTTGCGATCATCGCGGCGATGGGCTTTGTCGGCTATCACTCGGCGGTGGTCAATGAGGAGTCTGAGCAGGAGGTGCATCTGTACTCCCATATGAAAGACATCAACAGTTCAATGCAAGAGGACCTGCTTACCCAGAGAGTAGGCGCACGCGACGTGCTGATGGGCGCGGGCAACGGCAACCTGCGCCTGTACGAACAGGGCGAGGAGGGCTTCCGCAAGGCGATGGAAGACATGCGGCCGCTGCTTACAACCGATGAGGCCAGGGAACAGTTTGCGCGGATCGAACTGGCCAGGGAGAATTATGTCCGCCGCAACGACCAGGTGGTGGCCCGGTACCGGTCGGGGGACACAAAGGGTGCGAACGTGATGTTCAGGGAGCCTGAGGGGAAGGTGGCGAGCGACGCATTAGCGAATGCCATGAATGACATGAAGCTGGCTCTCAATCCGCGAAGACAGAACGCGCAGCTGCGGCAGGAGGCCGAAGACAGTTGGGCCAAGACGCTGATGCTGATTCTGTCGTTTGCCGGCCTGGCGATTGGATCGGCGATTGCCTACGTGATTGCGCGGTCGATCATCAACACGATCCACAGAATGTCGGAGATGATCGAGAACGTCTCCTCCAACAACCTGATGGTGGAGGACATGGAGGTGGAGAGCGAAGACGAGATGGGCAAGGCCGCGCGTGAGCTGAACAAGATGAAGAACAGCCTGCGCTGCGTGATTCTGTCCATTGCATCGACCGCGGAGAATGTCTCGGGATCGAGCCGCGAGATCTCGGCGACCGCATCCGAGGCCGCCAGCAGCGCGGCAAACCAGAAGCAGCAGGTAGGGCAGATCGCCACCACCATGCATCAGATGGTGGCGACCGTGCGCGAGGTCTCGCTGCACTCGAATACCGCCGCGCGCTCCGCCAAGAGCGCGGCGGAGAGCGCCCGCGAGGGCGGCAAGATCGTGGAGGACGTGCTGGAGCGGATGCGTGGCATCGCCCAGTCGGTGCGTGAATCGGCGGCCAAGATCGAGAACCTGGGCACCCGGTCCGATGAGATTGGCAGGATTGTGGGGGTGATCGACGAGATCGCCGAGCAGACCAACCTGCTGGCGTTGAATGCGGCCATCGAGGCGGCGCGCGCGGGCGAACAGGGACGCGGCTTTGCCGTGGTCGCGGGCGAGGTGCGCCGGCTGGCGGAGCGGACCGCTGCCGCAACCCAGGAGATTGCGGCGGTGATCCAGAACGTGCAGACGATCACCGTGGATGCGGTGCGGCAGATGCGCTCCGGCACCGCGGCTGTGGAGCAGGGCGCGGAGGCCACAGGCTTTGCGCGCGAGTCGATCCAGAAGATTATCCGCGAGGCGGACACGGTGGGCACCATGGTGGCCCAGATCGCCAGCTCGGCGACGCAACAGGCGGCCGCGACCGAGCAGATCAATGCCAGCATGAGCCAGATCAGCGAGCTTGCCATCGAATCCGCCGACGGATCGCAGCTCTCGGCGCGCGCCTGCGAACAACTCTTCGACCTGGCGCTCGGACTGCGGAACATGGTGGCCCGGTTCGACGTGGGCCAGCACGATGCGGGCCAGCGCGATGCGGGCCAGCGCAATGCGGGCCAGCGCGAGCCGGAAGAGAACAAGCAACTGTTGGAAGCGAACTGGGGAGATGCGGCCTGAGGGACTGTCGCAACAACCTGCTCAACGGCCGTGGGAGGGGTCGGGGGTGGGGGCGGTGGTGAGGTCGACAAAGCGGGGGGCGGGAGCCGGAGTGTTGCAGTTGCCGTCGGGGGCGTAGGTGCGGGCGCAGGCCTGGGTGATGGAGCGGCGGCGGGGAGATTGCGCATACTGCCAGGCGGCGGCGTCGGGCGTTCCGCTGAGCTCGGCGGGAGGCGGCTGGAGGACGCAGCCGGGGGCGGGCGGGCAGGCGTCCTGGGCGACCCAGAAGGCGATGGGGTGCAGGTGGCCGGCCTCGACGCGGGAGCGAATGTCCTGGATCGTGGTGATGAAAACTGTTTTGCCGTTGGGGCCGGGGCCGTCGTCGGCGGGCTGGCCGCTGGCGTAGACGCCAGGGAGGTAGGCGGAGTGGGAGACGGCTTCGGTCCAGGCGAATAGGTACTCGGCCGTGTCGGGCAGGAGTCGGCCGCCCTCCTCCTGATCGAGAAAAATGATGGCTCCGGCAGGAAAGCCCTCGCGCCGGGCGGCGGCGACGGCGTCAGCGGCGTCGGCGCGGCCAAGTGCGGCGGGGGAATTGCCTTGTTTGGCCGCGCGGATGAGCTCCGCGTCGAGGCGGCCATTGGCGACGATGAGGAAGCCGAAGCCGGCGCGCACGAGGGTTTCGCGCTTGCCGAGCCAGGAGTTGCGGGTGGCGCCGGGAGGGTTGGTGAGCCAGTAGCCGGTGAAGTCAAAGTTCTGACGAAGTTCGGGCAGCGCGGCGTCGCCGGGGTAGTCGTTGCGGTCGAAGCCGAGATAGGCGCGGGCAGGGGCGAGGGGCTGATCTGCAACGGGCGGCTGCTGGGCGACGGCGGCGGCTGCGGCGAGGAGTACGGCGAGGAGGAGGGGACGCAAGGCAAGGCTCCGATTTTGCGAACCAGCCGGGGTAAGTTCCGGTTGTGCATTAAGGGTACGCCAGGACGTTGCGCCTGACCCCACCCATCGCGATGAGACCGCGATGAATGGGGCACCCAAGACGGTTCTGTGCGTGGGCCACCCGCCATGTTACCGAAGACCATTGCTGCCGATTACCGGCGGGGGCGGAGGACTCTGGGCAAGCGATGGGGCCATGTGCTACCGTTTCAATCCATGAGCACAAACCTTGAATGGCAGACCATCGACCCGCGGTTCCCCATTGGACCCTATGCCAGCCCCGGCAACGTCGCAGCCGCTGAAAGAATCGACGCGATTGCGACGCTGGAGGGGCTGCCTTGCCATCTGCGCGATGCCGTCGAGGGGCTGGACGACAGCCAGCTCGACACGCCCTATCGGGAGGGCGGATGGACCCTGCGGCAGGTGGTTCACCATGTGGCCGACAGCCACATGAATGCGTTCATCCGGCTGCGCAAGGCGCTGACCGAGGACTGGCCGCTGATCTCGCCGTATGACGAGAAGGGGTGGGCGCGGCTGGTGGATTCGGCGACCGCGCCGGTGGGGCTGTCGCTGGACATTATCGAGGGGCTGCACGCGCGCTGGGTGCGAATTCTGGAGTCGCTGACCGCCGACGAGTGGCAGCGCGGATTCAAACACCCGCAGATGGGGCCGATGACGGTGGAAGGGGCGACGCTGCTGTATGCGTGGCACTCGCGGCACCATGTGGCGCACATCACGCACCTGCGCAAGAAGAGGGGCTGGAAGTAAAAGAAATAAGAAAAGGGGCTGGAAGCATGGATTGCGGCACGGTCTTTGTTAGACTTTGCTGCACATGACAAGGCCTGGAATCCCATCCGCTGAACCTACGCAGAGCGTCGAGCAGATTGCGACGGCGCTGGAGGAGTTCCTCGCCGAGCATCCGAAGGCCATCGTGACGGAGGAGGGGAAGGTCCTCTTCGACATGCGGACGGCGAAGTACTCGCTGGCCACCGAGCACGGGCGATGCACCCTGCAACTGTGGAGCGAGGAACGCAATATTGTTCGCCGAGTAAGCGCGGCCATCGAACGGGGCGCGGCACGCGATCGTATGCTGCGGCTGACAACGCAGCGATTTGGGCAGACACGGCCCGGGTCGCTGGAGATTCTGGCGGACCGGGACCGGCGAACGCCCTCGACGCGCGAGGCCACGCGGGTGCGCTATCTGAGGGCGCTGGAGCGAGTGATGCTGCGCGGCTCGGGCGAGGCGTGGGGCGAGTGGAAGGCCGACGGCTTCCGCACCGCGATGGACCTGGAGAAGAGCTTTGGGCCGGCCTATGCGCGCGGATCGCTGGTGCATGGGAACGAGGCGTGGGCGGTGATCGCGGTGAACGCGGAGGAGACGCAGGCGACCGTCGATGGGATATTGACGCTGGGCGTGCTGTGGCTGGCGCACTGCCGCGAGAACGCGGGCGGGCGCAGGCTCTATCGCGGGCTGCGGCTGATTGTGCCACGCGGCATGGCGACGCTGACCGCATCTCGCCTCCCGTGGATGAACGCGGACGCGGCGCAGTGGGAGCTGTGGGAGTTTGACGAAAAGACCGAGGAGATGGAGCAGAGGGACACGGCGGACCACGGCAACCTGACGACGCGGCTGGTCCACGCACCGAATGAGACGGCGGCACGGGAGCGATTTGCCGAGGCTGCCGCGCGGGTGATGGCGCTTGTGCCGGAGCCGATGCGCGCGGTGGTGGAGCAGAGGATCCAGAGCGGCGTGGAGATGGCGTTCCGGCTGCACGGGTTGGAGTTTGCGCGGGTGCGGATGGGCTACGCGGGGCAGAGCTTCAACCGCGTGCAGGAGATTACGTTTGGCGCGGGCGCGAATGAGACTCCGCTGACGGAGGAGAATGCGAACGATCTGCGCGAGTTGGTGGAGCGGCTGTTTGAGCGGCGCGAGGCAGGAGGGGACAAGCGCGATGCGCTGTACCGGATGCAGCCGGAGCGCTGGCTGGAGAGCGAGCTGCGGCGCGACGTTTCGCTGATCGACGCGCGGCTGGACCGGGCGCATGTGTACACGCAGGTGCCGGCGTTCGCGGCGGCGGACCGCGGAATGCTGGACCTGCTGTCGGTGGACAAGGACGGGCGGCTGGCGGTGATCGAGCTGAAGGCCGACGAGGACCTGCACCTGGCGCTGCAGGGGCTGGACTACTGGGTGCGCGTGCGCTGGCACCAGCGGCAGAATCCCGATGCGGCGAGCGGGCTGGGGGAGTTTCAGATGCATGGGTACTTCGGCGGGGTGAGGCTGGCGGAGGGCGATCCGCGGCTGTACCTGGTGGCCCCGGCGCTGCGCGTGCATCCGGCGACCGACGTGGTGCTGCGGTATCTTTCGCCGAGGGTGGATTGGGTGCTGGTGGCGCTGGATGAGCGCTGGCGGCGGCAAGTGAAGGTGGTTTGGCGCAAGCGCAGCGGGGACGCGACGAAGTTTTGACTGGGGCTTATGGTTTGCGCGGGTTTGTTTAGCCGCAGGGGTTGGAGAAGGCGATCTTTAGGAAGCGGAATCGGGGACAGATTGTCTAGGATGTTTCGCCAATGAGCGAAAAGTCACTTCGTAGATGCGCCAGCGGTCGTCTTCCCATGTAAAGACAACTTCTTTGAGTGGTGAAGTATCTGGAAATTTTGTCACTGTACCAACATACCCTTTTGAGTAGAGGCGGATTTGATCGTCTGCGCCCTTCATGTCTGGTCCTAGTTGAAGTATTGCCTTTGCAGCAGTTTTCAGGCATTTAAGTAAGTTGCTCTGGCTATTCTCGAATTCCGCACGTGCTGAATTGGTTTTGAAACCGACAGACCAATCGTTCTGTGTACACTCAAGTTCGCCGGAAGACATTAACATTAAGCTATTCACATCGGCGTTTTTGATTGCCATGGCGAATTGATAGGCTTCTTTTGCCCCAGCCTGTTCCTTGGGTTCGGATTTAACTTCATCAACTATCTGAATGCTGTACAGCTTATGATCCGGCGTGAACTCCAGAGAGTAGTTATTCTGTTTGTAATCCCACAAATCAACGTCGACATCTTCTTCACGACGAATCTCTGAAGGCTTACCGAGTAACGATTGGACTTTGGATGAATCATCTCCGAGGCTGAGTCCGAGAAATCCTGTCGGCCCCTTGTAATCCGTGCCCGTTAATTCCAAAGTGACAGCCAATGGCATTGCATTGATATCTTCTTTTGCAAATACTGCCACTAGATATGTTTCTTTGGCACTCGGAATGTGAAAGGCCTGATAAGTTTTTCCATCGCCGTGTGGGCCCTCTTTAAAAGGCTTACCTAAAGCCGATGTAAATGCTGGTGGACTCTGTCGAAGGAGAAACCCCAACAGTTCATGGGATGCGCCATCCGGAGCAGTTTCCGAGCGCATAGCCGTGCTGGTCAGGAAAAGCAGGAAACTAAATGCCGAAGCTAGCAGTGCTTTCATGATGCGGAAAGTATATCAATCGCAATACATCTTCGTGCATGCCAGCATCTCTTCCTTCGCCATCGCACCTTCGAGTACAGAATCAATCAGTTCCGCGTGGTTCACGCGCGTGGCGAAGAAGGATTCGACGGCGGCGAGGACGGCGGGGCCGGAGCGGGCCTCGAAGATGGATTTGCGCAGGCTGGCCCCGTTGGGGATGCCGTGGGTGAACCATGCGGCGAACTGCTTCATCTTGCCGACACAGTCGCGATGGCGCTGGTCGCGGGCGATCTGGCCGGAGGCGATGATGGCTGCGGCGCGGGCGGCTTCGGCTGCCTCTTCCTGCGCGATCTCGTCGACCAGCATCTGGAAGTAGGTGCGGATCATGCGGTAGCGGTCCTGGTCGGTGGGGATGTCGTAGGCGCCGACGCCGGTGGCTTCCTTCGACGCGGTGTACTGCGCGATCTGGCGGAAGATCCACGGGTTGGCGGGCGCGCCGCGGCCAATCATGATGGCGTCGCAGCCGGTGGCGTGGACCATGGCGACGGCGTCCTCGGGGGTGCGGATGTCTCCGTTGCCGATGACGGGGATGCGCACGGCATCCTTGACGGCGGCGATGTACTCCCAACGGGCCTGGCCGGTGTAGCCGTCTTCGCGGGTGCGCGCGTGCAGGGCGACGGCGTTGAGACCGCAGTCTTCGGCGAGGCGGGCGAGGTCTACGCAGACGATCTCGGCATCGCTCCAGCCCATGCGGAACTTGACGGTGAAGGGGATGGAGACGGCGGCGCGGATGGCTTTAAAGATGGTCTCGATGAGCGGGAGGTCACGCAGCAGCCCGGAGCCTCCGTTGCAGGCGACGACACGTTTGGCGGGGCAGCCGAGGTTGAGATCGACCAGGTCGAAGCCGCAGTCCTGGACGATGCGTGCCGAGTCGGCCAGCGTGGCGGGGTTGGAGCCGAAGAGCTGCGCGGAGATGGGGTGCTCGTCGTCGTAGTAGGTGAGGTAGCGCTTGCGCTTGGACTCGCGGGTGCGGGAGAGGCCGTCGGCGGAGGTGAACTCCGTCATGATGAGGCCGCAGCCGGATTGCTGGTTGGTGGTGGGGGCGCTGATGTCTGGAACCCACGTCTCAGAATCGAGACGTGGGGCACCCAATTCCGTAGGATGGGAGAACTGGCTGGCGTTCTTGATGAAACGGCGGAAGACGGTGTCTGTGACGCCAGACATCGGGGCGAGGACTGTGGCCGGAGCGATGCGCACGTTGCTCACGGTGAAGCTGGCGGGGACGCGGCTGTGCTCGGGCATCGCGTGGGTGGCGGGCGAGTCCCACTTCTTCTGCTCGAGGGTGTAGCGCTTCTTCATCTGCGTCCAGTTTAGCGGGTTAAGTGGAAGGGCCTCCGCGCTGGCGGAGGCCCATCGCGGATAAGCAGTTGAGGTTATTTGGCTGCGGCTGCCTTGGCTGTATCGGCCTTGGTCGCGGATGCTTTGGCTGCGGCGGTTGCTTTGCCGGCGTCGGCGTTGGCCACCTTGCGGCGGAAGCGCTCGACGCGGCCGGCGGTGTCGACCAGCTTCTGCTTGCCGGTGAAGAAGGGGTGGCAGGCGGAACAGATTTCGACCACCAGGTCGCCCTTGTGCGTGGAGCGGGTCTCGAACGCATTGCCGCAGGCGCACTTGACGTGGATGGTGGCGTACTTCGGATGGATTCCTTCTTTGGGCATGAATCTCTCTCTCTTGGCTCGGATGTTGCCTGTCGGCTCGCGGTTCGCTTGCAACGGGTGCGGTGCCCGTCACATCGATCGGCCTGTCGCGGGGGCCCACAGCGCCCCGGTCTGTTTGGGGGGGCACGATGGCTCACTGAGTTGATTTTATCATGGCTGGTGGCATCGATCAGCCACGACTTGCTTTCGGTAGTGGCTCAGTTTAGCGGCCCCATCCTCGCGTTCCCTTGATTGAGATGCAATCAAGGGTGCGCAGTCAATACACTGGGGCTCTTTCCGGCACGGCTGAAGCCGTGCCCTTCCGATCAAGCTACACAGACACTGTTGTTGCCGCAAACTGACCCACCACGAGCTTTCCTCTTTTGACCTTGGATTCCCACACTGCGCGATTCGATTCGGGGCGGCGGCGAGGCGTGGGTGCTGCGATACTTGGGGGATGGGGTTGGCGGCGATGGAAGAGATTTGCAGTTTGTGCGAGGGGTCGGGGCTGCGCATTGTGGAGGAGGGCGGGCGGCAGGTGGCGCGTCCATGCGAGTGCCGCGTGGCGCGGCGCGCAGCCCGGATGCTGGAGCAGGCACAGATTCCGCGGCGCTACGAGGAGTGCACGCTGGAGAACTTCGAGCCGAAGTATGACGGCGCGGACAGGAGCTTGCAGTCTGCGCTGGTGCAGGCGCGCGGATTTGTGAAGGGCTATCCGGTGGAGACCGACGGCAAGGGGCTGCTGCTGGTTGGGCCGGCGGGCGTGGGCAAGACGCATATCGCGGTCGGCATCCTGAAGGAGCTGGTGCAGGAACGAGGCGCGCACGGCCTCTTCTATGACTATCGGGAGCTGCTGAAAGAGGTGCAGAACAGCTACAACCAGAAGGTGGCGGCAACCGAGCTGGAGGTGCTGCGGCCGGTCTTCGAGGCCGAGGTGCTGGTGCTGGACGAGCTGGGCGCGGCCAAGCCGAGCGACTGGGTTTGGGACACCGTGGCGCACATCCTGAACAGCAGGTACAACGACCGGCGGACGACGATTATTACCACGAATTATCCCAACACGGAGGCGCTGGGGGCGACGCCCGGACGCAGGCCGGGGAAGAAGAGCGCCGAGCAGGAGGACGCCGAGCGGGCCATGAGCGGAGAGACGCTGGGCGACCGCATCGGCGAACGGATGCGCTCGCGGCTGCAGGAGATGTGCGTGGTGGTGGAGATGCGCGGCAAGGACTTCCGGCAGAGCGTGAAGCGGGCCAGCTTCGGGTAAGACGGAAGCTGACCTGCTCAACGGGGCCAGCGCGGTATAGAATTCGGCTGCGGTATAAAATCTCGGCTTATGAGCGAACAGGACGGTTCCCCGATCAACGAGCAGAGCGGCACGGGCAACGCTGCGCCGGGTGGCGAGGCGCCGATCTTTGCTGAGGAACTGGAAGAGCGCGGCGGGTTTCCGCTGGCGGCGTGGGGCGTGGCTGCGCTGATTGTGGTGGTGCTGGTTGGCGCGCTTGTGTATTTTGGGCGGAAGAAGCCGGAGGCCGCGCCCAACACGCTGCAGCCCGCGGATGCGTACGCCGCCAGTCTTCCGCTTTCGCAGTTTGCGATGAGCGAGTCGGAGAACCTTACGGGCGGCAAGCTGACGTATCTGGACGGGCACATCGGCAACACCGGCGACCGCACGGTGACCGCGGTTACGGTGCAGGTGGTCTTCCGCAACGATGAGGACCTGGCCCCGCAGATCGACACGTTGCCGCTGACGCTGATTCGCGTGAAGGAGCCGTACATCGACATTGAGCCGGTGAGCGCGGCCCCGCTGAAGCCGGGCGACGACCGCGAGTTCCGCCTGACCTTCGAGACGGTTCCGGAGAACTGGAACCTGCAGATGCCCGAGGTGCGCGTCATCCATGCTGGCCTGCGGTAAGAGACAGTTGTGAGTTGTGAGTGGTGAGTAACTGCAAAACCGCATGAATGAAAACTGAGGAATGGCTAGAACTTTTGCATCCATGCTGCCCGATCAGCAATCGAACTTTCCCTCCGGGGCTAAAGCCCCTGAGTTTATGTCTCTCTTGCGGCGCGGCTGAAGCCGCGCCCTATCAAAGCACGATTGATGCAGACAGTTCGAGTCACTGCGAAACCGAAAACTGACCACGGGTCAGGCGAGGGGGGGGCTATTCGAGCGGGGAATCCGCTTCATCCTTGCCGGCCGAGGGCTTCTTGCTTTCCTTGGCGACAGAGGGTTTCGTGCTTTCCTTGCCGGCGGAGGACTTCGCGGCGTCTGCCTGAAGATCGACCCCGATCTGGACCGCCTCCTGGGGCGAGATCTGCGGGAAGTACGCGTTGGAGAAGTACTGCGCCAACATGCGGTGGGTGTTGAAGAAGGTGCCATTGATGCCGATGCAGTGCTGCTGCATGCGCGCCCATGCGCTGGGCCTCTGGTAGAGCGGCGCGATCAGGTTCTCCAGCTTGTCGTAGAGGCTGGCCGCCTCGCCTTCCTTGGTGTCGGCCCTTTCGATCGCCCATCCGGTGAGGTTCTCGGCGCATCCCTCGATCCACCATCCATCGAGCACGCTGAGGCTGGGCACGCCGTTCAACGCGGCCTTCATTCCGGAGGTCCCGGAGGCCTCGTAGGGGCGGAGCGGCGTGTTGACCCACAGGTCGACTCCCTGGGTGAGCAGCGCGCCCAGCTCCCAGTCGTAGTTCTCCAGGTAGAGCATATTCACGCTTTCCACCTTGAGACTGGCGGCCGCAGTGAAGACATCGCGGATCAGTCCCTTGCCCTCGCCGTCGGCCGGGTGCGCCTTGCCGGCGAACAAAATTTGTATCCCGCCGATCTTCTTGGCGATCTTTGCCAGGCGCTTGGGATCGGAGAAGAGCAGGCTGGCGCGTTTGTAGGTTGCCACGCGGCGGGCAAAGCCGAGCGTAAGAACATTGGGGTTGAACTGCTTGTCGGTGCGCCGGGCCACCTCATCCAGCAGCCGCTGCTTGCTGCGGGCGTGGCAGTTGGCGATCTTGGTCAGCGATACGCCGTAGATGGAACGGAAGTACTGGTTGTCGCGCCGCCACTCGGGGACCTCCGCGTCGAGCAGGGCCTGCAAGGGTTTTGAGATCCACGTAGCCGCATGGACGCCGTTGGTGATGGAGTGGACGGGGACGCGACAGTCGGAAAACATCTCCTGCGAGACCTTGCCATGCTGCATGGAAACGCCGTTCACATAGCGCGAGAAGTGCAGCGCCAGATAGGTCATGTTGAGCAGCGCATTGTGCAGGTATCCGAAGCGTTCGATGGCCCTGCCGCGCTCGTCGCCGAGCACGGTATACATCTGGTCGATGCCGAACTGGTCGTGTCCGGCGGACACCGGGGTATGGGTGGTGAAGACGCAGCGTTGGGCGATGGCCGCAACGTCGTCCTTGGTTGCCTGATCGAGCGAGGCGGCGCCCAGTCGCTCCTCCAGCAGGCCGATGCCGAGCAGCGCGGCGTGGCCCTCGTTGATGTGGAAGACCTCGGGCTTTGCGCCGAGCGCGCGCAGCAGGGCGACGCCGCCCAGGCCGAGCACCGTCTCCTGACACAGCCGGTAGTAGGTGTCTCCGCCGTACAGGGTGTCGGTCAGGCGCCGGTCGTAGGGGTCGTTGCCCTCGAGGTCGGTGTCCAGCAGAAAGACCGGGATGACGTATCCGGCGTCCCCCTTTACGTCGTACCGCCATGCGCAGACTGCGACCTTGCGCCCCTGCATGGAGATGGACACCACCTGCCGCGCGCTGGGAAGGGTGGTCTCGGGCGACCAAGGAACGGGAGACTCCGTCTGCTGGCCGACCGCGTCCAGGTTCTGGCGGAAGTACCCGCAGCGATGCACCAGCGAGACGGCGACCATGGGCGCGGCCATGTCGGCGGCGGAGCGCAGCGTGTCGCCGGCCAGCATTCCTAGGCCGCCGGAGTAGGTCGGCAGCTCCCTGGAGAGAGCGATCTCCATGGAAAAATACGCGATCCGGCGCCTGGAAAGATCGGGGCCGTCAACATCGAGGTCGCGCGGGTCGTAGGTTGTCAGGCCCATGGGAGGAATCGTCCTTTTTTAAAAAGTGCAAGTACTGCAGAATCAGGATTCACGACGGGAAACGATGGACGTACTATTTTCCATCCGGGATATTACCAATACATCGGCAAAATTGTCTGGCAACGGTAGATATGTGAGAGACGTCAGCCCTTGGCTACAGTCTAGCAAACGCAGGCGGGGCGGACCGTGCATAGCGGCAAACGTTCGCCGGTCATGGGCTGAGAGAGACGAACAGATTCCCTGTCGCGGCCTATTTGTCGAAGGACATGAAGCCGAACTTCATAAGGAGCCCGGCGATTGCGGCCAGCGCCAGGGCCAGCGCCGTCCACGGGGCGGCAGAGCGAATGCGCTTGCGCAGGGCCTCGATGAGGAGAATGAGGACAAGGAGCGCGAGCATCAGGAGAATGCCGTCCCACTGGAAGCCGCGCGTCCCATCCGCCCACTTTGTCATGACCGAGGGCACGCGCAGAAAGCTGGGGAGAAAGACGCTCAGGATCGGCAGAAAGCCGCCGATCGCAAACGCAACGAGGAACAACACGAACTGGAGGACGGTGAAGATTGCTCGCTTCATTAGCAACTGTCTCCTTGGGGCTGATGGCTCTGACTGCTTCGCCCCGTTCCGATCTTAGAACGTGCGGGCCGACGTTGCGAGGGGGGATCAGGGCTTGGTGAAGCGCGTCTTCTGCTTCTCGCGGTGACGCTTGAGGGCGAGCGCGATCAGGCGGTCGATCAGCTTCCTGTAAGAGATGCCGCTGGCCTGCCAGAGCTTGGGATACATCGAGATGCTGGTGAATCCGGGCATGGTGTTGATCTCGCTGAGAAAGATGCGGGGCCTGGATTTATTTCTTCCCTTGCCGCTGGCTTGCTTGCTGTTGCCTTTGGTCGCAGGCCCCATGAGGAAGTCGACGCGGGCCAGGCCGGCGCAGTCGCAGGCGCGGAAGGCGGCCAGCGCCATCTCGCGGACCTGCTTCGATTCGGAGGCGGTGAGCCGGGCGGGGATGATGGGGATGGAGGGGTCTTCGGGCGAGTCGGCGTACTTTGAGTCGTAGTCGTAGAACTCGCGGTTGGGGACGATCTCGCCGACCACCGATGCCTGGGGTTCGTCGTTGCCCAGGACTGCGACCTCGAACTCGCGCGGCTTGGCGCCGGGGCCGCCGACTCCCTGCTCGACGACGAGCTTGCGGTCGAATCGGGCTGCGAAATTGATGGCCGCAGCCAGCTCGCTGCGGCCGTGGACCTTGCTGATGCCGACCGAGGAGCCGAGGTTTGCCGGCTTGACGAAGAGCGGATAGCGGAGGGACTTTTCGATGAGCCGGGTGGCGCGTTTGGGGTCGGCTCGCCACTGGGAGCGGAGAAGGGCGACGTGCGGCGTCTGGGGAAGGCTAGCGGCGGCGAAGAGCCGCTTCATCACGTCCTTGTCCATGGCGG